>Ga0207693_10000406_pt1 | contig 39259 bp, 52 predicted proteins | sample LARL81metaG_FD_184347 | JGI IMG/M metagenome (GOLD analysis project Ga0207693, IMG submission 184347) | Corn, switchgrass and miscanthus rhizosphere microbial communities from Kellogg Biological Station, Michigan, USA - LAR L8-1 metaG... | ecosystem: Host-associated > Plants > Roots >... | reverse complement strand
CGAGCATGGGCGCAGCGGCATCATCGTCGACAACTACCGACAGATGGCAGACGCGCTGACGGAAGCAGACGAGCTCGACCCCAATGAGCTGCGCCGCTACGTCGAGGAGGAGTTCTCGCCGCAACGGATGGTGCGCGACTACGTCGACGCCTACGAAAGGGCGATCGGCTAGACGTTCAGGGCCAGGGCCCCGCGTCGGACCAGCCGTGCCAGCGCTCCGGCTCGAGCCAGGCGCTGACACGTTTCGCGTCTCGCCTGCTGAAAGGCCGTCCCGAATAGCGCACCGAGAGACGGTCGATGTCCGTAAGCTCGGCGTCCTCCTCGATCGAGACGACTCGTCCGATGAGGCTGACATGCCGGTACCAGCTCTGCTCGTCAAGCGCGGTCAGCGCTGCACGCGGGTCTCTGCGCAGAAAGCTCAACCGCAGCCTCGTCGCTTCCATGTTCACGAGTACGCGCCCGTCCTCCCAGTCGTACCACGTCGGAACGGTGTGCGGCGAACCGTCGGGGCGGAGCGTCCCGATCACGGCCGGGTTCGGACGTGAGAGAAACTCGGCGACCTCGGGCGGAACCGGGACACGCGGCATCCCTGAAGCCTACGAGGCGGGAACGGAGGCCGCGAGGTCGGGCTCCTGGAGGCTGGGCCGGAGCCGGAAATCGCGCACGTCTCGCACCGAAACGACGATCACGGTCGTCACGACGATCCAGATCGCGCCGACGAGCAGATACGTGGAGTTGCCGATTCCCGCGCCGACCCAGCCTGCGATCGCGTACCCGAGCGGCAGGAAGGTCATGGACGCCATCCAGCTGTACGCGCTCACGCGGCCGAGCTTCTCGCGGGGCACTGTCTGTTGGAGCCCGGTCTCGTAGATCACCGAGCCGTACGAAAAAGAGAAACCCGCGAGGATCGCCGCAGCGCCGATCGCCGCGACCGACGCGTGCGCTGCCAGCAGCACGCTCTGCACCGCGGTGAGCGCGAAGACCGGCCCCACGATCCGCCACGGATGCCGTGGCTGGATGCGCAGGCCGAGCAGTGCGCCTCCGAGGGCGCCGATGCCTTCGCCGGTGACAACGATCGCCCAGGCACCCGGCCCGCCGAGTGAGTGCTTCGCGATGTACGGGCCGAGCACGAAGAACGGTGCGTACGTCACGAGGAAGTAGAGCGCGATCCAGACCGTCAACAACCAGATCCACGTCTGCTCGGTGAACGCCTGCCAGCCTTCGCGCAACTCCCGAACGAAGCTCGGCGTCGCGACTCTGGCGGCCTGCGCGCCGAGCCGGATCTGGCTCAGAAGCGCGGCGCTGACTGCGTACGTCGCGGCATCGACGAGCAACGCTGTGCCGCTTCCGATCGTCGCGACGATCGAGCCTCCGACAGCAGCACCGAGCGGAAAGGAGACGTACCGCGCGATACCCATGAGGGCGTTCGCCTTCTGCAAGTGTTCTGCCGGGACGAGCTCGGGCACGATCCCGCTCGACGCCGGCGAATAGAATGCGGTCGCAGCGCCGCCGATCGCCTGCAGGACGAAGATTTCCCAGATCCGCGCGTGCCCGCTGATCAGCAGCGCTCCCATCGTCGCGCGCACGAGGAAGTTCGCGGTCTCTGAGGCGACCATCACCAGACGTCGCGGCAGCCGGTCCGCGACGACCCCTCCGACCAGCAACGTCGAGATCTGCGCGAGGGTCCAGCAGGCGAACGCAATGCCGGTGTCCGACGCCGACCCTGTCAGGTCGAGGACTGCGAACGCAACCGCAATTGGCGCGAGAGACGTGCCGAAGTACGAGACCGCCCGGGACGCGAAGAGCAACCGAAAGTTCGGTGCGTGCAGCGGGCCGGTGCTAGCCGGCATGCGTCCTGGTGTAGCGCTCGAGCCCGGCGTAGGACTGCCAGAACGGCATCGCTCGCTCGTACAGCTCGACGTTGTCGGCGGTCGTGGTCACCTCGCTTCGCACTGACTCGCTGAACTGCTCTTGCGTTACGCCTGATTGCACGAGGCGCACCCACTTGACGAGACGCCTGCGCAACTCGTCCAGATGCGCGGCGGGCTCCGCTACTACCCCGAAGTGGATCAGCGCCAGTCGCTCCGGCCGCCGCCGTTCGATCTCCCCGATCGTCTCGAGCCAGACGTCGAGCTCGAACTCCGGCGGCGGGGTCGGTGGGAGAACCGTGTGCTCAGGGAGGATGCGGACACCGGCCGCGTCGCCTGCATAGAGCGTCCCGGCTGCGTCGAGATAGGAGACGTGGTGACTCGCGTGTCCCTGGGTCGGGAAGCAGTCGAGCCCCAGGACTCGAGCCGCGACTATTCGGATGTTCTCCTGCGGGACCGGTGCAAGCTCACCCCAGAGCGTGTCGAAGGTGTCGCCGTAGAGTCGCCGGGCGCTCGCCTCGAGCCGGCTGGGATCGGTGAGATGTGGCGCTCCGATCTCCGAGACGTGCACCTGCAATTCGGGGTGCTCTCGCACGAGCACGCCTGCGGCCCCGGCGTGGTCGAGGTGGATGTGCGAGAGGAGGAGGTGGCGCACGTCGCCCAGCTCGACGCCCCGTTCGAGGAGCGCAGCTTCGAGCCGCGGAAGGCAGGTGGAAGGCCCACAGTCGAAGAGGGCCGGCCCGTCGTCCGTCTCGAGCAGATACGAGGCGATGACGCGGTCTGCGCCCTGGTGCATGAGGTCGAGAGGATCCGGTCCCATGTGAGCACGGATCCTCCCATGAAGATCAGCCGGAGACCGAGCGGCGGCGGTAGAACAGCGCGAAAGCCGCTGCGGCCGCGGCGACGCCTGCGCCTGCGCCGAGTGACACGCCGAGCCTGCCAGCATGGGCTTCTCTCTGTCTCGGCGCGCGGGCCGGTAGGCCCGCCCTGACGAGCATCTGCCTCAACTCGACGCCGCCGCGGAACCAGCCGCCGGCAGTCTTCTGGGTCTCCCAGAAAGTCTGATTCGGCGCCATGTAGCTCGCAGGCCCGTTCCCCGCGTACGGGTACAGGTCCTGCCGCAGCGTCGAGTCACCGCTCGATCCGCCCGGCACGGTGTAGGTCACGACGTAGCGCGGGCCCAGCTGGGTCGACGGCCTTCGCCGCGAGGTCGAGCTCGGTGTCTGCTCGAAAGCCTGGGCGAAGAATCCACCCTGTTCGACGAGGATGCCGAGTGGTGAGGAGTTACCGCCCTCACCGTACCCCTGAATGCTGATCGCGTGGTCGAGGCCGGGCCCCGAGATCGAAGCCGCGGATGGTCCTTTTGCAACCGCCGTGCCGGGAAGCAGCAGCATCGCGGCGAGCGCCGCCACGGCGGAAAGTGCACGTCTCATGTCGCTCCTTCGGTCGGTTTGGTGTGTTACACCGAACGCGCCGAGCGGGTTCCGACCGGAGAGAGCGCCCGTTCGAGATCCTCGAGGAGGTCCTCGGGCGACTCGAGGCCGACGGAGAGCCGGATGAGATTCAGAGGTGCGGCGAAGGGCGCATCGGCCGTGGACGCGTGGGTCATGCGCGCCGGAAGCTCGATCAGGCTCTCCACTCCGCCGAGTGACTCCGCGAGCTTGAAGAGCTTCGTGCGCGCGACGATGGCGAGGGCTTCCTCATTGGATTCGGCGAGGAAGGAGATCATCCCGCCGAAGTCGTCCATCTGCCGCGCAGCGATCGTATGGCCGGGGTGCCTGGGCAGTCCGGGATAGAGCACCTGTTGCACGCGGGAGTTTCGTTCGAGAAAACCGGCGATCGCATGCGCGTTGTGACAGTGCTGGCGCATGCGCACTGCCAGCGTCTTGATGCCGCGGAGCACCAGCCAGCAGTCGAGCGGGCCGGGCACGGCACCGAGGGACTTCTGCAGGAACGTGAGCCGTTCCGCAATGGTTGGATCGTTCGTCGCCGCGAAGCCGCCGATGACGTCGGAGTGGCCGCCGAGATACTTCGTTGTTGAATGCACGACAATGTCTGCGCCGAGCTCCAACGGGCGTTGGAGGAACGGGGTCGCGAACGTGTTGTCGACGACCAGGATCGCGCCGGCGGCGTGAGCGGCATCGGCCGCCTTGCGGATGTCGACGATGCTCAGCATCGGGTTCGACGGCGTCTCGATCCAGACGAGCCGCGTCCGTTCATCCAGATGCGACCCGAGGTCCTCGAAGTCGGCCGCCGGCAGGTAGTCGAAGACGTACCCCTTCGGCTCGTACACCTGAGATGTCATGCGGTAGACCCCTCCGTAAACGTCCGCGATCAGCACGACGCGGTCGCCCGGGTTGAGCAGGTGCATGATCGTCGTCGTCGCGCCGAGGCCCGAGGAGTAGGCGAGACCGTATTCCGCGGACTCGAGCGAGGCAAGACACTGTTGCAACGCCGTGCGCGTCGGATTCGCCACACGTGAGTAGTCGTAGCCCTTGTGCTCTCCGACCGCGTCCTGCACGTACGTGGACGTCAGGTAGATCGGAGTCGTGAGGGCCCCGGTCGCGGGATCGGGCTCCTGGCCCTCGTGGATGGCGCGTGTCTCGAAGTCCATCTACGCGTCGATGCTACCCGCCCCGATGAACTTTGCGAGATCTCGCAAGGGTCGCTGGAGCGAGACCGGCTTCACGTCCGGCTCCCAGTGCACCGAGTTGACTTTCAGGACGCCCGTCTTGCGGTCCAGCACCGGATCGATACGGCCGATCAGACGGTCGCCGCGGAGGATGGGGAGGACGTAGTACCCGTATTCCCGCTTCGCTTTGGGCACGTACATCTCCAGCCGGTAGCGGAAATCCCAGAGCGCTTCCGCGCGCTCGCGATCGTGGATGAGGCGGTCAAACGGGGACAGGAACGTGACCCGCTTACGAATTGGGCCGTCCTCCGCGTTGGGGTGCGCCTGCCACTCGCCTTTCTCGTACCTGACGCCGAGCGAGCGCCGGCGCTTCTCCTCGAGTTGTCGCCGGGCTTCGGGCCAGGGGATGCTCTCTGCTTCCGGATACCAGCGTTCGGCCAGGTCCCAGAGTCGTTGCTTGCCCTGGCGGCCGGCGACCGCGACGACGCCGCGGCCTTCGAGCAGCTCGAGCATCAGGCTGACCTTGCGGCTCCCCCACCAGTCGTGTGGGTCCCGCGACACCATCAGGTCGGCCTCGATCTCGCGCGAGGGCAGTGGTCCACGCGATTCGAGCTCACGCAACAGGTGTCGCTTGAAGCGCGCGTTCGTCCGCAGGAATTCGGCTCCGCGCTTCTCGTACGTGTACGTTCCCCGCCGCCGGCGCATGCGTGCCCGGATGAGGGGGAAGTCTTCGATCGGCCAGATGAACGCGCTCCACTCGAAGAGCTTGCGCTCTTTCCAGAGCAGGCGATCGAGCTCGCCCGGGTCGTAAGGACCGAGCCTGCTCCAGAGGACCAGGCGCTGCGGGGGTGCGACGGTGGAGATCGGGTCGATCTGCAGGAAGCCAAGCTGGCGCACGGTCTGGAGGACGCCGGTCGCGCTGCCGTCGAGGAGCTGGGAGCGCACGGCGATGCGCCGCGCCTGTGCGAGGCTGACGGTCGTGGACTTCAAGGAGTACGCACTTTCGCAGCTTGCGCCGCCGCCGGGACGGGTTCTCGAAGTCGGTTGCGGCCGCGAGGGCGGCGTCGCACCCGCGCTCAGCGCAGCGGGCTATGACGTGCTTGCGATCGACCCAAAGGCGCCGGATGGTCCGCTCTACCGTCGTGTCACGCTCGAAGAGCTCGACGACCCAGGCCCGTTCGATGCGGTCGTCGCGGGCCGCGTTCTCCACCATGTGCAACCGCTCGACGCAGCGCTCGACAAGCTCGCAGGTCTGGCGCCGCTCCTTGTGCTCGACGAGTTCGCGTGGAACCACATGGACGGGCCGACGATCGGCTGGTACGAATCACAGCGTCGCCTGCTCGCCGCGGCCGGCGGCGATCCGCACGGGCCGCACGACCTCGGCGAGTGGCGGGAGCGGCACCGCGACCTTCACCCGTACGAGACGCTGCGCGCCGAGGTCGACGCACGTTACGAGGAATGCGACTTCGAGTGGCGCCCGTACTTCTATCTCTGGCTGCGTGGGCCCGCGAGCGAGGCGCTGGAGGCGGGCTTGATCGCCGCCGGCGCGATTCGGCCGATCGGCTTCCGCTACGCGGGCGTGAGGAGAGAGACAGTGCGCTCCCCGGCAGATGAACGGTAGTCCGGGCCGAGCTTCTCCTCGAGCACACGGGTCAGCTCACCGGAGGCAGCTAGCTCCTGCGTGATGTCGGCGCCGCCGATCAGCTCGCCTTTGACGAACACCTGAGGGATCGTCGGCCAGCCGGAGATCTCCGAGAGCTCCTGGCGGATCGCCGGGTCGGCGAGCACGTCGATGCCTGCGACCGGCGCTCCGGCCTCACGTAGCGCGCGCAGCGCGCGGTCTGAGTTCCCGCACATGACGAACTGCGGCGTGCCTTTCATGAAGACCGCTACCGGTTCGTTCTCGATCACGTCCTGGATCCGCTGGCGGAGCTCGGTCATTCGCTTCCTTTCGTCTTGATTCGCAGTTCATGGATGGTGCCGTCACGAAGCGGCTCGGCGAGCGCCTCGTTGACGAGGCGATGCTGGTCGATGAGCGCGAGCCCTGCGAAGCGCGGGCTCGCGACGGTGACCTGAAAGTGATCGCCGCCTCCGGTGCGATCCTCAACGCTCAACTCGGTGGCGTCGGGGAAGGCTTGCTCGAGCAAGACCTGGAGGGGCTGGGTCGACATGCTTCCGATACTAGCCACGCTGGTGTGCCAGGAAGTCGAGGAGGTCGGAGCGCGTCAACACGCCGATCGGCTTGCCTTTGCTGGCGATCACAACAGCGTTGGTCCTGCCGGTCAGCGTCGCGAACACCTCGTCGAGCGTGACGTCGGTCTCCACTGCTGCGAGCGGTGGCTGCATCGCGGTCGCGACGTCTTCGTGCAGGGCGTCCGGGTTCTTGAAGACGCGGTCCAGGAGGTCGCGATCCTGCAGCGATCCGATCACGTCCGCGAGAGACTGGACGTCGCCGTCCCGCACCACCGGAAGCTGCGAGATCGAGTACTGCTGCATGACGTCGATCGCCTCGCCGACCTTCTGGTGCGCCGCGATCGTGATCAGCGCCGGAACCTCGATCTCCTCGATGCGCTTCGAGTGCAAGAGCTCGGAGACGGTCGGGGCGGGAACTCGCCGTTCGGCGAAGCCGTGCTCGAGCATCCAGTTGTCGTCGTAGAACTTCGACATGTACGAGCGGCCCGAGTCGGGGATCATGGAAAGGATCGTCGCATGCGGGCCGAAGCGCTTCGCGATCTCGAGCGCGGCCCAGACCGTCGTGCCCCCCGAACCCCCGACGAGCAGGCCCTCGTCCCGGGCGAGCCGGCGCGCTGTCAGAAAGGAGTCACGGTCGGAGACGCGCACCCATTCGTCCACCACCGTTCGGTCCATCGTCTTCGGCCAGGTGTCCTTGCCGATTCCCTCGACGAGATAGGGATGAACGTCGCGCTCATCCTGCGCCGTGTAGATGGAGCCTTCGGGGTCGGCGCCGACGATCAGCACGTCGGAGCCACGCTCCTTGAAGTACCGGCCGACGCCGGAGATCGTTCCGCCTGTGCCGACGGAGATCACGATCGCGTCGATCTCACCGCCGGTCTGTTCCCAGATCTCGGGACCCGTGTGCAGATAGTGCGCCTCAGGGTTGGACATGTTCGAGTACTGGTCGGGCTTGAATCCACCGGGGATCTCCTCGGCGAGCCGGTCCGACACGGAGTAGTAGGACTCCGGCGAGTCGGGCTCGACGGCCGTCGGGCAGATCACGACCTCGGCCCCGTAGGCGCGCAGCATCGAGATCTTCTCCTGGCTCATCTTGTCGGGCATCACGAAGATGCACCGGTACCCCTTGTGTGCGGCCGCGATGGCGAGGCCGACGCCGGTGTTGCCGGACGTTGGCTCGACGATCGTGCCGCCCGGCTTCAGCTTGCCTTCCCGTTCGGCCTTCTCGATCATCGCGAGCCCGATTCGGTCCTTGACCGAGCCGCCGGGGTTGACGTATTCCAACTTGGCGAGGAGTCTCGGCGCGACGTCTGCACCGATCGAGTCGAGTCGGACGATCGGCGTGTTGCCGACGAGCTCGAGGACGGAGGGATATTCGCGGGCCATCGTCGAAAAGCCTACTTTGCAGACGGAAGCTGAACGGTGGCGGGCTAGTGGCGGAAGTGGCGGCGTCCAGTGAGCACCATGGTCGCACCGGCCGCCCGAATGGCCTCGGCGACCTCGTCGTCGCGCTTCGCGCCGCCGGGCTGGATGATTCCCGTCACGCCGGCGTCGAGTGCGGCCTGCGGACCGTCGGCAAAGGGAAAGAACGCATCGGAGGCGAGCACGGCTCCCTCGAGGTCGTGACCGTGCTCGCGGGCCTTGTCGAGAGCGATTCGCACCGAGTCGACGCGGCTCGTCTGGCCCCCGCCGATGCCGATGGTCGCCAGATCCTTCGCGAGGACGATCGCATTCGAACCGACGTGTTTGCAGACGCGCCAGGCGAAGACGAGATCGCCCCAGGAGGCCTCGTCAGGCTCACCGCAGGCCACCTGCATCGTCTCCCGATCGTCGACGTCCCAGTCACGGTCCTGGACGAGGACGCCGCCGAGCACGCGTTTGAAGTCGCGCTCACCACGTGCGAAGCCGCGGCGTTCGCGGTCGTGCAGGATTCTGATCGCCTCTTTCCGCTGCAGCGACTCGAGCGCCTGCGCTTCGTAGTCCGGCGCGAAGAGCACGTCGACGAAGCGCTCCCCCAGCGCCTCGCCGAGAGCGGCCGAGACCGGCCGGTTCACCGCACACACCATTCCGAAGGCGGAGACCGGATCGGACGCAAGCGCCCGCTCGTAGGCTTCCTCGATCGTTCCCGCGACGGCAACGCCGCATGGATTCGCGTGCTTGATGATCACACACGCCGGCAATGCGAACTCACGGAGCAGGAGCCTGGCGGCGGAGAGGTCGAGCAGGTTGATCAGCGACAGTTCCTTGCCGTGCAGTTGCTCGACGCGTGACAGGAGATGTACGCGCGCACCCTGTTCCGCGTAGTACGCGCCGCGCTGATGTGGGTTTTCTCCGTAGCGGAGGTCGAGCACCTTGTCGAAAGCGGTAACGAGCGTCTTGGGGAACGCTTCGACGTCACCGAACCAGCGTGCGATCGCGGTCTCGTACGCGGCAGTGGTCGCGAACGCTTCCGCGGCGAGATCGCGCCGGGTCGCAAGTGAAAGCTCTCCGTCTTCCCGCAGCTCTGCGAGCACGCTCTCATATTGCTCGGGCCGGCAGACCGGAGCTACGTGGGCGAAGTTCTTTGCTGCGCCACGCAGCATCGAGGGACCGCCGACGTCGATCATCTCGACGGCTTCCTCCTCGCGCACGCCGTAGCGGCCGGCGACCTCGCTGAACGGGTAGAGGTTCACGCAGACGATGTCGAACGGACGGATCTCCTGATCGTTCAGGTCTGCGACGTCGTCGGCGTTGTCGCGGCGCGCGAGGATAGCTGCGTGGATCCGAGGGTGAAGTGTCTTCACGCGCCCGCTGAGCATCTCGGCAACTCCGGTGAGCTCCTCGACCCGCTCGACGTCCAGGCCCACTTCGTGCTCGAGGAAGTCCGCGGTGCCGCCGCTCGCGACGAGCTCGCAACCGAGGTCGGCGAGCCCGCGCGCGAAATCCTGCAGGCCCGTCTTGTCGTAAACGGAGATCAGTGCGCGCACAGCTCTGTCACCACCTCCGGAAGGATTCGATGCTCCACTGCGTGGATCCGTTCTACCAGCGTGTCGCGCGGCTCGACGCTGACGGGCACCTGCCGGATCACCGCGCCCGTGTCGAGCCCTTCGTCGACGTAGTGAACGGTGACGCCGGTCGTCTCGACCCCGGCGGCCAGCGCGTCGTCGATCGCCCGCGCCCCGGGGAACTCAGGCAGGAGCGACGGGTGCACGTTGACGATGCGGTCGGGGAAGCGATCGAGAAACGCGGGCGTGAGGAGATGCATGTAGCCGGCGAGGACGACCAGCTCGACCCCGCGCAGTTGGAGCCACTCGGCCAGCTCGCGATCGCGGGCCTCACGGTCGGCATAGCGGTCGAGCTCGAAGACGCGATTCGGGATTCCCGCTGCGTCCGCGCGTTCGAGTGCGGCCGCGTCGCTGCGGTTGGACGCCACGGCTGCGATCGGCAGGCCCGCGTCGATCAACGCTTGAAGGTTCGTTCCGGTTCCGGAGACGAGCACGCCGATCATCGGAGCTCGCCGATCACGAGCGCTCCGTCGGGCGCTTCGGTGAGAACGGCGCACATTCCGATGCCCAGGTTGAAGACGCGCCTGAGCTCGTCCTCCTCCACGCCGCGCTCCGCGAGCCACGCGAAGACGGGTGGCCGGTTCCAGCTCTCCCAGTCGATGCGTGCCGCGAGGCCGCCGGGGAGCACGCGCGAGAGGTTGCCGAGAATGCCGCCCCCGGTCACGTGCGCGAGCGCCTTCAAGTCGGTTCGTGCCCGCAGGTCACGAATCTCGTCGAGGTACAGACGGTGTGGTGCGAGCAGGAGCTCGGAGTCGAAGTCGCCGCTCCCGACGAGCGTCCGCACGAGCGAGAACCCGTTCGTGTGCAGCCCGTTTGATGGGAGCCCGATCACCACGTCGCCCGCCTCGCAGCGCGACCCGTCGATCACGCGATCCCGTTCGACGAGGCCGACGCAGGTCCCCGCGAAGTCGAGCTCTGCCTCCTGGTAGATGCCGGGCAGCTCGGCGGTCTCGCCGCCGATGAGCATGCAACCCGCAGCGCGGCAGACCTCAGCGGCTCCCTCGATGAGCTCTGCGATCTGTTCCGCGTCGATGCGATTCGCGGCGACGTAGTCGAGCAGAAGCAGCGGGTCGGCGCCGGTGCAGAGCACGTCGTTGATGCAGTGCGCAGCGAGATCCATGCCGGCCCAATGCAGCCGGCCGGCACGCCGCGCAAGCATGAGCTTCGAGCCGACGCTGTCCATCGACGCTGCCAGGAACCGATCGGCATCCAGTGGATAAAGACCGGCGAAACCACCGAAGCCCTCCGCGCCGGTCGATTCGACCGCGGCGCGGAGGCGTTCGACTATCGACTCGGCCGTCGCAAGCGAGACGCCGGCCTCTTCGTACGTCTTCCTGCTCCCGCTCAAGAGAGCAGGAGTCTAGTGCCGGGGGCGGTCGGGTCTTACGGTGAGCGCCAGAGCTCCTTTCCGGAGGCGTCGAAGGCGACGAGGCCCGCGACCGGGCCGCTCGGGGTCGCGCCGGCCTCGTAGACGTTTGCGCTCACCGGCACCTTCAGGGCGACAGTGCCGTTCGGCCTTAGGAAGGCGATCGACACGACTCCGTCCGCGGCGACTCCTTCGGCGCGGTAGAGCGAGACGTCGTGACTGTCGTGGCTCGTACCCTCGTAGACCGAGAGGTCGAGCACGGGTCGTTGCGAGGTGGGGAAGGGCCCGCGGGGACAATCGACCGTCCCGAGGTTGCCCGGCTCCTGCGCAGGACCGGCGCCGACGCACGGGCCTCCTTTGGACTCGAGCCGGTAGACCGCGCGGGCTCCGCGGACGGCGAGCAGTGATGCACTCCTCAGGCCGAAGCTGCCCCACACGGAGCTGCGCTCCACGGCGACACGATGTCCCTCGTTCGAGATCCGTGAAAGCGGAGCGCGCTCGGACGCGTGCGTGCGCGTGGCGAGCACGGTGCCGACCGCGGCAGCAACGAGGAGCGCGGCGACCGCGAGCGTGAACTTCATACGTCCGGTCATCCCGCCACCGCCACGTTGATCTGGGAGGTCGTGCCCGCCCACCAGGTCACCTGTGCGCGCAGATAGCCGCCCATCCCGAGCTCGCCCGGTTGCACGTAACGCTTGCCGTAATAGCTCGTGAAGTTGCCGCGGATCCGGTCTCTGTTCTCGAAGCCGTAGAGAATCTTTCCGTTCGTGCCGTTGTAGGGATCACACCCCGGATAGCACGTTTTCATAACGCCGTTCAGGTACCAGTACCCCCAGCCGCCGCATACTTCGCTGTAGTACCAGCAGCCGTTGGCGGTCGACGTTCCCGGGCCGAGCATCCCGTAGCCCGAGCAGCTCGGCCAGCACCAGCCGGCAGCTGCGCTCGACGGCTGCGCGAGCCCGATCGCCGCGGCCGCCGCAATCACTGAGAGGAGCAACGCAAGTCGTGTCATGCGAGCGAGAATGCCGCGGCACGAGCGGCGCGTCAATTCGCACTTTTGGACAGTGTCGGCGGCGGCGACGGCCTACACGAACAGCTCTGCATGGAGCTGTGGACGGCCTTGCGGGCCGTCTGGCAGGAAGCGCACGAGCGTGCTCCCGACCGTCACGCTGTCAGCCGTGTACGGCGCCTCGAGCAGCTCGCCGAGCACGGAAGCCTTGAGCGCGGGATCGTCCGCGCGCAGCTGCAGCTCGGCCAACGTCAGCTCCGACTGACCCTCGAGAAAATCGTCCAGCCACTCGCGGGGCGGGTGCAGCTCGAGGCGGTAACCCGCATTCGTCGAGATGAACGTCCGCCGCCCGCCGTGCTCCTGGACTCGCAGCTCGCGTAGCTCGGCGCGCGCAAGCGTCGCGACGAAGTCGTCCTCGTCGAGTGCGAAGCCGAGGTGGTCGAGCCGCGGCAGCTCCCACTGGCCCGGCTGGACGACCACGTTGACGGCACCGCGCTCCAGCTCGCTGAGACGCAGCTTGAAGCCGAGCTCGTCGAGCTCCTCCCAGCCGTGGCCCGACTCGAAGGAGGTCGTGTCCTCGTCGATCCTTCCGTGCCGAGCGACGAGCGCGAACCCGAGCTTGCCGATGTACCGCGCTTCGACCTCGCGCACCTTGCTCGTCACCAGGTGGTAATGGAAGAGGCGCATCAAGGCAGACTAGTAGCGTGCTTGCACATCTGCCCGTCGATACGAGCTGGACGTTCGACCCGCTCCAGATCGTTCCGACGATCCTGCTGGCGGCGTTGTACATCCGTCGCGTGCGTACGCTGCGCGCCCGCGGGACGCATGTACCGGCCTGGCGCATCGCTTCCTTCGCCACCGGCATCGCGCTGCTACTCGTCGCGCTCGTCTCGCCGATCCATGCCATCGGCGAACAGCTCTTCAGCTTCCACATGCTGCAGCACGTCCTCCTAGGGGACCTCGCGCCGCTCGCGCTCCTCGCAGGGTTGACGGGGCCGATCCTGCGGCCGGCGCTCGCGCACCTCTATCGCCTGCGCTTCCTCGCCAATCCGTTCGTCGCCCTGCCGCTCTGGGCGGTGAACCTCTACGTCTGGCATCTCCCGTTCCTGTACGAGGCGGCTGTCCGGCATGACAGCGTGCACGCGCTCGAGCATCTCTGCTTCTTCATCGGCGGCACGATCATGTGGCTCCCCGTCCTCGAGACGCTGCCGGCGCCGGAGTGGTTCGGGACCGGTGCAAAGATCGGCTACATCGCGGTCGTGCGCGGAGTCGAGACCGTTCTCGGGAACGTCTTCTTCTGGGCCGGAAGCGTCTTCTACCCGGCCGTCTACGTCCACAGGCAGCAGCTCTGGGGGCTCTCACCCCTCGAGGATCAAGGCCTCGCAGGGGCGGTGATGATGATCGAGGGCTCGATCGTCACGTTGATCGCGCTCGCGTGGCTCTTCCTGCGCATGGCGAGCGAGGGCGAGCTGCGGCAGCGCCTGCTCGAGCGCGGCCTCGATCCGCGGGTTGTGAAACGGGCGGTTCGCTACGGCAGAGCAGAGGAGCTGACACCTCCGCGCTGAACTCGTAAGCCCTCGTGCGCTCAACCGGCGTTCACCACGTCGACCTCGTCGTCTCGGCGATCGAGCGCAGCCTGCCTTTCTACACCGAGCTCCTCGGCCCGCTCGGCTACAACCGGGTCGGCGAGGTGGAGGGTGAGCGTGGCGAGACGATCTGGTACCTGTCCGGCCCAGGGACGTCAGTCGGGTTGCGTCGCGCCCAGTCTGAGTCGAGGCCGTACGACCGCTACCGCGTCGGGCTCCACCACATCGCCTTCGAGGCCGAGTCACGCGCGCAAGTCGACGATCGCGCCGCCTGGGCTCGCACGCAGGACGTCGAGGTGGAGAACGACGGGCGCGAGTACACGTATATCCCGGGGTACTACGCGACATTCTTCTACGATCCCGACGGTCTGAAGCTCGAAATCGTCCACGTCCCAGGTCTTGTTGCGGCCTGAGGAAAGGAGCTAGATGTCGACGACTCCTCCGGAGCAGCCCACGACTCCTCAGCAGCCGGGAGGCGGCTATGGGAGCGCTGGGCCCAACGTCAACTTCAACCTGTCGGCGTTGATGCCGACGCCCGGCAACGCCGAGCTCGTCGTGTACATCCTCGCGACGATCGTGGTCGGGATCATCACTCTTTCGGACGGCCGAGTTGACGCGCCTGAGTTCGTCACGGCGTTCACGTTCATCACGATCGCCTACATCCTGTCGCGCGGCATCGCCAAGGCGAGTCGCGTGCTCGAGCGCTAGACCGGCTCGAACTGGAGCTTCGCCGCTTCGCGCGGGATTGCCGTCGGGTAATCCCGCGTGAGGCAGGCGCGGCAGAACTCCGACTCGGGCCTGCTCGTCGACGCCTGCAAGCCCTCGAGCGAGATGTAGGCGAGCGAGGTCGCGCCGATGTGCTCGCGCACCTCTTCGACGGTCTTGTTCGCTGCGATCAGCTCGTCGCTGTCGGCGAAGTCGATGCCGTAGTAGCACTGCGAGATGACGGGCGGCGACGAGACACGTACGTGCACCTCGGTCGCGCCGGCGTCGAAGAGCATCTGGACGATCTTCCGCGTGGTGTTCCCGCGCACGATCGAGTCGTCGACGACGACCAGCCGTTTGCCGGCCACCTCGGCGAGCGGGTTGAACTTCAGCCTGACACCTTGCTCGCGCAGGCCCTGGTCCGGCTGGATGAACGTTCGGCCGACGTAGCGGTTCTTGATCAGCCCTTCGCTGAACGGGATGTTCGACGCGCGCGAGAACCCGATCGCGGCCGGCGTTCCCGAGTCGGGAATCGGCAGGACGAGGTCGGCGTCCACCGGTGACTCCTGTGCGAGGCGCTCGCCCATCCGCACGCGCGCGCCGTGAACCTCGACACCGGACAGTTGCGAGTCGGGGCGCGCGAGATAGAAGAACTCGAAGATGCAGAGCGCGCCGCCGTCGTCCTTCGGCACGATCTGGCGGGCCTCGACGCGCTCATCGATCAGCATCAGCTCGCCGGGCCGGATTTCGCGCTCCAGCTCCGCGCCCACGAGATCGAGCGCGCACGTCTCCGAGGCGACGACCCAGTCGCGGTCGAGCCGGCCGAGACAGAGCGGCCGCATGCCGCGCGGATCGCGGAAGGCGATCAGCTTGCCCTCGGAGAGCCCGACGACCGAGAATGCGCCGTCGAGCCTGCGCATCGTGTTCGCGAGCGCTTCGCCGAGCGGAGCCGGATCGTTGGCGATCAGCGCGGCGATCACCTCAGTGTCCGCCGTCGTGGCGAGCTTGTGGCCCTGCTCGGCGAGCTCCTCACGCAGCTCGGCCGCGTTCGTGAGGTTGCCGTTGTGGCCGAGCGCGATCGTTCGCGCGCTGCCGTGCTGGACGAGGGGCTGTGCGTTCCACCATTGCGACGAACCCGTCGTCGAGTAGCGCGTGTGGCCGATTGCGAGGTCACCGCGCAGCCCGCGGAGCTTTTGCTCGTCGAAGACCTGGGTGACGAGCCCCATGTCGCGAAGCGCCGTGACGCGGCCCTCGTCGGAAACGGCGATACCGGCCGACTCCTGCCCTCGGTGCTGGAGCGCGAACAGCCCGAAGTAGGTCACGCGCGCGACGTCGCGGTCCGGCGCCCGCACTCCGAAGAGGCCGCACATCAGCGCACCGTGCCGATGCGTTCGAGGCCCTTTGTGCCGAGGCGCTCGACATCCTCCGGCGCGCATGCGAGCAGGATCTGACCGCCCGAGCCCGCTGCGGCGGGAAGCTCGACGTCCGCCTCGAGCTCGCTGTGCTCCTCTGCCTCGCGGAGGGCCTGCCCGACGCCGCCGTGGGAGACGTCATGGGCGAGGGTGAGCACCGGGGCAGCCTTCCAGACGAAGCGGACGAGGGCGGCCTCGGCCGCCAGGTCGAGCTCTCCGGGAGCTGTGGCGACGAGGACGACGTCGCCGCTCCGCCACGCGCCCGGAACGAAGCGCACGTCGGGGACGAGCCCGATACAGCCGACGACCGGCGTGGGCGGGATCGAACGTCCATCGGTGTCGTTGTAGAGCGAGACGTTGCCGGAAACCACGGGGATGCCGAGCGCCTCCGCCGCCTGGGCGATCCCCTCGATCGAGCGTTCGAGCTCCCAACCGATCGTCGGCTTCTCGGGATTGCCGAAGTTGAGGCAATCGGTGAGCGCGAGCGGCTCGCCGCCGCCGCAGGCGACATTGCGTGCGGCGCCGAGCACGGCGAGCACGCCGGCACGGAACGGATCCCGCTCACCGGGCGGCGGCCCCTGCAGCGAGACCGACAGGCCCCGGAGCGACGGCCGGAGGCGTAGCACTGCTGCATCGAACCCGGGACGGCGGACCGTGCGCGAGCCGACGAGCTGGTCGTACTGCTCGTAGATCCATTGCTTCGAGCGGCCGTTCTCGGACGACGGCTCGACGGACTCGAGCGAGTGGGGCTCGCGTGCGACCTCGTAGCGCGGACAGGCGTCCGTGAGGAAGACGGCCGGGATCGCGCCGACGAGCTCGCCCGTGAAGAAGGCCCGCAGCTCGCCGGTGTCTGTGACGTCGCCGATCGGAGTGCAGGGCAGCTCCCACGTCGCGCACACGCGCTGCACCGCCTCGAGCATCTGTGGCCGCACGACGGCGACCATCCGCTCCTGCGACTCGGAGATCATGATCTCCCAGGGCTCCATCTCCGTCTCACGCAGCGGGACGCGATCGAGGTGGACGTCGATGCCGGCGCCGTCGCTCGCCATCTCTGCGAGCGAGGATGCAAGGCCGGCGGCGCCACAGTCCTGCAGCGACTCGACGAGCCCGCCTTCGACGAGCTCGAGCGACGCCTCGATCAGCTTCTTGCCGCTGAACGGGTCGCCGATCTGAACGGAGGGGCGTTTGGCCCCGTCGTCGTCGCCGAGCTCTGCGCTCGCGAGCACGGAGGCCCCGCCGATCCCGTCGCGGCCGGTCGTCGCGCCGAAGAGGACGACGTGCGCCCCGATCGCGGTCGCGCGCGCGCGTGTGACCCGATCGGCCGGGAGCAAGCCAACGCACATCGCGTTGACGAGACAGTTGTCGCGGTAGGCCTCGTCGAAGACGGCCTCGCCGCCGACGGTCGCGACGCCGACGCTGTTGCCGTAGTGGCCGATGCCGGCGACGGCGCGGCTGAAGTGGTGGTCCGGGGCACCGAAGCGCAATCCGTCGAGGAGCGCAATCGGTCGCGCCCCCATCGCCACGATGTCGCGCAGGATCCCGCCGACGCCGGTGGCAGCCCCCTGGAAGGGCTCCACGGCGGACGGATGGTTGTGGGACTCGACCTTGAAGGCGACGGCCTCTCCCTCGCCCAGGTCGATCACACCTGCGTTCTCGCCCGGGCCCTGCAAGACGCGTGAGCCCTCGGAGGGCAGTCGCCGCAGGAGGAGGGCGGAGTGCTTGTAGCCGCAGTGCTCCGACCAGAGGAGGGAGAACACCGCGAGCTCGAAGTCGTTCGGGTCCCGCTCGAGCAGCCCGCGGATGCGATCGAGCTCCTCGTCGGTCAACCCCAGCGCGCGGTGGAGCGGCTGTTCCGGCGCGACCTGCGTCAAGAGCATGAGTGTACCCCGGGCAGAAGACGGGTCCCGGCTACGTTTTCCCTTCTGTGGGGCGCCGCCATCTCACCATGCTGCTCGCGCTGGCGGCGATCTGGGGGTCGTCGTTCATGTTCATCAAAGTGGCGGTCCGGGAGCTGGAGCCGGGAGTCGTCGTCTTCGGCCGCGTGTTCGTCGCCACGCTGACGCTCCTGCCCGCTGTGCATTTCATGATCGGGTGGCGGCGGCTCTTCACCGAGTTGCGTCGCTTCGCCCGGCCGCTTGTCGTGCTCGCGCTGTTCAACGCGTCGATTCCCTTCTGGCTGCTCGCGTGGGGTGAGGAACGGCTCGACTCCGGGCTGGCTGCCGTCCTCCAGGCCTCGACACCGCTCTTCACCGCGCTGCTCGCTTTTGGCTTCAGCCGGAGCGACCGCATCGGCGGCACCCGACTGATCGGCGTCGTGGTCGGTTTTCTCGGCGTCGTCTTCCTGATCGGCGCACAGCCGCAGGGGGACTGGCTCGCCGGCCTCGCTGTCCTGCTCACCGCCGCGTGCTACGCCGCCTCGGCGCTCTATGCAGGCTCGCGCCTGGCTGCGGCGGCTCCGATCGTGACCTCCCTCGGGACCCTGGCGGTTGCAACCCTCACGACGCTTCCGTTCGCGATCGCGCAGCTTCCCGATCAAGTACCGAGCTGGAAGGTGATCGGCTCGGTCGTCGCGCTGGGATCGCTCGGACTGTCCGTTGCCTATCTTCTGTACTTCGGCCTCATCGCCACCGCCGGAGCCTCGTATGCCGTGCTGGTGACGTATCTCGTTCCTGCAATCGCGCTCGGGTACGGCGCGGTGTTCCTGGACGAGCAGATCACTGCGTCGGCAATCGGTGGCCTCCTGTTGATTCTCGCGGGGGTCGCACTGGGCACGGGCTCGCTTCGCCTGCGCCGCCGTGTGCCCGTCGCGGAGGCTCCGTGATCTCGATCCGCCGGGCACGCGCGGACGACGTCGACTTCCTGCACGGGCTGGTCAACGACGATGATGTCGAGCCGTTCCTAGGCGGTCGTGCGGCGCTCGATCGCGAAAGCCTGCTTCGCGAGGTCGAGCGCTCCGATTCCGAGCCGCAGGACTTCGGCCGGTTCGTGATCGAGGCCGACGGCGACAGAGCGGGGGCGATGGGCTTCGAGGTCGCGAACCGCCGCTCGCGGATCGCGCGGCTCGAACGTCTCGCCGTCCAACCTGCCTTTCGAGGGCGAGGCATCGCCGACGAAGCGGCACGCCAGTTCCAGCGGCACGTGCTCGTGGACCTCGGCTACCACCGGCTCGAGCTCGAGATCTACGCCTTCAACGAGCGGGCGCTGGCCCACGCCGAGCGTGCCGGCTTCGTGCGGGAGGGCGTGAAGCGCAAGGCCTACCTGAGGCACGGTGATCGGGTCGACGCGGTCATGTTCGCGCTCTTGCGGGAGGACCTCGCGGAGTAGACTCGCGCCTCTGAGCGAGCTGCTTCGACAACACGTCGAACGCTTCAACGCCGGGGTGCGCACCGGTGACTGGGAGCCCATGCTCGCGGGGTTCGACGCCGACGCGGAGATGGAATTCCGAGGTGTCCCCGTCGGGCCATTCAACGGACGGCGTGCAATCGCCGAGGCGTATCGCGCTCAGCCGCCCGACGACGAGTTGCGCCTGCTCGAGCACCGCGAGCGCGAGGGGAGTACCGAGGCTCGCTACGCGTGGCTGGCCGAGCCGGATGTCGCCGCGGGCGAGCTGTTGCTGACCGCCGAGGACGGCCTGATCCGCAAGCTCGTCATCACCTTCGACCGGGGCGTTGTCTGGGACTGACGGCTTAGGATGCAGGCATGGCTACCTATCTCCACACGATGCTCCGCATCACCGACCCCGAGCAGAGCCGCTCGTTCTACGAGGCCCTCGGCTTCACGTTCAGCCGGGACATGGACATCGTCCGTAACGGCGAGTTGGAGGCGACGAACTACTTCTACTCGCTCGGCGACGACGAGAACGTGCTCGAGCTCACCTTCAACCATGACGGACGCACGTACGAGCTCGGTACGGGCTACGGTCACATCGCGATCGGCGTCGATGACCTCGACTCCACGCTCGACCAGTTGAGGGGGCAGGGAATAGAGCCCGAGCGCGAGCCGTACCGCGTTCGCGAAGGCGGCTCTCGCATCTGCTTCGTGAGCGATCCGGACGGCTACCGCGCGGAGCTGATCGACCGCAGCGGGAAGTAGTTCTCCCTGGACCAGCGGATCAGCTTTCTAACGCTTGGCGTTCGCGACCTCGATACCGCGCGTGCCTTCTACGAGCGCCTCGGTTGGAAGCCCGGGCTCGAGGTGAAGGAGACCGTGTTCTTCAACGCCAACGGGTTCGTCATCGTTCTCTGGGGGCGCGAGAAGGTCGCCGAGGACAACGGCGTCGTCGACGGCGGCGGCTGGGGCGGAGTCGGCCTCTCGTACAACGTGGGCTCGGCCGCCGAGGTCGACACGTTGATCGAGGAAGCCCGGGCGGCCGGCGCTTCGATTCCGCGCGAGCCCGCGGAGCGGTGGTGGGGCGGCTACTCCGGCGTCTTCCTCGATCCGGACGGTCATCCCTGGGAGGTCGCGTACAACCCCGGCATGCCGCTGGGCTCCGACGGATCACAGACCGTGGGAGATTGACCGAAGCAGAGTCGTCGCGGAGTCGTCACGGAGCCGTTTCATCTCACGCGCTACGTTGCCTGTCATGGCGACGAAGGCGACAACTCGTAAGAAGAGCACCGCGACGCCCTGGGGTGCCGCGCATCTGCTCGAGCAGCTGACGCTGCCGCAACGCTCCGGCGAGAAGCGATTCGCGTCGGTCGTTCAGCTGCTCGAGACGGAGAGGGGAGAGCGGTTCGTGCGTTTCGCCTACACGACCGGCGGCACGGCTCGGCGTGGCCCCGTGACCCTGCGGCTCCGTGATCTCGAGCGGCTCCGCGTGGCGCTAGCGGAGCACCCGGGCCTCGCTGAGGCGTTCGGCTTCGGCTAGGCGGCTTGCAGGGCCCGCGCGCGCGCGGACTCGACGAGCGACGAGAGGATGAGTGCGCCGTCGGCGGAACCGAGCAGCGGATCGACGGCGTGTTCGGGATGAGGCATCAGTCCCATGACGTTGCCGCGCTCGTTCACGAGTCCCGCGACGTCGGCCCTCGAACCGTTGACGGGCTCCGAGTAACGGAAGACGATCTGGCGCCTTCCTTCGAGCTCCTCGTAGAGGTCGTCACTCGCGTACCAGGAGCCCTCGCCGTGTTTGACCGGGATCAGCAGCTGCTCGCCTTCGGTGCAGCGAGTCGTGAACGGCGTGTCGGAGCGCTCCACGACGAGCGGCACGTCACGGCACACGAACGAGAGCGACTCGTTGCGGCGAAGCACCCCGGGCAGCAGACCGGATTCGCAGAGAATCTGAAAGCCGTTGCAGATCCCGAGCACGAGCCCGCCCTCGGAAGCGAATGCCGCCACGGCCTCCATCGCGGGAGCAAACCGCGCAATCGCGCCGCAGCGGAGATAGTCCCCGTAGGAGAAGCCGCCCGGCAGCACGATTGCATCGAGGTTCGGCAACTCCGTCTCGGTGTGCCAGACGAAGACCGCCTCGGCGTCGAGCGCGCGGAGCGCCCAGAGCGCGTCACGGTCGTCGCAGGCGCCCGGAAAGCGCAGCACGCCGACGCGTGGCTGCGGGCTGTTCATTGGGCAGCCAACTCGATCTCGTAACTCTCGATTAGCGGGTTTGCAAGCAGCTGCTCGCACATCCGCTCGACCTCGGCCTGCGCAGAGACGGCGTCCTTCGCCTCGACTTCGAGCTCGACAACCCGCCCGATCCGCGCTTCGCCGACAGAGAAGCCGAGCTGACGGAGCGAGGATTCAACCGCCTGGCCCTGGGGATCCAGGATCCCTTGCTTCGGCGTGACCAGTACCCGCGCCTTCATCGCAACACCACTTCAGGGTCGGCGAGGTAGTCGTCGAAGGGGATGCCCGTCAAACGCTCGAAAGCGTCGACGTAACGTGCTCGCGTTCCGGTGACGATGGCCTCTGGAAGCTCGGGCCCCGGCGGAGTCTTGTCCCAGCCGAGCGTCTCGCAGTAATCGCGCACGAACTGTTTGTCGAATGACGGTTGACCGCCGCCGGGTCGATACTCGTCGGCAGGCCAGAACCTCGAGGAGTCCGGCGTGAGCGCCTCGTCGCCGAGGACGAGCGTCCCTTCGGCGTCGAGCCCGAACTCGAACTTCGTGTCGGCGATCAGAATGCCGCGTTCTCGCGCCCACTCCGACGCAAAACGGTAGAGCGCGGTCGACACGCGCTCCACTTCCGCGAGCATGTCGGCGCCGACGAGCTCGGCCGCCTGCTCCCGGTCGATGTTCTCGTCGTGGCCCGTGACCGCCTTCGTCGCCGGCGTGAAGATCAGCTCGGGCAGCTCGGCAGATTCCGTCAAGCCTGTCGGCAACGTGTGACCGGAGACCGCGCCCGTCGCGGTGTAGTCCTTCCAGCCGGAGCCGGCGAGATAGCCGCGCACCACGCACTCGATCGGGAGCATCTCGAGCCGCCGGCACTCGGTCGACCGCCCATCGGCGTTGAGCGCGAGCAGGTGGTTCGCGCAGATGTCACGCGTTCGCGCAAACCAGAACCCTGCAAGCCCGGTCAGCACGCGCCCTTTGTCCGGGATGTCGGTCGGCAAGACAACGTCGAACGTCGAGATGCGGTCACTGGCGACGAGGAGCAGCCGCTCGTCGTCGAGCGCGTAGAGCTCGCGAACCTTTCCGCTACCTACATGGAGCGCGGCGTCAGGCATGGACGGGTTCCTCCTTCTGGACGAGGGCGTGTAGACGATCGAACACGGTGTCGACGTGACGGACGGTTGCGGCGAGATCGAACACCGCGTCGAGATCGACGCGGCCGCTGATCTCAGGGTCGCTGCGAACGAGCCCGGCAAAGTCGGCTTCTTCTTCCCAGGCCCGCATGGCGTGATCCTGGACGAGGCGGTACGCATCGTCGCGCGGGAGCCCGGCCTCGATGAGCGCGAGGAGGAGGCGATGACTGAAAACCAGGCCGTGGCTCGACTCGAGATTGCGGAGCATCCGCTCGGGATGGACGACGAGCCCTTCCACGATCCACGTGAAGCGGTCGAGCATGTAGTCGAGGGCGAGGAACGAATCGGGGATGACGACGCGCTCGGCAGAGGACTGCGAGATGTCGCGCTCATGCCAGAGCGGCACGTTCTCGAGCCCCACCAGAGAGTTGGCGCGCACGACGCGCGCGAGGCCGCAGATGCGCTCGGCCACCTTCGGGTTGCGCTTGTGAGGCATCGCGGAGGATCCCTTCATCCCCTTGCCGAACGGTTCCTCGACCTCGCGCACCTCGGTGCGCGCGAGATGGCGGATCTCCGTTGCGAAGCGGTCGAGCGACGTCGCCGCGAGTGCGAGGGCTGACAACAGCTCGGCGTGACGGTCGCGGGCGATCACCTGCGTGGAGAGCGGGTCGGGTTCGAGCCCGAGCCGCTCGCACGCGATGCGCTCGACGTCCGGCTCCACCTGCGCATAGGTCCCGACCGTGCCGGAGAGCTGGCCGACGCGGTTCGTCTCGAGTGCCCGGGAAACTCGGGCTCGGGCCCGGTCGAGCTCGAACGCCCAACCGGCGAGCTTCCAGCCGAAGGTGGTCGGCTCGGCGTGAACGCCGTGCGAGCGCCCGATGCAGATGGTGTGGCGATGCTCCTCCGCTCGAGCCACCACTGCTGCGAGCGCACGGTCGATGCCGGCGATGACGAGCCGCCCGGCGTCCTGGATCTGCAGGGAAAGGGCGGTGTCGACCACGTCCGACGAGGTCAGCCCGTAGTGGAACCAACGTCCCTCGGGCCCGAGCTGCTCGGCAACGGCGTCGACGAATGCTGCGGTGTCGTGATCGGTGACACGTTCGATCTCGGCCACCCGCTGCGGTGAGGGCGCGACCGCCTGTGCCTGGATTCTCGCCACGTCGGCTGCGGGAACCGCGCCGACCTCGGCCCACCCTTCGAGCGCAGCGAGCTCGACCTCGAGCCAGCGCGCGAACTTGCTCTCGTCCGACCAGGTCCCGGTCATCTCCGGGCGCGAGTAGCGCGCAATCACTGGGTCGATTCTAGAGAGGCGGTCGGCCCGAGAATTCGGGCTGCGAGAACAGCCGCGTTCTTTGCGTTGTCGACGCCAACACATGCGACAGGAACGCCTGGAGGCATCTGGACGATGGAGAGCAAGGCGTCGAGCCCGTCGAGCACGCTCAGCGAGGAGCGAAGCGGGACGCCGATCACAGGCAGGTCGGTGTGCGCCGCGAGCACGCCGGGCAGAGCGGCGGCGAGGCCCGCGCCGGCGATGAGCACTTGCAGCCCACGGCCCCTCGCAGTGCGTCCGTATTCGGCGACCGCGTCAGGTTGCCGGTGCGCGGAACGAACCTCGAACTCGTGTGCGATTCCTCGTGCGTCGAGCTCGTCCATCGCCGCCTGCATGCGGTCGCGGTCCGATTCCGAACCGACGACGATGCCGACCAGAGGGCTAGACATGTGCCACGGCCGCGATGTCCTTGCGATAGCGCATGTTGGGAAAGGAGATGCGATCGCACGCGCCGTAGGCAAGCTCGCGCGCAGCAATCACGCTGTCGCCGATGCCCGTCACGTTGAGAATCCTGCCGCCGTTCGTGACGAAGCGATCGCCCTTGCGTGCCGTTCCTGCGTGAAAGACGAGCGCTCCTTCCTCTTCGGCTTCGGCGATACCCTCGATCGGGGAGCCGACATCGTTGCCGGCGGGATATTCCCCGCCCGCGAGCACGACGGTGACGGCGGCTCGGTCCGTGACTGTGAGGTCGGCGCCCGACAGATCGCCCGTCGCCGCGGCGGCGAGGACCTCGAGAAAGTCTCCTTCGAGGCGCGGCAGGAGCGACTGCGTCTCGGGATCGCCGAACCTGCAGTTGAACTCGAGCACCCGTGGCCCATCGGGCGCGATCATGAGCCCTGCGAAGAGGACACCGATAAAGGGCGCGCCACGCTCGGCGAGCTCGGCGAGCACCGGTCGGTGGATCGTGTCGAGCAACTCCTCGATCTCTGCCGGGCCGAACCCGGGGACCGGGGAGTACGAGCCCATCCCGCCAGTGTTCGGTCCCTCGTCGCCCTCGTCTGCCCGCTTGAAGTCCTGGACGACCGGCAACGCGAGCGCTCGTACACCGTCGCACAGTGCGAAGACGGAGATCTCCTCGCCTTCGAGGAGCTCCTCGATCACGATCGAGTCGCCGAAGGCGGCGGCTGCGACGAGGGCGCTGTCGAGCTCCGTCTGATCGCGGCAGACGAACACGCCTTTGCCCGCCGCGAGGCCGTCGGCCTTGATCACGCAGGGCGCTCGCGCAATCGAGAGCGACTCGGCCGTGGGCACGCCCGCGTCACGCATGACGTCCTTGGCGAACGTCTTCGAGCCTTCGATCCGCGCCGCCTCACGGCTCGGGCCGAAGACCCGGACGCCGGCATGCCGGAGCTCGTCGGCAACGCCGGCGACGAGGGGCGCTTCCGGACCGACCACGACGAGGTCGGCATCGAGTGCTCCGGCGAGGTGAAGGAGCCCCTCGCCATCCTCCGCGTGAACGGGGTGGCACTGGCCGAGGGCGGCGATGCCGGGGTTTCCAGGGGCGGCGTGCAGCTCGTCGAGGCTCGGCGCCTGGCTCAGCTTCCACGCGAGCGCGTGCTCGCGTCCGCCGGAACCGACCAGGAGCACTTTCACACGTGGACTGTAGCTAGTGCTCCCGACGGGTTTGAAAGCGGTCGGGAATGCGAAGATAGGTAGCGAAATGGTGGAGCCCGGCCTCGACAAACACGAGTGGGAAACCTGGTGGCAGCAGTTCGAGGAGGACGTCGAGACGTCTCCCGCCGAGGCGCTGTCCGAGCTCGACCGCCTCACGGTCGAGATGCTCGAGGCCCGCGGTTATGCGCTCGACGACCCGGTCGTAAGCGAGGGCGACGACCGGGACATCGTTGCCGAGTACGGCGCAGCGCACGAGACCACCGAAGCGGTGGAGCAGGGCAAGGACGTGAGCCGTGAGGACATCGATGCGGCGATCGACGGCTATCGGGCGCTGCACGACTATCTGCTGGCCGAGCGCGGCGCACCGTAGGTTCCGAACACCGGCACAGAATCGGCACAGATCCGAGCGCCTCCGCTCGGTATCGTCGACCGCGAGGGTGGTGGGCGTTTCACCCCACCCGGGTGGGGGTGTGGGCGAGGGACTAGGGTCGTGTCATGACGCCGGATGAACGCGCGACCGAGGCGCCGCCGCTCGCGGCTGAGCTCGAGCGGCTCCAGACCCTCATCGTCCCCTTCGAACCGGTGCACGAAGCCGGCTTTCGCACCCTCGTGTCGGAGACGCTGCGCGAGTTCGGGTTCGAGCCCGACCCCGAGATCGATCCCGACCTTGCCGATCCGGCCGGCGCCTACGAGTCGCTCTGGGTCGCGGTGGCCGACGGCGAGGTCGTCGGCTCCGTCGCGCTGCGCGAGCTCAATCCCGCCGAGCGTCAGTTGAAGCGCATGTACCTGCGCCCGGACCAGCGCGGCCGCGGGCTCGGCCGACGGCTGCTCGAGACAGCACTCGAGCACGCACGTGCCGACGGTGTCTCGGTGATCAGTCTCGACACGAGCGAGCGCATGGAGGCCGCTCGCTCGCTTTACGAGGCGTACGGCTTCCGCCGCGTCTCGGGCAGCGCGCCGCGACAAGGTCAGAACCGGCTGCTCTACGAGCTCGAGCTCTAACGCAGCGCGACGACGCTCTCGCGCTCGGCGCCTGTTCCCACGAGCGAGATCTCCACTCCGAGTGCGCGCTCGATGAACTCGACGTACGCGCGCGCCCCCGTTGGGAGGTCTTCGGTCAAGGGCGCCGCCCAACCGGGCAGAGTCTCGTAGACGGGCCGGCAGTGGTGGAAATCACTCTGATGGGCGGGGAACTCGAAGATCTCTTTGCCGTCGCGCAGGCGGTAGGCGACACAGACCGGGAGCTCTGAGAAGTTCGCGAGGACGTCGAGCTTCGTCAGCGCGAGCGATGTGATCCCGTTCACCCGGACTGCGTAACGAAGCGCGACAAGGTCGAGCCACCCGCAGCGGCGCTCGCGACCGGTCACCGTTCCGAACTCTCCGCCGAGCTCGCGCATGCGCTCCTGGTCGGGGCCTTCGATCTCGGTCGGGAACGGTCCCTCACCGACTCTCGTCACGTACGCCTTCGTGACGCCGAGGACCCGGTCGATCCGGTTGGGGCCGATCCCGATCCCGGTGGCCGCGTTGCCGGCGACCGTGTTCGACGACGTGACGAACGGATACGTGCCGTGGTCTAGATCGAGGAGCGTCCCCTGCGCACCTTCCAGCAGAACCTCGCGACCCTCGTGCAGGGCGCGGTCGACGAGGAGCGACGTGTCGGACACGTACGAACGAATTCGTTGGGCGAACGACTCGAGGTTGCCTGCGATCTCCTCCAGGTTCAGAGGAGGAACGCCGTAGACCCGTTCGAGCCACACGTTCTTCTCCGCCAGGGCAACCTCGATCTTCTGACGGAGGATCTTCGGGTCGAGCAGGTCCTGCACGCGGATTCCGAGCCGCGCGGCCTTGTCCGCGTAGCAAGGCCCGATGCCGCGCTTCGTCGTGCCGATCTGCAAGTTGCCGAGTCGCCGTTCGCTCGCCTGGTCGATCGCGACGTGCCACGGCATGATCAGGTGCGCCTCACCTGAGAGATGCACGGTGCGCGTCGAGAGCCCGCGTGACTCGAGCTCGTCGACCTCGGTCAGGAAGACCTCGGGATCGACGACGCAGCCCGCGCCGATCACGCACGTCTTGCCGCGGAGCACACCACTCGGGATCTGCCGGATCTTGAAGGTCTCGCCGTCGACGACGATCGTGTGGCCCGCGTTTGGGCCGCCCTGGTAGCGGCACACGAGATCCGAGTCCTGCGCCAGCAGATCGACGATCTTCCCTTTCCCCTCGTCACCCCACTGTGCGCCGACGATGACTGTTGCAGGCACGCGAGCGAGTCTGCCAGACGCTACGGCTAGGGTCTCGCGTCGATGTCGGTTCCGGTGGCCGCTCTCCTGTTCGTCGGTGCCTTCGCCCTGACCGTCGCATCGAGCATCGTGCTGGCGCGCGAGCTCGACCGTATCGGTGAACGGCTCGGCTTCTCCGAAGCGCTGCTTGGAATCGTGACCGCCCTCGGGGCCGACGCCCCGGAGATCGCATCGGCGGTCGCGGCGCTCGTCGCGGGCCACGAAGACACAGGGATCGGCGTCGTGGTCGGCTCGAACATCTTCAACCTGGCGGCTCTCCTGGGAGTGTCGGCTCTCATTGCAGGGTCGGTGGGAATCCACCGTCATGGACTGTTCCTGACCGGAGGCGTCGCGGTGCTCGTCGCCGTCGTCGGCGCATTGGTGGCCCTCGGCGTCCTGCCCGGCTTCACCGGATTCGTCCTGGCGCTGCTTTTCCTCGTTCCCTACGTCGTTCTCGCTGCGTTGCACGAACGCACCCGCGAGCGGCTGCCGGCAGCGTTGCGTGCAGCAGTCCAGGAGGAACAGCGAGATGCACGACGCGACGAGTTCGCGCCCCCGGCAACTGGCTACGACGCTCTGATCGTTCTGCCGGCGCTCGCGGCTGTCGTTGGCGGTGCCTACGGGATGGTCGCGGCGGCGCAGTCACTCGGCGATCGGTGGGACGTCTCGGATCTCATCCTCGGCGCACTCGTGCTCGCAGCCCTCACGAGCATTCCTAACCTGATCGCGGCCGTGCGGCTTGCGCGCCACGGCCGAGGAGCGGCCTGCGTCAGCGAGGCATTCAACTCGAACAACGCGAACATCCTGGTCGGTCTCTGCATTCCAGGGCTCATCCTCGGCCTCGGCTCGCCGTCCGGCGTCGAGATCTTCGCGTCCTGCTGGATGGTCGGGATGACGATCGTGGCCGTCGCCCTCGGCTTCGGCGGCGGCCTCACACGCCGTGAGGGTGCCGCGATCGTCGCCCTGTACGGCGTTTTCGCCGCCGTGTTGATCGCCGTGGGCTAGCGGCCGTCGCGCTCGATGCGAAGATCGTGTCCGCGCGGGCACGAGATCGTGCCCCGCGCGCGGTCGAGCGACAGCGTTCCTTGCACGGACGGGAACACCTCGCCGAGCTCGGCGCAGCGCTCGCACACGACCGTGAAACCGGTGGCGAGCTCCGAGATCCAGACGACCTGTTCGGTGAGGACCGCCCACGACGCCATTACGACGCCGCCGCCAAATCAGCAAACTTCGCGTAGCGCTTCAGGAACGAGAGCTTCTCGATTCCAGTCGGGCCGTTGCGGTGCTTGGAGAGGATGATCTCGGCGAGGCCCTGCTGGTCGCTGTCCTCGTTGTAGTACTCGTCGCGGTACACGAACATGACCAGGTCGGCGTCCTGCTCGATCGAGCCCGACTCACGAAGGTCGGAGAGGATCGGCCGCTTGTCGTGTCGCTGCTCGACCGCGCGGGAGAGCTGTGACATCGCGAGGATCGGCACGTCGAGGTCGCGCGCGAGCACCTTCAGGTTCCGCGAGATCTGGGAGACCTCCTGCACACGGTTCTCCGCGCTCGTTCCGGAGGTCATCAGCTGGAGGTAGTCGACGATGATCAGCCCGAGCTTCGGCTCGCGCGTCTTGAGCCGCCGGGCCTTCGACCGAATCTCCATCATCGTGATCGAGCCGGTGTCGTCGACGTAGATCGGGGCCTTCATCAGCTTGTCGCCGGCAGCGACGAGCCGTGGCCAGTCGTCTTGGGCGAGCTTGCCGTTGCGCAGACGCTGTGACTCGACCTTCGCCTCGCTGCAGAGCAACCGCTGGGTGACTTCCGACTTCGACATCTCGAGCGTGAAGAGCGCCACGGGGATGTCGCTCCGCAACGCGAGGTTCGCAGCCACGCACAGGCCGAGCGCGGACTTTCCCATGCTCGGCCTTGCCGCAACGATGATCAGGTTTCCCGGCTGGAACCCGGAGGTCAGCCGGTCGAGGTCGCGGAACCCGGAAGGCGCTCCGGTGACGTCCGCGCCGGCCTCGTACAGAGCCGTGATGCGTTCGAAGCTCTCCTTCAGCAGCTCCTCGATGTGGCTGAACTCGGTGGAGACGCGGCTCTGCGAGAGGTCGAAGACGACTTGCTCCGCACGGTCGACGAGCATCTGCGTCTCTCCGGGACGTTCCCAGCCGAGCTGCGCGATCTGCTGTCCCGCCGCGATCAGCCCACGCAGGGTCGCCATCTCGCGGACGATGCGCGCATAGTGCGCGGCGTTCGCCGTCGCCGGCACGAGTGCAGCGAGCTCGTGCAGCCGTACGCGCCCGCCGACTCCCTCGAGCTCTCCGCGCTCTTCCAGCTCGTCCACGATCGTGATCGCGTCGACGGGCTCGCCCTTGGCGTAGAGCGCGAGCCCTGCGCGATAGATCTTCGCGTGACTGTCTCGGTAGAAGTCCGAGGCGTCGAGGACTTCGCTCACCGCTCCGATCGCACCTGGGGAGAGCAGCATCGCCCCGAGGACGGATTCCTCGGCCTCGAGGTTCTGGGGCGGGGCGATCGGAGCGGCTTGAGCGAGCTGGGCGACTGTTGTCACGTCGCCGGAGTAGACCACTGCGGGCGCTGCGTTTCCAGGTCTGGACGAGTGAGTTTTCGACATGTCAAAAGGGGCGATTTGCAGGCAGGAAGAAACACATGTTCGCAGACTCGCCGGACGGATCTGTGGACAGAACATTCGCTCAGAGCGGGAACTTCCTCGGGGTATTCACAGGAGGTGGAAAGTGCTGTGAAAGCTTCTCCCCAGGTTCTCCACAGGAATGCCCTGGCGCCGCTTGGAAACAGGGACAGGATTGTGGACATGGCGCGCTCGCCGAGGCCTCGACGAGCACCCGCATGTCACTCGGCGGTTGCGGCTCTAGCTCTGCTCTTCGGTGGTGCCGGCGTCGACCGCGCGGTCGAACTCGTCGTCCGCAAGCTCGCCCTCGACGTCGCTCTTCGAAGGCTGAAGCTCGCCGGCGTCGATCAGCTGCGCTTCCTGTGCCAGTGCCGCGGCATCGAGAGCGTCGAGATCGAGCTCGGGCTTGTCGGCCTCCGGTGCTGGAGCGGACTCCTCGGCCTGTTCCGCGGCTTCCATCGCCTCGAGCTCCTCTTCGGGCGGAAGCTCGCCACCCTCGGGGACGACGAGCGTTCGCACTTCGACGGTGACGTCCTGGAAGAGCTCGATCGGAACCTGGTAGCGGCCGATCCGCTTGATCGGGTCGCCCCCGATCTTGCGCCGGTCGACGCGCACCTTGTGCTTCTCCCAGAGCTCGTCCGCGACGTCGGTTGCCGTCACCGAGCCGAAGAGCGAACCGGTCGGTCCCGCCTTCACGTCGAAGCGAAGCTCCAGCTTGCCGAGCCGCTCGGCGACCGCCTGTGCGTCTTCGAAGGTCTTTGCCTCGTTCTGGGCGCGCCGATCCTCGACCTTGCGCACTTCCGCGACCCGTGCCGGAGTCGCCTCGTCGGCAAGACGGCGCGGGAAGAGGAAGTTGCGTGCGTAGCCGCGCTGCACGCTGACCACCTCCCCGCGGAGACCGACCTTGTCGATGTCCTGACGGAGGATGACTTCCACTACTTGTCCGCGACGTAGGGCAGCAAAGCCATCTCGCGCGCCCGCTTCACCGCAACCGCGACCTGACGCTGGTGGCGCCGGCAGGCGCCCGAGATCCGGCGTGACCGGATCTTCCCGCGCTCCGAGATGTATCTGCGCAACTGGTTGACGTTCTTGTAGTCGATCTCGTCGACCTTGTCCTTGCAGAAGAAGCAGGACTTGCGCCGGATCGGGCCCGAGGACTGGCCCGGACGCTTGCGGCCCGGCTGCCGGTCTCGGTCTCTGTCTCCTCCTCCGCGTGGCGGCATCAGAACGGGATGTCGTCGTCTGTCGAGGAGGCGGTGAAGTCTTCGTTGCCGGCAGTTGCCGCGGCCGGGACGAACTGACGCTCGCCGTCGCCCGCATTACCGCCGCCGCCGCCGTCACGGCTGCCGAGGAACTGCACCGAGTCGGCGATGATCTCGACCGCCTGGCGCTTGGTGCCGTCCTGGGCGTCCCACTCGCGCCAGTCGAGGCGTCCGTCGACGCCGACCGGGCGACCCTTCGAGAGGTACTGCGCGCAACTTTCGCCCTGGTTACCCCAGACGGTCACGTCGAAGTAGTTGGGCTTGTCGCCCCAGTTGCCCTGAGGGTCCTTCTGCCGCGTGTTGACGGCGAGCCGCAGCTTGCAGACGGCCGTGCCGCTCGGAGTGTGTCGCAGCTCGGGGTCCTTCGTCAGGTTCCCGACGAGCACGACGCGATTGATGTTCGCCATGTCTTCTACTCCTCTTCCGAACTGGTGTTCGATTCAGCATAGGCGGGCTCGGGGACGGAACGTGCCGGCACGGGATCCGGCTCGGGCGGCGGGGGGCCGGGCGCGGAGCCCTCGACGCGGCGCACCGCGAGGTGTCGCATGACGCCGTCCGTGATCCGCAGGATCCGCGAGAGCTCGGCGAGCGTCTCCGCGTCGGCGTCGAAGTTGAGCAGGTGGTACGAGCCCTCGCCCTTGTGGTCGATCTCGTATGCGAGGCGTCGCCGCCCCCAGACGTCGTGCCGCACCCACGTGCCGTTCGCCTTTTCGACGAGCTCGCGTGCGCGCTTGATGATCTCCTCCTGCCGTCCTTCGGGCAGGTCTGGATCGAGCATGAGCAAGATTTCGTACGCAACCACGTTTCCCGAGACCTCCCTTCCTCTGGTCTGAATCGGCCTCACCGGCTGGCGCCACTCGGGAAAGGGCAGCGCGATGGCAAGGCAGGAAGGCGGCCAGTGTAGCATCGCCGCGATGAAGCACCCGGCCGCCTGGCTGCTCGGGGGATTCGCGGTCTTCGGGTTCCTTCGCCGCCGCCGTGAAGCTCCCGCTGTGTCGCCCGATCCTCGCGCCGAGGAGCTCCGTCGCAAACTTGCCGAGTCCCGTTCGATGCTCGCCGAGCGGGAGGAGTTCGAAGGCGGAGAGGTGACCGTGGATCTCGCGGAGCCGGCTCCCGAAGACCCTGAGACGCGGCGCCGCGCCGTGCACGAAACGGCACGCGACACCGTGCAGCGGATGCGCGCGCGCTAGACCTCTACTAGCCGCGCACCGCCGACCAGGATTCCGCGAGCAGCACGGTCGCAGCGGCGACGAGCACGGTCGTTCCGCCCGGAGGAAGGTCGGCGTAGTACGCGATCGTGATCCCGGCGAGCACCGACCCGAGCCCGATTGCCATTCCGAGCAGGATCGTCGAGCGCATGCTCCACGCGATTCGCGACGCCGCGATCACCGGCAGCACCATCAGCGCCGCGATCAGCAGGATGCCGACGACGCGCATCGAGAGCGCGATCGTCACCGCCGCCAGCACGACCGTGAGCGAGTTCAGCGCTCCGACCGGTAGACCCGCGACGCGTGCGCCCTCTTCGTCCACGACAACGGCGACGAGCGGACGGTAGAGCATCGTGATCACGACGAGCGCGCCTGCACCTAATGCGGCGATGACGGCAAGGTCGCTGCGCGTCACCGTCAGGATGGAGCCGAAGAGGAACTGGAAGAGATTGACGTTCAGCGCTCCCGCAGCCGACACGAGCACGACTCCTCCCGCGATGCCGGTGTAGAAGATCAATGCGAGCGCCTGGTCCCCGGCATTTCGACGCCGGGCGCGGATCCACTCGATCGAGAGACCCCCGATGACCGAGACGACGAGCGCCGTGAGCACGAGCGGCAGGTTCAGCAGATACCCAAGTGCGACGCCGGCGAACGCAACGTGCCCGACCCCGTCGCCGACGAGGCTGAGCCGGCGCTGCACGAGGAAGAAGCCCACCGCGGGCGCAAGGAGGCCGACGACGATCCCGGCCCCGAAGGCGAGCCGCATGAACTCGAGATCAAGCATGCGTGTGGGACGGGTCGTGCCAGACACCGGGCAGGGCCGAAGGTGGGCCGTCGAACACGATCTCTCCGCGCACGAGCACGATGCGTTTCACGAACTCCTCGACGGCGCCGAACTCGTGCGAGACGTACAGGATTGTCATCGCGAGCTCGCTGCGAAGCTGCTGGAGCAACTCCGCGATCGCTTCCTGCGCTTCCACGTCGACGCCGGTCGTGGGCTCGTCGAGGACGAGGAGCTCTGGTTCGCCCGCGAGAGCCTTCGCGATGAAGGCCCGCTGCTGCTGGCCGCCGGAGAGAGTCGAGAGGCGCCGGTCCGCCTGCGGCGCCAGCCCGACCCGGTCGACGGCGGCGCGCACCGCCTCCCGGTCGGCAGCGCCGAGCGGTCCGATCAGGCGGGTGCGGGAGGCCCGTCCTGCCGTGACGAGCTCGCGCACGGTCAGCGGCGCGTCGATTCCCGCCTGCGCCCGTTGCGGCAGGTAGCCGACGTTGTCGACGTCGAGCTCGACGCGGCCCGAGGTCGGGTGCTCCAGCCCGACGATCAAACGCACCAGAGTCGTCTTGCCGCCGCCGTTCGGTCCTGCGATCGCGACGAACTCGCCCCGCTGCACGTCGAGGTCGACGTTCCGCAGCACGGGCGGCGCGTGGCCGTAGCCGAACGTTACGCCTCGGAGGCGAAGGGCTAGCGACATGCGAGCGCTTTCCGCAACGCAACGAGATTGCGCCGCATCAGCGTGAGGTAGTCGTCGCCTCGCTTCTGTTCGTCCGGTGTCAGGCCTTCGATCGGATCGAGCACCGCCGTGCGCGCGCCGACCTCGCGCGCCACCGTCTCGGCCAGGCGCGGTGAGACGAGCGTCTCGAAGAAGACGGTCGTCGCATGTGTCCGACGCACGACTTCGACCACGTGCGCGAGCTGTTGCGGAGACGGTTCGGACTCGGGCGCGAGCCCGGTGATTGCCACTTGCTCGAGCCCGTAGCGGGCGGCGAGATACCCGAACGCCGCATGACTGGTCACGATCTCGCGCCTCTTGCAATCCCGTAGGCCGCCGCGGTACGCCTGATCAAGCTTGCGCATGTCGGCGACAAACCCAGAGGAGGGGCGACGGAGTGCCGCGCCGATCTTCGTCCCGATGCGCGCAAAGAGGAGGGGGTCGAGCCAGACGTGTGGGTCGTTTCCGTGCAGTGGGAGCCCTGCGAGCACGTCCACCTTGCGCCCGCGTGCCTGCTCCACCGCCTTGCTGACCGCCGGTTGGAACCCGTGGCTCAGATAGAGGACGACCGACGCGTTGACGATCCGGCCGACCTCGCGCGGAGTGAGCTCCAGGTCGTGTGGCTCCGCGCCGGGCGGCGTCAGGTTCTCGACGTGGAAGCCGGGCCCACCGATTCGCTCTGCCGCGTAGGCGAGGGGATAGAAGGCCGCAACGACCGAGTTCTTCCCGCCCGAGCCTCCCGCGCCACAGCCGGCTAGCAAGAGCGCCGAGACGAGAATGAGAACAATTCTCGAAATCACGCTCCGGAAGATACACTGCGAAGGTGGCCTGGACGGCTCATGCTCTGGACACGCTCGATTCCGCGGGCTTTCGCAGCGGCGGTGCGCGCCGGGCCGTCGTCGAGCTCCTCGGCCGGCAGAACTGCTGCATGAGCGCCCAGGAGATCTTCGACAGCCTGCGCCGGGCACGCCGGCCGGTGGGTATCGCCTCGGTCTATCGGGCGCTCGAAACCCTCGCGGATCTCCGGCTCGTCAAGCGCATCGACGCGGGCGATGGGATCGCACGCTACGAACCGTCACGCCCCGACGGCGATCATCATCACCACCTCGTCTGCCGAGACTGCGGCAAGGTCGAGGCTTTCAGCGACGCGCGTCTGGAGCGGGCGATCGACAAGGTCGCCGACGGGCTTGGCTACTCCGTCGAGGAGCACGAGGTCGTGCTCACCGGCGCTTGCGCCGACTGTGCCGCCTAGAGAGGCGCGAAAGCTTCCGCGCCCGCGGTGAGGCCGCGAGCGATCTTCAACTGGTACGCGTTCGAGCGCAAAAGACGCGCCTCGGCGGGATTCGTCATGAACCCGCACTCGACGAGCACGGCCGGAACATTGGCCCAGTTGAACCCCGTGAGGTCCGAGCGCTGCATGAGACCGAGATCGAGCGCACGCGTCTGCCGCACGACGGCGGATTGCACCCTGCGTGCGGCTCGAACGCTTGACGCATAGATGTCGTCGGTCCAGCCACGGTGCAACGCGGGGACGAGTGTCTTGACACCGTGCAACGACCTGTCGGCCGAGCCGTCTGCGTGGATCCGGATCATCAGCGCGGCGTGACGGACGTTGCAGAACCGCGCGCGCTCGATGTTCCCGCCGGCATAGCTCCGGCCCGTGCGGGTCATCGCTACTCGGTAGCCGTCGCCCTTCAGTAGGGCTCGAGTCTTGAGTGCAATGGCAAGCGCAACAGGGGCCTCGCCGACGGTTCCCCCGCCGTCCTTGATCTTCAACTGAGAGGAGCCCGGTCCGATCGGCTCGGTCTGGCGCCCGATCGCAGGGATCGTCCCATGTCCCGGGTCGATGCAGATCAGCGGGGTTGGCGGAGCGGTGAGCATGGCCAGGAAGTCTGCCTGTGGCCGACGATTAGTTCTTCCACGCACGGGCAACAGGGGGCGATGGCAACTCGCCGAGAGCTTCCTGCCGACGTCGCAGCGGCGTTCGATCGTGCCCCAGAGGCGGGCGACCGGTTCGCGGCCCTCCCCTCGGACCAGCAGGCCGCCTGGCTTGACTGGATCGACCGTGCGCGCGGACGCCGCGCACGTGCGGGCCGCATCGACGAGTTGATCCGGCGACTCCTCCCCTCCTCCGCCGCCGTCACGGAGGAGGAGGTCGCCGAGCCTGCGGGGCCGCCGCCGGAGCGGTACTGGTGGCTCTGGCTCGTACTGCTGCTGTTGCTCGTCGTCGGCGGTCTCCTCGCCTGGTACTTCCTCAGCCGCGGTGACGACAAGGCCGTCGTCCCCAACGTGATCGGATTGCGCGAGCAACAGGCTGCGATCGAGATCCACGACCGCGGCCTCGACGTGTTGGCCCGCACCGCTCCTAGCAATCGCCCACCGAACGTCGTCTTCGCCGAGAAGCCGGGTAGCGGAACGCAGCTCGACAAGGGGCAGACGGTGACGATCTTCGTCTCGAGCGGGCGGTTGGCCGTTCCCAATGTGATCGGCCTGCAGGAGCCGCAGGCCGTGCAAAAGCTGCAGACGCTCGGCTTCAAGGTGGCGGTCAAACGCGTCGCGTCGACGCATCCGAAGGGCGTCGTCGTCGACCAGGAGCCCACGTCGGGCGTGACCGCTGTGAGCGGCACGACCGTCACGATCAGCGTTTCGAGCGGGGTCAAGCCCGTCGTAGTCCCGCGGGTCGTCGGCCAGACCCAGGGAGACGCCGTGCAGGCGCTGACGAAGGTCGGCCTCAAGCCGGTCCTCCAGAACGTCCCCTCCGACAAGCCCGCGGGAACCGTCGTCGGCCAGAAACCTCCGGCCGGCAAGGAAGTCGACAAGGGCTCCAACGTGACGGTGAACGTCTCGACCGGGGCCGGTCCGGCAACGACGACCACGACGGCGACGACGACAACGACAACGACCACCGCGACCGGACCCGTCCGCATCCCGCAGGTCACCGGGCTTGCGCAGACTCCGGCTCTGCGCCGCCTGAACACGCTCGGGCTACGCCCGACGGTCGTCTACGTCCGTTCGAGCAAGTCGGCGAACCAGGTCGTCTCGCAGTCGCCTGCTCAGGGCGCGACGCTTCGCCGCGGCTCGCCGGTCCGCGTGAACGTCTCGACCGGCCCCAATCCGGAGCCGAACGCGAGTGTGCCGAACGTGGCGGGACAGGATCAGGCGGGGGCGGTGCAGAGCCTGCGCGACGCCGGCTTCAAGGTTGCCGTGCTGAACCGGCCGACGGCCGACCAGTCGAAGGACGGTCTCGTCGTCGAGGAGCAGCCGCACGCCGGCTCGAGCATCCCCGGCGGTTCGCAGGTCACGATCTTCGTCGGCCGCTTCACCGGCTGAGGTCCTGAACGGAGCCCGGCGCGCCTCCAGCCGGCGAACCGGCCGCCACAGACAGAGCGCGCCAGGCTCCGTTGAAAAGACCCGCCTCGCGGCGGAAACTTGCTCAACGGTTGAGCAGGTTCGCGACGACGTTGATCGCGACCGCGATGATCGCAGTCCCGAAGAGGAAGGAAACGAGCGCGTGCTTGATCACCGTGCGCCGGATCTCCCTGCGGCTGATCTGGGTGTCCGACACCTGGTAGGTCATTCCGACGGTGAACGCCAGGTAGGCAAGGTCGCGGTAGTCCGGCTCGCTCTCGAAGTCGATGCCGCCGATGGGCGGCTTGTAGTAGAGCCTCGCGTAGCCGAGTGTGAAGGTCGTGTGGATCGCGGCCCAGCCGAGCGCAATGCTGAGCACGCCGACGATGGTCAGAAGCAGGGCGTCGACGCCGCTGGCCTTGTTTGCCTCGGCGAGCGTGAGACCGACGGCGACGAGGCTGGCGATACTCGCGCTGAGCAAGGTCGTGTCCGCCGCGGCGCGTGAGTCGTCTTCGGAGAGCGCCGAGTGCGCCGTTGACGCGGCGTCCATCGGGCCGATCGTCGCCCAGACCCAAGTCAGGAAGACGACCGTCGCGACGTCCCACCCGATCAGGATCGAGACCGACCACGGCGCACCTGCCGCCCACCCGACGAGAAGCGCAATCGCTCCGCTGGCCGCCGCGACGGCCAGTCGTCGCATCGCGAGGCCCTGGGGGTTCGCCATGAAGAGCCTTTTCATCTGGAGGCGGGTGAGTATTGCTGACCTGACGGGCGACGAACCGTGAGCCGTGCTTCGGCAGAACGAGGTGCTATCACGTCGAGGAAGGGGTTAGGTCAACCGTCCTGCGTCGTCGAGGTGGGGCGAGGTTCGGCAAGGCGGGCATAGCGAAGCGCTTCCCAAAGCAGGTCGATCGTCGCCGTCAGGCTGCGGACTTCATCCGTCATGCCCGAGCGCCAGAGGTCCTGCCTTTGCTCGACGCACGACTCGATGGCGGTCGTGATCGCCGCGACGTCGTCGCCGCAGCCGCCGAGCAGATGATCGGCCCACACCGTTCGGAGTCGAGCGGCGTCGGTCGTCTCGGCGATGAATCCGCAGACCGGGCACGCGATGCTTTCCATCGCTTGCATGCTAGGCGCCGCGCCCAGCCGTACGGCGACTACGGATCGAATGCGTCGAGCTCGGCCGCGGCGTCGTCCGCTTCCCGCCTGCTCTTGTCTGCGGCCCTTCGTGCCTTATCGGCTTCGGTCTTGGCGAGCTCAGCCTTCTTCGCGTCTTCGGTGGCGCGGGTGGTCAGCTCGCGGGCGCGCCTCTCGAGCTCTCGCCGCTTGGACTCGCGTTCGTCCTTCTTGCGTCGCCGCTCGGCGAGCTCGTCGTTCTTGTCCGGGGCGCTTCGTCGGCTTGCTTTCGCCGGAACGTTGAGCCCGGCGAACACGTCGAAGCCAGACGACTTCACTTCTCCGGTCAGACGTCCAGCTTTCAAGGCGGCACGGCCGGCATCGTCGACAGCGGCGGCGCGCAACGTCGACGCGATCTTGTCGCGAACAGTGCTTCCGGCAGAACGTCCCGAGCGCTCGAGGATCCCCTGCGCCTGCTGGGTGAGCTCCCGCAGA
>Ga0207693_10000403_pt1 | contig 39465 bp, 31 predicted proteins | sample LARL81metaG_FD_184347 | JGI IMG/M metagenome (GOLD analysis project Ga0207693, IMG submission 184347) | Corn, switchgrass and miscanthus rhizosphere microbial communities from Kellogg Biological Station, Michigan, USA - LAR L8-1 metaG... | ecosystem: Host-associated > Plants > Roots >... | reverse complement strand
GAATCGAGAGATTCACGTCCGGCTCTGTGAGCGGCTCGGGGCGAAATTCTCCGGGCCGACTCGGCGGAGGCGGGGCAACCCGTCCCCCTATGCCGATTGCAGAGAAGGCCGAGCCATTGAAGCTCCTTCAGACTGCGGTATGATGGCGGTGCCCCGGTCGCTGTTGCGGACATCTGGTTATGTCTCGCTTCTTTCCACGCGCGCTCCTTCCTGTAGTTTGTCTGCTGAGCATCCCACTGTTTTCACAAGAAGCGAGCGTAGTGCGCATCGGGATCGCAGCGTTGCGCAGCGGGACGGACAAGGTCTCCGTCACGGAAGCGCGAGACCGGCTGGTAAAGGGACTGAACCAGCGGAAGCCCGACAAGAAGTTGAAGGTCTTGATCCAGTCGGTGGCGCTCGATGCATCCCTGGGCAGCCAAGCCATTGCGGAAGCGAAAGCAAAGGGCTGCCAACTCGTCCTGTTCAGCGTTCTTACGGACTTGCTGACAGGGTCCAAACAGGAAGTCACGAGTCTTCAGGGTAGTGTTCAGGACATACCGACAATCACCGCGAAAATTGAGTATCAGCTCCAACGAGTGACCGACGGTTCGGAATACGCCATTGGTTCGGCGGTTGGGGAGGACAGTTCTTCGAACCGAGAGGCGATGTTGCAGGCGATGGGGAAGGTCGCTGCTCAGGTGATGAATGATCTGAGGAAGGGCGGCAACCTGCCGGCGGGTGAGCCAGCGGCGGCGGAAAGCGTTGCAAAACAGACCGGCTCTCAGACCGTCCAAGAGACTCTCATCGCCACCAACTATTGTGCCTGGCTCCCGACTGACATTCCGCATTCCGAGGCATTACGAGGAGTGTGCGAATTCGCGATCAGCTTGCCGCAGAAGATGCCGAATTTTGTTTGTGATCAGGAGACCTCTCGCTATCGCGGAGAGAGCAAGGTTCCCCGGGATTTGATTACTGCGTCGGTGAGATATGAAGACGGCAACGAAACCTATAGCGGCATCCGCCTCAACGGCAAGGCTGCTCCAAGTGCCATTACCCAGTCGCCTGGGTTGTGGTCCACTGGCGAGTTCGGGACCAATCTGCGCGCGATCTTCAACCTGCGCAACAGTGCCGCATTTGCCTTCTTGAAAGAAGCGTCGCTTGGCCCGCGCGCGGCCTGGGTTTTTACGTATCAGATTGCCCATCAGAACGATCCGCTCTGGCGGTTGCACGGTGGAGATGATGTGTTGGCTCCGCCCTACGGCGGAGAATTGTGGGTCGACCAGAAGAATGGGGACCTTCTCCGATTTCAATCCACTGCAAAAGAAATTCCACCAACGTTTCCCATGCAGAGTGCCGATCTACTGACGGACTATGACCATGTCTCCTTTGGAGATGGCACGGCCTTCGTGCTTCCCGTAACTGCGACGGTGGCGACGAGATTCCGCGGCGAAGAAGCCACGCGCAATGTGGTGCAGTTCAGAAATTGCCAGAAATTCAGAGCTAAGACTCACATCGTTCTAGGGACAGCCGGCTCGACGGATGTGGTCGCTCCGGTGAACCGGGCAGCAAACTCCGCGGATGTGGTGCAGCAGGAATTGGCGGAGAGCGAGACCATTTACGCCGTTCTTCGCGAGCAGGCCATACGAGAGGACGCTGCCCGCCTGCAGGACGACCAGAAGATTGACCTAAATTCCGCTACGCTGGACCGGCTACGGAGGCTCGCTGCTTTGGAAAAGGAGAGTCAGAAAAACCAGTTCGAGTTGGAAGCCAGGGCGGAGAAAGAGTCTACGATTGCGGCTGCAAGAAAAAACGCGACGCCGAGTTTCAAGGTGAGCGTGAAGTTAGTACAGGTGAGCGTCGTGTTGCGCGATCCCAAAGGGCGTGCCGTCGGGAACCTTCGAAAAGAAGATTTTCAGTTGTTCGACAACCGCAGTCCGCAGAAGATCACCAGCTTTTCTCTGGAGACTTCGGCACACGCACAAGAGAGCTCTGCTGGGCCAGATGCGACGAAGGCCCTCGGTGCCGCGGACGATGAGAAGCGTTCGTCGCCAGGAGAAAGAGACGTTGTTGCCTACGTGTTTGACGACTTGCATACCACATTTGCAGATCTTGCGGGTTCCAGAGATGCAGCGTCGCGTCGCATTGCCGCCTTACGCGAGGGAGACCGGGCTGCAATTTTCACTACTTCGGGGGAGGTGCAACTGACGTTCACATCGAATCGCGACAAGCTGCAGGAAGCTTTGCGGGCCCTGAGACCCCACCCGATTCGATCTACGGCGAACTGTCCGCCGCTGACCCTGTTTACGGCGAACCTGGTCGTGCAGGGCGACTTAGACGCATTGAGTACGGCGATTCAGGATACGGTAAATTGCGAGTTCGGTGGAATGGCGAGTTCGCCAGCGGAACTGCAGAGAGCTGAGCAGGTAGCACGGGGCAGAGCGCTTGAGATACTGAACTCGGGTAGTGCCGAGAATCAGAGTATCCTGAGCTCATTGCAGGAGGTTATCCGCCGAGTGGCCGAGGCCCAAGGAAGCCGGGTCATCGTCCTGGTCTCTCCCGGGTTTCTGACGCAGACTCCAGAAACCCGGGAGGCGGTAATGGATTTGATTGACCGCGCCGTTCGCTCCAACATTGTCATTCACACTCTCGACGTCAAGGGGCTTGCCACCTCAGGCGTCTCGGGAGATAGCCAGCGCCCGAGCAGTCCCCAGCGTTTGCAACTCACGTCAGCGGAAGTCTCGGCACAAGGCGAGGTCATGGCTGAGTTTGCCTACGGCACTGGGGGGACTTATTTTCACAACAGCAACGATCTGGATGAAGGTTTTCGACGGACGGCTGACCCGCCGGAATATATCTATGTATTGGGGTTTTCGCCGCAGAAACTGGACGGTAAATTTCACAAGCTGAAAGTTACATTCAGCGGCCCCGAGAAACTCACCCTGCAGGCGCGAGAGGGTTACTACGCGCTCAAGCCGGGATCCGAAAAGTAAGCTCCGTGCGCAGCGGCGGACGTGATGCCGAACGGCGTGCAATGGGTTGGACGCAGCAACTGGGCGCGATTTGGCATAAAATCGAGCTAGGCGCGCCCTTACAGTTGCCTGTGATTCTGATCACAGATCAAAATGGGCGTTGGACCTAGGCTCGACTAGGCTCAAGTTGATCGCGCGGAGAAGGCGGACCATTTCCCATGGCAGAGAACAACACACTCACCATCACCGATAATCGCACGAACAAGACCTATACAGTTCCGGTAGAGAACGGCACCATCCGGGCCATGGATTTGCGGCAGATCAAAACCAGTTCCGACGACTTCGGGCTGATGACCTATGATCCGGCCTTCATGAACACGGCGTCATGCAAGAGCGCAATCACTTATATCGACGGCGACAAGGGAATCCTCCGCTATCGCGGCTATCCGATCGAGGTTCTCGCCGAGCGCTGCACCTTCCTGGAAGTGACGTACCTGTTGTTGTTCGGTGAACTGCCTACCGAAAAAGAGCTGAGCGCATGGGTCTATAACATCACGCATCACACCATGCTGCACGAAACCACCAAGAAGTTCATGGAAGGTTTCCGCTATTCCTCGCATCCGATGGCGATGTTCGTGAGCACCATTGCGGCGTTATCCAGTGTGTATCCGGATGCCAAGAATATTCACGATCCGGCAAACCGTCTGCACCAGATTACGCGGCTGATTGGTAAGGTGCCTTCCATCGCGGCTATGTCGTACCGGCATAACGTAGGGTTCCCTTACGTGTATCCCGACAACGATCTGAGCTACACCGAAAACTTCATGAACATGTTGTGGAAGATGGTGGAGCCGAAGTACGTGGCAAATCCCGCACTGGCGCGGGCGCTGGATATTCTTTTCATTTTGCACGCCGACCACGAACAGAATTGCAGCACCAATGCGATGCGCTCGGTCAGCAGTTCGCAGGCAGATCCCTACTTATCGGTGGCGTCAGCTGCCTCTGCGCTGGCAGGGCCGCTGCACGGTGGCGCCAACGAAGAAGTGCTGAAGATGCTCGACGAGATCGGCTCGAAGGATCACGTACCGGCCTACATCAAGCGCGTCAAGGAAGGGCAGATCAAGCTGATGGGCTTCGGGCACCGCATCTATAAGAACTACGATCCACGCGCCAAAATTATTCGTTGGAGCGCGGAGCAGGTCTTCCAGGTTACAGGGCGCAGTCCCAAACTGGATATCGCATTGGAACTGGAGCGCATCGCGCTGGAAGATGATTATTTCGTGAAGCGGAAGCTCTATCCCAACGTTGATTTCTATTCCGGGATCATGTACCAGGCGATGGGATTCCGGCCGGAGATGTTTACTGTGTTATTTGCGATTCCACGAACGGCTGGTTGGCTCGCGCAGTGGCAGGAACTCATTACCGATCCGGAGCAGAAGATTGCGCGGCCTCGTCAGGTTTACACGGGACCCGCGGAGCGTGAGTTCGTTCCGCTCGACAAGCGTGTTCCGGTGCCGATTCCTGCCGATTACCCGGCACACTGAGATTCGCTCCGGTACGGAAGCAGGCTACAGCAAAATGCCCCGCTCTCGGCGGGGCATTTTTCATTTAAAGGAAGCGCTTCGCAATTAGCGGCTTTCAGGCAGCGTGCTTGGCCAGTTGGGCCAAACGTTCACGATGTCTCTCCGGCGAAGTGATGACTCTCATCTCTTGCCAGTCATAAGGGAATTCCTTGCCGCAGTCCAAGCAGGCGACATAAGTTCCGGTTAGAGCCGCGGCTTGCGGGCGGCGCTTCGCGCGCCGAATAGTAACGGGAAAACTGTACCGACTGTGTCGGCAGCCGAAGAATGCCTCCATCAGCTTTTCAAACATGACCCACCTTCCATACCTGAGCGGTGTATGCAAAACCTGGGTTGTAACGGCTCGTACCCGCCCCTTTTCCAGCTACAGTGAATCGCGGGCACTCGAATACTTAGATTCACTGATTGCAAAAAAGGTTGAGGATTTCGCAAATAGCCCGGCGCTAACCGGACTAAGATTTGGAAACCCTTGCACTAGAGATAGTTACAACAGGAGGAAAAACGTTTCACGGTGGCCTCTAAACGCTTTGCGGGCCGCGCTTTTTCTGCTGCAGGCACTTGGTCATGATGGCCGAACGCAGCCGACTCCGTAAATCTTCAGGCAATTCGTAGAGTTGGGAGTCGCGATAGATCTCGATGGTTTTCTTGGTGGTGTCGCAGACAACGTAGCAGTTGTGGCACCAGGAAAGATGATTTTCTAACTCGGCTTTGGTCTTTTCGTCGAGAACGCCGTCCAAATAACTGGTCAGCTCAGTTAGGAATTCAGAGCATTTCACTGTTTGCCTTCTCCGCTTGAGACATCGCCCGTTTTAACTTCACTGCCGTCTTTACCATTTCCATTCTCACGTCTTTGAAAATAACGTCCCAACCGTTCACGAAGCTGCAAGCGCGCCCGGAGCAGCCGCGATTTTACCGCGGGTACACTCAACTCCAGAGCGGCTGCCGTTTCTTCGGTTGAAAGACCTTCCACGTCTCTTAGTACGAACACCGTCCGGAAACCTGGTGGTAGTCCCTGGATGGTCTTGCTCAAAATTTCACGTAGTTCCGATTGCGTGTATTGCTGTTCTGGATTCGGACTCCAATCCGCAATTTCGCGGGGAAGGGAGTCGTCTTCTGTTTTGATGTCTTCATCCAGCGAAACGGTGCGCTCCGGCTTGCGCCGGCGCAACTTCATGAGCGCTTCATTAACCGCAATCCGCACCAGCCAGGTATAAAACTTAGACTGCTCCTGGAACTGAGCCAGATTTCCGTACGCTTTCAGGAACGCTTCCTGCACCACATCTTCCGCATCTTCGCGGTTCTGCGTGATGTGCTGCGCGATCCGGAACACGTTCCGGTCGTAGCGCCGTACCAGTTCTTCAAACGCCGAGTCGTCGCCCTTCTTAGCCGCCTGTACGAGGGTCAACTCTTCGCTAACTGGCCCTACTACTTTGTTTTGGATGGCTCCCATGCGTTTATCGATGCAGTATTTTCCGCTAAATCAAATCCACAGAATGAACCCTCATTCTACTTCGTAACCTGCCCATTTGCCCAATCGGCTGGTTGCTTTCGGCGTTTGTCCTGCGTGTCCCGAGTCGTCATATCGACATCTTGCGCGATCCCCTATGCGAATGGTGTCTCGGCGAATCGGATCCGTGCGCGTGCAGGCCACGCACCCGGTGTCAAGATGGACAATCCTCCGACGCACCTACTTTGCTGGAACATAACGAGATTGCTATAGAATCAAAACCGGGTTTGTACGCGGACGAACAGGTACCGAAGTACCCAAATTTGACCTTACAAGTGCCGTATAATCAGCGGTTAAGCAGTAACATTAGGGTGTCGGGGCACGGGCAATGAAAGTTTCGAGAATGGTTCTCTGAGCATGGCGGACAGCAAACTTCAACAGATTGTCGAGCACGCGGTAGCGCAGGTTCTCGACCGCACGCTGCCAAAACTGCAAGCTGAGTTGGTGGAGCGCGTGTTGGCGGAATTGCCCGCGGTTGCGTCACAACCCGCGGAGACGGCTGTAGGAAGCGCGGTTCGCGGCAATCTTGTGCAGGCCGTGGCCGGCATTCATGCCGGGACCACGCAAAAGGAAATACTGCGAGCGCTCCTCGAAACCGGCAGCGTGTACGGATCTCGAGTCGCACTTTTCGTGGTGAAAGCGGGCGCGGCCACGGGCTGGCAGGGTCGTGGCCTGGGCGATGACGATGCCGTCAAAGATTTTCCACTGGACATGGCGGCCGGCCCCGCTGCGCACGCCTACCAAAACCGCACGGTCACACCTGCGAATATTGCCGAGATGGATCGACGCTTTGTGAAGCAGTTTGGCGGACCGGCGAATGAGCAGATCATGGTTTTGCCGCTGGTTCTGAAAGATAAAGTTGCGGCGCTACTCTATGCTGACGGCGGTGCGGATGGTGTGCTCGACGGCCCCTCACTTGAAGTGCTGGTAATGACCACGAGCGCCTGGTTGGAAGTGACGTCACTGCGCAAGCAGGCACAGCGAGACAGCAGTGAAGCGGCTCCCAGCGTGGAGCGCGCGCCCGTTGCTCCGCCGGTGCAGCCTGTGAGCTCTTTCTCGGATCCGTTTGCGGCGCATACTCCGAAACATATCGCGCCGGTTGCTGCGCCCGAACCGGAACCCGCTGCGGAAGTTGTCGAAGTGGCATCGCATGCCACTTCTGCCAGCGCAGCCGCACCCGCAGCCGCTGCCGATCCTTTTGCCGGGATGTCCGCCGAAGATGCCGATACCCATCGCAAGGCGCAACGGTTTGCGCGCCTGTTGGTTGACGAGATCAAGTTGTACAACCAGGCGAAGGTGGCGGAAGGACGACGCAATAAAGACCTCTACGATCGCCTCAAGGAAGATATTGATAAGAGCCGTTCCACGTTTCAAAAACGCTACGGCAACACAGCTGCGGCGAGTGGAGACTATTTTCAGAAGGAAGTAGTGCGCAGCCTGGCGGAGGACGACTATTCCGTGATGGGCGCGAGCTTCCGCAAGTAGTACGGAGTCACGAAACTCCAAGATGCGGGATCAAGCCCGTACGAAGCGATTGGAAAAGCTCTATCATCTTTTGACAGGTTCGTATCCCGCTTCTCGGCGGGAAAATGACTAAGGTGGTTCGATTGGTTTCCAAGTGTTGGTGGGTGCTTGCGCTGTGCGTGGCATGCGGGCTCCTGAATGCCACGACGCCTGGCGCGCTGGCGCATTCTCTACGAAATTCAAGCCTCGCAATTCAGAATCCTCCCGATCAACAGACCGACCCGAACGCTTCCAAGGCTGAAAAGACTACGACGCCGCAAACGGCGAAGCCGAAGTCTTCCAAGCCCTCGACTACGACGGCCAGTCCGCACGCCCCGGCCAAGAAGTCGGGAACAGCAGCGGCGCATCCCACATCCACGAAACGAAAAAGGCGGGTGATGTCTCCGCGGGTCCGCCGTATCCACCAGGCCTTTGTTGCGTCGGCGACGTTGCGTCCCATGGCGCAGCAGTTGATTCAGGACCGTTCCGCAGCAGGATATGCAGGCGTGGAGGCATACGCACGCGCGCACTCGAAAGAAGACGCTGGAGCTCTCGCCTGGCTTGTGGTCGGCTATGCCCACGTCCTCGACAAGGATTGCGCCAAGGCGATCGATCCGCTAAATCGTGCCAAGCCCCTGGCCGGGGACCTGGGAGACTACGTCGCCTACTACCTCGGCACCTGCTACCTGCAGACGGGACACCAGGCTGAGGGGATCGCGGCTTTAGCGAACTTCGCGACTACGTATCCGGATTCTCTGCTGGTTCGCGACGCGCAACTCAGCTACGCCAGCGCTCTCATCAACGAAGGGAGGGCGGCGGAGGCGGTGGAACTGCTCGAGAAAGATCGCATTCCCGCCAGGTCTGATATTGAGTTCGCGCTGGGCCGTGCCTACGCGATTCTTGGGCAGAATGCCAAAGCCGGTGACACCCTGGCAAATATCTACTACACCATGCCGACGTCCCCGGAAGCCGACTTGGCATCTGCGGAACTAAAGAAGCTTCCGTCAATTCCACAGGCCGTGCCGGCTCAGCATAAGGCACGCGCCGATTTGTTGATGAAGGCCAAGCGTTACAACGACGCGGTCGATGAGTATCGCGATTTGGCGAAGAATGCCTCCGCGGACGCGCGTGCTGGAGCCGAGCTTAACCTGGCTGATGCGCTGCACCGTGCAGGCCGGAATCGCGAGGCGAAAGCGGAACTCACTACGTTGGCGGGAGCCACTCCGGAACAGAGCGCGCACCGGCTGTACATCGTCGGAGAAGTTGCCTGGGCATCGAACGAGAATGAGAACTTCTATCACATCGTCGACGAGCTGCGGCAAGCCGCGCCCAACAGTCCGTGGCTGGAGCAGGCACTCCTTTCAGTGGCAAATCTTCATCTGGTGCATCACGAGTACGATCAGGCGCTCGATGCCTTTCGCGAATTGCAGCAGCGGTTTCCCAATGGAAACCGCGCATCGTATGCGCATTGGAAGGCCGCGTGGTTGACGCTGCGCTTTGGCCGCAATGACGAAGCCAAGAAAGCCTTCGAGGAGCAGATCACCATGTATCCCGGAGGCAACGAGACCTCTGCGGCGCTGTACTGGCGGGCACGTCTGGCGGAAGAAGACAACCAGCCCGCCATGGCTCGGGCTTACTATCAGAAACTGTCGGAGCGTTTTCGTAACTATTACTACGCGGAACTCGGACGCCAGCGCATGTCGAAACTTCCGGCGTCCACGGAGACGCCGGGACAATATCCAGTCCTCGACCACATTCCCGCGCTGGAGCACGGCGACAAGGTCACACTTGCAGAACCGCCCGCGGAAGACCTACACCTGCAAAAGGCGCAATTGCTGGGCAATGGCGGCCTCGTGGATTTTGCAGTGCGCGAGTTGCAGTCCGCCGCTGCGGCGGACGGAGGCAATTGGGGACCAGCGGAAACTGCCCATCTTTACATTGATACCGGGCACTACGATCGCGCCATCGAAGTGATGAAACGGTCGGTGCCGAGCTACTTTGCGGTCGATATTCCCATATTGCCGCGAGAGTATTGGGAGGCACTGTTTCCGCGTCCCTATTGGTCTGACCTGAAGAAATTTTCGACCAGCAATGGTCTCGATCCGTATCTGGTTGCGTCGCTGATTCGGCAGGAATCGGAATTTAATCCGCTCGCGGTTTCGCGCGCGAATGCGGTTGGTCTGATGCAACTCCTGCCAAAAACCGGCAAGGCAGTTGCCCGCCAGGAACAACTGAAGCACTACAACGTGACACAGCTATTTACTCCGACTGTCAATTTGCAACTCGGCACGCGCTACTTCCGCGGAATGGTCGACCGGTTTGGGGGATCGTTTGAACATGCTTTGGCCGCCTATAATGCCGGCTCGGACCGCGTGGAAGAGTGGATGGGGCAGGGCAAGTACCGCGACTCGCCCGAGTTCGTGGAGTCCATCCCTTTCACCGAAACCCGCGAATACGTGCAGGCCATCATGCGGAACGCGAGCGTGTATAAGCAACTGTACGGGACGCCGTAAATCAGCTTTGTCGCCACGGATTACGCGGATTTTTCCAGATTCAACACAGCAATTGCGAAACGCACGCTGCAGCTATGCTATTGGCAGGGAACGATGCGAACTCGTCAAATCGCCGGCGTCTCATCTACCGGCGCTTTGTGAAACAGGATCTCAATCACCAGTAAGCACGCGCCTACCACGATGGCGCTGTCCGCCAGATTGAAGACCGGCCACTGGTATTGCCTGAAATAGACCAGCAGAAAGTCCACTACCCGGCCGCTGGCGACGCGATCCCAGAGGTTTCCCACGGCGCCGCCCAGGATTAGCGAAAGCGCAATGCCCGTGATCGTCAAGACGCGCGTCTGCCTCCAAAGGAGAACGGACACCACAACCATGGCGATCACGGAAAAGCTGATCAGCAGCGCAATCTTCCAATGGGACGGAGAATCTGCAAAGAGGCTGAAGGCGGCACCAGTATTTTCCGTGTGAGTGAGCCGAAAAAATCGCGGAATAATCTGGATGTGCGAGTACATGGCGATGTGAGCAGCAACCAACCGCTTCGTCCACCGGTCGAGCAGGACGATGAGGACGGCCAGAAAAAAGTGGGTACTGCGTGCGCGATAAGAAGACATTCAAAGTGTGATGAAGAATGCGGCCGCTCGGAGAACGCGGATCGCGTGACTTCGTTTCATCTGTTCCCTTCGAGTTCTTTCAACACCGCGCTGCAGCGCTCGCAGACCGTGGGATAAGTCTTGTTCTCGCCAACATGGGTGGAATAATTCCAGCAGCGGTCGCACTTCGCGCCCTCAGCTTTTTTGACTTCGATGTGAACGCCGGCGGTCCCGTTTCCCGAACCCTGCGCCAGGGTCACCGCGGAAACGATAAACAGGTAACGAAGTTCATCGCGATGCCGCGCCAATACGGAATAGGCCGGCTCGGCGGCGGTGAGCACGAGTTGCGCTTCCAGGCTCTTGCCGATCTTCTTCGTGTTTCGTTCCTCTTCCAAAGCCTTCATGACCTGTTCGCGCACGGCGAGAAGCGTGGTCCAGTCCTGCTGCTGAGGGTCGTCCTCTGGAACGGAGGCGCTCCCGAAAATGTCGGCAGCGTCAGGGAACTTGGCCAGGTGCACGCTCTCCAGGCGCCCCGCTATTTTCGGCAGGTGCTGCCAAACTTCCTCGCAGGTAAAGGTCAGAATCGGAGCTAACAGACGGGCCATTGCCTCGCAAATGCGCCAGACCGCAGTTTGGGCCGAACGACGCCCCGCGGAATTCGGAGCGTAGGTGTAGAGGCGATCCTTGATCACGTCGAAATAAAACGCGCTCAGATCGACGACGCAGAAATAATTCACGCGGTGATAGATCTTGTGAAATGCGAACTCGTCGTACCACTTGCGAACATCCCTCGCTAGCAGCAGCGTCTGCCGAAGCATGTACTGATCCAGCCCATCGAGCTTCTCGAAAGGTACGGCGTTAGCCTGCGGATCGAAATCGTATAAATTGCCCAGCGCATTCTTGAACAGTTTGTTGCGAATCTCGCGATAGTTCTCGCCGACGCGCTGCATCAGCGCTTCGGAGCCGACCACATCCTCGCGGAAGTCGACGGACGCCACCCACAAGCGGACAATTTCTCCACCCAGCCGGCTGGCGATGTCGACGGGGTCCACATCGTTGCCGCGCGACTTCGACATGGCCTGGCCTTTTTCGTCGAGCGTCCATCCAGGCGTAACCACGCCTTTGTACGGGGGTGTTGCACGCGTGCCCATGGCGCAAAGTAGGGAAGATTGGAACCATCCGCGGTACTGGTCGCCCCCCTCAAGGTACAGGTCTGAGGGCCACGGATAATCGGGTTCGTCGTCGATGAGCGCGAGATAGCTCGCTCCCGACTCTAGCCAGACATCAAAGATGTCGGTCTCTTTCTCAAACCTCGTGCCGCCGCAGTGGGGGCACTTCGTTCCTGGGGGAACGATGTTGTCCGACTCAGAAGTGAACCAGGAGTCCGCTCCGGCCCGCGCAAACAGCTCTACCACCTTGCGGTTGACGGCGTGGTCATTCAGCGGCTTGCCGCAGCCCTCGCACAGAAAAACAGCGATAGGTACTCCCCACACACGCTGCCGCGAGATGCACCAGTCGGGACGCGTCTGGATCATGTTCGACAGACGCTCTTCGCCCCAAGCGGGATCCCACTTCACCTTCTTGATTTCGTCCAGCGTGCGTGTGCGCAGCGTGTCGTTCTTTCCCGAACCGCCAGGCATCGGCGTCTCCATGGAAATGAACCACTGCTCGGTGGCGCGAAAGATCACGGGATTGTGACAGCGCCAGCAATGGGGATACGAGTGCTCAGTCTTCTCGGAATGCAGCAATGCCCCGCGGCTCCGCACGAGATCGACGATCGGCTGGTTGGCATCCCACACGCGTTTGCCGGTGTACTCGGGCAGCCCGTTGCGCAGAATTCCTTTCTCGTCGACGTTGCTGGTGGCATCGAGGCCGTATTTCATGCCGGTGATGAAATCCTCAGCGCCGTGCGACGGAGCAGTGTGAACCACGCCGGTTCCGGTGTCCATGGTGACGTAGTCCGCCAGCACACCCAGAATTTTGCGGTCAAGAAACGGATGTTGGAAGTTCAGGCGCTCTAGTTTTCGCCCGGGAAAATGAGCGACAGGCTTCGGGTCAGCAAGATTGCACTTCGCAGCCGCATCGGCCGCCAGCTTCGAGGCGACGATGTAGACCTCCCCGCCCGATTCGAGAGCGACATATTCTTCATCCGGATGAAACGCTACCGCCATCGACGCCGGTAGCGTCCAAGGAGTCGTGGTCCAGATGATGGTGGAAACCTTTTTGCCCGCGAGAGCGGCGTCGATCTGGGAAGGATCGTCCAGCAATGCGTACTTCACCCACACGGTCGTGCTGGTGTGGTTCTCATACTCCACCTCGGCCTCAGCCAAGGCGGTTTCGTCGTGCATGCACCAGTAGACGGCACGCAGGCCCTTGTAGACGAACCCGTTCTCGTAGAACGAGAAGAAAGTCGAGAGGACCACCGACTCATACTGCGGAGTCATGGTGGCGTAGGGGCGATCGAAACGTCCGAATACACCAATGCGCTTGAACTGCGTGCGCTGCAGGTCGAGATATTTCTGGGCGTACTTGCGGCATTCGGCACGTACATCGCTGGGCCGCATCTGCAGCTTTTTTCCGCCTAATTCCTTGTCGACTTTGATCTCAATGGGCAAGCCGTGGCAGTCCCATCCGGGGACGTAAGGAGCATCAAAACCCGCCATGGTCTTGGACTTTGTGATGAAATCCTTCAGGCATTTGTTCATGGCGGTGCCCATGTGGATGGGCCCGCTGGTGTAGGGAGGGCCGTCGTGCAGGATATAGCGGGGCGCACCCTTTCGGGCTTCCCGGATGCGCTCGTAGATGCCCATCTGCCCCCAGCGCTCCAGCATTTTGGGCTCATTCTGGGGTAGATTCGCCTTCATAGGAAAGTCAGTTTTCGGCAGATTAATGGTCTGTTTGAGCTCGAAGGGCACTCGATCACGTCTCCCAAATGATTGAATCTTTTCATTATAGGGACCCCGGCGGGGAACGTCTATGCAAGCCCTTGCAGCTATGCCAAGGGAGCATGATCGTTGGACTGAAGTCATTGAGCAAGACTATAAGTAACATGCCTGACGGGCATGTCTCTCGGAATTTACAATGCCCACCCGAATGCACTGTTGCAACGGGTCGACTAGAGGTACAATTTCCGTTAGCTGAGACAATCTGGCCCGGTTGGTCGGTGGGGCGACCAAAGGTACCTCATTCGCAAAATCGGGCTGAAGTTGAAGCAACTTGCGGGGAGTGTCGCTCATCTGTGTAGAGAGGGCGTCGAACAAACAACGATAGTCAGCCAAATCATCCAGTCCCGCAAGAAGTAACAAAAAAAGCTTTACCGGAATTATGGGATCCGAACCAATCAATCCGAACCGCCCCAGCAACGAGCCCGAGCTGCATCTGCTCCTGGCGAATGAGACCTTTGAAGAGCCTCTTTGGAAACATCTATTTCGGGAGGTCGACGAGTTTTTCTTTCCCAAGAAGCTGCCTCCGCTGAAGCTCGAGTCGAAGCCCGAACCGGTCAAGGATATCTGGGGCTTTTATAACAATCGGAAGAACGGCGCCTTGGGTTCAACGGGTGTTCACGTTCTGCTGATCGCCGTCATCATTGCGGGCACCTTGGTTACGCGTCGGGTGGTGAGCGCGGCGCCACCGCAAAAGGTCACAGTTGCGTTGGTTGATCCCGGAGACATTCCCGCTTTGAAGCCTTCGAAAACGCAAGTCGGCGGCGGTGGCGGCGGTGGTGATCGCGATGTTCTGCAGGCCAGCAAGGGCAAGCTGCCGAAGTTCTCGATGACGCAGATTACGCCTCCGGTCGTGGTATTGCGCAACGAACATCCCAAGCTCGCGGTTGAACCAACAATCGTTATCCCGCCTCAAGTGCAGTTGGCTTCGAATAACATGCCGAACCTGGGTGACCCGATGGCGCATGCTGTGCTGCCGTCGAACGGTACGGGTTCCGGCGGCGGCATCGGCTCAGGCAGCGGCGGCGGAGTAGGCTCGGGCAAAGGACCGGGCTTTGGTCCGGGTGAAGGTGGCGGTACCGGCGGAGGTATTTTCCACGTCGGTGGCGGTGTCAGCCCGCCGCGACCAATCTATAACCCAGAGCCAGAGTTTTCCGAAGAAGCTCGCAAGGCGAAGTATCAGGGTGTCTGCACCCTCGGCCTGATCGTGGGCACCGATGGGCGCCCCAGTAACATTCGAGTGCTGAGCAGCCTCGGCATGGGCTTGGATGAACGGGCGATCGAAGCGGTGAAGAACTGGAAGTTTGAGCCCGCGATGAAAGACGGTCACCCGGTGCGGGTCGAAATCGCCGTCGAAGTAGACTTCCACCTGTACTGAGACTCCTCTTATCCTCATCGTAGAGGGTTTGCTGGCAACGTCTTTACTGCGTCCGCTACCGCACGACATCAGCGGATTCGCTGGTTCTCAGAACCGCAAAGTGCATTTCCTTTCTGACACGAAATCCCAGCCGTTCGTACAGTTGGACGGCACGTGAGTTGTCTGCTCGTACGTGCAGCATCGGAGTTTCGCCGCGTTCCCGAATGCGCCGCATGATCTCAGTCATCAGGACACGAGCGTAGCCCTTGCTCGTATGCTCCGGATGCGTGCACACTGCGCTAACCTCGGTGTAGCCCGGAACTTTCAGTCGTTCTCCAGCCATTGCAACGAGCTTTCCCTCGGAACGAATTCCTACGTACGACCCGAGTTCGTGGGTGCGCGTACCGAACGGGCCCGGCTTTGTAAGGGTGGCCAGGGCAAGCATTTCCGCGGAATCCTGCGGCCCCAATTCAACCATTCCAGAAGCCGGGTTGGATTGGCCGTTCGGCAGAGCGCCGTTCGAGTAAACCATCTCTAACATTGGCGCGCCCGCAATGAAGTCCCATCCGGCGCGGGATTCGTACGGTGCACCGAGAAACAGCGCTGCTGTGCCTTGCGGGCCTACCAGGTTAGCTAGCGCCGCATATCCCCGGTCGCTGTCTTCCTCAAACGCGGTGAGGGAAGTAATCTCACGCTGAAATCTCCGCGCCTGGCCGCAGGCCTCTGCAAATTCACTCTGCCGCGTAGTAAGTGCCCGCCAAATTATGTTGTCGAGAATGTGAGCCATGAGATTACATGCGCCCGTACACCGCCGCCGTTCGGCGAAAGATGCTTGCGAGCCGCCCCTTTCAACTCTGTTGCTTTGGATTACGTCTGTGTGCTGCGGATGGATTATTTCTCGACGGCTCGCGCGATCGCTATCCGATCCTTGCGCGCAAACTATTCCTTGAGGTCTACGTGGTGCACGTCTTCGATCGGATGTCCTAAGAAGCGCTGGCCCAATCGCTGGAACTTCTCCACCGAGTCCGTAGCAAAGAACTTCAGTCTAGGAATCGCCCGTCGTTCTTCGGCGTCGCCTGTTGGGAGCACAAACTGCTGCAGGCGCGAAGCCACCGCTCGAGCCGTAGATTCCGCGGAGTCCACAATGCTCACGTGCCCCGGCGTCACACGGTGTAACAGTGGTTTGAGCAGAGGATAGTGGGTGCAGCCCAAGACCATGGTGTCAGCGTTGCCAAACCCGTCTGCGAAAGCCTCGGCAAGATAAATTCGAGCGACCTGTTCCGTCACGGAATGCTCGACCCATCCTTCTTCAACCAAGGGAACGAGCAGAGGGCATGCCTTCTCCCGGGCCTGCAGTCCGCGCATTTCGAGCGCACGCCGGTAGGCGTGGCTGCTGACGGTCGCCTCAGTTCCAATCACAACGATCTTCTGATTCTTGGTGGCGGCGGCGGCTGCCTCCGCCCCAGGCTCAACCACACCGATCACAGGAACGTGAGCACCCGCCGTGATGCGATCAAGGGCGAGTGCCGTCGCCGTGTTGCAAGCGATCACCAACATTTGTGCGCCGTGCGATTCGAGGAAATGCGCCGCCTCGACGGCGTAACGGGCAACGGTTTCTACCGACTTTGATCCGTAGGGAAGTCGAGCGGTGTCGCCAAAGTAGACATAATCGGCACCCGGAATAAGCTCAAGTAACGCTTTAAGAACAGTGAGGCCGCCAAAGCCCGAATCGAATACACCGATGGTGGGACGTCTCATAGCTGGCTTGATGATAAATGGTGAAGAGCTTAGAGGCTGTAATCACCAAGATGCGGGCACGCGTTGTGGCGTCGGCAGAAAACAAGGCAGTGTGTCCGCGGTTATTTGGAACGGGCCACTTCACGAACCACAGTTCCTGCAAACCCACCTACGTTCCCGCAGCACGGTCCCGGCGGAATCGGCGCGCCGTGGGGGCACGTTCGCGGGTGACCTAAGAAGGTACAGATCTTGTCGGTAGCTTCCGGGGAAAGAATGTGCTCAAACTTGCAGGCCTGTTGTTCAATCTCAGTCTCGCTGTCCATGGCAAGACTGTCCGTAAACAACCGCTCAGCCAAGCGGTGTCGACGGATGATATTGCCCGCGCGCTCGCGGCCGCGCGAGGTGAGTTCGACAATCAGCGTTCCATCGCCAATGGATGCAGCAACCGGTTTCAACGCATCATGGCATGGATTCACGAATGGTTTGTGATCATGCGGTTCCGGAGGATGCGGCGCCGAAACCACCATCCCCATTTCAATCATCTTCTCAATCGCCAGACTTACGGGCAGCGCACCGTGCACTTCCATGCGCTCGACTTCGGCGATTTCTCCGTGCTCGGCCAACACCCACAATTCTTCCAGTACCTCGTCGAGTTGTTCTTCGTCGGCAAGGGAAAAGATCTCTTGCGATGCGATCTTCCCGTGATGCAACTCGATGCGACGGTCGGCCAGACGCGCCATGACCGGATCGTGCGTGACCATCACGATGGTGCGTCCTTGCTGGTGAAACTCGCGGAGCAAGCGCAGGACGATCTCTTCGTTGGTCGCGTCAAGGTTCCCGGTGGGCTCGTCTGCCAGGATAATCCTGGGATCATTAATCAGAGCCCTTGCGATGCACACTCGTTGTTGCTCGCCGCCCGACAACTGCGAAGGGAGATGATGTGCCCGGTCGCCCAGTCCCACGCGGTCGAGCGCTTCAACGGCTTCCTTCTCGTCGGTCATGCTGTGAAAATACTGCGCCAGCATGACATTCTCGACGGCAGTGAGGAAGGGAATCAAGTGAAACTGCTGAAAGATGAATCCAATTTTTTCCGCGCGCACGCGATTCAAGTCTGCGGCCGAGATGCCGGCGACATTTTGCCCGTCGAGCCAGATCTCACCCGAGGACGGCCGGTCGAGGCAGCCAATCAGATTGACCAGCGTTGACTTACCTGAGCCGGACGGTCCCATGATCGACAGCCACTCGCCTTCGGTCACGTGCAGCGAGATGTGATCCAGCGCGTGGATGGACGCGTTGTCTTTGCCCGACCCGTTACCCGCTTCCTTGGCGGGGTAGAGCTTGGTTACATCCTTGATCTGAATCATTTCACTCTCCCCTCAGAATGATCGCGGGCTGCACCCGGCGCAGCAGCGAGATTGGGAGGATTGCCGACAACAACGTCACTGCCATGCTACCAGCCAAAACTAACGGCAGCACGCTCAAACGCGGCACCACCGGGGAGTGAAAGTTAACCCGCCCGATCCAGGCCGCAATGCCAATGCCAACAACGAATCCGATCAGGGCGCCCGTAGCGCCGAGAACCGCCGCTTCCGCCGCAAAGAATCCGTTGAGCAGACGGCCGGATGCGCCCAGAGCCTTCATGATGGCGAAGTCGCGCCTCCGGTCGAAAACCCATCCCATCAAAGTCGAAAGCACGCACAGAGCTGCGGTCAGGATAATTAGCGCCGCTGCCGCGAGCAGGGTGGCCCGGGTCTTGCCTAGCACGCGGGCCTCGCCTTCCATAATCTGCCGCACTGGGCGAACATCCCCGCCCGGAATCGCCTGTGTCAGTTGATTCAGGATTCCAGTCACTTCTTCTGGAGACCCGCTGGCCGCTACCTCAATCGTCGAAGGCTGCACGCCTGTCCATGATTCGAAGTCGGCCAACGAAACGTAAATGCGGCTGTCTTCCGCTGCTCCGGTCTGTACCGAACCCGCAGGCGTGACGTGCAACCTTCGCCCCTGGAAAGTGAGATCGAACGCCTGATTCTTCGGCGCTACCGTCGGCAATGCCCGCACCCCAATCAGTGCCTGCTGCGGACTCGCGGGCCAGTTGCTTACCGACCACCACCGATCCAGTTGCCGAACCCGGTCGAAGTCGACGCCGGCCACCACGATCGGCTGTCCATCGACTGTGCGTGCTACCACCAAGCCAAACGGCGCTGCGATCCCGCGACCTGCAAGAACGGAATCCACCTTAGCCAAAGCATTTGTGGGCAGGGAAGCGCCGTCCCTTCCGACCACGATGATGTTCGCCCCATAGTTGCGAAACTCACGCCGCAGCTTCGCCTGCACATCCACATACAGATTCAGCATTGCCGTTGCCACTGCCGCCGCCACCACCATGGCAAACAACGCGGAGACAGCGCGTCCGCGCCGCAGCACCGCCGCCCGCACCAGCATGCGCAGGAACATCGAAGTATGCGGACCACGCGCCCGGCTGGCGGCAAGATCACGCGCGGAATTCGACATAGGCGCGCTCATAACTCACCTCGTAGCGCAAACACCGGATCAAGGCCAACCGCCCGGCGAATGGCCGCGGCGCTTCCGGCAAAAGTAACCATCACCGCGATTGCCAGTATGACCGGTAACAGCACCGGGGGTATCGAAATCTGCGAATTGAAAATCGACCGTCCGATCTGGTGAGCGAGGACGGTACCGATCGCAAAGCCGGCAAGCCCCCCGATCAACGCCAGCAGCGAAGCCTCAGCGAAAAAGATCGACGCCACCGCGAGTTTCCCAGCGCCCAGGGCCTTCATTAGCCCGACTTCAGCGCGCCGCTCGAAGATTGTGGTCGCCATCGCAGCCGATACCGCCAGCGCCGAAGCAAACAGCGCCGCCAGCGTAATCAGAAAGATAAGGCCTTCGATTCGCGTGAGAACTGCGCCTTCATTCTGCGAGACCTGGCGAATCTGCTCGGCATGGGAGTGCGGAATGGCTTCTGCCAGCTGAAACGCAATCGCCTGCGGATACGGCGTGCAATACCAGCGATCATAGATCGCGCCTGACAAACTCTTGGGATCGCGCCGGGCAAAAGCATCTTCCGGCTTGGTCAAGGCACTGACGTAAACCCTCTTGACAGCGTCAGGACGACCCAGGATCTCCTGCGCTACAGCGAGGGGCGCAACAACTTCATCGTCTTCCGTCCCACCCGTGCATAGAATTCCGGTAACCCGCAGTTGACGGCCGGAGACGGTGATTTCCTCACCTGACTTTTTGTCCAGCCGCGAAGCAAGACGCTCTCCCAACAGAACGTCTCGTGACGAATCTTCGGGCCATTCTCCCGAAACCTTCCACCAGGGATGCGTCGAGCGCACACCAGTTGTGAAGCGCTCGGTACCGAATGACAGCTGTTTGGCGAAATATGTTCCCAGCAGGGTAACATCCTGCCGTTTTCCGTTCTGCTCGATTGCAATGTTGACGGGGAGCGTGGGCGAGAAGCCGGTGATGTTGTTGTGCCAAAAGGTGCCCTTGATTTTCGGCAGGTCCGCTTCGCTGAGAAAGGCGCCGTCGGTCGGAGGTTTCAGGCTCACTCCTCCAATTTCGACGTCGAGTGAATCTTCCTGCGGGGTGACGACCAGATTGGCGCCGATGGTCCGCAGTTCGCGGTTGATCTTGTCGCCGATGTCGGTGGCTACGGCGATCATTGCCGTCGCCACGGTCACGCCCAGTGTGATGGCGGCCCCCGCCAGCAATTTGCGCCGCTTCTGGCGCCGGAACGATTCGTATACGAGCCGGACGAACATCGCTTACTGTTGTGCGAACATGCGACCCCCGGCCGCAACGTCCGCCTCCTCAATGATCACGGCATCGGCGGTCTGCGTTGCCTTAAGAGGCACCGGATTGCATCCTCCGGCCGTCCCTACTGATTGCGGATTAATTGGAGCCGCGCAGTTCTTGCAGATCACCCCGTTACCGCTCTTATAAAAGCCAACCGAACCGCAGATTTCACAGGCATCAAATACTGTCGCGATCTTGCCGTCGGGCTTCTGGTAGAGCCAGAAGCGGACCGCAGTGCCGTTCTCCTGGGCCTGATAGCGATGCAGATCGCCATCCGACACCTGTGCGAGGGGTATGCTCACCCGTCCATTCGAAAACGTAACCTCGGTGGCCGGCGAGAGCGCGCTCACACCCTTGGTATAAATAAACTCCGCCGTCACCAACGCGATGAAGACGAACGAGAAGATATATACCGAAGCCATCCAGAGCCGCTCACGGCGTGCGCTCCAGTTGGCTTTGCGTCGCTCCGCAGGCGAAGCCGCAGCCGGCGCCGGTTCGCGCCGCTTGGCTTCAAACAGAATCATCAAAGCAGCCAGCGCGAAAATCGTAACAAAGAAGAACCAGTCGTTGCTCACGATCGGCCCAATGATCGCCATCTCGCGCTTGGAAGAGGCAATCACCCCGCTCTCGGAAAGTTCGTGCAATCCGGAGATCAGCAACTGCGCCGCGACCAGGAACATGATCGCGGTGGTGACTTTGAAGAACTTCTGCAGGTTGATGCGGACGCTGCCCTTAACAAACATCACGCCAAACGCGATCGCGGCCAGAAGGCCCAGGAGGGTCCCGAGAAAACTCATCAGTTCGGTTGAATTCAACGACACCGCGGAGAGGATCAGCACCGTCTCCGCACCTTCGCGCAGCACCATCAGAAAGATGAAAAAGAACAGCCCGATCCAGGCATCATTGCCCGCCAGCAGCCCAACTTTGCCTTCGATTTCACCCTTCAGCTTGCGCCCGGTCTTCATCATGAAAATGACCATGGTGACGACGAAGAAGGCGGCCACGAGCATGATCCAACCTTCGAAAACGTCTTCGTTCAGATGGGTACGGGAGATCACGATGGCCACGCCGATACTGCCGAGAAAGGCTGCGCCCAGCGCTGCATAGACCGTCTTGCGCAGCTCCTGCCGCCCGATCTTGGTCAGGTATGCCAGCGTGATGCCGACAATCAGAGCGGCCTCAACTCCTTCGCGGAGGGTAATGATGAATGCCTGAAGCATTTATGCAGTGTCTTTGATTTTGAAAATGAATTTCAATTTCAACTTCAAGGATAGTCCTGCGTCGCCAGAGGCGTCAATCCGCGGCCTCACAACCGCGCGTGATTAGGATCACACTGCGGGAATCAGGCCCCGAATGGTAGCTTTCGGCAGGGAAAGGCTCCTGCCGCCGCGCTCCAAATCCGCCGGATTAAAGATCGGGCTAACTCACCAGATACGCACCCGCTGCGCAGGGGGCAAATAGAGCTTCTGCCCCGCCTGCACATTGAAGGCGGGGTACCAGGCATCAATGTTGCGCACAGTCGCCGCCCGATACTCTCCCGGAGCATGGGGATCGGTCATAACCTCCTGGCGCAAGGCAGCATCCCGCGTCTTCGACCCCCAGTTCTGGGCGAAGGCAAGGAAGAACTGTTGATCGCCAGAGAGACCGTCCTGCACCGGAGGTGTAACGGCTCCCACCGAGCCGTGATAGCCATCGTAGGCTGCCGAGATGCCTGCCACGTCGGCAATATTCTCGGAAAGTGTCTGCTTGCCATTGATCGCTAAATCCGGAAATGGCTTGTAAGTGTCGTACTGTGCGGCGAGCTGGGCCGTGGCAGCTTCGAAATGTTTGAGATCATCGGGCGTCCACCAGTTCCTGACCCGGCCTTTCGAATCAAACGCGGCGCCTTCGGAGTCAAAGGTGTGGCTGATTTCGTGACCAATGACAGTCCCAATCGCGCCATAGTTGACTGCCGCCGGAGCCTGGGGATCAAAGAACGGGGGCTGTAGGATCGCCGCCGGAAAATTGAGCGCATTTTGCAGGGGGAGGTTCACCGCGTTCACCGTCTGCGGCGTCATGGACCATTCGTGCCGGTCCACCGATTTGCCAAGCCGCGCAATCTGGCGCTGGTAATCCGCCAGGTTTCCACGCCACAAGTTTCCAAGAATATCGTCGGCCTTCACTTCAAAGTTCGAATAGTCGTGCCAGGTTTCGGGATAGCCGATTCCCACGTAAAGCGTCGCCAGCTTCGCCTTGGCTTCGGCTTTGGTGGAGGCGTCCATCCAGGAGAGAGCATCAATGCGCTTGCGGAAGGCCGCTGTGAGATTAACCACCATGATCTGGGCCTGCAGTTTGGCGGATGGCGGGAAATAACGTTGTGCGTAAATCTTTCCCACCACATCGCCGAGCAGTCCGTCGACTACAAATACTCCGCGCTGCCATCGTGGGCGTTGTTGCTGTGCGCCGGACAGTACCTTGCCAAAGAAGTCGAAGCGCTCTTGCGCCAGCGCCTTTGGCAACACGCCGCCGTAGGCCTCAATCAAATGGAATGCCAGCCAATCTTTCCAGGTTTCGAGAGCGGCCGATGCCACCAACGCCGACTCTGCGGTAAAAGCCTCAGGCTGCCAAACAATGAAGCTGTTTTGCTGGGTCAGGCCAGCTCCTCGAAAATACTCGGTCCAATCCAGGCCGGGAGCCTTGGCCGCAAAGTCTGCCTGACTCCAAGTGTTGTTAGCCTTGTGAATGTTTTCGTTGTCCTCAAGGCTGCGATGCGTCTGTGCGATCGCGTGTTCCAGTTCAAGAATATGTGCCGCACGGGCGTCCGTATCTGAGAAGCCAGCCAGTTTCAACATGGCCGCGATATGAGTCTGGTATTGTTCGCGCACCTTGCGCATCTGTTCGCTGTCCGATAAGTAGTACTCACGATCCGGCAGTTGCAGTCCGCCTTGCATCAGATAAGCCGCATAGTGATCGGAATCGTTAAAGCCGGGCGCGACCCAAAGTCCGAAAATGTTTTCGGTGTGAAAGTTTGTGTTATTGAGCGCGTCCACATCGGCGCGCAAGCTCTCGCCGAGCGCGTGCGCCAGCTCCCGCTTATCTTTGATGGCAGCCACGACTTCGAGGTACGGACGGATGGGCGCAAGTCCCCGGGACTCAATACCTGCCTCGTCCATGTAGGAATTGAAGAGGTCGGCGACCTTGCGCGTGTCTGAGCCTGCGGGCGGGTTGGACTTCGCGATCTCCTCGATCAGATTGGCGGTCCGCTGGTTGCTCAAATCGTTGAGCTTGGTGAATACATCGACCTGGGCGCGGTCGGGCGGAATTTCTGTGCGCTTGATCCACTCGCCATTCGCGTAGTGATAAAAGTCGTCGCCCGGCTTGACTGAGTGGTCGATATTTTCGAGAGCAATGCCGTGGGTTGCTGGGGCTGCGGTCTGCTGACAGCTGGCCGCTAAGGAGAACACCGCTGCGTAAATGACGATGAATTTCCAAAATCCTAAGAGTAGTTTCATGAATGGCTGTGACCTTCCTGATCGGTTTCGCGACCTTTCAGTGTATCCAAACTCGCTTGACGACAGTCCGTGGAACTGCTTTGCGGTCCATTGGTTTGGCTCCGTTTCGTAGGTCACACACGCGCTTTCGGCGATCATAGTCATCGCGTAGTATGCTCGTTACGCTGGCCGCAAAGTGGTTTTGGGGGAAGGAACGTTATGGCTGCCAAGTCGCGAAGATCGATCTTCGCCATCATATTACTCGTTCTTTCGATCTTCTTCCTGTCCGCAACCTTTCTCCCGTTTCTTTATTCGACGCTGTTTCCCAACGAAGATCTCGAACGCGTCGTTCTGGCCTTGGAGGGTCGAGGCTCCCCTCCCTTAGACGCGGACACGGTCATTGAGGAAGCAAAGCGGTCGGCGGGAACGCTGACACGCTCGATCCAGATCGCATACGGCGCGGGCAGCGCGGTTCAATACGCTCGGAGCGGTCCCGCAAAGCCGGAACACTTTCACCGATCCGAGGCAACCTACCTCGCGTGGTTTCAACAACGTCCCAAACCGATGCTGATCGCCATTTCTGTCTACGAGAATGATGCTGGTCAAAAAGCATTCGGCATCAGCGAGGTGAATCCCGCGGCCCTCGTCCAAGGTTACTTGCTGCCGATCGCAATTTTCGTGATCGCGCTCGTGCTCGTGCGAAGAAAGAAGTCTCAAAGCTCCACGAGCGTGACGGGTCCTGCACTTACGCCGCCCAATCGATTCTCATGAACAAAGTTATAACGACCTATGCGCTTTAGAGTCTTTTCAGAAATGCATTTGCTGCGGTCATGTGAGGAAATAGTCTTTCCTCCGCCTGAAACTCCGGGGAGTGAACACACCGCCTGCTTCCACGAAGGCGTACTGGATGTTTCAAATGCAGCATCTCGTGGTAAACGATGTACTCCAGCACATAGGCCGGCATCGCGGGATGGTCGAAGATGCGGCTGATGACGATCGCATTGTGCGCCGGATCGTAGTGGCCCAGAATGCGTCGCGTCTTAGTCTGGCTCCAACTCATGCGCGGGCGAGCCATTAGCCCGTGAAAGAACCGCGTATTCAACTGCTCGAAAATCGCGTCCAGATCGTAGTAATGCCCCCGCGCCGGCCGCAGCCGCTTGCGCCCGCGAATTTGGCGAACCAGGTGTGTCTTGCGCACGATCTCATGACTGGCCACATATTTTCGATAACGCGCAGCCTGTCCGCGGTCGATGGGTTGCCGGTACATCTTGGCCAGCAGAATGTGGGCGATAGCCCGAAGCACGGCGTCAGGCGCGCCCTCCAGAAGATCCGAAAGCCGCACCAGGAGTCGCCCATTCCGCAGGCGAATCGTATTGTTAACGTTAGCAAAAGCGAAGAATTCGATGTTCAGCTCGGGAATTGCGGCCACCGGACGTAGCTCCCGGTAAGTATCCTGAAAGATTTCAAGCAGCCCTTCGCGCACGGTGAGCCTAGATTAGCATGATGGCCGTCGAGTCCAGGGCCCATCTCATTCCGGTTTTCCCGAATTCTTCGCGCTGGCATTTGGATTCAACTTCTTATGCTTAGCCGCGTCTTCCTGATCGGCCAGCAGCTTGCGATGATCCTCGGCCGAAGAGTCCACCGTATCCAGCAGGTTCGTGAGAACAAATTCGTACTGCTGAGACTCCGCTGGAGGAATATTGGCCGCATCCTTGAGAGCCCGCAGCTTGGCCTGAAACTCCGTGTCAGCCTCGATAATCACTTTCAGCGGCTTGCGGATATCGTCTTTGCGATCGACATAGGTGTCGATATTGTCGTTGAGTTCGTCGTAGAGCAATAGAAAATCATCGAGCATATCGTGAGTCTGCTTGGCCCGATCTTTCGTCTTGGGATCGCTGCGTATCTCCTCGAGTTTCACTAGACGCTCGCGGGTGAACTGAACGTAAAGCGTGAGTCGTTGTTTGGGCTCCCAGCTGGCATCGCGAATCTGATCGATCTCCGCTTGGGTTAAGGGCTCGTGATGGCGCTGTGCTCGCGCCATTGAAGCACCCATTGTCAGGAGAACCAGGCACACACAAGAGTGAAGCAGGGAAGTCTTCATTTTGCTCCTTTCGGAAACATCGACTTGAGCAGATCATCCTCCACCTGTTGCAGGCGGCTGATCGCGTCTTTTACCGGGGGCTGATCGTCATGATCGAGGGAATGCGTGAGCTCGGTGAGTTTGCGGGTCATGGCGCGAACCGCAATCTCAGCTTGCTTCTGATATTTGTGCGATTGGATGGCATAGTCCCTAGCCAACTCCGAGTAGGCCACCACGTCCACCAAAGCAGCATTGCCCTTTTCCACATCAGCAGCCGCGTAAAATTTGTCGGCCTCTTTCAGTTGCTTCTGCGCGATCTGCACGCAGACATGAGGCTTGTCTCCAACGCCCGTGGAAGCCAGCTTGGCCTTCAATCCTTCAACCGTAGGCTCGTTGGTAGGTGTGGCGAGAATGGCTCCCGTCGCAACCAGCGCCATCGCCGCCACCATTCCGCAGATCCGAACTAAACGCCGCGTCCCAAGCATGATCCGTGCCCCAAGATAACTTACTTTTTCGGCTCGATGGCAATGAGCCGATGCTTCGCCTGCCACTCCTGATCAGGATACTTCCCGTTGGCCGTATTGAGGAAGAGATGATAATTCAACGATGCCTTCTTGAAATCTTTGAGATTGTCATAGGCCGAGGCCCGCATGAAGTACGTGATCGCCTCGTCGGGAAGCACCTTGGCCCGCATGTCCAGGGCCTTGACGGTTAGCGGATAATCCTTGCCCTCGCTCGCGGCAAAGGCCAAGCCCGTATAGGCTTCCCCGAAATCGGGCTTCAGTTTTACTGCGGCCAGGAATTCTTTTGCGGCGTCCACGAATTTCTTCTGCTCGAGCAGCGATCTGCCCAGCCCTTCGTGGAGCGCGGCATCATTGGGACTGGAAGGCAGCAGTGCACGGTAAGCCGCTTCGGCCTCAGGATATTTCTTGGCCGTTATATAAATATCGGCGAGATCGCGCTGGAGCGCAGCGTCTGTCGGAGCAAGCTTCGCCGCGGCCTGCATCTCGGCAATCGCCTCTTCGTACTTACCATCTGCTGCCAGCACGCGCCCCAATTGAATGTGGGCGTCGGCCAAATCGGGGCGGGCCGCGACTAGTTTCCGTAGTTCTGCTTCAGCCTCAGGAAAGCGCCGCCCGCGCATGTAGATATTCGCCAGCCCAGTCACCGCATCGGTAGACGGTCCCAGAGCCAGCGCCTGCTTGTACTCCTGCTCGGCGTCAGCGAACTTTTCTTCTTTTTCGAGTAGTAGTCCTACCGCTAGGTACGGTTCAGGATCCTTCGGTTGCAACGCTGCCGCCTGACGATAGGCAGCAATCGCCTCGTCTGGCCTCGACGCTTCTAGAACATGTGCCAGAGAGAGCCAAGCCCGCGCCTGCCCCTCAGTAACGTGGCTGGTTGGTTTCAGTTTGGTGGCTGCCCGCAAAAACTGCTCTGCATCCGGCGATCCAGCCTTCGCCAACTGCAGCCCGAGATTCAAGTTGGATTCGAATACATCTGGCTTGGCGCTCACCGATTTGCGATACGCTGCAATTGACTCCTCGCGCTTGCCGAGCCCGTTCTCGACAAACCCGAGTTCAAACCATGCCACGTAATTCGCTGGATCATTTCCAGCATCGCCCTCGAGGACTTTCTGTAGCAGCGGTTCAGCCCCGGCAAAATCCTGCTTCTGAATCAACTCCTCCGCCTTGGCGAGTTCTGGCGGCGGGCCTTCTTCCTCGGCGACCTTCGTATGATGAGCAGAACCAGTTTTTGTTTTGTGGCGCACGCTGGAGGATGTTCCAGTCTGCGGTTGAGAGTCCTGCGTGGTAGGCGAACCAGAGTCTGAAGCTTGCGCCGCGGCGCACGCGGCCGCGCCCGCCAAGAGCACGGCAATCGCCAGCCTACGAGCGACCATTAGAACGCGTGTGACCATTCCCGTTCAGGATACGCGCCAGATATTTTCCCGTGTAAGATCCCGCGAGCTTGGCAATTGCTTCCGGAGGTCCTGCGCCTACTACTTTGCCGCCCCGGTTGCCGCCCTCGGGCCCCAGATCGATCACCCAATCTGCCGTCTTGATGACCTCCAGATTGTGCTCGATAACGACAATCGATCCCCCTGCATCAATTAGACGGCGAAACGCCACCAGGAGTTTGCTGACGTCGTCAAAATGCAGCCCGGTCGTCGGTTCGTCGAAAATGTACAGAAGCCGCCGCTTGAGCTTGCCCATGGTTCCGGATGAGCCTCGGCCCGCGTCTCGCGATGCAGGCTGCAGATGCGCTGCCAGCTTCATACGCTGTGCCTCGCCGCCGGAAAGCGTTGTCGCGGATTGTCCGAGCCGCAAGTATCCCAGCCCGACTTCCTCCAGCGACCGTAGCTTCTCTGTAATCTTCGGAACCTCGGCGAAGAACTTTAGGGCTTCCTTTACCGTCAGGTTCAGCGCCTCATGAATATTCTTGCCGCGATACCGCACCTCCAGCACCAGCGGCTTGTACCGCGTCCCCTTGCACTCCTCGCAAATCAGTTCGACGTCCGCCAGGAACTGCATCTCCACCGTGACTGTGCCATCGCCCTGACATGTTTCGCAACGCCCTCCGGGAATGTTGAACGAAAAATGTCCTGCCCCAAACCCGCGTTTCTTCGCTTCGGGTAGGGAAGCGTACAGATCGCGGATCGCATCAAACGCCTTGATGTATGTCACCGGATTCGATCGCGGCGTGCGCCCAATCGGCGACTGATCGACCAGCACCACTTCCTCAATAAACTGGTCGCCCTCCAAACTTTCCCAACTCGCCGCCGGCCCGGTCGCCCCATTGCCCGACTGCTGCTTGGCCTGCGCCAGAGCACGGTACAGTACCTGATGCAGTAGCGTCGATTTGCCCGATCCCGACACGCCGGTGATTGCCACGAGCATGCCCAGCGGAATGCTGATGTCTACGCCCTTCAGATTGTTGGCCCGCACCCCGCGCACTTTGATCTGCTGTGCGCCCGGCTTGCGGCGCAGCGCCGGCGGCTGGATCCGCAAATCCTCTGACAAATACCGCCCGGTCAGCGAAACGGGATTATGCACAATCTCATCGTAGGTACCCTCGGCAACCAACTTTCCGCCATTCTCTCCAGCTCCCGGCCCGAGGTCGAGAATCCGGTCGGCCGCCCGCATGATGTCCGGATCATGCTCCACCACCAGAATCGTGTTCCCCAGATTCCGCAGGTCATGAAGAATTTTGATCAGCCGGTGGGTATCCCGCGGATGCAATCCGATCGACGGCTCATCGAGCACGTACAGAGTTCCCACCAGGCGTGATCCCAGTGAAGTCGCTAGTTGAATTCTTTGCGCCTCGCCGCCCGACAGCGTGGACGACAGCCGGTCAAGCGTAAGATATTCCAGCCCCACATCATTCAAGAACCGCAAGCGCTCGCGAATCTCATCGAGCACCTTCTCCGCAATCTCCGCTTCCTCCGGACTGAGCTGAACCTGTTCAAAGAACCGCAGCGCATCTTCCACTGTGAGCGAAGACACCTCGCAGATATTCCGCTCTTGAATCTTGACCTGCCGGGCCTCCAGCCGTAGCCGCGAGCCATTGCAATCCGGACACAGCGAATACCCGCGGTATCGGCTCAGAAACACGCGCACATGCAGCTTGTATTTCTTGCGTTCGAGGTGGGCAAAGAAGCCACGCACGCCCAGGAATTTCCCCTCACCGTTGAGCACCAGGTTCCGATGCTCCTCCTCCAAATCAATCCACGGCACATCCAGCGGAATCCCCGCTGCCTTGGCAAACCGCTTCAGATCAGTAAATAGCGGTCGATACTTCGGCTTGGTCCAGGGCTCAATTGGACACTCCGCCAACGTCTTCATCTTGTCCGGAATGACGAGGTCCAGATCGAAGTCGATCGTGTTCCCAAACCCCTGGCACCGCGGACAAGCCCCATAAGGATTATTAAACGAGAAGAGCCTCGGCTCGGGCTCCTCATACCGCAAACCGCAGTGCTTGCACTCAAACCTCTGCGCAAACCGTAAGATCTTTGCCGGCGTGGCGCGGGCGCCCGCGTCTGCCGAAAGCGCCTCGCTCCCGGGGATTTCAAAAATAACTTCGCCCGCCTCCCGATAAGCCGTCTCAATGGCATCAACAATCCGCGATCGAGCCTCCGCAGACACGACCAGCCGATCAACCAGCACAAACACCGGTTGCGCAAAATTGAGATCCAGCAGCGACTCCGGCGTTGAGAACTCATACACCTCGCCCGCCTGATAAAGCCGGTTGAATCCCGCCTTCCGCAAATCAAACAGCCGTGTCTTCAGGGAGTCACTGAGTTCGCTCTTGGAACCCTTCTTGGTTCTTGGTAGCACCGGCGTCCCGCCGGTTGTGGCGAGAGCCTGCCCTGAGCCCGTCGATGGGCCGTCTCGCCCTCGCACTCGGGCAGGCTTTCCGGCATTTTCCTGGGCTACCACCCCGGCCCGCTGCAGCGGAAACAACACTTGCAGCCGCGTCTCCGGCTCAAGCTTCAGAATTGCATCCGCAACCTCGTCGACGGTATCCTTCTTCACCTCGCGTCCGCAGTTCGCGCAATAAGTCCGCCCCACCCGCGCAAACAGCAGACGCAGATAGTCATAAATCTCAGTCGCCGTCGCCACGGTCGACCGGGGATTCCGCGTCGTATTCTTCTGCCGGATCGCCACCGCGGGAGCGATCCCATCAATCAGGTCCGCATCCGGCTTCTCAATCCGCTCGAGAAATTGCCGCGCATAGGCCGACAAAGACTCCACATACCGCCTCTGCCCCTCGGCATAAATCGTGTCAAATGCCAGCGAAGATTTGCCGGATCCGGACACACCGGTGACGACCGTCAGGCAGTTGTGTGGAACCTCGAAGTCGATATCCTTGAGGTTATGCACACGCGCACCGCGTACCACAATGCTTTCCGTGGGATTCACAACAGCCTGCGTGGGTTCAGAAGACATCGAATAAGGGCCGCGACAGGCCCGCTCGACCCGGGCGCAAGCGCTCAGAGTCGTCCGCGAAGCGTATCGAATCTTTCTATTATAAAGCAGACAGGAGCGGCCCGTTGCCCCGTAGAAACGGAGTTCGCTACGTCTCCGCCGACAACATTTCAACTGATGGCGAGAGAACCGTTGCCAGCAGCCACTTTTTACGATGAGGGTGTTTCGTTCTCTTGATCACGGCGCTTGCCATACCGCACGGCGAATCCAAACCCCACAACCATAATCGCCACGGGCGGAGCCAGCATCACAAAGATCGCCCGGTTGATTGCTCGCTGAGCGTCCTTCGGCGTGGCCTTGGCATTCGCATTGCACATGGCGCAACCCTGAGCAAAAGCCGGGCTGACCGCAAACGCAAGCAGCCCAGCGAAAACACAGGCCCGAAGCTTAGAGAAGACATTCATATGCTTAGCCCAATCCAACGCCATTTGGCGGAGGCAGCACGCGCCCCGCGTCCGGAAAGAAAAAGAAATACATGATGATGAAGCATGCCACCACCGAAAAAACGAGCAGCCAGCGCATCAGGGCCTTCTCAAACTTCAAGTGCATGAAGTAGCCAATGATCAGTGCCGACTTGATGATCGAAAGAACCAGCAATATTTCCAGCATCCGCACCGGGGAGAAGACTTGTTTGTATCCCAACACGACCTCGATTGCCGTCAGGACCAGCAGCGCTCCCCACACCCAGAAATATTGCCCCTTGCTGTCATCATGCGTTGCCGCGTCGTGCATCGTTTTCCCCTCGCTCAAGATTCGTATCAGGGCATCGCTTCAGCGGTGCCGTAACAGCCCAAATAAGATCGGCTTTAGCCGCTGAACCCGTCGAGTACTACGTAATCTTCGTCGATAGCAAATACACCAGCGGGAAGATAAACATCCACACCAGATCGACGAAGTGCCAGTACAACCCCGAAACTTCCACATCCTGCGCATCGTAATCTTTCGGCTTCAAGAACAAAATGATCGCCGCGACAACAAGCCCCAGTCCCAGCGCATGAATGCCGTAGTGAAAAACGTTGTCGGCTGGAATCAGGAAATATCCCGCGGCCCAAAGTACGGCCAGCACGGGCAGGAACCACTTTCGAAAAGCAACCACGCCCAGATAAATCACGCCAATCGTCACGTGCAGCATGTGCATCGCAGTGAGGCCGAAGAACGTAGCAGGGAACTGCGGAGTGTTCTTCGAAATGTCGGCCATCTCCCCGACGGCAGCGTGCGCCGGCTTCGGAAACATCGGCAGCGTCAGGCCTTCGTCGATTAGCTTGCTCCACTCCATCCCGTGCAGCACGATAAACGCCGTGCCGAACGCCATGGTGGCCAGCAACCAATTGCGAGTCCAGCCGCGGTCTCCGCGCTGTGCCGCGAACACCGCCATCACCATGGTCAGCGAGCTCGACAACAAGCATGCCGTCATGATGGTGGAGTTCACAATGCTCTGCACGTGAAATGGCGTGGGCCACGCCGTATAAATCCGGTTGTAGCTGAAAGCGAAAAGCAGCGCTCCGAAAGTCAGCGAGTCCGAGGCCAGAAACAGCCACATCCCCACTTTCTTCGAGTAAGCCCCAAACAACGGCGCCTCAAAAGCTCCCGGCAGCCCGTGTTGCACAGCATCATGCTGAAGCGTGGCGTCAGCCATTCCTCAAGTTCCCCTTTCCGTTCCGCCGGATGCAACCTTCGTGAACCTTGGTCTCCCTCGTGGTTAGTGCTCTTATCGCGCAAACCCCAACAGCGCGAACACATAAATCCACAACACCGCCATAAAATGCCAGTACCACGCAGTGATATCCACCACGATCCGTCGCGACTCCACCGGCTTGTGCAGCAGGGAAGCGCTCGCCGCCCAAATCAAAGCAATCATTCCCCCGCCCAGGTGGATCGCATGGGCAATCGTCAGTAGAAACACAAACGAACTATTGGGATTGGTATCGACAAAGAATCCGCGAGCGTGCAACTCGCCCCAAGCCAGCCACTGACCCGCAAGGAATCCAATCCCTAACAGCACTGTGATGCCGAGCCATGGAAATGATTTTTCGTTCCCCAGCGAGATTCCTGGGATCGACTTCACAGGAGCCAGCGCAGCCTGCAGCGCCGCTTTCCGCCGGGCGAATTCCATCGTCACGCTACTGATCAGAAGCACGGCGGTATTAATCGCCAGCAATAGCCAGGGCAAATCCACCCGTCCCCAGTCGCGCACGTAACTGTTCGACGCCCCATCAAACGTCGGCAGCCCCTGCCGCACAATGTATGCGCTGGTCAGCGAGATGAACACCATGCAGACAGTGGCGATCCCGCAAGCCAGCCCGAGCCGGGCCCGCCGCAACCGCGCGCCGTAGTTTGGAATGTCGCCGCCGCCACGCCCGTCATCGCCCCCGCCCGTTGCAGGCGGAGCCGGAGGCTTGTGCCCGTGCCCAACGTGATCAACCGGAGAACTTGGAGTGTAGGTCGCCATAACTACTTAGTGCGCTAATGCGTTGCGGTGGTTGCCGGATCCGTCTGCATCACATAATCCTTCGAAGCTCCGGGCACGCCATATTCATACGGCCCATGATTCACCACAGGAGTCACGCCGCCAAAGTTGTCATGCGGTGGCGGAGTCGCTGTCGTCCACTCCAGGGTTGTCGCTTCCCACGGATTGTCACTGGCCTTCGGCCCCTTGAACATGCTCCAGAACAGATTGATCACGAAGATGAACTGCGCTGCGATTGTGATGATCGCGGCATACGTCATGAACGTCTGCAGAGGCAGCAGTTTCTGCTGGTAAGCGACTTCTGTGAATTGAGAGTAGCGTCGTGTTTGTCCCGCCATTCCGAGATAGTGCATCGGCATGAAGATGGCATACGTTCCGGCCAACGTGAGGAAGAAATGCAATTTGCCCAACGGTTCATTCATCATCCGGCCGAACATCTTGGGGAACCAGTAATAGGTCGCTGCGAAGATCCCAAAGATCGCTGCCACGCCCATGATCAGGTGGAAATGTCCGACCACAAAATAAGTGTCGTGCAACTGAATATCGAGCACCGGTTGCGCCAGGAATGGCCCGCTCAACCCGCCGGACACAAACAGCGACACAAACCCGATGGCATACAACATCGGAGTATGGAAGCGAATTCGGCCCTTATACATGGTCCCCAGCCAGTTAAATGTCTTGATGGCCGAGGGCACGCCAATGCACATCGTCAAAAGAGAGAAGGCAAAAGCCGAGTACGGGCTCATGCCACTCATGAACATGTGATGGCCCCACACCATGAATCCGAAGAACCCTATCGACAGCATGGCGTACACCATTGCCTTATAGCCGAAAATCGGTTTGCGCGAGAACGTCGACAGAATCTGCGACGCCACGCCCATGCCCGGCAGAATCGCGATGTACACCTCTGGATGTCCAAAGAACCAGAACAAGTGCTGCCACAGCAGCGGCGATCCGCCCTTGTGCCCCATGATCTGCCCGTTTACCACAACCAGCGGCACGTAAAAGCTCGTCCCGAGATTCCGGTCCATCAGCAGCAAGATACCCGCCGATAGCAACACGCCGAAAGCGAGCAATCCCAGAATCGCGGTAATAAACCACGACCACACGGTCAGCGGCATGCGCATCAACGTCATGCCCTTGGCCCGTAGATCGAGCGTCGTAGTGATAAAGTTCAGCGCGCCCATCAGTGACGCGAGACAGAAAATCGCGATGCTGGTGATCCACAAATCAGCGCCCAGCCCTTCGCCAGGTCCAGCCGATTGTAGCGCGCTGAGCGGAGGATATCCCGTCCACCCATGCAGGGGTGCTCCGCCCGAAACAAAGAACGCGCAGAGAATCACAACGAATCCCACAAACGTCGTCCAGAACGACAACATGTTGAGGACGGGGAACGCCATGTCTGGCGCGCCAATCTGAATCGGCAGGAAGTAATTACCGAAGCCGCCTTGCGGCGCGGTCGTCAGCACGAAGAACACCATGATGGTCCCGTGCATGGTCAATAAGGCGAGATACTGCTCCGGCTTGATCTCGCCGACGATTGGCAATACCGCCGTCGGCCAGACCATGTGAATGCGCATCAAAAGTGACAGCAGCATCCCGACAAACACCGCCGTCAGTGCCAGGAAGAAATACTGAATGCCGATGACTTTGTGATCCAGACTGAAGATGTATTTCCGGATGAAACCCTGAGGAGCGTGCGCGTGAACCGAAGCCGGGGTCGCCATTTTATTGTTTCTCCGCCTCCCGTGCCGCCAGCCACTTATCGAAATCCTCCTGGCTGACGACGTGGACCATTCCATGCATCTTGTAATGACCGAGCCCGCACAGTTCCGCGCAGGCAATCTCATATTCACCAATTGCCGTCGGCTTGAAGTGCATGTGAATGTTCAAGCCTGGCACCGTATCCTGCTTAAAACGCAGGTTCGGGATAAAGAAACTGTGGATGACGTCGACGGCCCGCAGGCTCACATCGACTTCGCGGTCAACCGGCAGATACATGGTTCCCGTCACCACGTCATCTTTAGCGGCTGCGTCAGCGGTGTTAAGCCCCACCGCGGCCTCGCCGCCAGCCGACGGATCCATCAGCTTCGGGCTGGTAGCCCCGTATTTACCGTCGGGCCCCGGATAGCGGAAGTACCACGCAAATTGCATACCAGTCACTTCCACCTGCACAGCCCCTGGTTGGGCTGCGTCCCAGCGCTGGCTTGCCCACACGCTGCTGCCCATCAGATTCAATCCGACGAACAGAATCGTGGTCAGAACCGTCCAAACGACTTCCAGCGTAGTGTTTCCGTGAGAATACGCCACCGGAGGAGAAGAAGGGCTCTCGCGGTACTTCCACACGATGTACCCGAGCGAGACCTGCGCTGCGACGAAGACAATTCCCATGATCACAAACGTCAGGGTGAATTGACCGTCGATCCAGCCCGCGGCCGCGGATGCGCCCACAGGCAGCCACCAGGTTTTGGCGACAAAGAAGTAGGTGCTGACAAACGTGATCAGCCAGATCAAAACCAGTAACGCGAGGCCCATTCCCCAGCCCTCCTGGGCACAGTCAAGGATTTCCCCACGGCCGTCACTGCGTCCCACAACGCAAGCAACAGTCGGCGGCGAGTGTAACACAGCCACTCGCGAACAATGCAAGGGTTATTGAAGAAGAAATCAGGAATGACACCCGCGCGCTATCAGCACTGCGTGCTATGTTTATTTTTTCTACAGGAGTATCTCGAAATGAGGATCGTTCTCGCCTCAGAATCGCAGTTTCGCAAGCGCGCTATGGACTTGATCGGCCTCCCCTACGAAACGCGACCCAGTTATATCGACGAAAAAGCCATTCGCCACGACGATCCCGTCGAACTCACGCGAAAACTTGCTGAGGCAAAAGCGCACAAAATCGCCGACCAATGTCCTGACGCCATGATCGTTTCCGGAGATGCGGTCGCGGCCAAAGGAAAAAAGATCTTCGAAAAGCCGCAAAGTAAACAGGAGGCCATCTCGTTCCTGAAGGAATTCTCCGGCAGCCAGTTTCAGTTCGTGACCTCGATCGCCGTCCTCCACGCGCCAACCCGTCGAATGCTCTCCACAGTCGAAACCCTGGATATCTTTTTCCGTCCATTGCTCGATCGCGAGATCGAACAATATGTCAGCCAATACGACGTCCTGAGCTACGCCGGCGCTTTCGAGAACGATGCCGTCATGCTCTTTGCCGATCGCATCACCGGCAGTTACAACCTCGGAACCGCATTGCCGCCCAGTCGCCTGATCGTCCTATTGCGTGAGCAAGGCGTAGAAGTCTAGCCCAGGTTTCCTTAGTGAACCTTAGTACCCTTCGTGGTTATAGGTTTTGCTCTACTTGTCCGACCACTCCGGCACTCGCCCCGGAGTCCAAGGTGCCCCCGCGGCCTCCATATCCTTCTCCAGTTGGTTGAGGTCTACCTCAACCAGCGTCCGCAACCTCCCAAGTTGGTCGGCAAATTCCGTGGCCGCGATGTTGTACGAATCCACATGCGACTGCGTCGGCTTCGCCAGTGAGAACCGCTCGCCCTCCATCACCGAATTCACCCGGTCGTTGATCGATGATGGCACCGGCTCACTCCGCTTGGCGATTTCGATATCCCCTCGCAGAGCCCGCAAGATCTCGCGATCCCGCTGCGCAAGTGAATCGGCGACCCCTCCCAACTTTTTCTCCGCTGCCGGAGCCTCACGCAACGCCTCCTGAATCGCCTTCAACCGCGACTGCACATCTTCAGCGGTATGCAGCGCCCCCGAAACTGCCCGGTAGAGGCGTGTCACCTTCTGCATGAATTCTTCCTGTGCCGCGCGGTCCGCTGCGCTCATCCCCGAAGCCCCCTCAGTCGTCACCTTGAACGACTGCGGCCCTGCCAACTCGGTCACCGCACCGCCGACCTTGCTGAACATGCGAACCGAATAACTCCCCGCCAGCACCAGCGGTCCCATGTCCGCGGCGTCCGGAAAGTTTTCACCATCATCGTCCGACGGCTTTTTCACCTGCGGCGCCGAATACCGCAGATCCCACGCTACCCGCTGGAATCCAGCCTCCGAACTGCCCTCCACCCGCCGGATCGCCGCCCCGCTCTCGTCATACACCACGAAATAAACTTCGGGCTTAGCCTCCTCCGCCTCGGCACGCAGTTCATCATTCGTCGGATAGGGAGCTGCCTGATTCTTCTTAGCCGCATCCTTCTCGGCGTCCTGCCGCTTCTCTTTCTTCGTCTTAAACTTTTCCTTTAGGTACGCCGTGAACACCGCACCATATGGCGGGTTATCTGCCGCATAAAACGCATCTCCCTGGAACCCCTTCTTCGGCCCGCCCAGCGGATGCCGCTCCACATACATCAGCGCATCTTTCACCGGGAACATCGCAGAAGCTTGTTCTGTGGACTCCGCTTTCATTTGCCGCAGCGGGGTGATGTCGTCCAGCACATAGAATCCCCGGCCAAACGTCGCAATCACCAGATCGCCCTCGCGCGCCTGGATCACCATGTCACGCACCGAAATAGTCGGCAGGCCGCCCTTCAGCCGCACCCAGTGCGCTCCTCCGTCGATCGTGAAGAACACACCCGTCTCCGTTCCAGCAAACAGCAAGTTCGCATTCACGGTATCTTCCGCAAACGCCAACACCGGCCCACTCTCCGGCAGATCACCCGCAATCGAAGCCCAAGTCTTTCCCGCATCCACCGACTTCAGCAGATACGGCTTGAAATCCTCATTCTTGTGATTGTCGAACGCCGCAAATATCGTCCCCGCGTCGTGCGAAGACGCGGTCAGCCGCGAAACATACGTCATCTCTGGGACGCCCGAAAACTTTTCATACTTCGTCCAATTGGCCCCTCCATCGCTAGTTACCTGGATCAGCCCGTCGTCAGTACCAACATAAATCAACCCTTCTTTCTTCGGAGACTCTGCCAACGCCACAATATTTCCGTAGAACGAAGTCGACTGATTCTTCGCCACCGCATCCGGACCCCATACCTTTCCCATCACCGGCAACCTGTTGCGATCCATCTGGCGCGTCAAATCGCCGCTGATCGCCTTCCAGGTATCCCCGCGGTCATCGCTGCGGAGCAATTTATTAGCGGCAAAATAAAGCCGCGTATGCGAATGCGGGCTGATGATGATCGGCGAATCCCAATTCCACCGTAGAGCGGGCTCACCCTTGCCCTCCAGCGGCTGCAACACCAATTCTTGCCCTGTCGGCTTGTCGTGCCGCACCAGAACGCCATACTGCGATTCGGCATAAATTGTGTTCGGATCCACCGGATCCACCTGCGACCGGAAGCCATCGCCACCCGTTGTTACGAACCAATCCGAATTCAGAATTCCATTGACGTTCCGCGTGCGCGCCGGCCCGCACCACGAAAAATTATCCTGCGTCCCGCCGCACACGTTGTAGAACGGAATCGCATTGTCCACCGCCACGTCATAAAATTGCACCGTCGGCAAATTCGCCTTAAACTGCCACGACTTCGCATCATCAAAGGTCGAGTACATCCCTCCATCCGACCCCAGCAGCCAATGCTGTGTATTTTCCGGATCAATCCAAAGAGCATGATTGTCCCCGTGATGATTCACTTCGTTCACTTTCCGCAGCGTCTTGCCCCCATCGAGCGACTCGCGCAATTGCACCGACATCACAAAAATGCGATCCACATTCTTGGGATCGGGCACCACCCGCGCGTAATACATCGCGCCGGAATCAAACTCATTCCGCCTCTCCCAGGTTGCTCCCTTGTCGTTTGACCGGAAGATTCCGCCCTTCCCATCCGCTGCCTCGACAGTGGCATACACCACATTCGGATCCGCCGGAGAAACGGCCAGCCCAATCCTCCCCATATCGACGGTCGGCAATCCTGATTTCAACTTGTTCCACGTAGCTCCCGCGTCGGTCGATTTATAAATCGCACTCTCCGGCCCGCCATCGATCAGCGTGAATACATGCCGCCGCCG
>Ga0207693_10000402_pt1 | contig 39488 bp, 36 predicted proteins | sample LARL81metaG_FD_184347 | JGI IMG/M metagenome (GOLD analysis project Ga0207693, IMG submission 184347) | Corn, switchgrass and miscanthus rhizosphere microbial communities from Kellogg Biological Station, Michigan, USA - LAR L8-1 metaG... | ecosystem: Host-associated > Plants > Roots >... | reverse complement strand
CATCGGTCGCCTGATTGAAAGTGGACAGGGATCGCCTGAACTCCATCTGCTCCTGGGTAAAGCTCACATCAACCGTGAAGAATATGACGAGGCCATTAAAGAACTTGATCTCGCAGTAAAAGGGGATCCTAAACTTCCCTTTGTGCACTTTAATCTTGGCACCGCTTACTTCAAGAAACAGGACTTGCAGCGAGCCAAAGAAGAATTTCTCAAGGATGCCGCTCTGGAACCCGACGTGGCCTATAACTACGACCAACTGGGGCTGGTGGAGTCGCTGCAAGGAAATAATCAGGCCGCGGAAAGAAATCTGCTGAAAGCATTACGTCTTGATCCCCACTTAGGCAGTTCCCGTTACCAACTGGCTCGCGTTTATCAGAACCAAGGCAAATACCAGCAAGCTCTGATAGAGATCGATGCGGCCGCAAAGATTGATCCGGACAACTCCAGCGTTCATTACCTGCGCGGTCAGCTACTGCAGCGTCTGGGCCGCATTAAGGAAGCTCGGGTCGAGATGGAAGCAACCACAAGGGTAATGAATGAACAACGCGATAAGCGGCAGAAGGAGCTTTATGGCGGCCCATCCCCCAACCCGGAATTAACTGGAGAACCACAGTAGTTTTTTGATGTGTCCCACGTATTCCGGCGGAGCGGCGGAACACAAAGACTTCGTGGCAGATGCTCATATAGAGTCGCCACCCGCAGAAAGCCCAACGGGAAAAGTGGACCCCCGGCGCATAGCCAATGCTTGGGCCAGACCTGCGCAGGCGGGCGCTCGCGCCATATAGAATTTCTTTTTGGTAGACTGGTGGCCGTCAGCAACTTACTCCGCAACGCTGTCGGCCCTTCGAGAATCAAAGCCTCACAAAGGAGTTCCCCTTATGAAAGCGCTGAAAATTATCGGGATCGTAATACTCGTCATTTTGGTAGCGTTGATTGCTTTGCCGTTTCTGATTAACGTCAACAGCTTCCGGCCCAAGCTGGAGTCTGAGCTCTCGACGGCCCTCGGGCGCGAGGTAAAGGTGGGCAACCTGAGTCTCTCGATCCTCTCGGGCAGCGTTTCTGCTGAGGATCTTTCCATCGCGGACGATCCCGCCTACAGCAAAGAGCCCTTCATCCACGCTAAGTCGTTGAAGGTGGGTGTAGAAGTGATGCCACTGATTTTCTCGAAGACTCTGCATGTCACGGACATCACTCTCGACAAGCCGGAGATCGCTTTATTGCGCGACGCCTCTGGAAAATGGAATTTTTCGAGTTTGGGCGGCAAGTCCGCAACCTCGGCAAAACCCTCTCCCGCGAACAATGGATCGCCCTCAACCGCGAACCTTTCGGTCAGCAATATGGATGTGAACAATGGACGCTTATCGGTAAATCGTGCCAACTCATCGATCAAGCCCCACGTGTATGACGACGTGAATATCAGTGTGCGAAACTTTTCCCTGACTTCGCAGTTCCCTTTCACAATCACGGCAAATCTTCCCGCCGGCGGTACGGCAAAACTTGACGGCCAAGCCGGCCCCATCAATTCGAACGACGTTTCGGCGAGTCCGTTGCAGGCTCAAGTCCATCTCAAGGGCCTGGACCTGACCGCATCGGGTTTCGTAGACCCATCTACGGGAATCGCAGGCGTCGCCGATTTCGATGGCGCACTCAACTCCGACGGCAAGATGGCAAAGACCAGCGGCACGCTCAAGGCCGAAAAATTGAAACTCGCGGTCAAAGGCACACCCGCGACACGGCCCATAGAAGTCAAATACGCGACCGACTATGACCTCGTAAAACAATCTGGAACGCTCACCCAGGGCGACGTCACTTTGGGGAAAGCCTTGGCCAAGCTCACTGGGACTTACGCGTCGCAGGGAGAGTCGACCATACTCAATATGAAGTTGAACGCCGATGGTATGCCGGTTGACGATCTTCAAACGATGTTGCCCGCGCTCGGGGTTATTCTTCCTTCGGGATCCTCGCTCCAGGGTGGAACTCTGTCCGTGAACGTAGGGATCGTTGGACCAGTAGACAAACTGGTTATCACTGGCCCCCTTCGGCTGGCGCAGACTAAGCTGGCAGGCTTCAATCTGGGCTCAAAAATGTCGGCCATTTCCGCGCTTTCTGGTGCACAGACCGGCTCCGATACTTCGATTCAAAACCTGAGTACCGAGGCGCGGATTGCTCCCGATGGGATTCGGACCCAGAACGTCAACCTCGTCATTCCCGCTCTTGGTGCAGTCACCGGAGACGGAACCATCAGCCCTGGCGGAGCGTTGAATTACAAGATGAACGCCAGCATGTCTGGTAGTGTGGTCAGCGGACTGACTCAGCTCGCCGGGATCGGAGGCAAAGGCGGCAGCATTCCTTTCTTCATTCAAGGGACGACCTCGGATCCGAAATTTATGCCTGATGTGAAAGGACTGGTCGACAACCAGCTCAAAGGCGGTTTAGGTGGTCTTCTCGGGGGAGCCGCGGGCGCGGGAAAGTCTCCATCAGGAACATCTCCGGTGGACGCGTTGGGCGGGTTAATCGGCAAGAAGAAAAAGCAGTAAGGCAGGCGTTAGATTTCTTTTCAAGGTAGCGCCGACCTCTTGCCGGCTGTCCTCAGAGGCGTGGTGTGACAGCCGACGAAACGGCGCTACGTGTTTCCACGAAATAAAAGGGTTTAAAGACCTCCCAAGACGTCAGTCGTGTGTACGCACTCTCCAGGAGAAACGCATGGCCGAGAAAGTTCCTCAGAATTTCGCCAATCACACCCGTTGGGATCCGCGGTTTCACTTTTTCGTCTTGCCAGTATTTGCGATCAGCGTCATCATCGCCATCGTACATCTGGTGAAGCATCCCGGACTGCACTCAGCCTGGATCGTCGTTTTCATGATCGCCGCAGCTACGGCCGTCAATAGGTTTCGGACCTACTCGCAGCGGGTCCAGGACAGGGTGATTCGTCTCGAGGAGCGCCTGCGGATGGCTATTCTCTTGGACAAGCCCTTGCGCGCCCGCATTGGAGATCTTTCGGAATCGCAGCTGGTGGCGCTGAGATTCGCTTCCGACGGTGAGCTGCCGGCGCTGGTAGAGAAAGCGTTGGCCCAAAAGCTGTCAAACAAAGACATCAAGAAGGCCATCACGCAGTGGAGGCCAGACTACTGGAGAGTGTGAGCTGGGTAAGGCGGACACGTGTCCGCTCCGGTGTTCAATCGGCAGCTACGTTCTGGTTCGGTACTACCGGCTCCTGACGGCGCCGGGCTGATCGGTTAGGCGGCAAGCCAGCGTCGCGAATCTTGTAAAGCAGGGCCCGGTAGCTGATGCTCAATGCTCGGGCGGCCTGTTTGCGATTCCAGTGGTGCGCCTGCAAAACTTTTAGAATAACTTTGCGTTCCAGTTCCCGCGTCGCTTGCCGCGTGATTGTTTTCAGCGCGATCGGGCCATCGTAGTTGATATCCGGAATCGAATATTCCTGTTGATGTGAAACCAGGTCGCTGCTGATAACTTCTTCATTGCCCAAGATCACGTATCGCTTGATCAGGTTTTCCAACTCGCGAATGTTGCCCGGCCAATGATACTTCTGCAGCGAAACCATCAACTCACCGGACAAAGTTCGTGCGCGGCAGTTGTATTTGCGATTGTAATATTCGAGGAAATAGGCGACCAGGTCCGGGATATCACCGCGCCTCTCTCGTAGCGGAGGCATCTGCAAATTCACCACGTTGATGCGATAGAACAAATCCTGCCGGAAGGTTCCATTCTCGATTTCCGTCTCAAGTACACGATTGGTAGCGCAAACCACGCGGACTTCGACTTTCTTGTCTTCCTGGGCGCCAATGCGGCAGAACTGGCCGTCCTGAAGCAGTTGCAGCAGTTTGGATTGCAAACCCAGGTCAAGCTCGGAGATCTCATCGAGGAAAAGGGTTCCGCGGTGGGCCAATTCGACCCGGCCCGGCTTAGATCCATAAGCGCCAGTAAACGCGCCCTTTTCGTATCCGAAGAGTTCGCTTTCCAGCAAAGTTCCAGGGATAGCCGGGCAATTAACCTTGACGAACGGACCATTCTTCCACGGTGAAAGCCCATGAATCATGCGGGCAATAATGTCTTTGCCAGTTCCGCTTTCACCCTGAATGAGAACAGGTACGTTGGCACTTGCAACTTTGTCCATGCGGGTGCGCAGCGACTGCATCACCTCAGAGTGACCGAAAATTACCGTCTCAGGAGGAAACTCTCCTAAAGAAGTTGCCAGCGAAGAAAACGAAGGTGTGGTTGTCATGAGTATGTTTGGCCCGGGGCCCGTTGTTACGGAACCATACAGTGCACCCCGAGAGCCAAACTGGGCACAGTCGGGAAACTGGCCCTTGATTACCGGTTAATCACCGTCTAATCAATCAGATGAGGGTATCTCTTTTGGCCTCAGAGCGGTTCAGCCCGTTCGAGGCTTAGAAGCTCGCCACAGGCTTGGGGATGGGAAAAACTTTTCACAGAACAGAAGTAACTTTCCTTGGCCGGGAACGAGTTCCCGCCCTCTGAGCAAGCAGTGGATGAGAGAATTTCAGACCGATAAGGTGGTATCCGTCCGCGTGCGTCACCCATAGGGCACGGGCACGGAGGTTCCGTGCTGCCTTGGGCAGGGAGTTCGCTGCCACCAGGGGCGCGCTGGGTATTTCCAGCAAAACCTGCGCGGAGAGCGGCAAGGAGCGGCGCACGGCCACGAGCGCACCGCCCGCTGAAACATTCAGGGCAGTGGCAAACTCCAATAGGTCCTTGCCTTTTTCGTCTCGGCTGCGAACAAACACGGGGATTGCGAGTGGGAGACGCGGCCATTGGCGGCGCTGTGCTTCGGGGGTCACTGAACGCTTCAAACCGACCTCGTTAAACGCGAGATAACCAGCGTCCCGCATCTTGGGGGCCAAACCACTGCCTCAGCTACGCATTCGCGGTCAAAGACCGGCAAATCCGGGATGATCCACTGAAAATCGCCGTCCTTAAACCACGATCCCCTTCCAGTATTCACTTTATGTTCGCCCACCAAATTCAACTTAGCCTAGAACTTTGAAGCGGTTAGAACCGCAAGTTTTTTCCCTTTCGTTACTAGCCAGTTGCATTTTCCGTTGACAGTGCATATTGGGTGTCATACGATTTCAAGGGTATTAAGTTCAAGGTTTTGGCTACTTTTGTCCCCTCCCCAGTAAGCTAACCTGTGAGTTTTCATCTATGGGCGTCGTACCAGAAAATGCGTGTCTGCCCCAGGAGATTGAGGCCTCGGAAGCAGATTTTCAGAAGACTGGTGAGAGCAAGATCGATTCAGCCTCGGGAGCTCGCAAAGCCAACGCACCGTTGAGTTACGAGGAGTTACTCAAAGAGTACAACCAGCTTCGGGAACGTTCGTCGAGAACCACCAACGCTCTAGGTTCGGCAGCGCACGATCTCAAAACTCCGCTTTCGATTCTGAATGGGTATATCGAACTCCTGCAGAACGAGAAACTCGGCCCTCTTAACGATCGTCAACGGGAAATTCTCGGCGACATGCATGCCAGCGGTCAGCGTTTGCAATACTTTATACAGGATTTTCTAAGCTACACCGTCCTCGAAACGGGCGAGATGAAGATGCGCTACGAGGTCGGCAATGTGAATCCTTGCCTGTCTGAAGTTTGCCGACTTTGGGCAAACCCCTTCCAGGAACGTGGCTTGGCGCTCTACTTCCTGGCTAACGAGAAACTGCCAGAATTTAGCTTTGATTCGGCCAAGCTACAGCGAGTGATTTCGAATCTGCTCGAGAATGCGTCGAAGTTTACGCCGACCGGAGGTACGGTTTGGCTACATGCCGAGCCTTACATGTGGGAACGACGCAATCCAAACAGCCTGGGGATGCCAGATGAACGGCGACGGCAGAATGAACTTCTGCCAAATTCAGTAAAAGTGAGCGTTTCCGACACCGGTCCTGGCATTCCGGCGGAATATCACATTGAGGTTTTCGATGACTTCTTCCGCCTGCCGGGTAGTGAAGCAAAGACCGAAGGCATGGGTCTTGGACTGGCGATCGCACGCCGCCTGGTAAGCGCCATGGGCGGCAAAATCTGGGTGGAAAGTGAATTGGGATCGGGAGCGAAGTTTTCGTTTATCGTTCCTCTGAAGCCGCCCGCAACCACACCAGTAAAAGGGAAAAAATAGATGACCGAAGCGGTCAAGATCCTGTTAGTCGATGACGAGCCTGGGATGTTGCGGTATATCCGCACGCTTCTCGAAGTGGATGACTACAAAGTCGAAACCGCTTCAACCGGCGAAGACGCGTTGCAGCAGGTCGAGAAGGGTTTGCGGCCGGACCTGGTATTGCTGGATCTGCTCATGCCCGGCATCGACGGTCTTCAGACGCTTGAGCAGCTGCGTCAACTGGTGCCGGGCATGAAAGTGGTTATGCTTTCGTGCGTCAGCGACACCCGTAAGGTGGTGCAAGCCATCCGCTTAGGTGCCCACGACTATCTGACGAAACCTTTTCAGAAAGCTGAGCTGGACACTGTGATTGATCAGTGTTTGGGAAAGAACAAAGAAAACTATTCAAGTGACGTGGAAGAGCTCACCGATGAGGTATTTTTCGTAGCTGCCAGCCCAGCCATGCGCAAGATTCGATCGCAAGCGGCGCTGGTGGCCGGCGTGGACATTCCCGTCTTAATGCTAGGGGAGAGCGGTACCGGCAAGGAAGTTGTCGCGCGACTGGTCCACAAACTCTCGCCGCGTGCCCATCGCACCTTTTTGAAGGTAAATTGTGCGGCCGTTCCGGCCGATCTGCTGGAAAGTGAACTTTTCGGATACGAAGCTGGCGCGTTCACCGGCGCCAATCATGCCAAACCGGGCAAATTCGAGTTGTGTAACAAGGGCACGATTCTGCTCGACGAAATTGGCGAAATGCCACCCCTTCTGCAAGCTAAACTTTTGCACGTGCTGCAGGACCAGCAATTTTCAAGACTGGGTAGCCGCTCGGTCATCAAGGTTGATGTCCGAATCCTTGCGGCGACCAATATCAACATTCCCGAAGCCTTAGCCACTAAGCGCCTGCGCGAGGATCTGTACTACCGCCTGAACGCATTCACGTTGCAATTACCTCCATTGCGCGAGAGAAAAGAAGAAATTCCTATTCTTCTGAAGCATTTTATGTCGCGCATGTCGGAGGAGTACGCACGTCCCCCACTGCCGCTGTCTGCCAATATGCTTCAAGCGTGCCAGGACTACGGTTGGCCGGGCAATCTTCGCGAGCTGAATAACTTCATTAAGCGATACCTGGTGTTAGGTGATGAGAATCTAGCCATTCAGGAGCTGAAACCGCGGGACAATGTCCACGGCAAGGCAGAGGTATCGAGTAATCCTAATGAGGCGCCGGGTGGTCTGAAATCGGTAGCCCGCGGCGCGAAGGACGAAGCGGAAGCCGAAGCCATCAAAGTAGCCCTGGACCAGACCAATTGGAACCGCAAGCAGGCAGCGGCATTATTGCAGATCAGCTACAAAGCGCTGCTCTACAAGATCCGCCAGTACGGCATCGCCCAAACCAAGAGCCACAAGCTTACCGCCGGAGCGTGACATGCGGATGTTCGGATTTCTCCGCTAGCGATCAGCGAGTCATGGCCAAGCTTGGGACTGATCCTGGAAAACTAGCCGCTGCCCTTCGCGCTCTTTGCCTCCCAAAGCGCGTAAATCGCGGGATTGGTGCAAACTTCGTAGTAGAGCTGTTCGGTCCAGTGCTGCAGAGAAAATCTCTGCGGATCGATTTGGGGAATGCGGCTGGAGCGAACCAGGATCTTCTTGAAAATATCATTGCCTACAGGAACCATGCCGCGTTGCAGTTGGAAGGTTTCGCTTCCCCACAATGCCGGTAAATCGAGCTGGCAAAACTCGAGAGAGATTTCCTGTTGCAGGCGCACAAACGCCGCGTGACTGATCCGGATTCCATTCAAATTGTATTTCAAAATAAAATCATCCGGACTGCCCGCCTCCTCGGCATCGTTAAGCGCCTGAAAGGCGTAAACGTTGAACGGGCTCTCTACTCCGGCAATTGCTTTGCGCACGCGCTTACTACACGAGGACAGGCGGTCGCTCTCGTTTAACGCGTCGGAAATCATGATCTGTTGTTCGCCGTCCATGAGGTACATCGGCGCAGAGCCTTGGAACGAGATTCCTGTTCCCAGTTCCAGTGCCGGTAGTCCGGCTCGTTCGAGCAACTGGTTATATCCTCGAACGATTTCGATAATTTCCCTCGCCAACACGCAAGCCCGACTCACGGCCATGGGTGGGTCGCCCTCATGTTCGAGGAGCGCGACGATTATCGCGTCGCCTTCCACAAAAACTTTCCGGGCGCCATACTTCGCGAGCAATTTGTTAACCGGACCATAAAAATTCAAGCTGAAATATGACGCCGGATTCATGCCTTTTTCCAACAGCGACCGCGTGAGTCGCGATGAGTCCCGGATGTCCGCTTTCAAAATCACATGACAAAGAATTTTGTCTTCGATCGGTTTTTGCTCTTCTGGCAAGAGGAACTCATAGAGCGTGCTGTTCATCGCCGAAAGCTCTCGCATTTTCGAGTTACCGATCAGATTGCCGCTGTCCAGGGCGGAATTCAACGCTTCGAGGCGCCGCAGGTCGCGGTGATAACGTAGAAAGTCGCGTAAAAATCGAGCCGCAATTTTCTCCCGTTCAGCCCCGCGGCAGGAGGCGAATCGAGCCATCGCGGCGTACAAACTATCGGCGGAAAGCTTGCCATGTTCCTTGATAAGCTTGTCGACTCGCTCGCGCTCTTCTCGAGACAGCAGACTATGCTTCAATTGTTGCGCGTTGATGCGCGGAGAATATTCGGTCAGGAGTGGCACCACTTCATAGGAGGCGATGATAAATTCCAGCAGTTTTTCCTGTTCGAGGAGCTGCACCCACAATTCCAACCTACTTTTCTGGGCTCGCTCCAAAGGCGTAGTTTCGCCGCCTTGACCGGAACCTACCAATTCATGTGCATTCTCTGGAACATTTAACCAGCCATCAATCATGCGGTCATCCGACGCGACGGGTCCGAGATTGAGCGATAGCAGGAAGTCGCGGACAACTCTTCTCACATTGGAAAAACGGTCCGGATCGCGATCGAAATTGCCCAGCATCACATAGTGCTCGGCGTTCAAATAGGTATCCGATCCGTCTTCGGTGAAAAGAAGCGGATTCAGAAAGAGCTTGTAATCTTCTTCGCTCTTGTGACCGAACAGCGAACGGCGGGTGCGGGCCAGCGTTTCCTTCTCAATCTCCCGCAGTATGCGAAACAGCTCCTGACCGGTTTTGCGCAGGATGATTCGTTTCGCAACCTGAAAGGATGCGATACGCTCGCGATATTCCACAGCTTTCTGTTGCCGCATTCCCTCATAGCTCTTAAGCATCATGCGGCCCCGTTCCAGTAATTGAGCAAATTGAGCGTTCAGCTCGACACGAAGGAACTTGATGATGGCCACGCGCGCGAGCAGATCGATCGAGATATTCTCAGCCGCCTTCGCACGGTTCAAAGCTGAAACATGAAGATCGGTCAAAAGCGACTTGAGGTCGGAAGGATTGACCTTGGCCGGATTTGATTTGGTTGAAGCGAGCGATGCAATGAAGTGACTTGCGCCCGCAGGCTCCGGTGTTACGGCCGCCAGCAGGCCGTCCATGTCGCCATGGCGAACAATCAGGCGCGCGACTCGTTGCCGAGCCAGTCCCACAAACCGCGAACTGAGGTGCACATCGTGACGCAGGTTGTCTACGCCCAGTTGAAGGTCTTCCAAAATCAGCTTGGGCACGTAGCTGCTCAGCTGAGGAGGTGGCGACTGCTCTGGAGCGCGTCCGAGTTTAAAAATCGGGATGCGGGGCATAGTTGACGATCTTGCTTACACACGACTACGGCGTGGCAGATAGCTGAAATTCCGCTTTCGGCCGTTTAGCTCGAGGACGGCGGTTGTTGAGTCGCCGCCGTTCAGCTTCCCCTTGCAAACAGCTGATATTCCTGCCTATACGGGAGCGTAGCATCTGTAGAAAACAAGGCCAACGTTACCCAAGTTACCTACTTTGAGGAACATTACGGATTGTTCTGGCGGGGGGCAGGTGCAGGCAATGCTTTCAATAAGCTGACGCCCTGCCGATGATTACGCTCCGGCAAAGGACCTCGAACCATGGAGGAATGCCAATCGTGGTCTCAGGGGTGAGTGTCGAGTGGGTGTTTGGCTTTCTCGTAAAATTCGTTCTGCAGTCTGAGGCTTTCCTCATCTGCTTTCACTGCCCGGATCGCTTTAACGATGGCATCGATCCACGCGTTCATCTTGTATTGGCCCATTTCGACAGTGGCCGCGGAGCCATCCCCAGAATAATGGTTCGGAAAACGGGCGTACCACCAGATCCCGGTATAGACGGTGTCGGGAAGGTTCAGACGGCCAAGATCAGTGCCAGGCTGGCTCTTTGCACGGTCGAGATGCACTAAGTCCGGATGCGAAACCATCGTGGTCGAGGTTTCTACTTCGCCCGCGTGCATGTCCGGTCCTGTGCTCTTCCGAGCTGGCCCTCCGGCCGGTGGCTGGATCAATCCGACGACGTAAACGACGTAGTCATGAGGTTTTTCCAACTGTGTCTGAGCAAAAAAAGGTAACAGGCTTTCGTTTCCGCCATGACCATTCAGAATGATGACTTTCTTGCAGCCGTTCCGAGCCATCTCGTCGGTGGTCTCCTGAAGCAAGTCGAGTTGTATTTGTCGGCTATAGGCGATGGTGCCAGGTTGGTGTCGAGCTTCGAATATCTGGCCAAAATAATATTCGGGAAAAACGACAGCGTATTCCTGGTCCGCGGCATGCAACGCCGCATATCGAACATTGAGAAGATCAGTTCCAAGCGGAAGATGTGGTCCATGCTTTTCCAAAATGCCAAAGGGCAACAGGCAAGTCTCCCGTGACTGCTGGATCGCCGTACGAAAGTCTCCCGCCGTCAGCTCTTCCCAGTGAGTTGAAAGTTTCGCTTGAGACCAGGCAGGCGAGATGCAGCAAAACATCAATCCGATGGCACAGACCGTTTTCCGCATGGCGTTTTCCTCGACGATCGAAATTCTAGCACCGGCTGGCGAACTTCTTGAGTTGCAGTATGTTGGTTAAAGATACAGCTCCACGTTGGTAAGAATTACCTGATTACTTCCGTCACCGTGTCTCTCAGCGACTGCCTTGGTATGATTTTGTCATTGTGACATCCATGAAGAAGCTCAAGTTTCTGGTTTCCCTGACCACAAACGACAACGACTATCAAATCGAGCAAGCCGCAGACGCCGAAGCAGCAGCCAAGCGCCTGGGCGCCGAAGTCCGCATTATTTACGCTGGCAACGACTCCATAACGCAAAGCCAGCAGATTCTAAACGTTATTCAGTCACGCTTGGAAGCGTTGCCTGACGGAATTGTTTTCGAACCCGTAGGGGGAACCGCTTTGCCACAGGTGGCACGTGCAGCGGTAACTGCGGGAATCGGTTGGGTCGTATTGAATCGCAATGTCGAATACATTTCAGAGATTCGCAAGACCTCTCGAGTTCCAGTTTTTGGGGTCAGTTCCGATCACGAGGAAATCGGACGGATACAGGGACAACAGTTCGCCGCACTCTTACCGAAGGGCGGATCGGTTCTTTACGTTCAAGGTCCTTCCGAGAGTCTGGCGGCAAAACAACGCACCAGCGGAATGTACGAGACCAAGCCAGCCGATGTGCAAGTGAAAGTGATGCGAGCACAATGGACTGAGGCCAGTTCCTATCGCGCTGTAAGTTCGTGGCTGCGGTTGTCCACGTCTCACCAGAACCGGATTGATCTGGTCGCCGCACAGGACGATGGCATGGCCTTGGGCGCGAGAAAGGCTTTTCAGGAGTTGCCTGAGTCCGCGGCTCGCCAACGCTGGCTCAGCTTGCCGTTCATTGGATGCGATGGCCTGCCGAAAACCGGCCAGGTGTGGGTCAAGCGTGGCTTGTTGACGGCAACGATCTTCGCGGGACCAAATACCGGTCAGGCATTGGAAATGCTGGTCAAAGCTTTTCAGACGGGCGCCACCGTTCCGGAAAAAACTCTCACCGCTCCGGCTTCCATCCCGGCACTCGATATGCTGGCCTCGTCGCACGCGGAAAAAGCGCGTTTACTATCGGTTTAGAATCCAACCGTCCTCACATTCTGATTCCTTTGCAGCGCAGGCAATCGGTGGAACCGCTTTCACGCCTCGCTGTCGCTTGATAGAGTGGTTTACATTCGTTGACTGGTTGCTTCAGACTTAGCACATCAGGGAGAAATCATGCCCACCTTGGTTTCCGAGCCTACCCGAATTCGCGCCGCCGGCACAAAGCCGAAGCTGATCGACGAGTTCATCGGCCGCGTAAATACTGAGACGTCTGGAGTAAGCGTGGCTCACATGCGCAGTCCGCAAGGCTGGGAAGAACCGGGGCAGACTCCTGAATTTGATGAATTCACGCTGGTGCTCAAGGGAGTTCTGCTCGTGAAACACAAGGGCGGCGAAATGAGAGTTGCTGCCGGACAGGCTGTAATCGCTCATCGCGGCGAGTGGGTACAGTACTCCACGCCTGAGGAAGGTGGAACGGACTACATCGCCATCTGTTTGCCGGCTTTTTCCATGGAAACAGTTCACCGGGATGAATGACGGCTCATGCCGGATGAACCCAGATTGTGTGTCTCCGTTTATAGTTGCGAGCGTGAGAAATTAAAAAACTTAGCTCACGCCCTTGAAATTGGGACGGGTTAGTGTCGAGGCTGCGCGAACTGGGCTTCAATGCCTTCAAGTGCCCTCGAAAGGCGATCGAGTTGCAGCGCCGTCATCTTGGCGGACAGGCTGTTTTTCTGAGCCATCAGAATCAACTTCAGCGAGACCAAAAAGACACCGACTTCGAGCGGGAGTTCGTGGGTGAATCCTTTGACGAATATCGATACGAGAAATAGAACCAGAGTCAAAATAATCACCACGGCTGACCAAGGATCGAGACTTCTTGACTCTTCGCTGGACATATTGCTTTCCTCATGCCTGAGTTAGGGTTTGAATCCAGAACTGCGGTCCATTCGATATTCGACCTTGAAGGGCACGGGAAATGATGCCCGCCATGCACCAAATCGCTATGGCGCTTCTATGAGTTCCATCTTGCCATCGCGCGTACGATGCAGGACCATCACTTTGCCCTGGTGATCGCGGAAGACGAAGACGTCGCGATCTCTAAAATGAGCTTCTTTTATGGCCTCCTCCAGAGTCATGGGACGGCGTGCGACCGCGTCGTCAGAATGCACCAGATGCACCTCGGTGGACTTCGCCAACGCAGGAAACTTGTGTACAACGAGTGCAACTTCGGTGGTCTGTTCCAGGCCAATTGCGGTGGGTAGACTGTCCTGCGAGCCTTTTCCATTCCACTTCTTTTGCTGAATTTTCTGCTCATGGCGCTTTTTGCTACGCCACCGGGTTTTGTATTTGACTGCCTGCTTTTCCAGGTGTTCCATCGCCTGAGTGATGGCCGACTTCATGTCGCCGGCCTGGGCGATGCCAACTAGCGGTCCATTGCGCGGGTTGATGGTGATCTCTGCCTTGTGGCGGTGCTTTTCGATGGCGAGGACAACCTTGCTATCGAATTTGTCGCCCAGAATTTTGCGCAGTTTGGCCAGGCCGATGTCGACTGATTTGCGGTGGGCCGGAGTGATTTCGCACTTTCTAGCGGTGAACTCTACGTTCATGAGCGCCCTTTCTTTGCAGGCGTAGGATTCGGAATGCATCACCTTCGGACAAGATGCCGTCCGGACAGCCAGCGGGGACGCCGGCGCTACTTTTTCACTCTACGTTGATGGGTGCTGGGGATACGCATGTCTTCCCGGTACTTCGCTACGGTCCGGCGGGTTACCTGAATACCCTGTGACTGCAAAATACGGGTAATTTGCTCATCAGTCAGCGGACGATTTGGATCTTCCTCTTCGATCAGTTTTTTCACACGACGTTTGAGGATAAGTAATGACGTGTTTCCGCCTTGCGGACCGTTCACGCTCTCACTGAAAAAATAACGCAACTCGAAGACACCCTGGGGAGTGTGAGCGTATTTATTGGCGACGGCACGGCTTACCGTTGAAGGATGCACGCCGATTTCCTCGGCTACCTCCTTGATCATCATCGGCTTGAGCTGGTCGATTCCCTTTTCCAGAAAATCCTGCTGCCGGGTAACGATCGAGTAACAGACCTTAGTGATGGTCTGCTTTCGCTGTTCAATATTCTTGATCAGCTGAATGGCGCTCTTGTACCGCTCTTTGACATAGTTGCGCGTGTCCTTGTCGTTGGTGTCGCGGGTAAGAAGACGCTTGTAAGCTGGGTTGAGACGTAAAACCGGGACGTCATCCTCATTCATCATCACCAGCCACTCGTCACCGTGCTTGATAAAAGCAACGTCGGGCTCGATAAGGCGCGGCTGACTTTTGTTATAACGAAGGCCGGGGCGTGGGTCGAGGGTGCGGATGTACTCCAAAGCTTCCTGTACAGCCTCGGGCGGCCGGTTAATCGCGCGGGCAATCTCCTTGTACTGCTTGTTCTGAAGGGCACGCAGGTGCTGATCGACAATCGCGACCGCGGCGATGAGCACCTGGGCGGCTGCCTCGCCATTGCCGTTCTTATGCGTAGTGAGCTGTTGCTGGTGATAGCGCAACTGGTATAGCAGACAACCGCGCAAATCGCGGCAGGCAACTCCAGGAGGATCCATCTGGCGTACCAGATCCAGAGCCTCCTGCAAATCCTGAGCGCTGAAACTTGGATGATAAGCGGGCTGGGTAGATTTCCTCTGGGGGACCGACTCGGTCTCCGGCGTTACGGCTGATGTCGGAGTCGATGCTGCCGGGATTGCCGGAATGGGGGAGGCAATTGCCTCCGGAGCCACCGCAGCAGCTGTTCCGGCCGGCCCTAGGTATGCGCCCGACTCCGCGACCTCGGCAGAAGGCCATATGGACTGCTCTGGGCCATGATCGTCCGGAGACGCACCCGGCTTGTCTTCAGTAGTGATGTCTTCATCATTGGCTTCGTCGGTTTCGTCAGTCGCCAAACCGAGGGCAGCGGCTTCTTTGACCACGTTGGAAGCGACCGTGGCATCCACTTCAGGCGGAGCGGGCGGAGCGATTCCCAGCAACTCCTCGTCGCTGGCAATCAAGTATCCATCTTCACTCAGGTTTCCAATGATGATTTCGGCGGCTTCCCGCACTTCCGGGGTTACTGACAGGGCGCCAAGTTGCCAAATCAGGTGATCGGAGAGGGTCGTGGGCTTGGAGAGAAAATTCTCAAATGACGGCCGTTCGATCTCTTCCATTTCGCTGCGGCTGCGATAGCCGGGATCGAGATACTCCTGGAAGAATGACCCGAAGTCGATTTCCTCGAACGGATCCTTATTCTCAACCGCAGCGACGGTATTTTCTTCCGGAGCGACACGTTCCCGCTCTTCCTCGCGGCGCGCTGCGTCATCGAGCAAAGGAACGGAATCTTCCAACTCCTCGAGAACGGGATTCTCCACCATCTCTGCCGTGATCATGTCCCGAAGCTCAAGCTTGTTGAGCGCCAGCACACTGACCATCTGCACCAGGCCAGGAGTCAGAATCTGCCTCTGCGAGACCTTCAAATGCAGCTTGGGTTGGAGAAGAACCATACTTTAGTCTTCAGTCTTCAGGCGGCAGTCTCCAAGCGTCAACCAACGGTTGTCGTTGCTCAGCCTTGAGAAATGACGACTGCATAGTCACACCAGCGAGAAGCTTTCTCCTAGATAGACCTTTCGCACCTGGGGATCGCTCGCCAATTGCTCGGGCATGCCCGAGGCCAAAATCCTTCCGCCATCAATTATGTAGGCACGATCCGTCACAGCCAGTGTCTCGCGAACGTTATGGTCCGTGATCAAGACGCCAATCCCGCTTGCCTTCAGATCGCTGATGATCTTTTGCAGATCAAGTACGGCGATCGGGTCGATCCCTGAAAACGGCTCGTCCAACAAAATAAAGGTCGGATTAATACAAAGGGCGCGGGCAATCTCCACGCGCCGACGTTCCCCTCCGGACAAAGCGTAACCCCGATTTTGTCGGATATGCTCCAATCCCAGCTGGTCAATCAGCTCTTCCATTTTTTCCCGGCGTTCATGCCAGGAGATCGGCTGGGCTTCGAGCACCGCAAGGATGTTTTCCTCAACCGTCAACTTGCGGAAAACTGAAGCTTCCTGAGGCAGGTAACTGATGCCGTACTGCCGCGCCCGCAAATACATGGGCACATCCGTGATCTCTTCGTCGTTTATGAGTACGCGGCCGGTATCCGGTGGGATTAGCCCCACGATCGTGTAAAAAGTGGTTGTCTTACCGGCCCCATTTGGTCCAAGCAAACCAACAACTTCACCTTGTCCGACTCGAATACTGACCCCATTTACAACCCGGCGGCCACGGTAAGATTTGCCGATTTCGTCGGTAGCCAGGGTACGCATTTAACGTGCCACTCTGGTTTGAGTGACTGTAGGGGATAAATTATTGCCTTCAACGACGACCCTATCATCGTGTCTAAATAAAGTCAACGAAACCCCGGTAATCTTGCCATGTTCGGCATCAAAAATGCTGGGCGGTCCGCCGGTAAAGACGAACTTGTCTTCTGACGAGGTGTAAACCAGTTGATCGCCGGTAGCTTTCCTGCCCGGCTGGGTGACGACTACGTGGTCGCTCGCGACGATGTGGTCTATCTTTCCGGTGCCGGCTCCGATACCGGTTCCAGCACCTACGCCCATTCCTGAAATCGTCGGATTAGGCGAATTTTGATCTCGAGCCTGAAGGAAGACATCCATCTCGCGTGCAACCATCATCATGTCCGCGCCCTTGGCCTGAACTCCATCGGCAAAGTGAGCTTTGCGGTCACCGTCAGCGTACGCGAGTTGAGCTGAGGTGATCTTGATCGGAGTTACCCTTCCACTCTTCTCGGTCTGCACCAAGACAGTGGAAACCGACTGGCCAGGGGTTGCCTGCGCAAACAGCGAACGGTTGTTACGATCGAATTTGATCGACGGAGCCTCAATCACGTTTGCATCCTGCCAAAGACGGGCGTCTCCGGTATACAGCGCAATCGCAGGACTACTATGGGCGGTCATCGAGCGGGAGGTAACGTGTATAGGGGCGGACGACGCCAAAAGAGCGCCATTTGGTTGGGCTTTCAGATCGCTGTAGGTGCTCTTGACGTCGCCGTCGGCGAAGCCATCCCCGGTGGCGCGATTCATCCGGATGGTTTTGGCCGTCGTGGTCATACCGCCATCGACGATTCTAGGAGTACCGGTGAGAATGAGCATCTGATCGCCGGGCGTGTATGCTGCGCGCCCGCCCCACGCTTTACGTTCAGCGTCCCTGTAGGTCACGTCCCCCTGCTGAACGATCGAATCGATACCGCTGCCTGGCCGGAACGATGCGTCAAGCATCGTGCTTGTGCTGACTCGATCGGGCTGTCCTGCGGCTTGGGACGTAATGTGGGCATCCGGCGCGCCGTGAACCGAGGCCAACTGACCCAAATCGTCGAAGCGAGCTCGGAATTTGCCGGCGGTAATTACCGTTTGGCCAGAAGACGGCGCCGGCTGGCGAAGAACAATTTGCGCGGCTCCGGTAGTATCGGCACGCTGCAATCGCCGTCCATCCGCAAGCAAGAAGTCGATCACCGAGGCAGTGACTTCGACGTCCTGTGCCTGGAGATCGGATGTACCAAGAGCACTGCGACCGCTAACCGCTGCTTTGGCAGACTGTTGATGTTGTACTAATCTGACGTTTTCCTGCGTATGAACCGTAGAAAGGACATTGTTCGCCGTGAAATTGAGCACCGCCCTGCCCGCGCTTCCCTGCATGGGCTGGCTGCCAGAGTTTTCAAAGTGCACATCACCCGAGAAGGTGGCCGTGCGCAAGGTATCCTGCGAACCGGTCATGAGCAGTTCGAGTTCCCGCGAGTCGACGCTGGCGGAACCGGCGCCTTGCGATTCAACATGAACATTCCCGACGGCAACAATGCGTTCCAAGGTGTTATCGGGTCGCAGAAACAGCGTACCGTTATTGGCGGAAGCGCGGTGGGAAGCGTCGTGTACTCGCGGAAGGTCCAGAAGCACCACGCGAGGATTCTTGCCGATCGTCCCACTGGCTGCTGTCAATGTCGCCGGGGTTGCGCCATGAAAATCGACCGCAACCTGAGACAGAAGAGTCAAGATGGCGGTATGAGCAACGTAATTAAGGCCTACTGCCGATCCGCTGGCTTGGGGAACGCTGAACTCCACTTTCTCCCGAGTAGCGGCATTTCCGGTTTTTTGGTTGAAAAGCAGATTGGTCGTAGTGAGATGGATCGGGTTCTTCAATTCCTTGGGAGGCGCCTGGTCCGGGTGTGTGAGCCCTTCCGGGTTGGCTTCCAAGTCCATCTGCACTTGGCCTTTTCCGATGACGTCACCGGATTGAGGGTCATATTCGAAGTCCGAACCGTAAATCTGGTCAAATCGACTGGAGTCGCGACCATATAGGGTGATCGTGACATCGTGCAGTTCGGCGCGTCCTCCTTGCTTGAACTGAACTGCCTTGCTGGCCTGAATTTTGAACAGCGTGTGTCCCTGTTCCGATCGGGAAACTGTAAATCCTTGCGCGCTCTGCTGAACTTCAATGCCAATTTTGGCGGGAACTTCCTTGAGCGCATTCTGCACCTTGTGCCGGGCGTAGAAATATACGGCCGTGACGATCAGCACCAGACCGATCGCACCTGCCGCAAACCACCGACGCAGACCTGAAATGGAAAGAGACATCCACTCACAGTGTAATTCAGGCTTGTTGTGCGGGTGCGTCTGCTTTGCGGATGGAAGACCGAGTTAGGTTGCTGCAGTAATTCCTGGACCGGCGGTTATTCGTTCTTCGAGCTGCCTCCGCTACAGATTTTGGTCCAAGATAATTACAGTCGCTGCTGCCCAGACTAGGTCTGTACCGTTGAAAACCGCGAGGGCAGCCACTAACTACGGTCGGCGAAGGGTAACCGCAATGAAAAGAATGGGCAGACGCACCGATGCACCTCCGTCGTTTGCAGCGGGGAGCGAAGCACCAAGGCGGACCGAGGAAGACAGCTTTTTCCATTATGTTTAGGTTCTGGAACGCTGAAAAACGCGATAGGACAACAAGATTCGTGCATCGTCTAAACTTAACCCGATGAAGACTGACGGAACTGCCTTACTGGATTTGCGGAACGTTTCTGTTATGCGAGGACCGAATGTCGTTCTGGAGAATTTCAGCCTGGTCATCCACCCCGAAGAGCACGTGGCGATTTTGGGGCCGAACGGCTGCGGCAAATCGACTTTAATTAAGACGATTACGCGCGAATGTTATCCCCTCGCTCAGGAGGGCTCTTCCATGACGCTCATGGGACAGGATCGTTGGGATGTTTTCGAACTGCGATCGATGCTGGGCATCGTGTCGAATGATTTGATGTCGATGTGTACCGGAAACGCGTGCGGACGCGACATCGTGTTATCGGGGTTTTTCAGTAGTACCCGCGTATTTCCACACCACAGGGTTGACGCCCAGCACCGCCAAATGGCCGAGACGGCGCTGGCGGAATTGCAGATCGCTCACCTGGCGGACCGGCCGGTTGCGGAAATGTCTTCCGGGGAAGCCCGCCGAGTGCTAATCGCCCGAGCTCTGGTTCATAGACCGCGCGCCTTGTTGTTCGACGAGCCGAGTAACTCACTGGACGTTTTTGCTCGACAAAGCTTGCGAGAGACCATGAGTTCACTGGCAAGAGCCGGGAACGGGATCATTTTGGTCACGCATGACCTATCCGACGTGATTCCGGAAATCGAACGAGTATTGCTGATGTCGAACGGAAAGATTGTCGCCGAGGGGGCGAAGGATCAAATGCTTCAGCGAAAGCCTTTGGAAAAACTATTCGGAATCAGGGTCGAGGTGGCACGTCACAATGGCTATTACCACTTATGGTAAGGTGGCAGAAAGGGGCTTTGGTTCCTGGGGACGACTGGCGTCGTCTTTCGCCTCGTTGGCACGAATCATTTGAGGTTGAAAATCACGGAGCGAGAGCTCGAGCCCGCCATATTCCGGATGATCGTTGTTATCAATCGTGAACGCTATATCTACAACGTCGCCAGGCAGCAAGCCCGCCTGCTGGCAACGTTCGGCCATGTGCCAACCCAGGGCAGCGAAGGTGATAGCGTTTCGCCAGCCAGGAATTGGCTCCCGGTTGCCAGTCAGTTCAGTTTCATCCCGCCGAGGCGAACGCGATGAATCAGGATCACACCGAGCAGTCGTGTGAACCGCGGTTTCTGCTTCGTCATTCCTGAACGAAGATGCAACGCCGGGCGCGAATCTCAGCTTCACGTGCTTTTCTTTGAGCACTCGGGGAGGAGCGGTCAGACGGACACCACGAGCGGCAAAGACAGGCTGAGGGTTCCCCACGCCGAATGGTTGCAGTCGCTGAATCGCCTGGAAAAGCTCCGCGGTCACCTGTGGGAGCGCAATTTCGGCGTCGAAATGAAGGTTTGGCTCAAAATCCCCCAAAGTCAGGCGGTCTCGTGCGTAGTCATCTAAATGGGTGCGCAACTCCGGCAGATTTGAAACCGGGAGCGAAAACCCGACAGCGTGGGCGTGTCCGCCAAAACGTGTAAATAGCTTGGCGCACGATTCGAGAGCATTCAGGAGATGAAATGCCGGGATGGAACGACCCGATCCGTGGGCTTGCTCGCCGTCACGTGAGATCACCAGCGCAGGCCGTCCGTAACGCTCTACCACTCGGGTAGCGGTGATTCCGATAACACCCCGGTGCCAGTTCTCTCCGTCGATCACAACACAGAAGGCGTCGCGTAAGGCCGGTTCGTCCTCAAAGCGAGTCGCGATGGACTTCAGAATCAAGCGCTCTTGTTCCTGACGGTCGCCGTTGAGTTGATCGAGCCGGTTGGCAATTTCGCGAGCCCGCCCCGCATCCTTCGCGCTGAACAGTTCAATCACGTCGCGGGCAACGTCCATACGGCCTGCAGCGTTGATGCGTGGGGCAATCCGAAAAGCCACTTCACCGGAGGTTACGGGCCGGCCACCAAGTTTAGCGACTTCCAGGAGAGCCTTGAGTCCGGGATTGACCGGTTCACGCAGACCCTCCAATCCCAGTTTGGCAAACACGCGATTCTCGTCGACGAGCGGTACCGCATCAGCGATCGTCGCGATCGCCACGACCTTCATGAACGAGCGTAGCAGGCGCTCGCGATCGTTTTCAGGGATCCGGCGCTCAATCAAACCTTGTGCCACCTTAAAAGCCACTCCGGCGCCGCACAATGCCTTACATGGATATCCGCAGTCTTGGCGATTAGGGTTCACAACCGCTAGCGCTGCGGGGATGCCTTGCGGTCCGGGGAGATGGTGATCGGTAACGATCAAGTCAACGCCTAACCTTCGAGCCGTCTCGGCCGGGGCGAAAGCGCGGATACCCATGTCCACGCTAATGATCAGCCTTATCCCAGCGGTTGCGGCTTTTTCGATCACGTCGTCTCGCATGTCATAGCCATCGCGAATGCGATGAGGCACGTGGAACTCGGTGCTACCTCCACACAACTCGATCGCGGTCTTGAGAATGACGATGGCTGTCGTTCCGTCTACGTCGTAGTCGCCGTAAATGAGGATTGGTTCCTGGTTGGTGATCGCGGTCTCAATCCGATCGATGGTCTCTTTCATGCCCAGCATTAAGTAAGGAGAATGCAAATGGGTGAGAGCGGGTGCCAGAAAACGTTGCGCCGCGTCGCAGGTGCTGATGCCACGCTTCAACAATAACCGCGCAACGGTCGCGGCAAGTTGGGAATTTTTGAGATCCAAAGATGGCTGCGTAGCTAATTCCGCGGCGAAAGCGTCGACCGCCGCTGCATCGATATTTTTTAATACCCAGCGCATATTGAGTGAGGGCGTGTCGTCTGGCAGATTGATTGTAGCGATGCTGTACTGTGACTATTCACCAGGCCAGCTCAAGGAATCGCTAGCGTCAGGTAGTTAGATTTCTTCGTCCGGACCAGCGCCATCGATAGGAATACCGCCGAAGTCTTCGGACATTTCCAACAAGCGCTGGTAGTGGTCATACCAGTCGGTGGAGGCTTCATAGACCATCATAATTCCCTGATGCGCGAAACCGAGTTGCACGAATCCGGTCTTGCCGATATAGGTCCGCAGCCAGCGCGCTTCTTCCACATCTTCATCGCTGGCAAATTCAAGATTGCCAAGGCGCTCAACCATCTGGTCCAGTTCTTCGCGGCGCAGCGTCCATGCATCCATCGTAAGAAACGGCGCTGCGGCGGCCTTGGCTAACTCCACGAAGTCTTTCCAGCTGTCGGCATTGTCCTCATTTTTCCAGATCACGCTCGGTACTTCTTCGTAGTCCACATAACCGTGAAACCGGCGCATGCCATGGCCTTCGACGAAGGCGATCATGTCATCTTTGAGGTTGGCGAGATTGTCCGGGAAAGAAGACATTTAGAGATTATCAATTGCATTGTATGCCTGAATTTCGAGGGCAGCCACTAGCTCATAGGCATTAGCTTTTATCTTCCCCCTCCCCAGAATTTGCAACTTCATCTCGACCGCAGAGAAATCTTAGGTAGAGCGCCATAATCTGACGATGCGGATGGGAATGCGCCTTTTCACCCGATTAACGGACGGCTTTTCCAAGAAACAAGAAAATAGAGAATCACGTGGCGATGATAGCAATCCATGCCGTGTACTACAAATTTCGGGCGGATTCACAAAACGCTGAGGATCACGCCCGCGATGGCCGCTGGGTTGTCAGAACACGTTTGGTCGCTTAAGGAGATCGTACTTCTGGCAAACTAACCACATGGCGCAACCACGGGTATTTATTCTAGTCATGCTCGTCTGGTTCTTCGGCTGGGGCTTCTTGCTGCTAAAATTTCCGCGTCAGTGTCATCGCATCCTGTCTTTGGGCAAAGAGCCGTCCCAGATGCATCTCAAGCTCGCCAGAATCGTCGGCTACATGGGAGTGTTTTTTGGGGCGCTGCTTCTGGTCGAACTCGCGTTAGGCATCCTAAAAGCAAGCTGAGACACTACCCTTTCGAACAGACGCGGCCAGCGTTCCACCTGCCTGTGCTACACTACCTGCTTCACAAACCACTTCGATCCACGCTATGCTTCTGTCCAAAGAATATGTGGGCTACTTAGCCCGCGAAGTCACCAAAAAGCTGATTGCGGGCGGGCACATCGAGACAAAGAGCGTGCCTGCTGTCACCGAGAAAGTGCACGCCTCGATCCTGGAAGAGCTGTCTCTGGAAGACCGCATCAACGATGAAGTGCGGGTCATTCTGGAAGCGTATTCCGAGGAAATGCGCCGAACCGGCGCCAATTATCAGGAAATGTTTCGTAAGGTGAAGAGCGAATTGGTGCGCAAGTATAAGGCGGTGCTGTGAGAGTCAGCCGGGACAAAGTGAACAAAGTTGCGCACGTGGTGACCGATGCTCTAGCCGAGATTGATGCGGTAGATTTCATCGAAGACCGAAACAGCATCCGCCTGGAAATACGCAAGATTCTCGAAGATCTACTCAACCACGAAGAACGAATCGACCAGGCCGCACGCCAGAAGATTGAGAGTCAGAAGCGTACAATCCTCGAAGGCAGCCAGGAATGGGACATTCTGTACCGCAAGTATTACAACGAAGAGGTAAAGAAGCTGGGCCTCTAGTTTTTGCTCATTCATCGACTGGTCCGGCCGATGAAATGTTCCCCTCCTGATGTACTCACGCTCGAGACTCCGCCTTGAATGATAGTTCCCGCATTGCCGGTCTGGTCAAGGAGTCCGCCCGCGAAGCTGGTTTCGATTTGGCCGGCATTGCGCCCGTCTATGAGTTCGATGAATTGGAGCGCTTTCGAGAGTGGATCGAGGCCGGGCATGCCGCTGAAATGCAATACCTGGAGGTGCGCAACCAGCTGGGCGCTCTGAAGCGGGCTTCGCTGCGTTCGACCTGGCCTTGGGTGCGCAGTGTGATCGTGTGCGCGCTCAACTACAACACGGCGCACCCTTATTCAACCCAGGTCGACCACCCTGAACGTGGATGGATCGCCCGTTACGCTTGGGGACAGGAGGACTACCACCGCACGGTGATGGGAAGGCTTCGTTTGGTTGAAAATGGCCTGCGAGGTGCGGTCACTTCAGAATCAGGTTCAGCCTCCCTGCAAACCTGTTGCTATGTCGATACCGGGCCCATCGTGGAGCGGGTGTATGCCAAATACGCGGGAGTGGGCTGGATCGGAAAGAATACCTGCATCCTGAATCAGAAACTGGGATCGTGGTTGTTTTTGGGAGTAATTCTGACATCACTTGAACTCGAACCGGACGTGCCTGCGCCTGATCGTTGTGGCAGCTGCACACGCTGCATCGATGCCTGCCCTACGGACGCGTTAATCGCACCCCATAAACTGGATTCGAATCTCTGCATTTCTTATCTGACCATCGAAAAACGTGGCGCCATTCCAGAGGCTATGCGTGATGGTTTGGGACAGCACATCTTCGGCTGCGACATCTGCCAGGATGTTTGTCCTTGGAATCGCAAAGCACCGGTTACGAACATAGCGGAATTGCAACCGCGGGAAGGGCTGGTTAACCCCGCCCTGGAATGGCTAGCGGAGATGAGTGTGGAAGAGTTTCGCGAAACCTTCCGTGGATCGGCGGTGCGGCGGGCCAAACGCAGCGGTCTAAGAAGAAACGCTGCGATCGCCATGGGCAACAGCGGCGACGTGCGTTTTGTGTCATTGCTAAAGAAACTTGGAGAAGACGAAGACGAGTGGGTGGCTGAAAGCGCAGATTGGGCCGCCAAAAAGCTCTCGCGATCGGACTCGGCTAAGGAAAACAGCCCAGATATTTAGAGATCGAAGCCTTCTCGGTGTCTTGGTAACGAACGACTCGCGCCGCATGGTAGCATCTTTTCCATCCAGGTTTCGTGGCCAGTCAGCCTATGCTTTCTACCCGTTTTGCTTCCCGACTGTTTCTCTTTGGCCTGCTTTGCGCGACCGGTCTTTCTTCTTCAACCTCGACCCGCACCAAGCCACCGAAGTGGCTTCGGATTAACTCCGCTCACTTTTCTGTGCTCACTGATGCCGGCGCCGACAAGGGGAAAGAATCGGTTACGCGTCTTGAGCAAATGCGCGATGTCTTCGCGCAACTTTTCAGGAAGACTCAGCTGCGTCTGCCAGAGCCGTTGGAGGTTATCGCTCTCGCAACTGACGAGGAATACATTCGCGTCGCGCCCCTGGTACAGGGCCAACCCATTTCCTCCCCCGGATTTTTTGTAACCGGAGACGATCGCAACTTCATTGTGCTCGATCTTGCGGCGGAGGATAGCTGGCGCGCCGTGGCCCGCGAGTTTTCCCGGGTGCTTCTGAATTTTAACTATCCCCAGACGCAGGATTGGTTTGACGAGGGATTCGCACAATATTTTTCCAGCCTCCGATTGTCGGACAGTCACGCTGAAATTGGCGGCGACCCCATCCAGAGTCACCCCTGGGAACACCTTCTGCCGGGACATGCGGCAGCGGGTAGTTCGGCGAGATCATTCGTTGAGTTGCTGAACCAGCCCTGGCTGCCCATGCCAGACTTGTTCACCATGCGTCAGACCGCACCGGGCTATCCGTCGATGTTCTATGCACAGTCCTGGATTGTGATGCACTATCTCCTCAGCCAAAACAAACTTTCCGATGCCGGAACTTACTTCGGGATGGTGGAGATCCAAAAGGCTTCGGTTGAACAGGCGATCCAGCAGGCATTCGGCGTCTCCGCCGCACAATTCGAGCAGAGCGTAAAAGATTACTTTCGCGCCCTGGCGTGGTCGCAAAAGACAGCTGTTGCCATGCCAGCAAGTTCGCCAAATAGCGCCAGCCCGATTTATCAATTCCCTTCCATCCTGGAAGCCGCACAGGTTGGAAGCAGTGTCATAGACGTGACTGATGCGCAAGCGCGGGCGTCAGTGGCGGAAATGTCAGTGCGTCTGCCTGAACATCGCGACCAGGCAGAGAAAGATTTGCAGACTGTCATTAGCGACCCCAAGACGGAAAATGCGATCGCGCACCGGGCACTTGCCTGGGCCCTGATGGAGAGAAAGGAATACGATCAGGCGAACGAGCAACTGGGTCGCGCCAGAGAATTGGATAGTCGGGATCCGTGGGTGCACTACTACCTTGCGCTGGTGAAGTTCCAAGCGTCCGACTCGGGAAGAAATAAGATCGAGGGCGTTTCCAATATGATTCAGGATCTGATTGCAGTGGTCGATTGGAATCCCGACTTCGCCGAGGCGCACAACATCCTTGCGATGGGCCGTCTCGAAGGCGGTGGTGTGCATGCAGCAACGGATTCGATCAAAGTAGCGATCCAACTGAGCCCGCGCAACCAGCAGTATCTGCTGAATCTTGCAAAGATTGACCTCGCAGGGAAGAAATGGGATGAGGCTACGACGCTGCTGACGCGACTGCGGGACAGTTCGAATCCTCAAATCGCTCAGACGGCACGAAAGAGTCTCGCAGATCTGCCTACCCTAAAAAAATACGGTGTACTGCCGCAAGAATCCGCTTCAACACAACCTCCAGCGAATATGAAAACCCCGCCTCCGACATCTAGCGAAAAAGCAGATGACGATTCCAGTAGTGACCAGACTGCGCCAGTCGCAACCGAGCCACCCTTAGACAGACGCAAAGTCTTATTTCTTAAGGGGAAGTTGACCAGCGTAAATTGCAGCCAAAGCCCAGTAGCGATTCTGACGGTGAGGTCGGCAACTCGCACCCTCAAGCTCCGCACCGATAATTACAAAACATTGCTACTGGTGGGCGCCGACGAATTCTCCTGCGCTTGGATGGACCGCGTCGTCGTGGTGAATTACAAAGCCGGCGGAAAGGCCGATGGGGATTTGGTTTCCGTCGAGGTTCAATAACCCGGCTGGGGCAGGCGCCGCGTCGGTAGATTCAAAGGAAGCAAGACACTAGAAAATGAAAGACCCTCCCAGGCAGCTGAGAGGGTATATAGTGGATGAACCGGGCCGTTATTGTACTCGCACTACATTACCTGCCTGAAAGCCTTTTGGGCCCTTCAGCAGATCGAACTCTACCGTCTCGCCTTCGTTCAAAGTGCGGTAGCCGTTTTCTTGAATGGCGGAGAAATGAACAAAAACGTCCTCCCCGGTTGAGCGTTGGATAAACCCATATCCTTTAGCCCCGTTGAACCACTTTACTGTACCCTTCTCTCTCACAAAAAACTCCTTTCAACTGTACTGGTTATTTAACTTCCGCGTTCTCCGTGGAGCTCATGCTCCGGTACTACCCCCTCAGAGAAAACGAAAGCACAGCCGTCCGCGCCTTCGAGAATTCAGACCAAAGAAAAAAGCTCCGTTGTTTGAGCCGGGCAAAGGCACGGCGCAAACAGCGGGAGCCATCGTATTTGGCGAGATTTCTGACTGCAGGACACAAACTATCTACCCCAAGCAACATCCTTCACCGCCCGCCAATGCACGGGCTATGCGCACCAGATAATATTCAGGAACGTCAATTCTGGCAAGAAAAGAAATTCTGCATAAAACGATTTAACGCAGTGATTTGCCTGCGATGTGCTGATATGCCCAAGCGGGGATCGTTCACGGTCATAATTCTGCGGGGTGCTGTTATCCCGCAACCCTCTGATACGATTGAAGAAAATGTCTATTGACCGAGAGTCAAACGTAGCCGGGCGGCCCGACAAAGAAGGGATGGCGAACCTCAATCCCGAGTCCGAAGACCGCTATCCCGGGGTGATCGGCTCCACGGTGAAATATTTGTTACGTACAGAGGTACATACGTTTGCGTTTTCCGTGGCCGCCAATGCGCTGCTTTCGTTCTTTCCGTTTGTACTGCTACTCATGACTGTGATCCGGCGAGTGTTTCACTCTCCAGTGATGTACGAGGTAGTCGTACAGCTGTTGCGCGATTTTCTTCCGGCTGGACAGGATTTCGTGATTCGCAATTTGAATGCCCTGGTGGAGGCCCGTCATCGCGCCCAGGTGGTTTCGCTGATAATTTTGCTGGTGACTGCGACGGGAATTTTTCTACCACTGGAAGTGGCTTTAAACCGTATTTGGCGTTTTCCCAACAACCGATCCTATCTTGGCAATCAACTCATCGCTTTGGGCCTGTCTATCAGTTGCGGGGTTCTGGCTCTGCTGTCGATCGCCCTGACCGCTGGAAACATCGGCTTCCTGGAAGCTTCGCTACGCGGGCATGGACCGTTTGTTGTGCGGCTGGGAGGATTTCTGATGATGAAAATGTTTGCCCTCTTTGCCAGCATCGCAATTTTCTTTCTGATCTACTGGCTCTTGCCCAACGGAAAAATACCGGTTCGGGCCGTCTTGCCGACAGCCGTGATCATGGGCCTAATGTCCGAAACTCTGAAATATGCGTACGTATTGGCGCTGCCCCGGCTTAATTTTCAGGAAGTATATGGACCGTTCGCATTGTCCGCCAGCCTTATGTTTTGGGCGTTTCTCACCGGGTTATTGCTTCTGACGGGAGCACACCTGTCGGCCCGAGGGCACAATCGGCGACGACGGACTTTGCCACGTTAATTCGCACTAAACCCCAAGGCCCGTTAGAAGTATTGTCGGAAACCGGCGACGGGAGGATCATCGCGACCTCAGCTAATTCAGGGCATATCCATGCAGGCTCCAGCGCCGTTCCTGTCCGCCTGCAATCGCTCTCGCCGGTCTCGCAAACCATGCCGGATGCATCAATTCCCCGACCGGTGAACCAGCTCCAGCGACTCAAAAACCCAAAGCCTCGACCCTAAAGGACGGCTGGTTCGGGAGAGTAATCGGGCGAATCGCTGGGTCTCGGCAACTCTCAGCTTTTCCAGGCATCTAAGTGAGGGAAGAAAACTGCCGCCCTCCTGTGTTCGGCCCTCTGAGCGGAGGGGGCACGGGCACGGGGGAGGCTGCGGTGTTCGAGCAGCATTCCCCGCCCGGTTTCGATAGACTGGTCTTATGAAAGCAACGTTACGGGTTGCAGTCGCTCTGGTCGCTTTGGCGGCCGCGTCCGGATTGTTCTCCCAGCTGGTTCTCGCGGACGAAGGGACTCTGGATCCCGCCCCGCCTAAGGGCATTTCAACGGACGAAATCATTAAACGTTTTGCGGCAAAAGAAACAGAATTCCAACTGGCGAGGGATCAATATACATATCGTCAGGATGTGATCGTTAAAACCCCTGAAGATGACGGCGAATATCATGAAATCTTCGATGTGCTATTTAACGACCAGGGGAAGCGTCTCGAAAACGTGGTATTCGCACCGCAATCTTCTTTGGTAAGGATTCAGATGTCGCCTGAAGATCTTGACGATATCAGGCACCGTCTTCCTTTTGTACTTACTGCCGACGAACTTCCCGAGTATCAAATTCTTTACGTTGGCCAGCAGCAGGAGGACGAACTTCATTGTTACGTCTTCGATATTGCTCCCAAAGAAATCGTAGGCAAGAAGCGCTATTTTCAGGGCCGTATCTGGGTGGATGATCGCGATTTTCAGATTGTGAAGACCTTCGGCAAGACTGTCCCCGACATTCGCAAGAAGAAAGGACAAGAAAATCTTTTTCCGAAATTTACCACCTGGCGCGAACAAATCGATGGCAAGTATTGGTTTCCGACCTATACCAAGGCCGATGATACTTTGCATTTTTCGGGCGGCGATGTTCAAATCCGGGAAATCGTGAAATACAGTGATTACAAACGGTTTGGATCGAATGTAAAAATTACCTATGACGGACAGGAAGTACAGAAATCGCCCGGCGAAAAGAGCAAGAACCAGATACCCGATAAACCTCAGCCATAGTTTCCGGTTTCCAGAAACTGGAAGCTAATAGACTGACTAATAGAAAAGATATTTACGCCACTTGTCGTCCGAGCGGCCCATCAAACGCATGATGTGACGACTGGTATGTAGATTGAAGGCGCGCGGTTCTCGCATCAGTTTCATGCCCGCCTCGATGGGAAACTGATTGCCCTTTCGCCGATTGCAAAGATGGCAGCACGCCACCAGATTCTCCCAGCTCGACGCGCCGCCACGAGAACGCGGCACGACGTGGTCCAAGGTCAACTCACTTGAAGCTAAAACTTCACCACAATACTGGCAGGTGTTCCGGTCACGCAGCAGGATGTTCTTGCGCGAGAGGGCGCGAGTCTGGTGCGGAATTCGTCGGTACTCCAGAAGCCGAATCACCGATGGCACACGAATCGCCAGCCGGGCGGCGTGAAGAAAGTGTCCGTTCTCTTCCTCGGTCATGGCTACACCTTTGAGGACAAGCACGATGGCGCGGCGCGCGGCGCAAACATTAATTGGCTCATACGACGCATTCAACACGAGGACGGGCGCATGCAAGGCATGACCATTGCCTTCGCGATGCACTCCAAAAACGACTGGGGGCAGCATATGTCCCCTTGCCGAACCGCCCATCGAATTGTTCCACTTACCCGACATACGGTTAGCCCGCCGCCCTTAAAGCCTTCGCACCAGGCTCAATCATGCGGACCAGATTCTCGTTGGTTGCATCAGCTTTCAGTGTCCGGGCGACAGTTGCCACATATATCTTGCGAGCGCCTGCACGCAGGAGCACGCGGGCGCACTCTGAAACCGTGGTGCCCGTAGTAAACACGTCATCCACCAAAACCACGTTGCGGCCAGCGATCCGTTCGGGTCTCAGCAACGCAAAGGCTCCACGAATATTTTCCCCGCGCTGATGCCGTGTGAGCCCGGTCTGAGATACGGTTTCGCGACGCCTTCGCAGGATGCCTAGCTCTAGCTTAATCCTATCGTTCCCAGGGGTAACTTTCACCGCCTCCTGAACAATCAGTTCTGATTGGTTGAAACCGCGCTGGCGGAGCTTTCTGGAATGCAGTGGAACGGGCACGATAGTGAATCTAGATCCGGTCCCATAAACTTCCAGCCGGGCAATCGCATGCGCCAGCATCTTCCCGAGCACTACCGCGGCCGGTCGTACCTGTTCGTATTTCAGCAAATGGATCAGGTCGCGCAGGCCACTGTCGTAACTGCCGTACGCTACCGCTTTCGAGAAAGGGGGGGCCAAGCGTTGGCACAAGCCGCACTGGGGGTCGGCAGGTCCTGACAAAAGTGCGTACGGACTGAGCAGGCGCTCCCCGCATATCGAGCACAAGCCGCCCGAGATCGGGCGCATGCCGGCAAGGCATGGCTGGCACACGGGAAGACGGAATATGTTAGTCAGAGAGGTGCGACAGAGACGACAACGGGAAGGAAAGACGGTGGCGAAGAGGCTTTCCGCCATCATGCTCAAAGAAGAAAACCAAGTGGAAAGCAGCGAACCGCGCGGTGGCAGAACCTCGGTCCCGGTAGCCCGGATTGGGTCTCCGCTACTGCTGAAGACGAACCTCCCGCGTCCGCCACGGCACCCCAAGGTTGCAACCGGACGAATCTAGCTCAGTATAACGGGCTGGAATCTTCCAGGCAACGATTCATGGTCAAGCGGTGAGACCATGTGCCGATTTGGGAGCTCGTCGCTCCTGCACCTCGACGAATACGGATTGTATCGATCGCCGCAGGCAATTACCGCATCGAACCGTTCGAAGAAGGAACACAGGCAGAACAAATTTTTCGGCGAAGGTTTTGGGACGCGAGCGGTATCCGTTAAAACCTCCACAGTCTCGACATTCAAATAATCTGGATGTCACCATGCACCTCGGGGGAGAGATGGGCGCCATAATAGCAGAAATGGCCGCCAGTGCGGCATTGAAACAGATTTTTATATCAATCCCTGACCTGCCCGCCTCGTTACTCAAAAAGCCAACCGACCTCAACGGATACTTGTAAAATACCGTGCACGCGTGGTAAGGTGCGCGGTCTGCATGCATCTCTTCATCTATAGCCTCACCTGTTGTGCCAAGGATTCCACCCTATGAGCCTCTCCGGCCCCGTGAAAACGGACGACGCCCCTAAGAATTTCAAGCCTTACGTTCCAGAAACCATGGAGATGCGGGAGTTCACTCTACGGGCGGTCCTGCTTGGATTATTGATGACGGTGGTTCTGGGCGCGGCTAATGCCTACCTCGGTCTACGAGCAGGAATCACTATAGCAGCCACCTACCCGGCGGCTGTTATTGCCATGGCCGCAATGAGAGCCTGGAAGGGATCGCTCCTCGAGGAGAACATCGCTCGCACGGCGGGGTCGATCGGTGAAGGCATCGCGGCCGGTGCGATTTTCACCATCCCCGCGTTTCTAATCGCCAAGGCGTGGCCTTCGTTCCGACCCGGGGACGCCTATTGGAAATCAACCGCCCTGATCATGGTGGGCAGCGTCCTGGGAGTGCTTTTCATTTCACTGGTTCGACGCGTCATGGTGGAAGATCCGGAACTTCCCTTCCCTGAGTCAGTCGCCGCTTCAGAAATTCATAAGGCTGGGCAGCGGGGGGCCGAGGCTGCGAAATATCTTTTCTGGAACATCGGCGTGGGTGGCGTGGTCTACATGCTGGGACGTTTTGGATTGTTCGCCGCGGATAAAGATTTGCACTTCGCTATCGGCCAGTTGGGTCGCAGTCAGGTGCGGTTGGGCGCGGCAGGTAACACAAACGTACTGGCGGCCGGAGGGGCAAGCACGTTTGCAGCTCCGAGCGTGAGTCCAGCATATTTGGGCGTGGGATACATCATCGGCTTGCGGCTGGCTTCAATTCAATTTGCTGGAAGCGTGCTGGCGTGGGGGCTTCTGGTCCCATTGCTCATCTTCTTCCTTGGGCCGCAGCTCAAGCAATATCTTCCTTCTGACACTCCGGATAACTGGGCCGTCATTTCCGTGGCCGTCTGGCGTTTCATTGTCCGTCCGATCGCCGTTGGTGGAATGTTGGTGGGAGCGGCTTACACGCTATACGGAATGCGGAAGAGTTTGACCGCAGGATTAGGAAAAGCGTGGTCCGATCTTCGACAAACCGCGGAGCAACAAGCCAAACTCACCCGCACTGAACGCTACATGAGTTCGAAGACAGTTTTTGGCCTGATCGCTTTGATGTTTCTACTCATGTGTATCCTTTACATCCGCATCACGGGATTGGTTTGGCCAGCGGTGTTCGCGGCTATCGTGATGCTCATCGTTGGTTTCTTCTTTGCCACGGTTTCTGGCAGCCTGGTTGGAATGATTGGCTCTTCGAACAATCCCGTCTCCGGTTTAACCCTTTCGACACTGATTATCGCGGCCCTTTTGATGGTTTCCCTCGGTGTATCCGGGACGCCGGGAGTGGCGGCGGTCCTGGGCGTGGCAGCTGTGGTTTGCGTTTCCGCGTCGGTTGCTGGCGAGCTCTTACAGGACTTCAAAGTTGGGTACATTCTTGGCGGCACGCCTCGTACCATTCAGATCGCGGAACTAATCGCGGTGGTTGTAGCCAGTCTGGTGATGTATTTTCCGTTAATGTTGCTCCACGAAGCAAACATCAAAGCTGGCGGAATCGGCTTTGGCGACCGTCAACTTTCGGCGCCTCAAGCGGGACTTATGGCTACGTTAGCTATCGGCATCGTTGGGGGCGACATGCCGTGGCCGTTGGTTGTTGTCGGAATTCTGTTCGGAATTGCCATGATCATGATGCAGGTCCGCAGTCCCATGCTGGTGGCGGTCGGCATGTATCTTCCGTTTGAAACGACATTCGCGATCTTTCTTGGAGGAGTTTTTCGCTCCGTCGGCGATTGGGTGGCAAAACATCGCGGTTTCAACGAAGCGCAGAAAGCGCGGGTAGAAAATGCGGGTGTGCTCACGGCCTCGGGTTTGATCGCCGGTGAAGCGGTGCTAGGACTGGTTTGGGCGGGGTTGCAGTTTGCCCCCGCTTGGGCCCGGCCACAGATTTTTGCCCATCCAGCCTATCTTGCAGGGATGGTTGTAATGACAGGTCTGGCTATCTTGATGATCTGGCTGCCGCTATCAAGTGCCGGTGATCCGAGCGAACCCGCCCCACCCACCGCCATGATGTAGTCTCGCCGAGATATGGCGGGGCAGCTCCGCGATGTGCGACAAAAACATGTGGCCGCGAGTTTTCCTTGGTGATCCTTACGTACCCTTCATGGTTTACTGTCTTGAATGTCAATAGCCCAAAATGTGGATGAGGTACACCAGCGGATCGCGGCCGCGGCGCGGCGTGTCGGCCGAGACCCTCGCGAGATCAAGCTAATGGGCGTGAGCAAGACCTTCGCACCCGAACTCATCCGCGAGACCTACGCGGCCGGTATTCAGGTGTTTGGCGAAAATCGCGTTCAGGAATTTTCCGGCAAAGCGCCGCTTCTCGCCGATTTGAAAGGCGTCGAGTGGCACATGATTGGCCACTTGCAAACAAACAAAGCCGCCAAGGCCGTAGAGCTGTTCAACGCGATCGATTCAGTCGATTCCCTTCGTCTGGCAGAAAAGCTGAATGGTTCAGCAAAGCTGCTAGATAAAAAACTCCAGGTATTGATCGAGGTCAATGTCGGTGGAGAAGAGGCAAAAAGCGGCATTCTTCCTGACTCGCACCCACTCGAAGATTTGCTGCAGGCGGCACCCTACCTGGATCATCTTCAGTATGTTGGACTAATGACGATTCCACCCTTTTACGACGATCCCGAGAATGCGCGTCCCCATTTCCGGAAACTGCGCGAGCTGCGGGATCACATCCTGGCCAGGAAACTACCGGACCTGAGAATGGACGTTCTTTCCATGGGCATGTCTCACGATTTCGAGATCGCAATCGAGGAGGGTGCAACCTGCGTGCGGATAGGCACGGCGATTTTTGGCGTAAGAGCCAAAGGCTGAGCGAAGTGGTTGAAACCGACCGGCAGAAAAGTTTTGACTTTGAAGCAATTCATCCTAAACAGTCACTTGCCAATCGGATCTGAATGATTTCTTTCCACGAAACACCATCGGGCACCACCTTCGCAGTGAAGGTTCACCCTCGCGCCAAAAAAGATGCGGTCGCAGGCGAGTTTGGAAATGCGCTGAAATTGTCGCTGACCGCTCCGCCTGCGGAAGGCCGAGCGAATGAGGCCTGCCGTAAGTTCGTAGCCAACCTTTTGAAGGTCCCGCGATCCTCCGTTACCATAGCATCCGGCAAGGCGAGTCGCGAGAAGGTGATACGCGTGACCGGTTTGTCAGCCAAAGAATTGGAAAGGCGTTTATACCCGTGAACTCTTTCAGTCAGGCTCAGTCCTTCAGGAGTGCTGCTTGACCTTTTCTGAACGCCTGCTCGAGATTCGCACCGGGTTCGAGCGCCCGTTTTGGATAGCAAACATCAGCGAATTATTTGAACGGCTTTCCTACTACGCCGCGTTCGCGTCGCTAGCGCGCTATCTTCACGAGACCTTAAGCTTCGGCGTCAAGCAGGCCAGCAGTCTTACAGGTCTCTTCGGCGGGCTCGTCTGGTTCCTGGCGGTCTTCGGCGGAACGATTGCCGACCGCCTCGGCTTCCGCCGCTCGCTTTCCCTTGCGTATCTGATTCTCAGCTGCTCATACTTTTTGCTGGGATCGATCGGGTCTCCCTGGTTAGCTCCCGTTCGAAACGCCATGCCCCTGGGAGTGCTGGTGACACTAGTGCTGATGCTGCCGGCATTGGGAGTGTCGCTGGTGAAGCCCTGTGTTGTAGGAACCACCGCACGCGCTTCCAAAGAAAACGTTCGCTCCATTGGATACTCGATTTACTACACGCTGGTGAATATAGGCGGGGCTGCGGGACCTTACATTGCGTCCTGGGTGCACGAACACATGCGCGTAGAGAATGTTTTTCGCGTCGCAGCCTTGAGTGTGTTTGCCATGTTCTTCGCAGTGCTGCTGCTTTTCAAAGAACCGCGCCGGTCTGGCGATACTCCAACCGTAAGCCTGGCTCAATCGGCAAGGAACTTCGGGAAAGTGGTCTCCAACCCGCGTTTCATGCTTTTTCTGTTGATCTTCTCCGGATACTGGGTGGTCTATTGGCAGGAATTCATTATTCTGCCGCTGTACATCCACGACTACCTCGATCCCAAAGCGAATACCGAACTGCTTTTGGTAACCGGGCCGCTAACCGTGATCGGGCTGCAATTGGTTGTCAGTTTTCTCACGCAACGAATGCCCGCTTTTCGGGCCATCACTCTGGGGACACTGATCTCGGGGCTGGCGTGGGTAATCTTGATTGTGCATCCTACTGTGGTAATGGCTGTGGCGACGTTGTTCACCGTCTCGCTCGGTGAGATCACGCAGTCTCCCCGTTATTACGAATATATTTCGCGGCTCGCGCCGCCCGGTCAGCAAGGCACCTACATGGGCTTTGCATTTCTCCCCATCGGAATCGGTTCGCTGGTTGGAGGATGGTTTGGGGGAAATCTTATTCGCCATTTTGGCGAGGTCACGCACCAGCCTGAGCGAATCTGGTGGGCAGTAACGGCTGTGGGAGTTGCAACGGCCACATGCCTATGGATTTACGACAAAACCCTTAAACCCACAGTCGCTTCTTCTGGGTAATCCGGAACCCGCTAACAAAAGTCGTTTCCGACAGCGGATTCGAATGGCAAGGCACGCGGAGAACCTCTGCAGTTCGTCGAGAAACCCGATTCGCTCAAAGTCTTCCGGTTGTTTAGAATAGAAGTTTGTCCCATGGACCTTTCCGCCATACAGGCCGCGTTGCGCGAACAAAACATTGGCGCCTGGCTGTTTTACGATCATCATCACCGTGATCCCATCGCCTACCGCGTGCTCGGGTTGCCTCCCGGTCAAATGGTCACCCGGCGCTGGTTCTACTTGGTGCCGGCCGACGGTGAGCCGCTCAAACTGGTTCACAAAATCGAGCCAGGACATCTTGACACGCTGCCCGGTAGCAAATACCAGTACTCCGGCTGGCAGGAATTGTTTGAACAGCTGAAGGTGATTCTCGAGCCCTATCGTGATATTGCGATGCAATATTCGCCAAATAACCTGGTGTTCACTGTTTCGCTGGTGGATGGGGGAACCATCGATCTGGTGCGTGGTTTCGGCAAAAATGTGGTCAGCTCCTGTGATCTGGTGGCCTTATTCGAAGCGACTCTCTCCGATGAACAGATCCAATCACACTTCGCAGCTCGGGACGCAATTGACCCCATCACGACCGCCGCCTTCCGCCAGATCGGGCAACGCGCACGAAACGGTGGAACCAGCGAACACGAAATACAACAGTGGATTTTGGAAGCATTTCGGCGCGAAAAGCTGGTTGCGGATGATCTTCCGGTAGTAGCGGTGAATGCGAACAGCGGCAATCCGCACTATTCTCCCGAAGCGGGCCACTCAAAGCCGATTGGCCAGGGTGATTTTGTTTTGCTCGATATCTGGGCCAAGAAAAATACCCCAGGAGCCGTATACTACGACATCACTTGGACCGGTTTCGTAGGCAGAGCGCCGTCGGATCGAATGCTGGAAGTCTTTAAGACCGTTCGCGAGGCCCGCGATGTGGGCATAAATACTGTAAAGGCAGGAGTGAGCAGCGGCAAACCGATAGCCGGTTGGCAAGTCGACCGGGCGGTTCGCGATTACGTAAGAAATGCCGGCTTTGAGCAGCACTTTATTCATCGGACCGGACACTCCATCGCCACCGATGTTCACGCCAACGGCGCCAACATGGACGACCTCGAAATACACGATGAGCGGCGCATCTTGCCCAACTCCTTGTTTTCCGTCGAACCAGGGATTTATCTGCCAGAATTTGGAGTGCGCAGTGAAGTGAATATGCTCGTCCGGCCACAGGGCGCAGAAGTAACAGGTACAATCCAAAGTGAAATCGTAATTATCTGAATGGCAAACTCAACTAAATCCGCCACGGTAGAACCACCAAAAACAATGGCGTCCCCAAGCATGTCCATCATCGCGCCCGCCGTAGGATGGCTCATTCCAGGTGCAGGGCATCTGATTCAAAAACGTTGGATTAGAGGCCTGCTGCTCATGGCTTCCATCAGCACCATGTTCGTGCTCGGGTTGCTGATGCAAGGCCGCGTCTACCACCCGAATGGTGGCGACATTTTGGATATTCTTGGATTTGTAGGCGATGTCGGCGCCGGCGGACTCTACATCGTCACCCGTGTACAGGATTGGGGACACGGCGCGATTGCCCACGCTACAGCTGACTACGGCACCAAATTCCTCATCGTAGCAGGCTTGCTTAATTTCATCAGCGCGGCTGATGCCTACCATATCGCAATCGGAAAGAAGCCGTGATCGGAATCGTCGAATGACCCTGGAACTCTCACACTTCACCGCTGCGCTGTTGTTCTCCGTATTTGCCTCAGTTGTTTTTGGAATCACTCAGCGCAGTAACACTCGCGAACAGATCCGTTACGGACTGTATTGCTTTGCGCTTTTTGCCGGCGGGGTTTTTGTGGCAGGATGGGCGATGTGGTTGCTAAGACGCTAAAAAACTAGCTCCTGGCCACAAAGATCTCTGCTGTTGCTCCGAAACTTCGGCTAGTTGTTTCAGCCCTCCCACACGAAAGCATCAAATACCCGCTTCCTATCAAACCCTAGGCGCTGATAGAGCGCGACTGCACGCGCATTCGCTTCCGTCACGGTGAGAGAAAGCAGTGAAAACTTTCGGTTACGCAGATTTTCTGCTGACGCTGCGATCAATAACTCTCCCACCCCCCGTGAGCGGTATTCCGGCAAGACACAGATCTGGGTTACGTGGCCAACATCGTGGCGCACACGGGAACACAAAATCAATCCAACCAGGCATCGCGCTCGCTTATGTACTGCGACAAACGAACCCTCTGGATCAAATGTGCCGCATCCTGGGAAACGTACGATATTGTTCAAAAACCTGAGAGAGCCGCTGAGAGTGCGGTACTGATCGTTGATGTCAGAATCCACGTGTCCGCGATAAGCGGTTGTGATCAAAGCGGCGGCAGGCTGGTAATCCTGTTCCGTCCAACGGCGGATTTCGATTTCGGGTTCCATCGGGCGAGTGGCTCGTAAGCCATGGCTCAGCGGAAGCACCATAAAGAGCCGCGGATGGCGCTGAAAACCCTGCTCCACAAATGGCCGTGCAACCACCCCAGCCTCATGGACCAGGAGCTGCGCCTCAACCCGATGGATGCCGGGTGACTGCTGGAGAGTCTCAATCACATGCAAAAGCAGTCGAGACTCCACTTCATGCGGATCTTGCACGCCTCCACTATTGGCCACGAATAGATCTCCGATGACGCCCTTACTGCCTTCGTAAACAAAGAATGCGTACCCCACGACTCGTCCCCGGTCGACGGCGGCATAACCCGGCAAAATCTTTGCATCTACGTAGCGCAGAATCATCTCCGCGGAGCCGCTGTAGTCCCATGACAAGATACGCGCCCACACCTGCACTTCGTCCTCAAGCAAGGGACGCAGATCGGCGGACGGGAAGTGTCTAAGGTCGAGAATCTCCACGTGGAGGCTCCTGGAGGGTTCCGGCTTGCCAAGCGCGCTCATGGCGGGCTGCGAACAGCGAGTGTAGTGCTA
>Ga0207693_10000401_pt1 | contig 39528 bp, 56 predicted proteins | sample LARL81metaG_FD_184347 | JGI IMG/M metagenome (GOLD analysis project Ga0207693, IMG submission 184347) | Corn, switchgrass and miscanthus rhizosphere microbial communities from Kellogg Biological Station, Michigan, USA - LAR L8-1 metaG... | ecosystem: Host-associated > Plants > Roots >... | reverse complement strand
CAGCACCGACTTGCGGATCGCAGACTCGAGCTTGGAACGCTCGAGCTTGGTTGCTCGGTCGACGATGAACGACAGGTATTCTGCCACGCCCTCGGCGTGAGACTTGCCCTGGCCAAATGCCTTGCCGGAGATCTCCTTCTGAATGGCTTCTGGCAAGCCTTGCTGGAACGCGACCACGCCATCCATGAACGGGCCCGCGGCCTGGGCGGCCTGCTGCGACGCGAGCTGCTGCTGCAGTTCGCGCTGAGTCAACTCACCCAGGGTGTACAGGTCGTTGTTGGCGGCGGCGTCGAGTTTGGCGCGCTCGGCCGCTTCGCGCTCCTGGCGAGCGGCGAGCGTCTTCAAGCGCCGCTCGGCGACATTGCCGATCAGGCCCGAGAACACTTCGTCCTTCTCGAGCTGGTCGTACGGCACGTTCTTGAGGATCGACCGCAGGGCTTCGGTCGGATCTTTGGCTTCGCGCACCTGCTCGAACCAGGCGGGGTCGGGCTCGGCGGCATCCTCGGCAGGAGGGGAGCTCGAGTTGTCGGTAGCCGCGTCGCCCGCCGGCGCGTCCGCGGGACGTTCGCTCGCGGACTCCTCGCCTCGCGACCGACCCCTCGGGCGAGGGGAGGCTGACGCCGCCGCGTCAGCCTGCGGCGCGGCGTCCTGGTCGTCGACCAGGTCAGGATGCGTGGACTGCTCCCAATCGCCAGGCATCACTTCTTGCCCTTCGCTTTCGCGGCGCGCTGGGTCGAATACGCCGCGGCGACGGCCTGCTTGACGGGACGGCCCGAGCGGACCATCTCACGGATGTTGCTTTTGAACGCGGCCTGACTGGCGGACTTCTTAAGTGGCATGACTACCCTCTGCGGACCGTACCGAACGTCTGGGGCGCTGAAAACGCGGGAAGCGTGGCCTTGATCTGGGCCATCGAGTCGGTCGGATCGATGCCGTACTTCTCCTGCATGCTCTGCAGGATCAGGTTCTGGGTGGTCGGCGAGCTGGCCAGGAAGCTCTGCGAGTCCAGCTTGTTGGGCGTCGGCGTGCTGTCCAGCCACGACTGCGCGGTGGTCTGATTCGCGGTCGGGTCGCGGATGTCGTCGATCATCTGCTGCAGGTAGCCCATGCCGCCCTGGGTGTTGCCGCCGGCCGTGCCGACGCCGGTCACCGTGTTGGGCGCGGAAAACCCCGCCGTCGGCATGCCCTGCAGCACGCGACCAGCCTGGCCGAGGACCTGCGCCTGGCGGAACGGGTTCGCCTGCAGGCCTGCCGCGGCGTTGATCACGCCCAGCTGCTGCGCGTACGCCTGCTGCTGGCCGGCGAGCGTGGTCTGACCCGCGATCGGCGTGTTGACGCCGGCGACGCCGGCCTGGCCAGGCATATTCGGCGCGTAGTACTGGCCGTACTGCGTCGCCAGGTCGTTGGCCTGGGTGAAATACTGGTTCTGGGCGGCGAGCGTCTCCTGTGGGCCGGCATTGCCGCCGTAGCCGTAGGCGGTCAGCGGCGGCTGGCCCTGCGCGGCGCGCGACGCGTTGATCGCCTGGTTCGTCGCGTTGGTCCACGCGTTCAGCGCCTGTGTCGGGTCGCCGCCGAAACGCTGCATGTAGGCCTGCTGCGTGCCCTGATCCTGCTGATAGAAGCTCGAGCCGTCGTTAGCGATGCCCGGCGCCAGAATGGGCGTCGGTGCCTGGTAGTAGCCCGTCTGCCCTGCCTGGGCGATCGCGGCGTTCTGCGCCGCGGTGTTCAGGCTGCTGTAGCCGGTCATGCCTGTCAGCGTCTGCTGCGGCATACCCGAGGGCGGCGCCGACGCGAGTTGCATGAACTCCTGGTAGCCAATCGGCGTGGCGTTGTTCTGAAAGCCGCGCGCGACCGCTTGCTGCAGGCCCATGCGCTGGATCTGGCCGCTCGGCGTGACCATGGCGTACTGCGTGCCGTTGACGCCGCTCGGGTCTTGCGTCTGCACCCAGGTGCCGGGCGAGTATTGCGACTGCAGCGCCGCGTTGTAGACGCCCGTCAGACCCGCCTGCTGTGCGGCCAGATTGGCGTACTGATTCTGCGCCGTCAGTGACTGGTCAGCGTTGAAGCCTGACTGCCCAGGGATGTAGCCGATACCACCTTGCGCCTGCTGCGCCGCGAGGTTGGGGACGTTCGGCGGCGCGGGTTGGCCGACACCGAAGTTCTGGCCGTATTGCTCGGCGACCTGGTTGGTGTACGTCAGGTTGAATTGACGAATCGCCTCCTGCGCCGCGGCGGCGTTGCCCGAGGCCATGGCACTGAGCAGCGACTGAATCGAGCTGCCGAGTTGTGTCGTCGTGTCAGCCATCAGTCATCTCCTCAGGGGGTGGGGATCATCGGCGCCACGAAGCCTGGACCGGGCTGCGCCAGCCAGGGCGCGACACCGCCGGTGTACGCCGTCGCGGCCCCATAGTTTGCGCCAGGTACGCCACTGATCGGCGCCACGAACGCAGGGGCCTGCGCGGGGACGGCCGGCCGCGGCGGCGGGGCACCGGCAGGTTGCCCGTTCGGGCCCAGGATGACGCCGCCCGGTCCCACCACACGACCCGCGATGTCGCCCGGCGTACCGGTCCTCTGATTCCACTGCGGATCGTTCGGGTTGTAAGTGCTCGGCGCGGTCGCGCCACCGTTTTGTGCGCTGGCATTGGCGGCCTGTGTCGCGGCGACCAGCGGATGCGGCTGGTCGCCGTTCTGTTTCTGGTACAGCGCCAGCATGTTGCCGAGCGTTTGCTGCGCCTGGTTTGCGAGCGTCGGATCCTGAGAAATCTTCGGGTCCGCAGCCTGCACCATGCGCGCCGCCGTGTCGTATACGTCCTGACCACCACCCAGCCCCGTCACCCAGTCGGTCAGGCCGCTGACGAGCCCCTGCCCGACCCCGCCGGGAATGCTGGTCATCTTGCTGCTGGCGGCCGAGCTGACCAGGCTGGTCAGCGCACCGGTCGCGGACGTGACGCGGTTCTGCAGCAGGTTCGCGCCGGTCTGGGCGCCTGTCTGTGTCGTTCTCAGGACGTCGCCCGCGGCGGTGGCGATGTTTTGCTGAGCCGCGTTCTTCGCCTGCTGGGCAGCGGCGTCCGCCTGGATCTTCTGCGACTGCGAGTTCTGGACGTTGATGGCTGAGGTGATCAGCTTCTGCGCCGCGTCCTCGGACATCTGGCCGGCGGCGACCTTCACGCCGAGCTGCTTGGCGATCTCCGCGGTCGCGTCGCTGGCCTTGACCTGGTTCGGGTTGTCGACGAACTCGAGCGCACCGGTGGTCGGGTTGAACGTCGGGATCTTCGGGTTGATCGCGTCCGGCGCGGGCGCGGTGCCAGGCTGGACCCTGACCGGCGGCTTCCAGTCGGGGCCCTTGTCCACCTGCTTGATGACGTTGCCCTGCTTGTCCAGCAGCTGGACGTAGCGCGAGTTCGGATCGTCGTAGTAGTGATCAACCGTCTGATCGGCGGGCAGACCGGAGGCTTCGACGAATCGGATCGTGCCGTCGGCGTCCTTGGTCGGCACGTACGAGACGCCGTTGCGAACCTGGATGCCACCCAGATTGTTCGGGTCGGTCGGCACCGGCATGACGACCGTCGCCCGCGAGCCGGCCGGCTTCGAGGGGTCATATTCGACCAGGCCGAGGTTCGGGACGTTCGTCGTCGTCGCCTTCTCGGGCGTGGAGCCGACGACGGTGTGAGTGCCGTCCGGCTTGACCAGCCAGACCTCCTGGCCGACGTCGTGCAGCGTGCCCGCGGGATCGGTGACCAGGTTGAAGGTCGTACCCGTCGCGTCGTCGCGCATCTGTTTGGCCGACGGGTCGCCCGCGGGCACGACATTGCCCTTCGAGTCGAGCGCCGTCAGATTGCTCGTCGCCGACGGTTGCTTTGTGGTCGGGCCAGCAGGGACGTCGGCGAGCGGGCCGCCTGAGTCCCACTGCACCTTCCGCAGGTCGGCGTTGTACAGATTGGGGTTCGGCTTCGTCTTCGACGGGTCAATACGACCCTTAGCGTCAGGCGTCGTGTCAGGAACCGTGTCGTTGACACCCGACTGTTTCAGCTCGAGCCCGGCTTTGAGGAGCGCAGGATCGTTCACCTTCAGCGGGAGCTTTCGCTGCGTACCGTTGGCGTCCTGGACGACGACGTAATAGAGACCCGTGCCACGATTGACCGTCTGCGCCGGCGTCAGCCCATCGGGCGACGCCGGAATGGTGACCGGCGCCGTGTCCTCCTGGGGCGTGTCACCTCCGAATAACTTCCACTGCTTGTCGGGTGAACTGGCGTTGAGTTGGTCGATCAGTTGCTGAACGGACGCCATCAGCGGACTCCTGCCGCGGCAGGTTGATCCTGCTGCCTCAAGGACGCGAACGGATCAAACGGCGGCGGGGGCTCCGCCTGCGTACGGAGTTGACCCGCGGTCTGCCGCCCTGCCAGGACACGGGAGCGGAGCTCCGCTCCGCCCAGCACTCGGGTCACCGCTGACTCGCGGGTCTTGTCCGCGTCGGCGATGATCGCCTTGAGCATCTGCGCCTTCCGCACATCGGGCGCGTTCTGGTACTCGCCTGAGTCCATCCGCGCGGCGAGTTGGTCCAGTCGACTGCCGGTAATCTGTGCGACCTCGCGCTGCTCATCGGGCGATAGCGACACCTTGGACCCACCAATCGTGACGCCGTCAGCATACGCCGTGGGTGCCACGACATCTTTGAAGCCCGCTTTGTTGAGCCGATCAGCCTCAATACTGAGCGGCGACGCGAAATCCTGCTGCTGCCCAATGAGCGTACCGAGACCGCTCTTTTTCTTGTCCATCGGTTCACCGGTGGTCGGGTCGATCTTGACCGGTAGGTTCTGTGCCAGCCCAGGCCAGCCAGCCAGGAACGTGTCCCAGGCTGCTTCCGGACCCTTCTTCGCGAGGTCGCGCGCCGATGGATCGGTCGCGTTCTCGATGAAGCGCGCCATGCCTGGTACCGTCAGCCGGCTCACGGCGTCCTGCGCGACTCTGGTGCCTGCATCCGTTGCGTTGCCCTGCAGCGCGGTCGACAACACGCGGACCATATTCATACCTGGCACGGCCTGCAGGAACGGCTTCATTGAGGCGTTGAACGCCGCGGCGTAGCGTGGTCCGTAGTAGTTCAGATAGTCGTTCCCCTTCGCCCCCTCCGGCATGTTCGTGCCGCCCTTCTGATATCCCTCCGCGAACGCGGCCATCGTCTGCATCGGCAGGGCGTAGCCGCCCCACTCGCTGGTGTCAACCCAGCCCAGTCCAGGCAGATGGATCCCGTTCGGGTGTTCGACATCATTGGGTCCGCGAATGTTGCCATTGGCGACGTTCTGCGCGATCAGGAACTGGATCGTCGATTCCATCGCCATCTCCCCAAGCGCGTGCTGCGCCGCCGCCGTGTCGCCCGAGCCCAGCGCCTTCGCGATGTTGCTGATGCCACGGATCTGCGTGCCTGGCGGCGTACGCGACGCGACCAGGCTGAGCATGCGGACGGGCACCCCGGAGAAGGGCAGTTCGAAGTCGAGCATCGCGCCGACAGCCTTGGAAACTGGATTCGGGCTCGCGAGCAGCCCGTCCTTGTACGTTCCAAGCGCGCGGAACACGCCCTCGAGCCCGGTCCGCGCGGTCGCCGCGGTACCGGCCTGACCGAAGACGCTCTGTGCGCCGCGTTCCTTGCCCGCCTGGAAGAGATCCGCCGCGTGACTGCTCAGAAACGCCGCAGCTGCGGGGTCGCTCGGCGCGATCCCCGCGTCGCGCAGCAGCTGGTTCGCCTTCGCGGACATGCCCTGGTACTCGCCGAGCGTGCGCGTGAACGCGTCCGCCGCGGACAGCATGCGATAGATCGGGTAGCGCCGCGGCACCAGGTTCGCACCCTGCGACAGGTTGGCCGGTTCGAGGCCACGCGTGAGCGACAGCGCGTTCCCTGCAGCCTGCGGTAGTGCCTTGACCACCGATGTCACAGCCGCGAGCGCATCATCTCCACGCCCGCCCAGCGCCAGCGCGATCGGCTGTCGGCCGAGCTCAATGGTGTTGCCGATGACATTGGAAATGTGCGTGTGCGGACCCGTGAGCAACATCTGCTTGCTCTGCTGAACCGCCTCGCTGAGCAGGCCACCGACGGGTGCTGCCGGCGTCGGTGGGCCGGCGACCACGCCCGAGTTGCGAAGGCTCTCGAGGACACGTTGATCGATACTGCCCCGGAAGCCGGCGGCAGACCCCAATCCAGCGCCGATGCCCGCACCAGCGAGGATGCGCGCGGCCCGCTCAATGGGGATGTCGCCGAGGGGCGTGGGCAGCGTCATGGCGTCGTCCGGTGTAGTCGCGTTGCCGGCCACACCACCGGCGACCGCACCGCCGAGCGTCGCGCCGAATCTCGGACTGACCGAGCCTGCTTCGGACCCTTCACCGGTCAAGAAACCACTCAGGCCTCGACGCGTCGCCGCCTGAGGGTCCATCGCCGTGATCTGCTGCTCGAGCGTCGTCAGTTTCTCCGGGTCAGCGCCCCTGGCGCGCGCGGCATCGAGCATTGCCTGTAACAGGTCGGTCGAACTCTGCGGCACCTGCTGCCGCACGGGGGCCAGCTCTGCCGTGCCAGGCATCTTGCGCACCTGGTCGATGGCGGCGGCGATCTCGGGCGCCGTGGCATCCGTCTCGTTGACCGTCTTGATCGCCTGCTCGAGCTGCGGTGCCGCAAGGTCAGGCTTCAGGATGTCCGCCAGTGCGCGCGCCACCTTCGACGCCGCGGCGACGCCGGCATAGCCAGCCACGGCACCGCCGGCCGTGCGCAGCGCCCGCTCCTGGGGCGACGCGTCCTCGGGCGAGGTCTGGTAGCCGACGGTGCCGCCGGCCGCAGCTCCACCCAGCCGCTCCGCGACCGGTGGGACGATCTGTCCACCCTGCGTGCCTGCAGTGTCGGTCGTGAGCTGGCGCACTGTCGGCGCGACGCGGTCGCCCGCGGCATCAGCAGCGCGCTTGACCAGCAGTGACGCGCCATCAGCGCCCAGTCCGCTGACCAGCGCATTGGCACGGTCAACCAGCGGCGCGATCGTGCGCTCGCCGACCGGTCCACCCGTGAAGGCGCCGAGCAAACTGACGATGGCCACCTTGACGCCCTTGTTGGGGTCGTCATCGGGGATGACGTTGTCCGCGACCTGCTGCGCGGCCACGGACGCCGCGACGCTCGCCGCCACGCCGATGGCGTTCTTCGCCGAACCGACGCCGACCCACGAGGCGGGATCGGTGAGCATCTCCACCGTCGGCCCGACGACGTTGCCGCCAGGCAGATTCCGCAACGGATCGAGATTGGCCGCGGCCTGCGACCTGGACTGCTCGTAGCCGAGGCCGATCTGCGGCGCGGCCTCGAGCTGCTCGACGGGCGTGACCTTCTGGCCCTGTGCGATCTTGCCGAGCGGCGTGTTCGCACCACCGGGCACACTCTCGGGCGTGAGCGTCCCGGTGATGTCAGGCAGGCCCTGACCGAGTGTCTCCGCGCCCTGCTGCGCCGTGGTCCTGGCCGCGCCGGCCGCGCCGGACACCGCCTGTTGGGTGCCAGCGCCCAGGTCGGTGATGGTCTGACCCGCGGCATTGACCGCCTGTTGCGCGCCCTGGACTGCGCCAGAGACGGCACCGCCGACGGCCTGTGCTGCCCCGCCAACAGCGGTGCCTGCCTGCTGGGCCGCACTCTGGACCGCAGTATCGATCGACTGCAGCCCGCCGCCAACCGATTGCCAGCCTTGCTGTACTGCCTCGATCGGTCCCGACGGCGCGCCCGTGGGTTTGCTTGGTGCGGTCGACAGCGGCGAGCCGCCTGGCACGCCGGGGTTGTCGGCGACCAGCCCGCCCTGCAGCGTGCCCATCAGGTTCTGCATCTCGGCCGGCGTCATCCATTCCTTGCCGCCAATCAGATCCGTGCCGCTCGAGCCGACGTGGAACGCACCCGTCTTCGGGTCGTAACTGTCCGCGGTGAAGTAGTGACCGCCGTTCTTGCCCGTCGTCGACATCGTGACCGGATTGCCCGACTGCGCTTCTTTGGCCAACCCCTGCCAGTCCGCGCCGACGATGCGGTGCGGGATGTTCATCTCGTCGAACAACTTCGACTCGCTTTGCAGGCCGGCCATGCCCGTGTCCTGGCTCCAGCCGACGTTCTTGGCCAGGTCGACCGCCTCGCGCAGCGTCGGGTTGCGGCCAAACATCTGCGCAAAGCGCACGGCGGCCGCTGGCCCACACGCCGCGTACGCCTCGGCGCTGGACAGCTGCTTGTCGCCGAACTGCGACACCGCCGGCAGCACGCCCTGCGCGACGCCGCCGACCACTTGCTTCGCGGCGTCGACCGCCTGACCAGCGATTTGCTGCGCGCCCGAGACGGCACCACTGATCGTCGTGCCCGCGGCATCGGCGGCCTTCTGGGCGTTGCCCAGGATCGTCTTGACGTAGCCCTGCGTCTCGGCATACGGCGGGATGCCGCCGTACTGCGCCACGGCACCAGCGCCGGCGTTGTAGCTGGCCAGGGTCTTGCCCCAGTCGCCGTCGTACTGCTGCAGACGTTTGGCGTCTTCCGCGGCCGCGGCATCCAGGCTGGCGTACGGGTCGGTCGGATCCAGATGGACGCCAGCTGCCGTCGCGGGCATGAACTGCGCGATACCGATCGCCCCAGCCGGCGAGCGCGCCGCGGGGTTGAAGCCCGATTCCTGCTGGATCTGGGCCATGAACACGTTCGGATCGATGCCCGCCTTGCGCGCCGCCGCTCGAGCGTAGTCCTGGTACGACATCGACCGATCCGGCTCGGGCGCGTTCGCGGGCGCAGCGACCGTCTGGTCCTGCGCCACTGGCGAGGTTGCTGTCGGCGACGTTGCCTGCTGCAAACCCTGAGTCACTGCCCGCGTCGCTTGAGTGACGGGCGCGGTCCCCGAGGTGAGGCCCTGACCGACGCTCTGCCAGGTGTCATTGGCGTGCTGCAGCAGGCGCTGCGCAGCGTCATTCGCCGCGGTGGGATCGACCGCCTGTGCCGTGGCTTGTGGCTGAGGGGGCTGCTGGACGCTGTTCCAGGCATCCTGCGCGTGCTGCAGCAACGCTTGCTGGGCGGATTGCACCGCGTTCGGGTCGACCTGGGGGATCGACGGCAGGATCGGCTGGATGTTCTGCGCCGCCGAGCTTGCTGCCTGGAACGCGGGTTGCACGGCCTGCGTGACCTGCTGCGGCGCGTTGGCGATCGTGTCCCACACGCTCTGCGCGTGCTGGCGCAGACGCTCGGCGTACATCTGCTCCGCGTCGTCTTGCAGCAGGGTGCCTGGCATTTACGTCATCTCAACCTTGGCTGGGTATAACGAGGGGCGCCGCAAGCCTGTGGACTCGCGGCGCCCCTGAACACCCCGATCAATGGAGGATCGAGATGCCTGCCAATCTTATGGCCTACGTGGATACGTTCACCGGTTTCATGCGCGACAATCCGGGGGTCTCGTTCCTGCTCGCCGTGGCGATCGTCGGCGTGGCCGTTTGGTTCCTGATGAACCACTACAAGCCCGAGCTCTGGAAAGACAACTAGTCGATGCGCCAGAAGCTCACGCATTGGGCCATGCTGCTGGTCGCGATAGCGGTCCTCGGTTGGTTCGTCACCCCCGATTTCATCCGCGACTTTCAGAAGGGTGACGCGTGCAACGACACCAAGGCCCGTTTCGAGCAAGCGATCCACTACGTGGGACGTAGCCACATCGTGACCACGATCAACGGCGTCCCCAGCAACGACCCCACCGACGACTACTACACCCGTGGGTACTCCGGACCTACAACCGCGGCCGAGCGCTCCACCATGAACGAAGCGATGGCGTCCTGGACCTCGCTCAATTGCAAAGGACCCATCAACCCGAACTCTGAGTTCTGGCGATAGTCGCACTAGCCCGTCCCTCCTGGCACGCTTGGCGGCAGCGGCTGGCCGTTAGGCCCGAGAATAACGGGCGGCGGCGCTGGTGGCGGAACGATCGGACCGACCGGAGGACCACCGACAGGCACCGTCGGCGCCGCGGGTAACGCTGGTGGAGGTAGTGCTGCTGGTGCTGATACTGGCGGCACCGCTGCTACTGCTGGCGCTGGTGCTGCTGGGTTTAATCCAGCACCAGCGTTAGCCTGCATGTTGCCGAGCATCTTCTGCGCGTCGAGCGTGGGCGCCGGCGTCGGGGTCACACCGGGCGGCGTCGGCTGGGGCAGAGTCACGCCGAGCCGCTTCGTCACGTCCAGGAACTGTTGCGGATCGCGCCGTGCTTCGCCCTGCAGCCACTGTCGATCGCCTGACTGGTACTTCTGACGGTACAGGTCGTCGAGCTGCTGGTTCGGCACCCGCGCCATGTCCGGATGGTTGGCGTTGTCACCGAAGATGCCCTGCGCGATGGCTTTGGCGTCGCCGCTAACCTCCTGGGTAATTTCGCCCTGGAGTTGCAGGATCTCGTTCTGCTTCGGCGACGTGGCCATCGCTACATCTTGCGGAGCGTCTGCGCCAGCCGCGCTCGAGCGCCAGTCTTGCCACCTTGCTTCGCTGCCGCGGCCAGCTTCTTCGCGGGTATGGGTTGACCGGGCTTGGCACCTAAGGTTTTCCGTAGGCTGCCAGGCTTGCCAATGGCCTTAGCGATCCACTTCTCAGCCACGCGGGAACCTCGTCCAGTGCGCGCAGCCCGACCAGCCCAGCCCGTTCCAGATGATCCACTGGTGCCAGGTGTAGCGCCTCACGACTTCACCCCGCGCTTCTTGTCCAGCGCATGGTCGCGCTTGGAGCCCTGCTTGATGCCGGCCTTCTTGTCGGCGCGCGCGTCGCTCGAGGGCGTGTACTTGACCGTCTTGCTGATCTTCGCCATCTCTCAACGACCTCCTGGTGCTGCTGGCCCCTGCGGACCGTAGGGCACACCGCCCGGTGGCAGCGTGCCGCCGGGCTGTTGTGTGCCACCAATGACCTGGCCGTACGCCGGCGGGCCCACGCCCGCACCGTTGGGCGCTGCGGCGAGCGCCCCGAGATCTGGCACGCCGCCGGCACCTGGGCCGCCGCCCTCGAACACACCGGGCTGGGGCTGCTGCCCCGGCGGGCCACCGGGAGGGAGTCCCGCTTGAGGCAGCTGCCCGCCGAGCGCCAGTTGCTCGGCGTCCTGCGCTTTCTGGAGGAGGTCGCCGCGGCCGGCTTCCATGAACACCTCCGCGTCCAGCCACTTCTGATACGCCGGCGACGCGCGGATCCGGTCGCGCGCGATGCTGCGCCGAATCTCGTCCGGGTTGTCGCCCAGGTACGAGACGGCTTCGTCCTTGCCGTAGGTGCCGGCCGCGAGTCGCTCGTGGGCGTAGCGCGCCATGATCATCTCGTCGGTCGGCAGCTGCGCCTGGACTTCCCACTTGAGCCGCATCGGGCGCTCGAGGTCCTTGGGCCCGAAGCCGATGAACTCGGCGACCTGCGTGCCCGAGCCGACATCAACGCCGCCCGAGAAGACCCACACTTTTTCTTTCGTGCGGTCGCGAATGAGCGCCCAGAGTTTCTCGGTCTGGCCCTTGAGCAGCGATTCGAGCCCGTGCCGAACGGGGCCGACGCGCGTCCTCGAGTAGCTCAGCACCTGGCTGATGGCGAAGCCGGCGCCTTCCATGCCGCTCAGCGTCGTGACGCGGGGCGACTCGAGATCGCGGATGGCCTGGTCGATCAGGCTCATGTGCTTTTCCAGCGTTGCCGCGTCGGGGTACTGGATGCGCTGCAGCTGACGGCCAGGCGGCAGGTTCAGGATCTCCCCCGGATGCACCGTCGGGTCTGTCTCTTTGGGTAGACCATCGTCGCCGATAATTGCCGCAGCAGGTGTGTCACCATATGTCACTAATGGTGAAAGTAAATCTCTGGCTACATATTGTGCGTGCATTGCACGCAAATATTGGCGATATTGGACTAACCAAAGTTTGGTTCTACCAATACCCCAACCAACCTTTCTATTACGCCACCAATTCATGGTCAAGCCTGGCGCGTAGTCGTAGGGCACGCCGAACGGGTACTTGTGCTTGAACTGCTTGACGATGTAGCCCGTCGGGTCGCCCTGGTAGTTCTGGCCGCAGATGGCGTAGCTGACCCAGGTGTCGTCCCAGTGCTCCAGGAAGGTGACGGACGTGAGCATGTTGCGCGAGGCGTCGATGATGTTCTGCGACTGGCCGAGCTCTTCGGGCACGATGTTGCCGGCGTGGTCGGTCGCCAGGCGGTAGCGGCGGAAGGCCGACCGCTTGGGCATCTCGCTGACCTCGAGCACCTCGCACAGGTAGCCGTTCGACCACTGCGGGTAGACCTTGCGCGGATCGACGTACGACCACACGAAGGGCGGGCCGGCGCGCTTCTTGGCCTCCTCGGTCAGCTTGTCGTAGTTGGCATAGTCCGCGGCGCTCGAGCCGTCGGTCTTGCTCGGATCGGCGATGCCGTAGCGTTCCGACCACAGATCGGATGCCCACAGCAGTTTGGCCCAGCCGCCGCCGTCGTTGAGGCACGCGTCGGTGACCTGCGTCATCGTGTCCGAGCCTGGCTCGCGCGTGCCGCACTCCCACAGCGTCTCTTCGGTGAAGTGCTCGAGCTTGCTGGCCACGGTCTGCGCCGTGTCGCCCTCGCCGCCGACGATGCTCAGCTTCGGCCGTTCCAACGTCAAAATAGCTGTCTGCTGGAAGGCTTCTTCGGTGATGTCCGGGTCCCGCGGATCGACGTGGACGAGCACGTAGTCCTTGTCGGCTTCTGAGAGCGCAGGCCGGCGCATCTCGCGCTGCTCGCGGACGAGGTCGATGTCGTTGTCCTGCTGCAGGTAGAGATCGCCCAACTCGGTCTGCAGACTCGTCAGGTACTCCGAGGTTGGCGGCGGCAGTACCTTCTTCGAGCGATCAACAGCCATCGGGACGCTGCGAGTGTAACGCTAGGGGTGCCGGCGGTTGTTGTTGGATTGCCACAAACCGTTAGTGGCGCTTACGCTAACGTTAGCGCGCGCAGCACTAACGGTCTTGGCAAACGTTGTAGGGAGACCACAAATGACCAACGGCAGCAGTCGATACGTTCTCGTAGACGTAGACCCGGTAGAACTACATACTTCGCCTCACCAGCCGCCTGCGCGAGCGGTAATGAACACGGCTCTCAACTCCCTCAAGCGCAGCATCGCAGACATCGGCCTGCAGTATCCGCCGCTCGTCGTACGCGACCCGAATGGAAACGGATTCATGATCGCGGATGGCCACCGTCGAATCGCGGCGATGCGCGAACTCAAATGGGAACGAATTCCGGTGCTAGTTTCGACAGGGCGACCCGAGCAGTTGTTCTCAGAAGTTTCGGGGACCGTCAGGGCCATGACGGCAAACCAATGGATATACGTCTACCTGCATGGCGGACATGTCCCCGCGGGGCAAACCAGGGTCAATATCAGCCGACTGGACGAAACGATGGGTAAGGACTTCTTGCGCCGCGTGTACGAGGCCGGCATGAGTCCACAAATCTGGTCAATCGCTAGTCGGTTCTTGAAATATACCGCCACGACCGATGATCAGAAAAAGCCGGTGCTCAACTGGTTACTGGAGCACAAGCTGACGCAACAAGTCAGCGCATGGATCTCCGGACAAAACCGTGTTGACGAACTCCAGCGTGCATTCGCGGAGGACCGAGCCCCACTCGCATGATCTTCTACACTCTGGGCGAGGCGTACGGAGCCTCAGCCGGGGGTGACCAACCTCCATATCTCCCAGGTCAGCCACGCGGGGGAGTAGCTGCCCCCGCCCTCCGGACCTACGACCTGCGCCCGTTCACGCCGGCGAAGCCGTAGTGCGAGCGCGCCGGCACCGGGCTGGACTCACGCTGAGCACCGAGGTACGCCAGCCCGAGGGCGATGACCGTGTCGTCGTGCATACCCTGCGGCGCGGAGTAGCGCAGCATACCGCTCGGCAGGACCTGCGCCTCGAAGGCCAGCAGCTCGGCAGTCTGCACCGGGTCGTCCAGCAGCGTCAGGTCGCCACGTTCGATCGCCAGCCCCAGAGCCTGCACCAGTGCAGCCTTGCTGGCGTTGGTGGTCTCGAAGGCCCACACAGGCAGAGCAGCGCGCGGTCGAGCAAGTAACCGGGCATAGCCACTCTGTAACCGTTCAACCAGAGGGCGACCCATTGCGTTTGCCTCAGCCACGACAAGCGTCGGCCGGTACAGCTCACACCAGGCATGCAGTCGCTCGGTCTGGAGTTCGTAATCGATCTCGCTGAAGCGATCCAGCGCCGCCTGCTCCAGCGTCGTACTGTCAATGATCGAGATCGCTGTGAAGTCACTCGTTCTCCCCCAATCCACACCGATCACGTAACTGTGCCCAGCCTGCGGGCCCAGCGGCTCGAGTCGGGACACGGCCTGCACGCCGCGGAACACGCCGCCGCCCTCGAGCTGCAGGAACTCGGCGCGGTACTCCTGGGCCCACGCCCGCTCGGGCAACTCGGCCTGCGCCGAAACGAGCTCATCCGTGGCAATGAACGGGTTGACGCTGGTCGGCATCTGCCACGACGCCCACTCGGGTTGCAACGGGTCCTGGCCCTGCTGGTACAGCGACCAGAAATCGTTCAATCCCCGCGGCGTGGACATGAACCACGCGCCGCCGGCCAGGTCGGTCAGCGTCGGGCGGAGTGCAAGCTGCCAGATCTCAAGCAGGTCGTGCACCATCGCCGCTTCGTCCACCACGATCAATCCGTACTTTCTGCCGCGCGCCGGATTTGGGTCGTCCATACTCCAGCACTCCAGCGTGCCACCGGTGATCAACTCCAGCCGGTGGTCCTGCTCGCTTTTCATGCGCGTCACCGGCTCCAGTACGGCACGTACTTCCCTCCAGAACTCGGCCAGAAGTTTGTACGTTGGAGCGAAATAACCGGCCGGTTTGGCATGCAGCGCCACGTCGGCGAGCAGGTGCTGCGCGAGCGTCGACTTGCCGGCGCGGCGGCCGAGCGCAACCACGTTGAAGCGTTGGCGCTCGTCCAGGATCTGCTGCTGCGCCGGGTGCGGCCGCACGAGCTGGATACGCGGCATCAGTGGGCAACGCCGTTCCTCGGCTCGAGTGCGTTGGGACGGTCGACGTACTCGATCTCGATCACCGTGCGGCCGTCGCTCTGGATTTTCTCGGTCGCTTTGTAGCCGGCGCGGTCGAGGATGTCGCGTGCCGCGGCCAGCGCGAGCGCCGGGTTGGCGTCGTCGCCGATGGTGCGAGCGATGCGATTCAGCGAGGGATCGACGAGTTGACGGATGCGCTCATCCGCGGCGAGTCTGACCTGCGGCGCTTTGCCACCGTGCACGACGCACACGTGACCGCCGTGCATGGCAAAGGCCCGACAGGGGTCGCCATTGCTGCGGTGCGCGGTGCACCTGGTCATGGGTGCGACACGGTGATGGGTCATGCACCGGGTTGCTCCGGAGTGGGCTGCGGGGTGGACTCGCGGAGGCGTCGGATGGCGTTCTGCTGACGCGCGGCGCAGCTGGTCGAGCAGTACAGGTGCCGCACGAACGGCAGTCTGGGCAGTCTGGGCTCAGGGATGGGCTTGCCGCAGAACACGCAGAACTCCGTCACGCCGAGAGCGTACAGCGACCTCCTCATGCCACTGGCCGTGTGCATGTCATGTGCAGCCCAAACCCCGCTTTGACCTCGGCCTCGCTCAGTACGTCGCCGCACGCGGTGCACACCGGACTGATATCCGTATTCCGTATTTCCGTATGTATATGGAATATGGAATACGGAGATTCTGAATCACTTTTGGGGGCTGAAGCCACCAACGCCTTGCGGTGATACTGGAAGGGGTCGCGCGCCTTCCCAGCGCCTCGAACCTGGATTTCGCCGTCCTCGACGAGCTCCTTGAGCGAGCGCACGCAGATGTTGCGGTCAAGCCCCGCGGACTCGCGGATCTTGTCAGTAGTCGGCCAATAATCCTCAGTGAACTGGCCCAGCACCTGCAGCACACGTGTTCTAGCCTCGTCGAGCTTCAGCTCCGAGACCAGCGCACCCAGGCCGATGGTGCCGTGGTCCTCGTCCAGGGGCACGGCGGTCTCGACCAAGTCCACGCCATACCGCTGGATTGTCTGGAGCGTGCGCTGGTTGTCCTTGAGGCGCCGCATCAGCGCCAGGGTGTCCACGGCACCGAAAATCGCGGTCGAGCCGAGCACGTCGTCGCCACCCTCGCGCACCATCTTGCCCAGGTGATGCGTCAGCGCCACATGACAATCGTTGCGCCGTGCCAGCTCGATGACTGGCTCCAGCTCGCGTGTGAGCTCGGCATAGTCGCTCGAGTCCCGCACGCGGACCAGCTTGAAGATAGGGTCCACGATCACCAGCGCCGGCTGGTAGATCTGGATAGCGACCCCCAGCGCCGCCATGCCTTCCTTTGAGCTGCTCGGCGCCGCCCCAACATGCAGGTGGATCGCCTCGTTGATGCCGCCCATCGTGCGGAAGTGGTTGATGACCTCTGCGCGTTTCTCCTCGAGCGCCAGAATCAGCACTGTGCCCGGGTGGCATACCCGCCCGAGGAAAGGTTCGCCACGCGCCACGCTCATCGCCAGGTTACGCACCATCACCGACTTCCCGACCTTCGGCTTGGCGCCGAATATGGACACACCGCCCAGGGGCAGCATGCCCTCGACCAGGAACGGTGTCACCTCCGGTGGCTCAGCCAGCACCATTTCAAGCGTGGAGAACGAAAACCCGCTGTGTCTGTCTACCTTGTCCGTATTCCCTGTATCCGGTCGCGCCATGAAGTGCGTGCCCAGGAACTCCGCGAGCTCTGGCCAGCGTTTACTGATGGTGGGTAGCCCCTCCACCGGCTGACTGCTGCCGATCTTCGCCGCCGAGCTCTCGCACAAGCGTTCGACCTCAGCCTCCCAGTGCCGCGCGCGGTCCTCCAGGAAGTTGGCGTCGCCGGCCATGCGTGCGGCTTCCTTGAGCAGCTCGCCAGCGACATCGGCGCCCATCTGGCGGGTCAGAAAGCCGCTCAGCGGCAGCAGGTAGTCCGTATGACGGCTGACGCCGGGGTCGCTAGGCCAGCTGGCGGCGATCGCCGCCGAGGTCGCGGCGTTGAGCACTGCGCTGCCGCGGTCGTCCGACCACGCGCGGTGCTCAGGCTCCGGCTGTGGCTGCGGGGCGGCCAGACCACACGCTCTGCCCCACACCTCGACCAGATAGGTGTTCGCGCCCCACTCGTCGTCTGGGGCCGTCGGCATCCGTGCACGCGGCGACTCCGCGAGCTCGAGGATGCCGGCCATGTCTAGGCTGAGCACTTCGGCCAGGCTCAGCCGTACCTTGTAGTGGTTGCCCTTGGCGTTGAGCGTGTTCGGCAGACGCCACAGGCGCAGTTTGTCGTAGATGCTGCGATCAAACGGAATGCCGGCCATGAGCTCAACCGCCGCTGCGCGCTCGTACGCGTGTAGTTCGGCGGACGGCTCAAAGCCGCCAAACAGCGTATGTGGCAACTCAACGTGGAAGCCTTTGGCGCCGCTGAAGTAGAGCCGCAGCGCGTCGAGCGGCACGTCCTGCAGCGCCAGACGCTGGAGGAACTGCCTCACCCACACCAGCGCGTTGGCAGGGTCGTTGCGGTCGTCGAAGTCGAACGGCAGACTGGTGTCCCAGGTTGGACCGTCGTAGCCCTCGATCGTCGGCTGCGCGCTGGCGTTGGTGTGGCTGCGCGTCCACTCCACCAGCGCGATCGGCGCGCGCCGGTGGGAGATGTACCGTTCGGCGCTCTGGTTGCCGAAATCCACGTCTCCCACGCGCTGAACATGGTTGCGACGATTCACGCCACCGAAAGCCGTATCGACGTAGACATACGTCGCGGCGACGTCTTCAAGCATCTGCCAGGGCCTGCCGCAGATCGAACTTGGCAGTGCGCAGCGCCGGTCGCGGCGCCGACACCTTTGACGTACGACCTAGCGCGGTGTGCACACCGGCCTGGCTATGGTCCGTCACCTCAGGGTTGAGCGGATGCACGTCGCTGGCCTCAACCAGGTACGCGGCACGTATCCCGTTGCTGGTCGTCCACGTTTTCAACTCGAGCAGACCCACGACGCTCATGTGCTTGCCAGGCGTGCACCAGCGTGCGAGCTGCACCTGGTGCTGACCGGCGTACCGAACCACAACCTCGGGCTGGTCTAGCCGTGGATCGACAACGCGACCGCGGATCTGAAGTAGCTCGTTGCCGTCCACGTCGAAGCGTGCCTCAGGCGCATGCGACACGATCATTCGGAACTCGACGCGTATGCCCTCGTCAGCCATCAGACGACTTCCTGCAGGACTTGCGCATCAGTCGGCGTGCGATAAATCGCAATTGTGAACTGGTCGCGGTCATCCCAGTAACCCCACTCGTTGACGTACTCGTTGATCGTCCGCTGCGCACGGTAGCGTGTGGGGAATGGGCCCACCACGATCTGGAAAACCCGCTTACGTGTTTGCCACCGGCGGACGACTGCGTACTGTGTCGTCATCAGGCTGCCAGTGCTACCCGTGGCTGTGGAAACTGTTTGACCTCGTAGCCATCCAGCAGGCACCCCCCGTCATCGTGATGCAGGCCACCGACCTGTTTGAAGAAGTGCGCCACGTCGAAACCCTGACACTGACGGTCGATGTCGCGTACCCAATCGATGTCAAACGCACGATGCCTCGGGCCGCTTTCACCACCGGTGATGACCCAGTTCACCCGTGGTAGCCAGCGCGTCAGATTGAGCCCGCTCAGCAACGGTTCAGCACTGATGAAGTGGACAACTGCCGGCACCTCGAGCAGAGCTTCGATCCTCAGCTCGGCCCATTTCTGCAGCTCGACGCTGGTACCCAGCCACGCAGCCTTCTGAGACTTCATTACAGCCCCACCACGGATTGAAGGTGTGATCACACCAGAAAATGCGCGTTGTATCACCCATACGTCCGTCCAGTCAGAAGGGGAGTTCGTCGCTCTGCTCGGGCACTTCAGCCCGTGCCGCTGACACATTCGAGTTGTGCTCCACCTTCAAAACATAGTTGTGGTACGCGTTGGCGCCCTTCACCCGCGGTTCGGCCAGACCCACATACTTCAGACCTAACCGATCGCCTGGACGCGGCTCGAGCGTATCGAAGCGTTTCTTGAGCACGCTTCGAAACAACGCCACGCCGTATACGGTGCCGTCATCCTCGTCCTCGATCACGGCAACCTGCGACGACCCGAAGTCCGTCACGATCGTCTCGTAGCGCAGCAGCGTGCCGACGAGCATTGCTCCAGGAAGATCTTCAGGATTCCAACGCTCCGGCAATGAGCCGTCGTCGATCTCAACCTGGTGACGCAACGGGTCCTGGGTCATTCACTTTTCCTCTTTCGGCCTGTCCTGGTCTGAGCCAGGCTTTGATCAGCGGGCAGACACCACTCCTTGAGCGTTTCGAGCGACAACACCTCCATGTCCGTGAGGCTGGCAACACCTTCCTGCTCGGCGAGGGCGCTCCAGACCGCGGCGCGCAACAACGGGTGCATCAACACCCACGCCTCGGGCCGCACCACCCAGACACCGCTCACGACAGGACTAGCACCCGCTGAACCTCACTGCGTCGAACTCGCGCGCGCGGCCGTTAGCCAGCATCCAATCGATGGCGGCGCGATTGGCGACGGGATCGAACACCGACAGTCCGGCGCGGCCCTGGGGTGTGGACCTCCAGGTAGAGGCCAAGAATTGGCCCAACCCCGCCGCACCGGACCGCGGGTTCACCGCGTGCGCATCGCCTTGAGACTCGACGCGAATGATGCATGCGACGCGCGGGCTAGCTGCCGGCGGCGAGCTGGGAGCGGGTTGATCCAACTCGCCGACGGCGCGCAGATAGATCCACGGGTCGAGACCGGTGCTCAAGACGGCGCCAGCCAGGTCGGTCGGGTCGACGTGTGCGGCCGCCGCGGCCGCGAGGATCTCGGCCTGCACGTCGTCGGCGTGGCCGATGATGACGGCCGTGCCGAGCACCAGGCCACACACCAGGCCCGCGACGAAGGCTGGCACCCGCGCCATCAGGCGGCCTCCGCTTTGCCGCGCAGGCAGTCGTGGCGGCGCACGGGGTACAGCGCATCGTGCTCGTCGCAGAAGAACGCGCGGCATAGCGGACACCACGTCTGGACCGGCTGCCGACAGCCGAACTGCTGGCACTCCTCGGGCACGCCGCTCAGCAGTCGTGCGATGGTCTCGTCCACCATCTCCTCGTTCAAAACGGGAGGTCCTCGGCGTCGGTGACCGCCTCAGCGGGATCCTTCGCCTCCTTGGCGAGGGGTGGCTCGAGCTCGTGCTTCGCGGCCCACGCCACCTGCCGTGCTTGCGACTTCCCGAGCTGGGTAAGCACCAGCGTGCGCAGCATGTCGAAGGTCAGCTCAACGCTTTCGCTCGGCAGCTCGCCCTCAGTGTCGATGTCCCACGTCCACGACAGCGGCAGGCCCTCTGAGCCGTAGTTGCCGTCGCTCAGCTTGCGCTCGTAGTGCGCCATGAATTCAGCCATCAACTCCTCCGTCGCAGGATGGCGGCGACGACTGGCAGATCCGACGGACGCCAGACATACACCTCGGCGTGCGTCGCGCGAAGCTTGTCCAGCCACGCGGTTTGCGCCGCGGTCAGTCGGCCGCGCTGCGTCTTGAGCTCGGCGAAGATGAGCCGATCGCCGCGCACGAGGCACAGGTCGGGAAAGCCGGGCTCGCTCTTGCGCGAGTCGTGCGTGTGATACGGCAGCCAGCCGTACAACGCGGCCAGGGTGCGCACCTGGCCCAGCAGCACGCTCTCGGGTGCCACCAGCGCCGCGAACCGCACGCGCCGCACCTGGCGCCGCACGGGCGTCCTGCGCGTGTGCGGGTAGCTCAGCCCGCGGGTGACGCTCAGTCGCGCAGCCATCGAAACCACCGCGCCAGGCCCGCCGCAAAGCACGCGCTCGCGAGCAGCCACACGCCCAGCAGCACGAGCCACGCCGGCATCAGCTGACCTCCTCGTGCCAGTACGCCGAGCCGAGCTCAGCCTCACGCAACACGGCACCGAGCTCCTCGAGGTTGCCCAGGCCCTGGTGCATCTCGGCCAGCACGCGCGCCATCTGATCGATGGTCTCCTGCAGCTGCGCCACGAGCACCTGCGTGCCCAGGTCGGCGCTCTGCAACACGCCGACCGAGAAGCCGGCCGCGAACGCCGGGTCGGCCAATCTGGGATCGTCGACGCGCATGGCTCAGGCGACCTCGGCCACCGCGTCGGGCTCGAGTTTGAGTCGGGCTACTTCCTCGTGAATCTTGAGGTGCAGCAGAAACGCGGCCTGCTCGCGGACGGAGCGATGATCGTTGAACGCGAGCGTGCGCAGCGGGTCTTCATCCTCGCGTCGCACCTCCACCTGCATGCGCATGCTCCGTAGCGTGCACCCGCGGCAACCCCTCCGGCGGGACATCTGTGGACAAACACGATTTTTGTCCGCTCAGGCGTCCGCGGGGCGCGGTGGAGCCGCCTCTGGCCAGGTCGACGGTGGCCACTGACTGGGTCGTAGACCGTGCCATTCCATGTGGTAGCCCATCGTTTTGGGCGGTGGCCCGCCGTCGGCGTACACCATTTCCCTGGTTACCTCGTCCTCAGGGCCGAGGTGGTCACGGTGACGAATGTCCCGTTCCCTCTTCTGGAAGTGAGCACGGAAAAAGTCCCACTCACGGAAGAGTTTGTTCTGCGGACGATGCAATTTGTTCTTGGGTCGGGGCGTGGGTTCATCAGCTTTGGATTTGCTCGCAGGCTCGTGACCATTGCGCCGCGACGGGTCGAACGCGTTCTGCGTCAACCACTGGTTGATCGCAGCTAGCGATCGCGCGGTCTCCACGCTCTGCATGAGCAGACGGAGGAGCAGATCCCTGCCAGGGTCGTCGCTCGGAAACATCGGCAGTTGGTTTGCATCGTCAACCACCGGCATGCGCTCCGGCAGGACAAATGCGGACACATTTGAATTTTGTCCGCTCGCCGGTAAATGCAGGACTCTCCACCCACGTGAAACCCCCACGCCTCCAGCACTATAAGAGAACGTATGTTCTGGTAGCACTTACGTGTCGGGCCGGGCGCCCAAGCGTCGGGCCGGCACACCGCTGCCGCCTGTACCAGATCCCTGAGATTTCCTTGATCGTTAAGGTAAACACCACGTTAGCAACACACAAACGGCACGTGTCAATGAATACGCCGGCGCTTGACAGAGTCAACGTAGCGCGCTACTAGGGTGTAACCTGAGCGGCACGTGGGCATCACTATGCGCGAGCCGCCGCGGCCACGATCATCTGGAGACGTGCAAGTGCCGCGCCTGAGAGACGTACGCCTCAAACGCGCGCTCTCTCAGGAGGAGCTGGCGCGCCTGGCCAAGGTATCGCGCACGACCATCATCAAGCTCGAGGGCGGGCGCGACGCGTGGCCCAAGACCGTCAGAAAACTGGCGAAGGCGCTCAAAGTCGACCCCGCCGAGCTGCAGGGCTAGTCATTTGGGGGACGTCTTCCCACGTCGCACAGGCTCGGGCACTACCTCAGCCCTAACGTCTTCGGGCTTCAGCACTCCGTTTTTTGTGTAACCACTGACGATGATGCGCAGCCGTCGGTTTTCAGCCTCGAGCCGTTTGACTCTGCGGCGCAGGCCATCGCGCTCGTGCACGATGGCCCACACATCTTCGACGTCCTCACTCATGTGTAGTGCTCGGCGATGAACCGCTGGAGGTCGTCGGCACGCACGCGATAGCCCATCTTGTCGCCGCCGGGCTTGCTGGCTGGTACACGCTTGTCGCGAATCCAGCGCAGCACCGTGGTCGGCGTGATCTTGAGCTTCAGCGCGATCTCGGCGACCGTGAGCAGTTCGACGTCATCGCTCACGGCTAGCAATGCCATCATGCCGCACAGGCTAGGCGCTGAGGGTGATCAGGTCGCCCAGGTCTTCGAGCGCTCGCTCGAAGTTGCGGCGCACCGTCGTTCGCTGCGGGCTGACCGGCAGTTGCTTCAGGTACGGCGCAATGGCGCCCCAATACGCACGGCGCATGATGGTGAACGAGGTAGCCACGCGCCACTGCTGGAACTCGCGCACGTCGCGCGGATCGACACTGTAGCGATACCCGGTGAACGGCTTGGACACCAGCGGAAAATCGGGGTGCTCGTCGCGCAGGAAGCCGATGGCGTCAACGACCTGCTGATACTTGAGGCCGGTCAGCTGCTGCAGCTCGACACCTTTAATCCAGTGGTCGTCGGGCAGATGCGGTAGCACCAGCGCGGCCCAACGCGCGCGGGCTGACGGTCGATTACTGGCCACGATTGCCTCCCAGCACTTCGGCGATGAAGCGGTCGACATCGGTACCGCCGGTGTCGACGAATGTGCGCACCGGCGCGGTGGCCTCGTCCAGGTCGGCCAACGCCTCGGCCAGGAACTGGCGCATCGCCAGCGGGTCGCGGTCCGGCGCCTGGCCCAGCCGCGGCAGAATGTCATCGTGCAGCCGCTCGATGTGATGCCGCATCACGTCGACCCACTTCTGGAGATCGAGCATGGCTTGCTGCTGATCGAGTCGGCGGCCGATCGGGTCAGCCGCGACTTGTCGCTCGCGGCGCTCGTCCGCCTGGAGCTCGCGACGATGCAGACCCTCGTACACGGCGCGGCGGTACTCGGGTTTGTCGAGGACCTCGTCGATCGCCGATGGGGTGGCCTCCTGGAAGGCGCGCGACAGGATCGTCTCGGGCGCGGCCTCCTTGAACGCACGGTCGATGAGCCAGGCGCTACCGAGCGCGGGATTGGCCGCCTTCAGGCCGATATGGGTGCGGATGGCGTCCACCGTCCAGCGGTTCTGGCGCGGCGTGACCCACTCGCCGTCGACGAGCTGCGTCGGCCTTTCGGTGGCGACCTGGGTGAACAGCCGAGCGCGCTCGAGCTCGTCGCTCACGTAGGCGATCTGGCGGTAGACCGCCCAAGCGACGCCTACCGCACGTGCGGTAGGCGGCACGCGGCTGGAAACGAAGCGGCGCTCTTCCAGCGTCTTCTGCTCGACGCCGGTTTCGGTGGCGAGGCGTGCGAGGACCTCGCTGCTGCCGTTGTTGACACCGTCGAGCCCGATGGGCGCCTGGTCGAGTACCTCGTCGCCCATCTCGAAGGCCACCTGGCCCTCACTGGCATCCAACTGACGGATGCGAACCACGGACTGGTCGAATGACTTTCGAGCCATTCACCGACCCCCTCTTGTGTAAGGTGATGTCATGGTAACACCACCCAAGGGTTGGGAAGTCAAGTCCTGCCGGCATATTGCCGGCGTGCTGGGTGAGACGCGCAAAATCGCTCAGCGCCCAAAATTTGTGTTTGTCCCGGTTTGTCCCGCCGGAGCACCTGGTGGCGGCGCAGACTGGTGGGCATGGCGGACAAGCCCACGCGGCAGGACCTACTGGACGAGCTAGCGCGCCTGCTCGCGGACGAGGTCCGCGAGATCCTGAGTCAGCCCGAGAAGAAGGCCGCGATGCCTCAACCCAAAGACAGCGCGCCAGCTAGCTCAACTAAGGAAGGTAGGTAGTCCACATATCCGCGTGCTGATATGTCGGTTGCACCCCTTCCTGGCACACCGACGCTGAAGATCAGCACCGGCCGCTCGCCGTCCGGGTACTTTGTTCTCGGGTGCGGGCAGCGCGCCCACGGCGCCTCCGGCGTGACTCGCGGCTCGTCAACAAGGCGCGCGGTGTAGGACCGCAGCCGCCACTGACGCCCGCCACCGAACCCACGCGTCTCAATGCGCACGTTCGCAAACAGCATCGAGTAGACGCGACCTTGCCGATCTGGCGACATGCCGTCAATCAGGGCGATGGGGTTGCTCAGCAGCAGGTCACAGACGGCCGCGACTTCCTCGTCGTTGAGGCGAGCCTCGTCCTCGTCGAGAACCTGATCCTTGAGCGTGGCGATCTCCAGCTGCGCCTGGGTGATGCGATCCAGGAGCGCCGTCGCCTGCTGCAGCTCAGCGCGCTCGAGCATCTGCTGGCTAATGTAGGCGACGCGCTCCTCAAGAAACGCCAGTCGCTGCTTGGCTGCAGAGGGCGCGGAATGCTCGAGGAGATTGGCACGGGCACTCTCTGCGAGTCCCTGCGCGTCCGCCAGCACGTTCGGCAACTCTTCGCGCAACAGGCGCAGCGCCACGAACTCACGCAGTTTCTGGGGCCTTCGGCACGGTCGGCCGTCAGTCCCGCGGCCAACACCCTTCGCCGAGCACGCGTAGGTGCCGGCGCCGAAGCCGATCATTCGCGAGCCGCACGTCTCACACTCGAGCACGCCGGGCAACGCTTGTTTGTTGCCGCTTTTCATGGTGCGCGTGTTCGCGGGCTTGTCGAACTTCCGCCGCCAGCGACGCACGCGAGCTGGCTCCCAGTAGGCCAGATCGGGACGGAACTGCTCGAAGTCACGCGGCGCGCCGCTAGCATCCAGCGCGAACTTGTCCCAGACCGTTGAACGCTGCCTGGTGTGGACGCCGAATCTGAACGTGCCCGTATAGATCGTGTTGCGCAGGATGTAGCGCAATCCGTACACCATCCAACGCGTGCTCTCGCCGCCACGGCCGCGGAATGCCGGCCGCGCGGGTCCCTCAGCGTTGAGACGTCGGCAGATTTCGCCCAACGAGTCGCACTCATCGAAGAGCCGTGCGAGCGCGTCGATGACGTGTTGGTGCTCGGGATTCTTGGCGACGTGCTTCTTGTCACGGTCGTCCGCCACGTTCACGTAGCCGAGTGGCGTTTTCATGTAGTGCGGCTCCCGCTCGAGCTTCTTGAATGTGCCGCTCCAGAGCGTGTTGCGGATGTTGCGCCAGTCGAGGCCTGCGATGAAGCACTGGAACTGAAACTGCATCAGATCGTCGTCGAGGCGCAGGTTGTACTCGCGGTCCCAGGTATGGAACTGCCCGTGTGCCTCGACGATGCGCCGCGCGATCGTGCCGCCATCGACGCCGAACTCGTCGCGTGTGAGGCGCTTGAAGTCGAACGCTGCGATGCCCTGGATGACGCCCGCCTTCATATCGTCGAGCATCTGCATGGCGACTTTGCGCTTGGTCAGGTCGGACCCTGAGGTGCCCTGCTCGTCGTAGTAGCGGATCGTGTGGCCGCGCTGTTCGATGCGCGGGCCTAGGTCGTACTGCGCTTCTGAGCGGTAGTTGCCGACCTGCTTAGCGGTTGAATTGCGGATCAGGACACCGATTACACTCATAGCTGCAGGTTCAGTCCTTTCACACTGTTGGATCTGCCATGGCCCCGGCCGAACACGAGCGGCGCGGGGCTTTTCTCTGTCTTTTTTACTCGCCCTCGGTGAGCTGCGCGACCGACACGTCGAAGGCGGCGGCGAGCTTGCGAATGGTCTTGGGCCGCGGCAGGGGATAGCCGCGCTCGACGTTGATGATGACGTTGCGGCTCACGTCGGCGAAGTCGGCCAGCTCCTGTTGGGACAGGGCGCGCCGCAAGCGCTGGGCGCGCACGCGTTTGCCCAGGGCCAGCGCGAATTGGGTCTCGGATTCGTTCTGCATGTGCCCATTATATGTTGCATCGATGTAGCGCGTGCAATATACTTCTGCCATGCAAAGAGAGCAGGCCAGCGCCACTAACGCCGACCTGCTCGAGGCAAACACCACCCAGTGTGAGGTGCTCGCCGTGACCACGATAACCCTCCCATCCACCGACCCGCGCGGCGCCAAGGCCGTGGCCATCGCCACCGACTCTGGCCAGTGGCTCAAGTGCTACCTCAAGGACGGCCGCAAGGCGTACGGCATCCGCAGCTCACGCGACGCCAACGTCGTCTACTTCACCACCCGACACGATTGCACGTGCTTCGACGCTCGCCGTCACGAGTGCAAGCACATGCTGGCGGTTCGGCTGCACTGCGAGTTGGCCGCCGAGCAGCGCGCCGCCGTCGCCGCGGCGACCTCCTGGACGCGTCCACAGCGCGGCGTCATCCCCGCGGCGCTCATTGAGCGGGAGGACTGAGCGGTGCGATTCTCAGACATGCGTTCCGCCGAGTTGAATCGCGCGTGGAAGATCGGGCGGAATGCCCGAATCCGCGGGCTCGACGTCAAGGCGGCCAACGTTGAGCTCGCCCGTCAGTTTCGCTGGGAAGAGCGCAACGACTTCGACAACGATCTGCTCGATGAGTGCGAGCGCGGTTGGTACGCCGAGGACGAACTGCGAGCATGAGCGGCTCTGCCGAGTACTTCGCCTGGCGGTTCTACCACCCGCACGAGGCCGAGGATCCCTCGGCCGTGTGGGCCGCCGCGTACAAGGCCGGTGGCCGTGCCGCCATCGCTAATAGCGCGCGGGTGTGCGACCTCGTGCCCCAGCTCCGCGAGTTGCTGTACCTGCTCGAGGACGGCGCCGTCGAGGCCGCAGTCCGCGCGAGCGACCGTCGCCCAGCGTACGTCGTCGAGGATGAGGAATGCGAGGTGGTGTGGTGAACGGGGACGACACCGATCTGATCGAGGCCATTCGTGTCTTCGGCGAGTGGCTGCGCGAACGCGCTGACCGACCACTTAGTTGGGAGGATCGCAAGGTTCTCCAGGCCCTGTACATCGAGCTTCGCAGGCTGGCGGACGCCCAATGATGAACGGTCGCGTTCAGACCGAGGACGTCGAGGGCATCGTCGAGAGCGTCAATCCGACGGGACTCAAGATCGGCGGCGCGTGGGTCAACGTGAGTAGATTCCACCCGGTGCAGCTGCCCGACGCCGGCGCCCACGTGCGGCTCAAGATCGACCCGAAGGGATACATCGTGGACCTCGAGAACCTGGCAGCAAGCGGGATTCCGACAGTTTTGAGTGCTAAGGACGACCGCATAACGCGCCTGGCCGTCCTCAAGGCCGCGGCCGAATTCGTCGGCTTGTGGGGCCAGTCCCGCGAAGAGGTCAAAAGCGAGCACGTGCTGATCATTGCCGACAAGTGGCTCAAGTGGGTTGAGCAGTGAGCAACGCGCGCGTGGTTGTCTTGAACTGGGCGCCGCCCATCATCCTGGGCATCACCACGATCTTCAGCTACGTGCACGGCGAATACGGCACCAGCGTGATCGTCGGCGTGTGCGCCGGCCTCACCGCGGGGCTTGCGTTTGCGGCGCTCCGACGGCGCGACTAGAAAGAGGTAATGGTGCTTAGCTCTATCAAACCTGGCGACAGGGTATTCGTGACTGATCCCGCGCTTGCCAAGCTGCGAGACATCATGTTCAGAGCCACCGGCTCAGCGCCGCCCAACCATCACGGGACGGTGGACGAGATTTTTGACGATGGGACCATCCTGATCAACTTCGACAGTGAAGACGGTGAAGGCATGGGCAATGCCGCCCCGTACCCACCCGATGAAGTCCGACTGCTTGGCAGTGATAAAGATGGTTAGGTCTACCAAACCGTGATCGACGGTCACTGGCTCTCGAGCAACAAATTCGATCCGCGGGCGCTCGCGATTTACGAACGCCACTACTCAGCTCGGCACTATGCCGATGGCCGTAAGCGCGTGCAGTTTGTAGGACCAGGCGAACAAATGGTGCTACTCACGGTCTGCTGCCGTGCGCTATTCGTCTGGGTCAGAAATACCATCGAGCGCTTCGACCATCAGACTGGTATCAACTGCGCCGTTTTCCGTAATGAAGGCGCCGGCCTGTCGAGCGAGCTGATTCGTGAGGCCGACGAGCTCGCGTGGCAACGCTGGCCGGGCGAACGGCACTTCACCTATGTCGACGACTCGAAAATTCGCTCGAGCAACCCTGGGTATTGCTTCCTGAAGGCCGGCTGGCAGCGAGTTGGACGCAGCAAGACCAACCGTCTGACCCTACTCGAGCGGGTTTGGTAAGTGCCGTTAGATCAGCCTCGCGACGGCCAGGGCAGCGATCAACCCGAAGACCACGGTCTGACTGAGCGGCACCACGCTGAGCAAACCCAGGATCGCGATCAGCAATACCACCACGGCGATGAGCCAGCCGATGGTGATAGCCATGTTTCCGACAGTTGTGAGTTGCATGTTTTCCCCCTCAGGTCTTCTCGCGGCGCCGCCGCAGTCCCTCGAACCTGATGAGCCCGAAGCAAGCGCCGACAACGACGCCGATCAGCGCGATGGCTGCGCTCGAATACTCTGGACGGAAGAACAGCAGCGTGCCCGCCCCGATCAGCACCACCAGCACCACCGTCGTCTGACACACAAGACGCACGATTGATACCGCCTGCGGCTCGTGGTAGTCGTCATCAGTGGGACGCTCTAGCAGCATTCACACCACCAGCGGACGACATCAGCGGCCTAGCGGGTACCGGTGATCCACATGCCGTTCCACGAGCCCCACGTCGCGGCCTCGTTGTGGTCCATCTCCTGGCCGACGCCCTTCCAGTTGGGAGCTGGATTCGCCAGAAACAGGACCCCGTCGCCGATCGCGCGCGCGCCACTGTGGTGATACCAGCGTGCACCGTTGATCTGAAGCGGGTAGCGCCCAGCCACGGCGACAACGTCGTCCACGGTCAGGTACTGCTTGCGCTCGGCGGTGTAGCCCAGCGCCTCGAACATCGTCTGCAGGTCGTACATGTCCGCGCGCGCGAGGCCGTAGGCCGGATCGACCGCGCCGGGATAGGTCGCGGCGCGCAGGCTGTCGACCACGTCCCACTCATTCCACGGGCGCCCCAGCCGATCATCACCCAGACTGTTCAGCAGCCACGCGCTCGAGGCGCACGAGCACGTCCAGTCCGCGGTCTGAATGACCGCCGGCGTGCTGGGATCGTAGCTGTCCAGCGGCTCGTCCGGGCCAGGGTCGGGATAGGGCGGCTGCGGCGTGGGCGTCCAGGCTCGCGAGGGGGCCCAGATTGCCGCGCTAGTCATTGGCGAGCTCAGCTCCAGTGTCGGGCGACCAGTTCACGACTGCACCAGACGAGAAGCCTTGTTGGGTGCCGACTTCGGTCTGGATCTCGGGCGTGACCGGCACGCCGATGTACTGCGGCGGATCGGCCTGCCGCAGCGAGCGCCAGTACTTGTAGATCGCGGAGTCGTAGTTGAACTGCCCAGGGCCGATGACCGTGGCCCACAGCTGCTCGTCGATGTAGGAGCCACTCATGCGTGATCCGGTGCCGCGAGGATGTGAGCCTTGTCGTCGGACAGGTAGGCGGGATCAGTTCGCATCAGCACGTCGTACTCGGCCTGGTCGTGGATGACCGCGACCTTGTGCGCGCTGCCCACCGCGCCGCCCGACGGCTCCATGCCGACGATCAACCCGTCACCGGGATCGACGTACACCACCTTGAATTGGAACGGCGTGTCGGTCATGCGAGTGCCCACCTCCCTGGTCCATCAAGTCGATTGACGTTCAACCTGACGTGCGACTCTCCAACCGCGTCGGCGTCAGTGGGCTGGATCTGACCGCAGGCGCAGCCTTCGCTGGTGACCTTGTTGACGAACATCTGCTGGCCCATCGTGGCATCCGCGCCGCCGCCCACCGGCCAGGTGGAGGTTGCGCCGCAGCCGTCAGGGCAGTTCAGCACAATGAAGTTGTGGTCGTGACCGCCGTCTGGCTTGGTGGCCCACACGATCTCGGCGGCGGGGATGGTGCCGCTGTGGCCCATCTCGTCAAAGACGACGTCAATAGAGCCGTCGACGTTGAAGGTAACCGGTCGTACGCTCATCGTCGTTGGCCTCTGCGGTAACATCGGGACGTGAGGGCGTGCGCCTGGTGCGGACTGACGAAACCCAAAGAGGAGTTCGCTGGTCGGTGGAATCGGTCAACGTATTGCAAGGTGTGCTACCCCCTGTGGCGCGCCGAAGAGGACCGCATCAGGCACCGCGATGCCGACTATCTGGCGCGTGCAGCTGAGCGTCGCCGCGAACGATATGCAACTGAATCGGACTATGCCGAGACGAAAAAGATTGCTGTGCGTAAGTATCGCCACGAGCACCCTCAGCGGGATCGCAAATACCGTGGAGGCTGGGCAACGGTAGCGGTCTATCAAGCAATCCGCAGCGGAAAGTTGGTGCGACAGCCATGCGTGGTTTGCGGCACTCCGAACAGTCAGGCGCACCATCACCACGGCTATGACGCGGAACACTTGCTCGATGTCCAGTGGCTTTGCCCGCCTCATCACAAAGAGGCTCACCGTAGAACATAAGTTCCTAAGGGTTCGCCTCCGCAGTGACGTTCATGCCGGCGGCGCTCGGATACGCATACGTGTCGCCGGTGCCCGTGCAGCTGGTACTCAGCAAGGTGCTGTTCTTATCTGAGCCCGCAATCGTTGGTTGACCGCAATTCGCGGTTGTCCACGTTCCGACTTTCGTAACCGTGGGCGTTACGGGCTTCGGCACGCGGAATACCCAATTGGATCGAACTCCAACTGCAGCAGTGCCGTAGCCGCTCAAGAAAAACGATTGCACCCCGGTGCCTTCCACAAGCACCTCGTAGTAGCGCAGGCACCGCGCCAGATCGTCCGCCGGGTGCAGCGGCACGTAGTTGGCAGCCTGCGAGCCGACCACCAGGCAGGCGTTGTCCACGTACCACGTACCGGCCGCTGTGCCCGTGATCCACACGGTCAGGCCATTGACGACGCCTAGGGTGATCGTCGCCGTGAGCGTCGCGTAGACACCCCCACCGGGGTGGTAGGACGAAAAGACGGACGGTCCAGCGACAGCCTTATCGCCCTCCAGACCAACGCGGACGCTATTTGCCTGAGAGCATTTCACACGTACTGACACGGTGACCTGCCGCCCACGCATCGTCAGCATGTCCGCATTAGCGTCAATGACCTGATAGATGCCGTTGCCGAAATTTGCGGGCGCCGTCGTCGTTATCGCCGCACACGATCCAACACCGGCGGCAACATCGGTGTTGGACACGTCTTTGCTCGTACTGGTTGTCCCGCCGGGCACGTAGTTAACCCACCGGTCGGGGCCATACAGCCCCCCTCCATTGAACGGGCCACCTCCGCGCTGCCAGATCTCAAAGCCGCCGTTCGTAAGCAAATTGGCGCGCGCGACGTCCGGGCCGAGCATGGCGTTGGTGACGCTGCCAGCCGTCGGCGCGACACTCAGCCCCTTGCCCGCCGTGTGGTCGTGCTGGTCGACCGCCAGCGCCAACGTCTGGATATCCTCCTTCTTGAAAACGTCGGTCGCTGATGTAGCATACGGGTACTGGAGTGCCCCGCTGAAATTGGTCGCAACAGTCCTGGCCACATGTCCCTCCTAAATGAAGAATGGCGACCGCTGGCGCGGTTCGACGGCGTGTATGAAGTCTCGGATTTGGGACGAGTGCGCCGTGCGAAACCTGGCAAAGGTACACACGTGGGCAAAATTCTCAGACCAGGCGTGGTGCTTTATCCCATGGTCGGCTTGAGTATCGGTGGAGTGGTAACGAGCGAATGCGTGCATGTCCTCGTCCTGGAGGCGTTCGTCGGACCGCGTCCGGGTCCATCGCACAAAGTCACCTGCAACCACAAGAACGGCATCAAGACCGACGACCGACTGGCGAATCTTGAGTGGGTGACGCATCAGGAAAATCTGCACCACGCGTTCGAGACAGGACTGATCGATGCTGAGAAACAACACGCGCGGACACCGCGTGGGGAACGCAACAATCGGGCGAAGTTGACTGATGTCGCTGTTCGCGAAATCCTGGCGACACCGCACACGTACGGCAGTGGAGTTCGACTGGCCCGTCAATACGGGGTGAACCGCGCCACCATCGAACGCATCAGGAATGGCGAGACATGGCAACACGTGAGCTAGACCCAAGCCACTGCCTTGATCTTTAACGAACCTCGCCACTGCCGGCCGATCTCGTCAAAGCTCTGCTGCAGCGCGTAGTCGGTGAACATCAACTGCTGCGTCGTCTCGTCCGGCAGCGTGACGTTGACCGCGCCTGGCGTGTCGACCGCGGCCTCGATCAGCTTCTGAATCTGCGTCCTGCCCATACGGATCGGCACACCGTCACGGCGCACCAGTCCGTCAGCACACAGAATGTCGGCGCTGAACTCCATGATGCGCTGCGGTCTCAGCGCGTGGCCCAGCGACACGGCGCTGACCAGCGGCGAGCTGGTATTGACCGTGTTGTGCAGATGCACTCGCAAGCCAACCAGCGTCGCCGACGCGGTGATCGGGAACTTGACGCGGTCGTACACGCCCGAGTTGAACGTGTGCCCCAGCGCCGTAAACGGCATGGACGCGGTCGGGTCGAGCTTGTACTCGAGCGTGACGTAGTTGTTGGCGTCGATCTTCGGACCGGTGACGCTGAAGTGGCGCAGACTCTTGATGCTGGCGTGGTAGCCGCCGTGCCAGGTCGGCAGGTCCACCCACCCGTCACCCACGAAGAAGCGGTACGCGCTGCAGCCCGCGGGGTTCGGCGTACACGGGTTGATCATCCAGCCGATCATGCCGTCGCTGAAGCCGATGTACGTCCGCGTGTGGCCCGCCGGCGCGCCGATGGCCGAGACGAACAGCGCCTGAATCGCACGACCCGTGAACGGCACCGCCACCGCGCCGTGCCAGGCGTCGATGTGCACCGGCTCGCCCGTGCCCTGCGAGCCCAGCGCCGTAACCAGCGTCGACTGCCGCGGACCGCGCACGCCCATCGCCACCCACGCGCCGAACTTGCACAGGTAGCCCGTATTCGTGTCCTTATCGAGCAGCGCGGCGTAGGCAAACATCGTCTCCACGCCAGCGAACGCAGTCACCGCGCCGCTGATCGTGGCGGTGTTGCTCGAGAGGTCGTCGGGCCCGACGCTCGTCCAGGACAGATCGGGATCGATGCGCCCCAGCGAGTTGCCGTAGGCCACGTACAGCCCGTTCTCGAACACGCCCCACGCCTTGCCGTTGTTCGGCAGGTCGGCGTAGCGCAGGAACGGGAACAGCTCGCGATCCTGGCCGCTGGCGTCGAGCGTGTAGCACCCGTCCGTCTTGGCCACGATCAGCGTGCCGCCACTGGTCACCAGCAAGCTCGTGATGGCCGCGCCCAGGTCGCCCACGCGGAAGATCAGCGACGTGTAGTTCGCCTCGTTGGTCGGGTCGGCGCCGGTGTCGAGCTTTCTCAGGCGGTTGATCTGGTCAGCCCACCAGAACTCCTTACCGATGACCGTGAACGCCAGCGCGGTGAACGTCGCCATCGACGTGTACGTCGTGCCGTCGGCGGTGTAGGCCGCCACGTTGTTGCCCTGCAGCGCGAACCACGCCCGCTGCACGCCGTCATAGTTCGAGGTGAACACGCACACGTCGATGATCGGCGCAGCGAAGGTGTGCACCAGCGTCCAGCTATCGCCCGCTCCGCGTTTGAACACGTTCGGCCCATTGGCGCAGTACAGGTCGGTGATGATCTCGAAGAATCTGGTGATGCCGTACGTCGCGTTGGCGCCCGCGGGCGTGGTCGTGTTGATCTCCGGGCCGAGCATCCACGGCCAGACCGACAGGTCCATCGCATTCGCCGCGGTGTACCTCTGGTCGTCCCACTTCTCCTGAATCGCCAGGCCGATGCCCAGCGTCAGCTGCTGGAACGGCTCCTCGCGGTCGTTGGTGGGGTTGTCGCCGGCATAGGAGTAGTCGGGCGGCGCGACCTGCTGAATGCCCTGCGCCTCGACCGACACCAGCGCCGGCTGACCGGGCTGCGGCGCGCCGATCATAAAGCCCGTGCCATCAATGATGACGTGGTACGGATAGGGAGATCGCTTTGCGTACAGCGACATGCGACTTAGCCTGCCGTCCTGACGGACGGCCCGAACGAGCGCTGGCGGTACAGCTTCTTCTGCGGCATGTCGGCCACCAGGTGCTCCCTGACCAGGTCGTTGAACGCTGCGACCGCGCTAGCCTGGTCGCGGATCAATCGCTGATTCGCCGCCGGCTCGAGCAGGTGACCGAACTGCCGCCAGCCGGCCACCAGCGCCGCGGCGGCGGCCCAGCCGCGCATCACCGGCGCCTCGTCCGTCTCGAGCTGCAAGCCCTGCTGGTCGCCGAAGTTGCCGCCCGCGGCACGGCAGTGGTCGAAGGCGCGCTTCAAGCAGCGCAGGTAGATCAGGTCGCCAGGGTTGAACGTCTGCGTGTCGGTGTTCAGGTAGAAGGTGCCACCGTCGCGCTCGACCTGACCCCTGATCCGGCGCGTGAACGGGTCCTGCAGGTTGCGGTCTTCGCCGTTGGCCAGCAGTCCGACCTGCAGCACGTTGCCGGTGTCGATCAGCCACGGCGCGACCACGCTCAGGTCGTGCCGGCTCGTCAAAATGGTCGGCACGCAGGCCACCTCGACGACCAGCCAGCAGTGCCGCAGCCCTTCGTTGATCAACCTGGTCGTCGTCGGCGCGTCGAACGGGCCCAGGATCTCGAAGCGTTCGCCGATACCGTTGATGCCTGAACCTTCGATGTCCTGATAGACGTACTGCTCCAGGTCGTGATAGGTGAAGGCTTCCATGAAGCCGTACGTCGTGCCCAACGCGTCCGAGTATGGCGCGATGGCCCACGGCAGGTCGGGCGTGATCGTGCCCGTCGACGGGTCGTAGGCCATCACGTAGCGGTTGCGGTCGATCTGCTGCGTCGCGTTGGGGCGGTACAGCGGGCGGTCGATGAGCGTGTCCTGCTGCGGGATGCCCGACTGGATCGGGTAGATCGTGCACACCAGCTTGGTCGTGTCCGAGCCGCCCATCGCCCGCACGTCGTACGACTCGGGGCCTATGAACGGACCCGACTCCTGCGACAGGCTCGATCGAATCAACTGCAGCGTCGCGGTATGCGTCGCCGTGAGCGGCGCGGTCACCCACGGCGGCAGCGTGAGTGGCGGGGGCGGTGCCGGTGGCGTCGTCATACCAGCCTACGCATACGACTTGGTGCCCTCGAGCGTGACCACGTCGAGTCGCCGCTCAACACCGGTCGAGTCGAGCATGTACAGCCCGTGGTCGGCCTTGGCGTACAGACGAATCTTGCCCGCGGCGGGTGTGGCCGGCGTCGCGATCTCGGCGATCTCGGTGAAGGTACCGGCGACCAGCACGCCGCTGAGCGTGCCGCCGCTGAGCTGCAGGTAGCGCGCGTCCGCGGTCGCCTGCGACAACGGCGTGGTCCAGCCCGTGTCGTAGTTGGTCGCGCTGTTCTTGGTCAGCACCTGGCCGGTGGTGCCGCCCGTGGCGACGCCAGGACCCGTGGCACCCGTCGGGCCCGTGGGGCCTTGCGCACCGGTCGTGCCGGTCGCACCTGTGGGGCCCTGCGGACCAGTAGCACCGGTCGTGCCTTGAGGTCCTGCTGGACCCTGTGGTCCAGGCGGGCCCTGCGGACCGGTCGCACCCTGATTGTCCGGCAAGGTCACGCTGGCCAGCGTGCCGTTGTCGAGGCGGCGACTCACGATCAGCTTGCCGGTATGCACCCACACCCCGTCGGTCTGCTGCCCGCCGACCAGCGTGTACTCAGACGTGGACATCCACCACCTTGCGACCTGGTCGCTTGATGACGATGCTGGCGCGCACGCCGCCCTGCGACGCGCGGTTGTCGCGTCGTCCGACGGCTGCCTCGATGGCACGGTAGGCGCGGGCATAGTCCGCGTCGCTGGTCAGGCCGAGCTCCTGCATACCCTCTTCCCGCGGCAACGACAGCCACCATTCGGCGTCCACAACATCCGGCGTGTTGGCGTCACCCGCCGAGTCGCCGTCCATGCAGTAGCCGTCGCGCTCGACGCGGATCCGCTCGACGATGCCCTCGAGCAGTTTGCAGACCTGCTGGACCTCCTGCTGATTCTGGCAGTACCGAATCTGGCGGTCGCCCAGCGTCAGCCGGAAGAACCCCGAGCCGAACGTGCAGTCGGGCCGGTGCGCCACGCCGATGACATTGATGTATTCGGTGCGGCCGTGCTCGTCGATCACGCGGGTAGCTCGTCACCCTCGTCGTCTGGTTCGTCCGGTGGCGGCACGATCGTCGCCGCGGCGTCCATGAGGACCGCGCGCGCCGCGGCGATCCACGCCGTGCGATACACGTCCTGCAAGTCGCCCCACATCGGCAGGTCGTCGCCGCTCGCCAGCGAACGCCCGCCCGTGTTGGCGCTGTACGCCTCGTACGCGACCTGGCCGAGCCGCTCGTCCTCGGCTTGCATGGTCATATGGTGGTGAACGTCCCATCTGCCGAGTACGTCGTGATGCCGTTGGCGTTCGCCGCGATGCGGTAGTGGTACAGCGTGACGGTCGTCAGCCCAGACAGCACCTTCGACTGCGCACCCGTGCCCGAGCCCTGCGTGTTCTGCGAGCCGTAGGCCAGGGTGGTGCCGTAGTCGATCCAGTTCACCGCCTGCATCGACAGCGTGAAGTTGACGGTGGCACCGGTCGACGTGATGCCCGTCACCGAGATCGCGCTGATCGCCGGCGCGGATGCGTACGTCGGCGAGCCGTTCGGCGCGACCGCAGCGGCCGCGCCGGCGTCGGTCGGCCAGCCCCCTGGTCTGGCCGTACCTGGCGGCTCGTTGCCGCGCCAGTCGACCGGCGTGTGCGTCCACAGCCCGGCGGCCGCGCCGACTTGCGAACCAATCTTGCCGCCGTCAAGCGGCATTGGTCGAGCTCTTGGCAGGTGCCTTGGCCGGCTCGGCCGCCGTCTTCGGCGCGTCCTTCGTTCCCTGCTCTTCGACCCACGCGGTGAAGTCCTCGATGGTCTGCTCGCCCGTGATGGTGTAGCCCATGCGCAGATACTGCTCGGCGTGCGACGCCGGGCCGACGAACGAGTCGCCATCCAGCTTGAGGTAGGTGAAGTACAGCGTGCTCGGCGGCGTGACGTACGGGCCGTTCTCGTGGATCAGGTTGGCCTGTGCGATGAAGTCGACGGGTGGTGTTTCAGTCATGCCCTGCTCCTGGCCCGACGCGACTGCTCGATCGGGTCGTACCCGTTGTTCGGGATCGTCTGCGTGTGTGCGCCTTCGATGGTGGTGGCCTGCGCGCCGTCGGCGCCGAGCTTGCGCTGCAGGTCCTCGAGCGAGCTGGCCCTGGCCGTCTCGACGCCGCGCAGGAGCGACGGCTCGGGCTCGTCGCGGAACTTCGGCTCGGTCACCCGCACGACGCCGCCCTTGGCCCGAATGTCCTTGATCGTGTCCTCGAGCTCCTCGGTTGACTGCGCGTCGATCGTCTCAATGTCGATCAGCGTGCCGAGCGTCGGGTCTTTCTGGTCGGCCTTGCGGATCGCGTTGATGAGCTTGGCCCGCTTGCGCTGCTCGGCGATGACCTTGGGGCGCTCGATGCGCTCCCACTCGTCGACCTCCGACAGCTCCTCGCCGCGGGCGGCGACCGTCGCCAGCAGGTGGAACCCCAGGTCGGCGTACAGCGCGCGGTTCTGGGGGTCGGACTGCAGCTGCACGATGTCGCCGTTCGGGGTGGCGTACCAGCGCAGCGGGTAGTTGTAGTTCTGCCCGCGCTTGGGCGCGATGTCGGTGCGACCCAGCGTCTTTTCGACCATGCGGTCGATGAACGTCTCACCCTTTCGGGGTGATGCCGTCATGCTCACGACTACGCGGCTCCCTTGGCCCAGACGCCGAACGTCGGTCGCATCATCTGGTGGCCGTAGATTTCTTCGACCGCCAGCTTCCAGGTGAACACGTCGATGTCATAGAAGATGTGCGACTTCGGCGTGCGCTGCATCACCAGCGCGATCGCCTCGCGGTGGCCGATGAAGTTGTTGGCCTGGCCGCCGGCGGGCTTGACCAGGTTGGTGGTGATGCCCAGATTCAGCCCGTACATGTCGCCGAGCATGCCTGACTTGGCCGGCATCGAGTTGTTGCCGATGTACAACGCGTTCGACCAGCGGTCCAGAGCTAGCTTGGCGACCTTCTCAGCCGGCGACATCAGGAAGAAGCGGTTGTCCTGCGGGCAGTCGGCGTTGTCGAGCAGCTGCACGGCGGCCAGCACGTTGGCGTCAGACAGCGCCGTACCGAGCGTACCGACGGTCTGGGTGAAGCCGGCAACGTCGGTGGCCAGGTTGGTGTCGACGTCCTTCGCCAGCGCGTAGCCGAGCTTCTCCTGATATTCAGACTGCACGTCGACGATGGCCTGCACCTTGACGATGTCCTCGATGCCAAGGGCGGCGTAGGACCAGATGTTTAAGGTGATCGTGGTCGCGGTCTCGGCGACCGTCTCGTACACGATCGCGGTGTTCTCGGCCTTGGCCCTGGCGGCGAGGTTGCCGATGCTAGCGACCTTGACCGTCTTGCCCACGCTGGCGTCATTCTCGAAACCGCGGTTGACGCTCTTGGCGAACAGCAGATTCGACTCCGTTGCCCGCAGGACCTGCTTCGACCAGATATCTGGCGAGAACACACCGTCGGAGATCGTTTTGTCGACGAACTCTGTGGCACCCGTAGCCATGTTGGGCTACCCCCTACTGTCTATGAACGGGGATGCCTCGAGTCGATCGATGACGCACCCCTGGTTTTGGTCTGCCGTTCTCGTCGAACAGCGCCTCGTATTCGCGCAGGGACATCTCGGCGATCATCTCGTCTGTCACTTCGCGGACGCGACCGGGGGTGCCGGAGTCGCGCTCGGGAACAGGTTCGTCGCCGTTGATCTCGCTCAGCACCGACTTGCGGATCGCAGACTCGAGCTTGGAACGCTCGAGCTTGGTTGCTCGGTCGACGATGAACGACAGGTATTCTGCCACGCCCTCGGCGTG
>Ga0207693_10000399_pt1 | contig 39733 bp, 35 predicted proteins | sample LARL81metaG_FD_184347 | JGI IMG/M metagenome (GOLD analysis project Ga0207693, IMG submission 184347) | Corn, switchgrass and miscanthus rhizosphere microbial communities from Kellogg Biological Station, Michigan, USA - LAR L8-1 metaG... | ecosystem: Host-associated > Plants > Roots >... | reverse complement strand
AAGGTCGTCTCGAGCCCGCTCTCGTAGGGATGAGTCGCTCGTATGCTCATGTGGGGTTTGCCCTCCGCCGGTAACGGCACGCCGGCTTTTCGGAAAGTGCTCCGTCACAGTCGGCAAAGAAAGCCGTTTGAACATCGCACTTTCAACACGTATTCGTACTCTATCCATAATTAAGCGTTGAGGATTGTTTAGAACAAAATAGGATTCCATTTTTCTTCTACAATCCTCGCATGAGATGTAACCATAACGATCTAACCTGTCAAGAATACGTCCAAAGAATTACTTATTTATCACAATCGGCGCGCTGGTTATCTCGTCGAAAAGCTCTCCGGCATGGGCTTCGGCGAGTTCCTCCGCACCGGGCTGTTCGAGCCGCTCGGGATGCGCGACACCGCCTTCTGGGTGCCATCGGACAAGACCGAGCTAATATGATTTTCCAGAATCGAACGTTATCGGACAAATGGTCCTAAGCGCATCGAATTGCGCCGCCCGTCTGGTGAATATGGCAAAGACGCCACTCAATTACTATAATCGCATTATACACTTGCGGGCATTCGAGCCCGTGAGCGGGTGTGATTGCGATTGTAGGAGTTGCGAATGCCTGATCTCGACCAGATAAAACAGGGGGAACAGGCGGCGCGGGACGGGCGTTGACGCGCAGGGCCGTCGAGCTTGTGCTAGTCGGAGACCCGACCGCGATGCGGCTTTGCCTCGAACGGATCTTGCCGCCTTGCCGCGAACGCACGGTGAAATTCGCGCTGCCGCCGATCGAGAGCCGCCACAGGACAAGGCCCACGGGACAAGGCCCATGGGCCGAAGGCCCACGACATCGCTGCGGCGATGAAGGCGGTCACCTCGGCGCTGGCCAGCGGCGCGATCACGCCGGGCGAGGCGGAGAGGATCGCGGCGGTCGTCGACACCTTTGTCCGGGCGATCGATGCCAGCGATTGCGACCGGCGCCTGCAGGAACTCGAAAAGGCGTCGAAAGCGCGCACTGCGGCCCGCATTGCCGAGTCGGGGTCGCCCTGGCTCTACAACCGTTAGGCGAGTGTTCGCTGCAGATTTGCTGCAGATGCAGCAAACAGCAATAATCACTTCAAATGCTGGTTGTGGGTATGCTGCGACGGGTAGCGCCCGGCTTGACGCTCGGGCGAGCGCGGCGACAGAATTCCGGCTCAGACCAAGAGGGGAGGAGGGCGCGATGGCGGATATACGGGTGACGGCGACGGGGTTGCGGTTTCCCGAGGGGCCGGTGGCGATGGCCGACGGCTCGATTATCTTGGGCGAGATCGCCGGCAGCGCGGTCACCCGGGTCGCTCCGGACGGCAGCAAATCGGCGATCGGCTCGGCGGGCGGCGGGCCGAACGGGCTCGCCCGCGGGCCCGACGGGGCGCTTTACCTGTGCAACAATGGCGGCAACGAATATGCCCAAGGCGGGTTTCTCTCGACCGGGCCGTCGAAGGACTACCAATGCGGCTACATCCAGCGGATCGACCCGCGCACCGGCGAGACCCGCATTCTCTACAGCCAATGCGGCGGACACAAACTGTCGGCGCCGAACGACATAGTGTTCGACCGGCAGGGCGGGTTTTATTTCACCGATCTCGGAAAGCGGCGGGGGCGCGACCGCGACCATGGCGGCCTCTACTACGCCTTGCCCGACGGGTCGAAAATCGTCGAGCTGGTTCATCCGATGTTGAGCCCCAACGGCGTCGGGCTGTCGCCGGACGAGAAGACCGTTTATGTCGCCGATACCGAGAGTTCGCGCCTTTTCGCTTTCGACATCGTCGAGCCCGGCGTCCTCCGCAAGGAGCCCTTTCCGGCGCCCTATACCGGCCGCTTGGTTTGCGGTTTACCCGGCTTTCAGCGCTTCGACAGCCTTGCCGTCGAGGCCTCCGGCAACATCGCCGTCGCGACATTGATCACAGGCCACCTCACGGTCATCGCTCCCAGTGGCAATGTCGTGCGGCAGGTCAAGATGCCGGACGTCTACCCGACCAATATCTGCTTTGGCGGCCGCGACATGAAGACCGCCTACATCACGCTCTCCGGCATCGGCCAGCTGGCGGCGATGGATTGGCCCGAGCCCGGCTTGCGCCTCAATTTCCAGGAGTGATCCAATGAGAGCCGCCGTCCTTCACGCCGCGAACCAACCCTTGACCATCGAAGAGGTTGCGCTCACCAAACCCGGGCCGCGCGAGGTGTTGCTGCGCACTGCTTTTGCCGGGCTGTGCCACAGCGATCTGCATTTTATCGAGGGCCTCTACCCGCACCCGACCCCTTGCGTGCTCGGGCACGAATCCGCCGGTATCGTCGAGGCGGTAGGGGAGGGGGTGACCTATGTCAAGCCGGGCGACCATGTCATCACCTGCCTCTCGGTGTTTTGCGGCACCTGCTCGCAATGCGTCACCGGCCACCCGAATTTGTGCGAGAACACCGAGGTCAAATTGCCGCCCGGCGTCTCGCGGCGCCTCACGTGGAAGGGCGGGGAATTGATGAACCAGTTCCTGAACCTGTCCTCGTTCGGCGAGCAAATGCTGGTGCATGAGAATTCGATGGTGAAGATCGATCCCGACATCCCGCTCGACCGTGCCGCGCTGGTCGGCTGCGGCGTGATGACCGGGGTCGGCGCGGTGTTCAACGCCGCCAAGGTCGAGCCCGGAGCGACCGTCGCGGTGATCGGCTGCGGCGGGGTCGGGCTGTCGGCGGTCAACGGCGCGGCCCTCGCCGGCGCCGAGCGCATCATTGCGATCGATACCGTCGCGTCAAAGCTCGAAGTTGCGCGCGAGCTCGGCGCTACCGACACGCTGAATGCGAGCAACGCCGATCCTGTCAAAGCGGTCAGGGACATGACCGGCGGCGGCGTCCACTACTCGTTCGAGGCACTCGGCACCAAGACGACTGCCGAGCAGGCCTTTGGCATGCTGCGCCCCGGCGGCACCGCGACGATCATCGGCATGGTGCCGCTTGGCGTGAAGATCGAATTGCACGGCTACGACTTTCTGCGCGACCGCAAATTGCAGGGCACCTCGATGGGCGGCAACCGCTTTCGGGTCGACATGCCGCGGCTCTTGTCGTTGTGGCGGCAGGGCCGGCTGAAGCTCGATCACCTGATCTCCGGCCGGATCAAGCTCGAGCAGATCAACGAGGGCTTCGCGGCGCTCAAGTCCGCCGCGCCGGTGCGCCAGCTGATCGACTTCGCGGCTTGAGCACCGGCGGCCGGCGCAGCGCCCAGAAGGCGACGCAGCCGCAAATATAGGCGGCGATCGACAGCAGGAAGGCGAGGCGGTAGCTGCCTGACACGTCGAAGATCCATCCGGCCGCCCATGAACCGGCGGCGGAGCCGATACCACTGCCGATCGTGATCACACCGAGGATCGTGCCGAGCCGGCCTCCCGGGAAAAGATCGGCGGTCTTGGCGGTAATCGCCGGACCGCGGGCGCCCCAGGTCAAACCGAAGAAGCAGGCATGCAGCCATAACAGCCAGTGCTGGCCGGGGCTGGTGATCAGCAAGGCGCATACCACTCCGATGATCGAAATGCCGTAGGCGAGGATCGCCGACCATTCGCGCCCGATATAATCCGACAAGCTGCCGGTGAGGATCGTTCCGGCGATGGCGAGAAAGCTGCCGATGCCCAGCACTCCCGCCGCGTAAAGCTTGTCGAAGCCGATATCGACGGCAAAGGCGAGCTGGTGCAAGGACACGAGAAAGCTGCCGAGCCCGGTAAACAGGTACACCGCGAAGAGCAGCCAGAAATGCGGCGTGCGCATTGCCTCGGGCAAGGTCCAGCTCGGCGACGGCAGCGGCACGGGAGTTGCCGTCGGGGTCGGGGGGACAGGCTCGACGGTGATCGGATAACGGCTGGCACGGCGAAAGAGGGCAGCGAGCAGCGGCACGGCGGCGGCAATAAACGCCGCCTGCGCCAAATAAGTCTCGCGCCAGCCGATCGTCGAGATCGACAGCTGCACGAGCGGCGCTGAGGTGGCGCGCCCGAAACCATTGGCCGATTGGACGATCGAGATCGCCAAGCCTCGGCGGCGCACGAAATGACGCGAGAGGAGCGGCACGAAAACCACCAACCCGAGGCAGTTCGCCCCGATCGTCATGATGATCCCGTAGAGCAGCACATTTTGCCAAAGGGCGGAGATCAGCGCACTGCCGACGAGCCCGGCGAACAGCAAGCTGCCGCCGAGCACCAGCAGTCGGCGCGGCCCGAGGCGATCGACCAAGGCGCCAACCAGCGGCGAGCTCCCGCCGGCAACGAGCTGCGAGACGGAGTAGGCGATTGAGGTCTCGGCGCGGCTCCAGCGGAACTCGTCGATGAAGGCCACCAGGAACACAGCATAGGAATGCATGATCCCGGCGCTGACGGTGAACGCGGCAAATGCCCCGCTGAGCATCAGCCACGCTCCTCGCGAAGCCGAGCTATTTGTAGGGCCTGGACGAGACCGGCGTCGGATAGCGCCGATCGTTGCCAACCTGGGCGGCCTCCTCATCGCTCGGTTCTGGTCCTCTCTCGGCCGGGATCGGCAGATGCCGCAGCGTAAACGGGAAAGGTTGCGGCGGGTCATGCGCTTTTTGATGATCACCTTAGAATCGCCTTTTTATGAGCGCAGGCTGCCCAGCACGCTCACTCGGGGCGGAGGTCCCACATCCGGTGCTCGGATTTGACGGCAGCTACAACCATCAGGCGCAGTCCCGCCGTAGACCCACTGCAGGGGCAGCGAGGTAGAATATTCTTCTCAATCTTTAATTGTGGGGCCATCGCATGCAGCAAAAACCGTTCGGTAAGCTTCCGCCGGTCTCGGTGCTGACCCTCGGCGGGGGCGGGCTCGGCATGGTGTGGGGCGAAACAACCTTCGACGAATGCGTCGCGAGCGTCCACGCCGCGGTCGCCGCCGGGATCAACTGGATCGACCTCGCGCCGCGTTACGGCGAGGGCAAGGCCGAGCTGGTGGTTGGTGAGGCGTTTGCCGGCCGGCTGCCGGAGGGCGTGCGGGTGACCAGCAAATGCAATGTCGGGAACACGCCGGATGTGGATATCGAACCGCTGGTACGGCAATCGTTGGAAGGAAGCCTTCGACGCCTGCGACTGTCCCGGCTGGATTTGTTCTTTTTACATTCGAATGTCGTGCCGGACGCGAGCCACATGGCGCTTCGCCCTGACGCCGCCAGCCGTATGACCCTCTACGCGACCTTCGTCGACCGGGTGCGTCCGCTGTTCGAGGGGCTGGTCGCCGAAGGTGTGATCGGGGCTTGGGGCCTGACCGGCATCGGCCATCCCGACACGATCATCAAACTTCTCGGCGAACGTCCGGCCCCGGGGGCAGTCCAGTGTATCGCCAATTTGCTGGATTCGCCGGGTGGACTTAAATTCTTCGACGGGCCGGCCAAACCCCGTGCGATCATGGCTGCGGCGCACGCCAACGGGGTCGGCGTGATGGGTATCCGCGCGGTGCAGGCCGGCGCGCTGACCAGCGCGATCGATCGGCCGCTACCCGAGGATCACCCCGAAATGCAGGATTATCGGCGAGCCGGCGCCTTTCGAAGGCTCGCCCGAGAAATGGATGTCACTCCGGCCTTGTTGGCGCATCGCTATGCGCTGTCGCTCGACATCGACACCCTCGTGCTCGGCGTCAAGAACCGGCAGGAGCTTGCCGAGTGTGTCACCGCGGCTGAGGCCGGCCCATTGGCGCCGGAGTTGCTCGCCCGGATCGACCAGACGGTCGACCGCCGATGACCCGGCTGTTCAAAGACCGCTCGGCAAACGTACCGACGGGCGCAGTTCGGTTTTTGCCGGGAAGCGAACAAACTGAACCAGCGAGCCGAATGCGATCACTGAGAAAAGTCCGGCAGAAGCGATGACGACTGCCAGAACAAGCGGATTACCGCTGGCGCCGAGCGAGAGGGCGGCGGTCGCGCCTGCTGCTCCGATCATCTGCAGGAAGCTTGCGAGACCGGAGGCCGCACCGACGATGCCGACCTTGACCCCAAGGCTGCCGGCAACCGCATTTGGCGTGATCAGGCCGCTGCCGCAGCAAATCAGGATCATCGGACCAATGATCGCATACGGATTGTCGATATGCAGAATTGCGAGGGCAACCATTGTGAAGCCGGCCGGGATCAGCACCGCGTTGCCGATCGCGATAAGGCTGTCGACGCCGAGGCGCTGCGTCAGGCGGTTGGACAGAAAGCTGCCGACGAGAAAGCCCATCGGCGGCAGTGAAGCGTAATAGCCGTAATCCTGCGGAGGTATGGCGAAGCCGATAATCAATACCGCCGGAGCACCGGCGGCAAAGATGTGAAAGCCCGCATGCGCCCCCGTCGCGGAGAGCGCGTATCCGACAAAGCGCCGGGTCCGGATCAAGCTGCGGTAGCTGGTGAGCATGGTTCGGGCGAGCAAGAGTCCGGTTTGGGGGCGAGTGCGGTCACTCCCAGCAGGTGCTTCCGGTACGTATCGCAGGACCAGTGCCAAGGCCGCAACGGCCAATATCGCCACGGCGGCAAAGTTCGCCCGCCAGCCGATCCAAGCCTGCAAATAGCCGCCGGGGATAGGAGCGAAGGCCTGTAAGAGGGTCAGCACGACGGATAGCCCTGCTATGATCTGAGCGGCGCCGTGGTGGCCGTAGAGATCGCGAATGGTGGCCCGGCCGACAACCATGCCCCCCGAAAGGCCGATCCCTTGCAGGACGCGGGCGCCGATCAGGAATTCGATCCCCGGGCTCGCGGCACAGGCGATACTACCTAGCGCGCTCAACGAGAGTGCTAGGATCATCGTTCGTTTACGCCCGTATCGATCGGATAGCGGCCCGAGCAGCAGCATGCTCACGGCAAACGCCGCAAGATAACCAACAAAGGTCAATTGGACGCGGGACACCGTCGTCTCGAGCGCGCTGGCGATGGCCGGGACCGACGGCACATAAATCGTCGACGCAACCAGCCCCAGAGAGCAGGTAATGGTCAGGGTCAGCAACAAGGGGCGCCGGCTCGCGCTCGCAAGCTCGCTGGTTTTGCGGAGACTGGCGCCGAATAATTTCAACACCGCGCTTCGTCATGAGAGGACGGCAATACCCGCGGATCCGCGGTAGTACATACGTCGGATCCGCGGTAGTACATACGTCGCCGATTTCTCACAGGGACTGATAGTCCGAGGTACGTTGCTCCACCGCAGCTCGGAACCCTCCGGGATGCTCGAACCGATGGGCGAGCGAGAATAGTCGGACGCCCCCTCTCGCCCTAACGGATTACTAACGAGTCCCTGATGAGGCCGCGAATTGACGCTTTTTTGACGCGGAGCATATTAACCTTAAATGAGGAGGGAGTGCGCGGGATACGCGTTCGCGAACGCGCCGCCGCACCGCCCTGAGGCGGAAAGGATCTTCGATGATTATTCGCGATTTTGGCATAAACGCCAACAGCGATGCGAGGGTCATTTCCGCAACCATATCGTGGGAGGATTGCGAGTACCCCGATCAAGAGCTTATTTTCGAAACCCGCGATGGCGACCCGGATAAGCCGGCTGACGAGCCTTGCGCAGACGCCTTTTTAGCTGCGTGCTTTCCCCTCGCGGCGATACACGGAGAGGCGAGAGTCCGAATCGAGGGGCGAACTTGCCCGATGTTGGTCGAGGGCCTCTATACCGCGCACGCTTGGTGGAAAAGTTGGGGTGGAATGCCATCACCGATGCCCGCCATCGAAGTTCACGGGAGAGGATACTGCGGGGCATTTACGGGTTCTCGGCGCGGCGTCGCGTTTTTCTCGGGAGGTGTCGACGGTCTTCACATGCTGATGCGCAACCGTCATCTTTATCGTCGGCACGATCCCGCCTATATCCGAGACGGTCTGTTTATTCACGGATTTGATATTGGAAAGCGCGCGCGCGATTCCGAGGACGAACGCTTTCGTACGGCTTTGCGACATCTCCAGCCATTAGCCGCTGAGGCTGGGCTACGCCTGATCTCGTGCCGCACCAACCTGCGTCATCTGCCGTCGAAGGCTGGCTTCTGGTACTATCGGCATAACGGGGCGGCGCTAGCCGCGGTTGGCCACGCCGCAATCCTCGGAAACGCCTTTCTCTTCATCGGCGCCTCGCATGACATTGCGAATCCTGTCCCGATCGGGTCACACCCAGCAGTGGACAGTCTGTTCTCAAGCCAGCGCATCACCGTTATCCACGACGGAGCGCGGTATTCTCGCTTTCAAAAGGTGCGCGAATTGGCAAGCTGGCCGAGCGCTCTTGCCGCTCTGAGAGTGTGCCCGAGCAATCCGGGCAGTAGGCTGAACTGCGGGGTCTGCGAAAAATGTTTGCGCACGCGCCTCGAGCTGTTGGCGGCCGGTGTCGAGGAGACGACGGCACTCGGTCCGAGCCTCACCCCGATCGACCTGTGGAAGAAACTCGGGCCGGTCGGCGACCGAGCGATTACGTACGAGGACCTGTTGCCGCCGTTGCGGGCTCGCGGGCTCGCGGCACTCTGCGAGGTGCTCGAGGAAAAAATAAGAGCGTACCGGGAAGGAAACGGATATCGTCACCTAGGCCTGCCTCAGTATTCCTGAGGTGGAATTAGTTTTGGAGAGAACTCGTTACTTCTTGGCCCGCTTTCGCCATGCCCCCAGCAGTACATTGGGACGGTGACGATGACATTGTCGATCAGCATTCTCGGACCTTTGGTGATCGAGAGTGGCGGTTTCCGGTTCGGAAAAGTCCCAAAAAAAGCGCGTGCCCTGCTTGCCTTTCTGGCGGCCCAGATGGGCCAGCCGGTCAGCCGCGAGCGGCTGGCGGACCTGCTGTGGCCGTACCAGGGGTCTGAGCAAGCCCGCCACAGCTTGCGCAATTGCCTGCTGGAACTGCGCAAGACGCTTGGGCGGGGTACAGACACTCACTTAATTGCCGACTTTGCCAATTGCAGCGTCACGGACGCAGCAATCGACCTCGAGGATTTCGAGCGGCTGTCGCGCTCCCCGAACCAGTGCGAGCTGCAGAGGGCGGCCGAGCTATATCGGGGCGAACTCCTCGCCGATTTTGATATCAACTCCGAGCCGTTCCAGGAATGGTTGGCGGCAGAGCGCGACCGCACCCTCGCAGTAGTCTGCGACACCCTGCATCGCTTGAGCGCGCTGCAGGATGCCGCTGGCGCTCACGACGCTGCGATCCAGTCCGGGCGCCGGCTGGTGGCCCTCGACCCGCTCTCGGAGTTCGGGCAGCGCGCGCTAATGCGCGCCTACGCGCGCGCCGGCCGCCGCGGTGAAGCGCTTCGCCAATACAAGAGCTGCGCCGAGACGTTGAAGCGAGAACTAGGCGTCGCACCCGACGTTGAGACGCAGTTGCTGGCTAATGAGATTTCGCGTTCGAGCGGCGCGACGGAGCACAACTTGACGGGCGCCGCGTCGGAAGGTCGCGATCATAGCACGCGAATTAATGGGTCGGACACACCGCCCGAGCGTCGCGTCCCACCCCGGAGTGGCGCTCCAGCCCCAGGCACGACAAAACCGCGCTGGCCCTGTTTGTTGCCGAACATCGCGGTGGCCGTCGCCCCTGTGCGTAATCTGACCGGCGATCCCCACCAGCAATATCTGGTGGAAGCGTTCACTGACGACCTCGTCACAGATCTGCTGAGGCACGGACGCGGTCTTTCGCTGAAGCCGCTCGGAGACGAGCGGAATGTCGCGGGCAACGGCAACCGCATGTCCGAGCGCGCGTACGACTACGTCGTCACCGGGAGCGCTCAAAGCAGCGCGCCGGGGTTACTGCGGGTCAACATGCGGATCACCGATACGGCGACATCGGAATTTCTGTGGGCCGGCCGGCACGAATTCAAACCGGAAGAGCTCGCTCCGATTCAGACGAGAATCACCCGACGTATTTCGCGAGAACTCCACGTCCTGCTGCTTCAAGCCGCCAGCCGGCGCGCTCTGGCTTCATCGGGTGTGGATCTCGGGATCACCGAGTGCCTTTCCGAGGCATCCAATGCTTTGAGAGGCAAAGTCACGCCGGAGCTGACTGCCGAGGCTCAAACGTGGTACCTGACCGCGCTCGCCTACGATGCGCGCAATGTCGAAGCGCTTACCGGCTTGGCGCTGACCTGCCAAACCTTGGTCAGCAATCCCTGGTGGGGTGATCCCCGAGCCACCACGGCGGCCTCGGATCTCGGGCGCGAGGCAGTCGCGATTGCGCTGGATCTGGCGCCAGGTCATGCCGTGGCGAAACTCATCCAAGGCATGCTGTACTCGGCGGCCGGACAGTTGGAACTGGCGGAACGCGCGTTCGCGCAGGCCCTCGGTATGGACCACGGGTTAGGGGCTGCGCACGGGTTCGCTGGATACAATGCAGCCCTTCTCGGTCGTGCCGATGAGACATGGCCGGCGATTGAGCGGGCCATGAGTCTCGATCAGACCGATCGACGACACAGCATCTGGTTTTTCTTTGCGGGTTTTGCCGAGTTGCTGCTCGGCCGGACGGAAGCGGCGATCGCATTGCTTCGGAAGTCCTTGGAACGCAATCCTAGCTATGGCGCCGCACAACTTTTCTTGATGGTTGCGCTGTCGGCGGTCGGCCGTCGAGTCGAAGCCGAGGAAACCGCCGCGACGTTCCGCAAACAATATCCGGATTACCGTACGACCACATTCGAGCAGTTGTGGTTGTCGCGTTCAGGTTGTTCGACCTACCGGGCCCAGATCCATCCTCTTTTCGAGAAGATCCGCACTCTTGGTGTGGCGAACTGAAGCCTCGCCCATGAGTTCTCGAAAAGTCTTGTCCAGCGCGAAGAACTGGCGTGCGGCACAGCATGCCGCTGCGGTCCGAAATATCCCGGTTCGATTGTCAGCGCGAAGAAGCGTTGGGCGGTTCGCCGCAACGGACACAAGGAGAGCAACGCCGCCATGGCGATGCTTGCTGTCGAGCATTGATGTTGCGGTAGCGCCCCTGCGCAATTTGACCGGCGATGCTGACCGACAGCGCCTTCTCGACGGTTTCACGAACCACCTCGCCGCCGATCTCCTGCGGCACGGCCGCGGGTTTTCGGTGCAACGCTTGGCATACGAACCAGCCAATCTCGGCAAGCTCACCGGGCTATCCGAAGCCGATGTCAAATATTTGGTAACCGGAAGTGCCCAGCGCGGCGGTCCCGAAATGCTGCGCGTCAATATCCGGATTAGCGATGCTGCGACCTCTCAATATCTCTGGGCCGGTCGATATGAATTTGACGCCGAAGAGCTCGAACGAGTCGGGAGCAAGATGATCCGGGAGATTTCTCGAGAACTCCATATCCTGCTCCTTCAACAGGAAATCGAACGGGTCGCCTGCGAACTCGATGGCAAATACGCGCTCAACGAATGTCTTTCCAACGCAGCGACTGCACTCGAAGGAGAACTGCGGCCCGATCTTACGGCGGAGGCGCAGCGGTGGCTTCTCGCCGCACTAGCGGACGATCCTCGGAGTGTAGAGGCGCTCGTCGGTCTGGCTAGAACCTGCCAGGAGCTGGTCAGCAACCCCTGGTGGGGTGACCCGCTCTCTGCCGCTATAGCCTCCGATCTCGGGCGTGAGGTGATAGCGATCGCATTGGAGCTGGCGCCCGGAGCTGCCGACGCGCATTGCGTTCAGGCTATGCTGTTATCTGCGGCGGGTAGATTGGACGATGCCGCGCATGCATTCGAGCGGGCTTTGGCGATGGATCACGGGCTGGCAATTGCCCACGGGTTCGCGGCATACAACGCTGCGTTTCTAGGTAGTCCCGGCGATACGCTGCCGGCGATTGAGCGCGCAATGCGGCTCGATCGAGCCGACCGTCGGCACAGCATCTGGTTGTTTTTCGGCGGTTTCGCCGAGTTGCTCATCGGGCGTACCGAGGCATCGATCGCCCTGCTGCAGAAATCTCTAGAACGCAACAACAGCTACGGAAGTGCGCGATTGTTCCTGATTGCGGCACTATCGCTGAGTGGCAGGCGCGCTGACGCGATCGAGGCCGCGACATTGTTCCGCCAGCAATATCCCGACTGCCCCGCCGGAGCGTTCGAACAGCTCTGGCTGTCGCGCTCGGCTTCCCGAACCTACCGTTCCCAGATCCTTCCGGTGTTCGAAACGATACGACACCTCGGGGCGATAACCTGATCGGTTCGCCGGCAGACGGATCGATCTAAGCGCCGAAACCGCCGAAGTCGCACACGATTCGGTAAGCATCTGCGAAAGTTTGGCAATGGCCTGCAGGGAACTCGGCGGCGCGACTCCCTGGTTCGCACTCGCTGCGCCACCATCGAAATACAATCTAATAAAATAATTGCAAAAGGCGCTTTTCTGACGCTGGGCTGGACAGGCCGCTGACAGCGGCGCGGTTAATCTGGTCATCGGCTAAGTGGTGACTGTGATCGCCTTTGGCGCGCACTGGCCACGGGTCAGCCCCCAGGAGGAGAAGTTCAAATGCTCAGTCTGACCAGTCGCTTTCGTAACGACGAAAACGGTGCTACGGCAACCGAATATGCGATGTTGATCGTATTCGTTGCCCTCGCAATTGCGGTCGGTGCACAGACGCTCGGCCAAGACCTTACCGCTCTGTTCTCAAATGTTGGTAACACTCTCACGAATATCACGATTCCCACTCCTTAAGCGTCCCATAAAGCAGCGGTCGGCAACGGGAGCTCCGTTACCGACCTGCCTGCGTAAACGTGACTGCGAGTACGGAGTGGGCCATGCACCCGGTAGTCCTGGCCGTTACAGCCGGTATTTTCGTCGTTGTTGCCTATCACGATGTGCGAACCCGGCGTATACCTAATGAGCTTTCTCTCGCGATTGCTGGGCTCGGCCTAGCTCGCATCGCTCTAGCTGCGGACATGGCAGACGCCGGCTACTCGCTGGCGGCAGCGGCGATGATCTTCGCCGTCACATTTGCGCTGTTTCGGTACGGCGCCTTTGGCGGTGGCGACGCAAAAATCATACCCGCTACTGCATTGCTGATCGGCTACCGGGAGTTGCTCGATTTTCTCTTTCTGATGAGCCTTTGTGGCGCAGCGCTCGCGCTGGCGACCATTGCGACAGAAAAGCTCGGCGCGCCTGTGAAACGCCTCTGCCGGACGAGACACGTGTCGCTCATCGCCGAGACCAAAGGGAAGCGAGCGCCTGCAAAAGGATCGACAGTGCCTTACGGCGTCGCTGTCGCCGCCGCCGGCGTGCTCACGCTGCTAGCAGCGAGGTGAACGGCGATGCCCGCTAAAATGATACTTGCTCTGTTGTTCCTCATCTCGCTTTCCGTCGTCGCGATTCTCGCCCTTCGCGCATTGCCGCAGTCGACGAATGGCGGCGAAACAGCGGGAGGGAAGGAGGAAGTGCTTGTTGCTGCAACAGCGCTACCCGCCGGCACGTTGTTGCGCGCCAAGGACGTGGCTTGGCAGCAGGTCGTCAGCGCCGTCAAGCCAGGGCAGATCACGCGTCCTCCCGCTGCGGCGGGCAACCGCAATCTCGAGCTCGATCAGCAGGCGCGCGCCGAAGTGAACGGGGCCGCACTGCGTAGTAGCGTCGCGGCTAGCGAGCCGATCAGTCGCGGCGCCATTGTGAAGCCCGGTGATCGCGACTTTCTGCAGGTTGTGCTCTCGCCCCAGGCGCGAGCAATCGCGATCCCGGTGGCAATGGGCGGGGCGAGCACCGGCATTCTATATCCAGGTGACCGGGTCGACGTAATCCTGACACAGACGTTCAAGCACGACCCACCGCTGGCACGGCGCTCTGTAGGCGAAACGATCGTCGAAAACTTGCGGGTGTTGGCGATCGACGCACTTGAATCGCGGCCAAACAGCACAGCGAACGGCTTTGGCCGGACAGTCACCCTGGAGGTCACGGCCGAGCAGGCCGAGAGGGTCAATGTTGCCACCGAGCTCGGTAAACTCTCTCTGACGTTGCGCAGTGCGAGTGCAACCAACCGAACCGCGTCCGCCACAATAGGCTTAGCTAGCGCTGCAGGGATTCGACCGATTTGGGCCGGCGACGTATCGCCGGCGCTGGGTGATGCCGCGCCCGTTAAAGCCGCTATTGCCGAGCACCCGACGGTAGAGGTCATTCACGGAACCAAAACCGTAGCGGTCAAGATCCAGTGATGTCTGAAGGCCGGCGGCATCCGCGCGTGGGGCAAATTCTTGCATCTGGTGAAACCGTTGTCTGGATAGCTGCGCGATGACTGCCGTCCAGATGCTGAAGAGCCCGATTCAGACCCCCGGGCCGATCGAAAAGTCCGCCGCGCCGGCGAGCCGGGTCCAATTGATGGCCTTCGTCTTGGACGCACAGACCGAAGAGTCCTTGAGCTCCTGTCTAAAGCAGGTCTCGGTTCCCACCCCGATGATTAGGCGCGGAGGCCTCGCGGGCGCCATTCGATACCTCGGCGCCGAACGATCGCCCGAGAGCATTATCGTGGATATCAGCGGCGCCGAAATGCCGGGTTCTCAGGTTCACGACCTTGTCGACCTTTGTGAGCCTGGCGTCACGGTGATTGCGATTGGCGATCGGAATGATATTAGCCTTTATCGTGACATCGTGCAGGCGGGGGTCAGCGAATACATCGTCAAGCCACTGACTGCGCAACTGCTGGCAAAGGCGTTGAGTGGAGCGTCGAGCCGTGGCGAACGACGTCCAATAAGCCGAAAACAGGGGAAGTTCGTTTCCGTAGTCGGTGCTCGCGGGGGCGTCGGCACGACAACTCTAGCAATCCATTTAGCATTGCATCTGGCCAATCAGCAGAGCCGTCGGGTCATGCTTCTTGACCTGGATCTTCATACCGGAGACTGCGCTCTCGAGCTAAACCTAAAGCCTACACCTGGCCTACGCGAGGCGCTCGCCAACCCGCTGCGCATCGACGACGTGTTTCTTGAACGGACGATGGCAATTCACGGCGAGCGTCTATTTGTGCTGAGCGCCGAGGAACCGCTGCGCGGTGAAACGGGATTTACGACGGAGGCGGTCGATACGCTGATTGGAGTGCTGCGGGCGCAATTTCACTACGTTATTGCCGATGTACCGAGAATCCCCACCGCACCTTACTGGCAAGCGCTGGACACCGCCGATCTCCGAATAATTGTGGCCGATCAGACGCTGCGTTCGGTCCGTGATACGGTGCGGCTGCGTGAAGGGTTCAATGGAAGAGGCGACGGGCACTCCAATATGCTCGTCATCAACCGCAGCGGCGAGGGCGGTCGCCTAGCAATGACATTGGAGGAGATGGCCAAGGTTAAACTGCAACCGAATTTTGTAATCCCCTTCCGACCGAGTCTGTTCACAGCACCTGGGGCTGTGCGACGCGGCGCTTTCACGGAAGTTGTCGCAGAGCTTGCGTGCGAAATTTCGGGTCGCGCAGCTGTGCGCAAGCGATGGTGGAGGTTCGCTACATGATGACAGCCGACTTCGGGCACCGCGTTCCGGCTGCACAGCGTTCGGGTCTCGTGCTCTTATCCGACGCCGCTGCGGAGTATTCCGCACCGGTCGTCGATTTGGCCTCGCTGAGCGAGCTGAAGGAACGTATCCGTACCGTCCTCCTGTCGAGGATCGACCCGAGTGTGGCAGGTCGAATTCCGCGCGCCGCGTTGCGCCGTGAAATCGCGAAACTGGTTAGCGAGATTGCGACTGAGGATCGGGTTCAACTCAACAAATTGGAGGAAATGGCCCTCGCCGCTGATCTCAGCGACGATATGGTTGGGCTTGGGCCGCTCGAACCTCTCCTCGACGACGACGATATCACCGATATTTTGGCAAACGGCCCGTGCGATATATATGTCGAGCGGAATGGGAAGCTGGAAAAGACCGCGATCCGATTTCGCGACGCCCAGCATCTCGCCAGCATTGCGCAGCGGATCGCCACCGCGATCGGCCGGCGCATCGACGAGGCGAGCCCGATGGTCGACGCGCGGCTCGCCGATGGTAGCCGGGTCAACATAGTTTTGCCGCCGCTGGTGCTGAACGGCGGCTCGATCTCGATCCGCAAATTCCCGAAGCAAAGCCTGACGCTGGACGCCATGGTCCGCCAGGGAAACCTATCGCGCGAAGTCGCTCAGCTCCTGGAAGTCGCCGCCCGCGCGCGCCTGAACATTTTGATTTCCGGTGGCACCGGCTCGGGCAAAACGACATTGCTGAACGCGGTATCGCAATACATCGACCGTGACGAGCGGGTGATTACGGTCGAAGATGCCGTCGAACTGCGCCTGCAGCAGCCGCATGTCGTACAGATGGAGACCCGCCCCCCCAACATCGAAGGGGTTGGCGCGGTTGCGCAGCGTGAGCTCGTGCGGAACGCGCTGCGTATGCGCCCCGACCGCATCATCGTCGGCGAGGTGCGGGGCCCCGAGGCGTTCGATATGCTGCAGGCGATGAACACCGGGCACGATGGGTCGATGTCGACGGTGCACGCCAACTCGCCGCGCGATGCGCTCTACCGCGTCGAGAATATGGTCATGATGGCCAATCTGAGCCTGCCGCTCAGGGCCATCCGCATGCAGATCGCCAGCGCCATCAATTTAATCGTCCATATCGAGCGCATGCGCGACGGCGTCCGCCGTGTGCAAAACGTCGCCGAGATCGCCGGCATGGAGGGCGAGGTTATTACGACCCGCGAACTCTTCAGTTTTCGGCGCCACGGCGAGCGTGTCGAAGTCGGGATCGAGGGGAGCTTCGAGTCAACAAGAATGCGCCCCGATTTCATTGTACGTGCAGCACGCTTCGGCCTTGAGAGGGACCTCCTCGATGCGCTTGGCATTGGGGAAATCTGAATTGTTCGACCCGATTTTGCTCGCCGCTCTTCTGGCCACGGTTCTGTTCGGCAGCGCGCTATTCCGGCGGGTGCGCCGCGAACGGCGCAGGGCGCATCTCGAACAGCGTATGCGCATGATCGCAATGACCGCGATCAACACTGATGAACCCACCATCTCATTACGCAGATCAGGACCGCCGCGCCAAGCGCTGCCGACGGCCCTGTCAGCCCGACTCGACTCTGCCTTTGCCTCGACGGGAAATCGTATCCGAGCGCTGCATCTCGGGGCGGCGGGAATTGCGGCAGCGTCGACGGTCGGATTGGCCTGCATCGCAGCTTCGTTACGCCCTGCGCTCGTCATCGCCTTGATCAGCGCGGCGGCGGCAGGTGCTCCGGCGATGCTTCTCCGGTTTGCACAGAGCCGGTACCAGCGGCAATTTTTGGACGTATTTCCGGACGCTCTCGATCTGATTGTTCGTGCCGTCAAGTCCGGTCTGCCCGCGCCTGAGGCGATTGAGCTCGTGACCCGTGAAATTCGTCCGCCAGTCGGTACAGAGTTCCGGCGACTTCTGGATGAGCTGCGCATTGGCACCGAGATGGCGGAAGCGCTGGAACATGCCGCTAACCGTATCCGCGTGCCGGACTTTCAGTTCTTTGTCGTCAGTTTGTTGTTGCAACGTCAGACGGGCGGCGGCATCGCCGAGATCCTTGCCAACCTCAGCGGGATCATTCGCCAACGGAAAGCCCTTCGCCTGAAAGCCCGCGCACTCACCGCCGAAGCCCAGGCATCCGCCGGGCTCGTTGCGGCCACACCCTTCGTCGCTGGAGTGGGTCTCTTCCTGATCAACCGAGATCTCGTATCGGTCTTGTTTACAGACCCTCGTGGTCGCTTCATGCTCGGGGTCGCCCTCGCCAGCCTGTTGACGGGGATTGTCGCGATGCGCGCTCTAATAAAGCGAAACTTGCGCTAGCGATGCCCGAAGTATCGGTAGAATGGCTAGCTAACGCCGCGAACACTGGCCTCTCGGTGCAGATCGGCGAGATGCAATTCGGGTCCTCCGATATTTGCATCCTTGCAATCGCTCTGGCGGCGGCCGCGCTGTCAGCGCTCAATCTGATGCGGATTGCCCGGTCGGAGGATCGTCAGAGACTCATTCTCGAGGCGCTGAGGCGCGCCCCGCATCACTTTGCAGAGCCGTCACGGGCGCCGCGTCTTCCCTGGTACCAATGGCTCGGAGCCACTGTGGCTGCAACACGGGTCATCGGCACGGCGGCGCAGGAGAAATTGCTGGCTGCCCTGGTCGCAGCAGGGGTAAAAGGACATGGGCATCTCGCTGCCCTGCTTACGGCCAAATTGTGCAGCGCCATCGCTTTTATTCCGCTCTGCTGGCTGGTAATCGAATGGCGTCATTTCTTTGTCGGAGCAACAGCAATTAGATTGGCGTTGCTTGCCGGTGCCGGCATCCTGGGCTGGCGCGGCCCGGACGTAGTGCTCTCTCGACTGGCGGCACGGCGCCGCCTGCGCCTCGAAATCGGCATACCCGATGCGCTCGATCTACTGGTTATCTGCGCCGAAGCTGGTCTCAGCGTAGACCACGCAATCGAGCAGGTCGGGCGCGTTCTTCACTCTACCAACCCCGAGGTGGCCGCTGAGTTCGCCGCTACAGCGGCCGATATGCGTATCTCAGGCGTTCGCAGCCAAGCGTTCGACAACCTGGCGCAGAGGGCGGGTATTGTAAGCCTGCGTGGGATCGTCGCCGCGCTCAACCAGTCCGTTAGGTTCGGTACGCCGCTTGCCGGATCGCTGCGGGCCGTGGCAGCGGAGATGCGCACCGAGCGCTTGGTACGCTTTGAAGAGCGTGCGGCGCGTCTGCCGGTAATCCTGACGATGCCGCTGATGATTTTTATTTTGCCGTCCTTGATGATGGTGATCGGTACACCCTTGGCATTGCGCATCGTCGACATGCTGGGCAGGAGTCCGTGACGGTACATCAGGTCAAAGGAAACGAGTGCGCCCGCTAGCCCGGCAACGCCGCTGGGACCCGATTTGAGCCCCAATACCGGGTTGGCCAGAATGACAATGCCACTTCGCCGTTCAACCCAACTGCTCCGCTTCCGTGCGCCGCCGCACACCGAGAAGCGATGGTGCCAGATCGAGGACGGTCCTTCGTCGATAGATAAAGTAATCCCAGAGCAATTGCGACCTGCGATCGATCATGCCGTGTGACTTCGTCCGATCGCTTGGCGCGGCGATCGCGCGTGTATTTCGCGACAAAGCCGGCGCCGCCGCAACGATAGTAGCTATAGCGCTGCCGTGTTTGATCGGGATTGGCGCGCTCGGCGTCGAAACCGGCGTTTGGTTCACCATAAAGTTACAGAACCAGTCTGCCGCCGACTCAGCCGCCATCTCCGCCGCCTATGAGGTGATTGCCGGCAGAACCGACGTGACCGGCGAGCTGACGGCAGCTGCAGACGAGGCCGCCAGACGGAACGGCTATAAGGGAGCTACTCCTACAATCGCTTATCCCTATAGCGACGGGACCGTCACCAATGGCATCGCGGCTACGCTGCAGCAGTCCCAGGGAGCGTTGCTGGCTACGATGTTTTTGTCGGGCGTTACTATAGCCAATACGGCCGTCGCGGTCATCGAGGTGTTCGGCACCCTATGCACGCTGGCACTCGGGTCGAGCGGGACCGGTGTGGAGGTCGCCGAATTCGTCCAACTTGAAATGAGTAATTGTTCGGCCGCCGCGAATTCAATCAGCCGGACCGCCATCGAACTCGACGGCAGCGCCAGTTCGATAAGCGCCGCTACTCTCGTTGCAGTCGGCGAAGTGTCGCTCAACGGATCTCGGATCAACCCCGCGGCACCGCCGCCCCAGTTCATCCTGTCTTCACCCGCGCTGATCGGCGCCCCAGACGTTGCCGATCCTTATGCCAGCATTCTCATCCATTCCTTTCTGGTGAGCGGCATGCCCAAGACCGGCCGTTGCAGATCGAGCTCGGTAGGGGTCGTTCGGATCTACAAGGGCAACTGCGTCATACCTGGCTCATCATTGACCCAGGCGAACATAAAGCTGGCGGCCAGCACGCAAATATCTGGCGGATGGAGCATCCAAACGGGGCAGACGGTCGATCTGTCACCCGGGACGTATTGGGTTACCGGCGATCTCAACCTGCAGTCGGGTGCAGTTCTCGAATGCTCGAGCTGCGATAACATTCAGGGCACGGGCGTCACAATCATTCTGATCGCACAAGCCAACAAGGTAGGCGCCCTCTCGATTGCCAGCGGTTCAATGTTGGGTCTGAACGCGCCACACTCGGGCCAATTCGCGGGATTGGTCATCGTTCAGGATTCGAACGAATTACCCTCGGGTACGACCTATACGTCGAGTCACAGCACCATTGGCGGTAAGATGGGCGGTTCATTGAATGGCCTCGTCTATTTCCCGAACTCGTCGCTGACTTTCCACGCGAATCCGAGCTCTGCCGGTCCGAAATGTCTTTTACTGGTGAGTAGTTCGGTCAAGATCGACGCAACGTCGAGCCTCGACACCGCGGGATGCACAGCCGCCGGCCTAGCAAATCTTCCAATGCTCAGCAGGGTGGCTCTCGCGGAATGAAGGCACAGCTCAATTTGAAAAGTGGCGTTGTGCGGCGCAGACGGGCACGCGCGTTTGGCGGCCTAGGTACTGGCGGTAGTGTGGCTGCCGAGTTCGCTCTGGTAGCGCCTATCATCGTTCTGCTTGCGACCGGTATCGCCGACTTCGGTATGCTCGCGACCAAATCTGCGGGACTGGTGGCAACGGCGCGTATCGGCGCGGAATATGCGCGGACTTACCCGAACGACACGAGCGGCATATGCGCTGTCATGCAGAGTGCAATGAGCTTGGCGCCGGCGTTAATCTTTCCGGCGAATTTTCCGCGGAGTTGCGAGTGCGACGACGAGACAGCGATTGCATGCAGCGAGTCGTGTGCTACGGTCGGCCGTCCCGGACCCAATCGCGCCTTCATTCGGATCACGGCAAGCCAATCCTTCACGCCGCTGGTGCCGTGGCCGGGCATTCCTGCAACGTTATCGGCGACGACGCAGGTGCGGGTGCAATGAATTGGCTCAAGCGGCGGCGGTGCCGAGCGGACGCGGGTACGGCGGCTGTCGAAGGCGCGCTCATCATGTCGACGCTGTTGTTGGCGGTCGTGGGCAGCGTCGAATTTGCACGGGCGTTTTGGACTCACAACACGATGCTGCTCGCGGTCCAACAAGCCGGCCGCTACGCGATGGTATATAATCACCATCCGTCCATGACCTGCGGCGCCCAGAGCCAAGCCTCGAACTGCCCTACTTTGTCGGATACCCCGCTAGCCAATTGTTCAGCCCGGTATGCCCTGCAAGTATTGTCCGCCTATCGGGCGCCCCCGATCGGCGTTTCGGTTGCTGTCGACGCAACGACATCGCCCCCTACGACAACGATTTGCGCGAGCTATTCGTTCGACTTCGTGGCGCCGCAGCTTTTACCGTATGGACCGCTCGACCTCACGAGCCGCGTGACGGTCCCGCTGCTCTGAATTTCCTGCGCTTCGGTGCGCGGCAACAGAGGGTATGCCGCAAAATCGTCACGACGACCCTCCTGAACATCAGTTCGACAGGGCGAAATTGGGCGCGCCGGAAATATTGAACCCGGCGTCGGAAGACGGCACTATCAACGTTTCAGATATACGCTGACATAGCTCAGCGACCTTGAACGGCTTTGCGAGAAGCGGAATCCCTAAAACCCCGCCGGATCGAAGCACATCTGCGTGTCCCGACATCAGGATCACCTTCAATTCCCGCTGGCAGGTTCGGGCATGATCTATGACGGCGACGCCATTCATGTCTGGCATGGCGTAATCGACCACCAGAAGATCGAGCGGCCGTTCTCTTGCGATGATCGCAAGGGCCTCTGACGGGCCATTCGCTTCCCACACCACGTGGCCGCTGTCGCGCAGAACGGTCGCGACAAAGTTCATCACACCCGGATCGTCGTCGCACACCAGGATCCTCGCCTGGCCCGGCTCGATTACCGATAGGCCGGAACCGAGAGCGGCGCTTTTGCGAATAACGCTTCTGGCGCACGGCAACCACAAATCCACCTTCGTACCCTCACCGGGGCTGCTGGCTATCTCGACCGCTCCCCCCGATTGCGCCGTAAAGCCGTGAACGATCGATAATCCCAACCCCGAGCCATGGCCCGCCTCCTTCGTCGTAAAGAACGGCTCGAAGGCGCGTTGCAAGGTCTCCCTATTCATCCCGATGCCAGTGTCGGTTACTGAAATAACCACATAGTCGTCTGCTTGCAGGGCGGGCGGCAGGGTGCCGTTGTCTCCTCGTCGGTTCTCTGATTCAATCCGCAGAATTCCGCCTTCCGGCATTGCGTCGCGTGCATTGAGGGCGAGGTTCAGGATGGCCAGCTCCAGCTGGTTTGGGTCGACCCATGCCTGGTGCAGACCGGGTTCTGAGATTATCACCAGCTCGATTTCGGGGCCGATCGTCTGTCTGAGAAACTTTTCCGCGGCGCCGAGCACGCAAGGGATATCAACCGGCTTCGGATCCAAATGCTGGCGGCGCGCGAATGCCAGGAGATGGCGCGTCAGCGCGGCACCACGCTCTGCCGCGCCGAGGGCGGTCTGCAACAGTACCACGGCGCGGGGATCGGTGCTGACGCGGTTTTGCGCCAACTCGAGGTGCCCGACCACCACGGTGAGCAGGTTGTTGAAATCGTGAGCGATGCCACCCGTCAACTGGCCAACCGCCTCCATCTTATGCATTTGCCGCAGCTGATCCTCCGCGGCCCTTCGCTGCTCAATCTCCGATTGCAGCCGTTGATTTGCTGAAACCAACTCCTCCGTCTTCTCGGTCAGATCGAAGTTCAAACGCAATCCATTCGCGAATCCGCGCGTAGAATTGCAGGCTGCGAGCGTTATTGCCGCTGCGAACACCACCATCATATCGCCGTGCACGGTCCAGCCATCCAGGAAGAAGCGGCCGGCCAGTGGTAGCGAAGCAGGGAAAACATAGGCTATGAACGCCGGCAGATAGTTGGAAAATGCGACCAGAGAGGCGACGCACATGCCCCCGATGACAAATGCCACGAAGGTTTGCTCCGCCAGGTTATACGGAAGCAAAAGTGCGCTGCCGACACCCCACAGCAATCCCGACAGCCCGGACCCGAAGATCGCTGCTACCGCCCATCTGGTGGTGAACTCTGCCGGTCCCGCGTTGTGGCGATAACGGGTCCACCCGAATGCGCACACCCCTGACAGGGCGAAGGTCAGTGCCAAAAAGACCAGCCACCAAGTCTGTCCCTTATAGGACGCCAGCACGATCGCTACCAAGGCGGAATTGACCATGTTGACGAGGAGAACGACGGGGATGTGCTGGTAGAGAGCTTTTACCTGCGCGACGAAAATCCGGTTTGCCGTACCGACTCGTTTCACGTCGCCTCGCTTGGTAGGATTCAGAGGAGATGCAAACCGCGGCGAACTGCCGCTGAGCAAATCTGGCCAGGCAGCCGGCCGAGGCCTTTCCCAGGACTAGGATCTTAACGGGCCTATGTCAGTCCAACGTCATATCCACGTCTGAAGGATGTCAAAAAGGCCGCCCTTATTTGATGCTTTTCATCCAGGTAGCAGGCCACGGCAGGCGCCCGGCCGAAATATATCAAAAGAGGCAGAAATCCGGATAGATCCGAGGCTATTGAAACAATTGGTCGCCAACAGACGTAATTTTGCCATAATTCGTACGATAGTAACACAATCGAGCCAAGCCACTACGCACCGGTGGCATTGCCGATGAGTAGGGGTAGCTATGGTTGCGGCTGGTCCGCGCTGCACTGCGACAGCGGGCGGCCGATGCGTGGAGCCGTATTACAGCCGGACAAGAGTTTCCTCGGGCTCTATTGGGACAATGCTGATGACTTTGTCAATTAACGTGCTTGGACCTTTGGTACTAAAGAGTGACGGTTATCGGCTCGGCAAGCTCCCGAAGAAGGCGCGCGCCCTGCTTGCCTTTCTCGCAGCCCAGAACGGCCATGCGGTCACCCGCGAGCGCCTGGCGGACCTGCTCTGGCCGTACCAGGGGTCGGAGCAAGCCCGCCACAGCTTGCGCAATTGCCTGTTGGAGTTACGCAAGGCGCTGGGACAAGAAGCTGCTACTCATTTGATGGCCGATTTCGCCACCTGCGGAATCCAGCATGCGAAGGTCGATCTCGAGGACTTCGAACGGCTGTCACGCTCGCAGCACCGGTGCGACTTGCAAGCGGCGGCAGAGCTGTACCGCGGAGATTTTCTGGCCGACTTCTATATCGCCTCAGAGCCCTTCCAGGAATGGTTGGCGGGAGAGCGCGACCGCACCCTCGCGACGGTATGCGAGGTCCTGCAGCGGTTGAGCGCCCAACAAGACGCCGCCGGCGAGCACGAGGCCGCGATCCAGTCCGGGCGCCGGCTGGTGATGCTCGACCCGCTTTCCGAACTCGGACAGCGCGTGTTGATGCGCGCCTACGCGCGTGCCGGTCGCCGAGGCGAAGCGCTCCGCCAATACAAAACCTGCGTCGAGACGTTGAAGCGCGAATTGGGGGTCACACCCGACGGGAAGACGCAGGCGCTGGCCGGCTCGATTGCGCGTTCGGGTGGCGAGACCGCCCAGATGGCGAGCAGCACAGCCGGTAACCAGACCCGCGCGATGTTCAACACGATGGCTGATCGCGCGCACGGAAGCCTCACTTTCCGGTCTCAGGAGGAGCCGATTCCGGGGACAGCAAAACCGCAATGGCCTTGCTTGCTCCCGTCCGTTGCCGTGGCGGTTGCGCCGATGCGCAACCTGACAGGCGATCCCGATCGGCAACGGCTGGTGGACGCTTTTACCGACGACCTGGTCACCGACCTCCTTCGGCAAAGCCGCGGTCTCTCCCTCAAACCCCTGACAGGGGAGCATCCCGTGACGGGCAGGGTTGCGCGGATGCCGGCTTCCGAACCCGAATATGATTACGTCGTCACCGGGAGCGCCCAGCGCGGCAACCGGGACACCTTGCGGGTCAATATGCGGATCATCGATGCCGCGACCTCAGAGTATCTGTGGGCGGGTCGGCATGAGTTTCGTCCAGAGGAACTCGCGTCGATCCAGACGAGGATTACACGTCGGATTTCGAGGGAGCTTCACGTGTTGCTGCTCCAGGCGGCGAGCCGGCGCGCCTTCAGTCAGGCCGGCGTGGAGCATGGGGTAACCGAAGCCTTGTCGCGGGCGGTGAGTGCGCTCCAACAAGGCATGCGCGCCGAGTTGTCGGCCGAAGCACAGCGGTGGTACCTGACGGCGCTGGCGAGCGATCCGCGCAATGTCGAGGCGCTGACGGGACTGGCGATCACCTGTCAACACCTTGTCAGCAACCCATATTGGGCCGAGCCGCGGATGGTGGCAGCGGCCTCCGACCTGGGCCGTGAGGCGGCAGCGATTGCGCTCTCGATCGCTCCCGGGCACGCGCCTGCACATTGTGTGCAAGGCATGCTGTACTCGGCTGCCGGAAAACTGGACGAGGCAGGACGGGCCTTCGAGCACGCTTTGGCCACCGATGCCGGGTTCGGGATTGCCCACGGCTTCGCCGGGTACAATGCGGCCTTCCTCGGCCATGCCGCCGAGACCGTACCGGCGATCGAGCGTGCAATGAGCCTCGATCAGGCTGACAGGCGGCATAGTATTTTGCTATTCTTTGGCGGGTTTGCGGAACTGCTGCTGGGACGAACCGAGGAGTCGATCTCGCTCCTTCACAAATCTTTGGACCGCAATCCCAGCTACGGAAGCGCCCAAGTTTTCCTGACGGCGGCGCTGTCCGCAGCTGGACGGGACAGGGAAGCGACCCAAACCGCGGCCAAGTTCCGCGCACAGTATCCCGGGTACCGGACCCATGCTCTTGAACAGCTCTGGCTGTCGCGCTCAGGGTCTGCGGCCTACTGCGCACAGATCCATCCCCTCTTCGAGAAAATTCGCGGCCTCGGGCTCGCGAATTGATGTCACGGCGGCTTGGTTACCCCATGCTACCGGGCGGCGGTCTGCGAGAGCCTGTGTGACAACTCCAGTGCCATTTTCTGGTGCTCCTCGAGGGTCGGCAAGGTTTGCTGCGCGAATTGCTTCAACTCGGCATGATTGCCCGAGCGTTCCTCTTGCCGGAATAGCTTCACCGCTTTGTTGTGGTCCTCGACCATGTCGCGGACATACTGCTCGTCGAAGGCCTTGCCGTGCAGGGTCTGGAGCTTTTCGCGCATCCGTTGGTGGTCTGAATCGGGCGCTTTTGGCATATCGGCCCCGAGCCCGGTCGCGATCGCCGTCAGTTGTTCGTTCGCTTTCGTGTGGTCCTGGATCATCCGATCGGCGAACCGCTTGACGTCGGCATTTTCCGATTTCTGCGCGAGCTTGCTGAGCTCGATCTCGCCCATGCCACCGATCGCGGCTTCTTTGATAAAGGTATCGTCTTCGTGGCTTAGCGCAGCTTTGGCAGATGCGCCGGCATTATGGCCGGGCTGACTGGTTTGGGCAAAGATCGGAGGTGGTGCGAGCAGGCCGACGGCGACAACCGCGGTCGCGGTAAGTAAACGAAGCATCATATCACTCCCGGTGCGACATTCAGCTTCTTCAACGGAGGCGTTTCGGGCGAAGTTCCTTAAAACGCCGACTTGAGCCCGACAGAACTCGCGCGGCGCCGAAGCTCGGCTTTCCGTGCCCCCTCCGTTCCGACGCGCCAAGCTCACGCAGCGAGCCGGTGTTTTCGGATCAATGACAGAATTTCGCTGGCAGCTGGGGGGATGTTGGTGCCGGGGCCGTAGATCGCGCTAACCCCGGCTTTTTTCAGGAAATCGTAGTCCTTGGGCGGGATGACACCGCCGACGACGACGAGGATATCGGCCGCGCCTTCGCGCTTCAGGGCTTGGATCAGCGCTGGGACTAATGTCTTGTGCCCAGCGGCATGGGTCGAGACGCCGACGATGTGGACGTCGTTTTCGACCGCCTGGCGGGCGGCCTCCTCCGGGGTCTGGAACAGGGGACCGATATCGACGTCGAAGCCGATATCGGCGAAGGCCGTGGCGATGATCTTGGCGCCGCGGTCGTGGCCGTCCTGGCCGAGCTTGGCAACCAGCATGCGCGGCCGCCTGCCGTCGTCGTGGGCAAAGGCCTCGATCTCACGCTGCACCCGCCGGAAAGTTTCGTCGTCCCGATACTGGCCGCCATAGACACCGCTGACGGCGCGGATCTGCGCGCGGTGACGGGTGAATATCTTTTCCAGAGCGTCGGAGATCTCGCCGACCGTTGTGCGCGCCCGGGTGGCCTCGACCGCCAATGCCAGGAGGTTGCCCTTGCCGCTCTCTGCCGCTTTGGTCAGCGCAGCGAGCGTGGCGCTGACTCGGCCTGGGTCGCGCAGGCGGCGGACGCGATCGAGGCGCTCGATTTGCCGATCGCGTACCGCGGTGTTGTCGACATCGAGGAGCTCGACTGCGGTGGTCTCGCCGGTACGGTATTTGTTGACCCCGACAATCGTCTCCTCGCCGCGGTCGATCCGGGCCTGGCGACGGGCGGCGGCTTCCTCGATGCGCAATTTCGGCATGCCGGCCTCGACCGCCTTCGTCATGCCGCCCATCGCTTCTACCTCGCCAATGAGCGCCATTGCCGCTGCGCCGATTGAATGGGTGAGGCTCTCGACGTAGTAGCTGCCGCCGAGCGGGTCGACGACATGCGGGATGCCGGTCTCCTCGGCGAGGATCAGCTGCGTGTTACGGGCGACCCGCGCCGAGGATGGGGTCGGCAATGCAAGCGCCTCGTCAAACGAGTTCGTGTGCAGTGACTGGGTGCCGCCGAGCACTGCGGCCAATGCCTCCAATGTCGTGCGGATGATGTTGTTGTGCGGGTCCTGCTCGGTGAGGCTCACCCCCGAGGTCTGGCAATGCGTGCGCAATGCGAGGCTCGCCGGGTTCTTGGGCGCGAACTGCTCCATCAGCCGTGCCCACAAGACCCGCGCGGCGCGTAGTTTCGCGATCTCCATGAAGAAATTCATGCCGATCCCGAAAAAGAACGACAGGCGCGGCGCGAAATCGTCGATCTCGAGGCTGCGCGACAGCGCGGCCCGCACGTATTCGAGCCCGTCGGCCAAAGTAAAGGCGAGCTCTTGTACCGAAGTCGCGCCGGCCTCCTCCATGTGATAGCCCGAAATCGAGATCGAGTTGAAGCGAGGCATATGCCGGGCGGTGTATTCGATTATGTCGGCGACGATGCGCATCGACGGCCCGGGCGGGTAGATATAGGTGTTGCGGACCATGAACTCCTTGAGGATGTCGTTCTGGATCGTGCCGGTGAGCTTCTCCTGCGGCACCCCCTGCTCCTCGGCGGCGACAATATAGCCGGCGAGCACCGGCAAGACCGCGCCGTTCATCGTCATCGACACGCTCATCCGATCGAGCGGGATGCCGTCGAACAGGATCTTCATGTCCTCGACCGAGTCGATCGCGACCCCGGCCTTGCCGACATCGCCGACGACACGCGGATGATCGCTGTCGTAGCCGCGGTGGGTCGCGAGGTCGAAGGCGATCGACAGCCCCATCTGCCCGGCCGCCAGATTTTCGCGATAAAACCGGTTCGACTCCTCGGCCGTCGAAAAGCCGGAATATTGCCGGATGGTCCACGGCCGGTTCGTGTACATCGTCGCGCGCGGGCCGCGCAGATAGGGCGCGAACCCCGGCATGATATCGGGCAGCTTCACGCCGGCGTGCTCGACGTCTTCGAGGTCTTCTGCAGTGTAGAGTGGCTTGACGCGGATGCCTTCCGGTGTTGCCCTATGAAGCTCTTCGAGCGGTCTGCTCTTCAGCTCGGCGCGCGCAAGCTGTATCCAGTCATCGATCGTTTTCGCCGGAAATGCCCCGTTCTCTGCCATTGTCTTCTCCCGCGCCCGGTGAAGACTATATGGTCGCTGGCGCTCCCGCGTCCATGACTGCGGCTGCACGCAACGTGTAGCGCAAAAAGACCGCTGCGGTCAGCAACAGCACCGCCCCGATCTGATGCGCCGCTGCCAGCGGGATCGGCACGACGAGGATCAAGGTCGAGATACCGAGCGCCACCTGCAGCGCAGCCACCGCCAGCAGCACGTGCAGCGCGATATGAGCCGATTTCGGCAGGGGCGAGCGCAGGCCGGCTGTCCAGAGCACGAAAATGGCTGCCGCCGTCGTGACAGCGAGCAAACGGTGGTCGAATTGGATCGCTGCGATATTCTCGAACCAGTTCAGAAAAAACGGGTGGAGCTGGTCATAGCCCGCGGGCACTACCCTGTCGTCCATCAGTGGGAAGGTATTGTAGGTCAGCCCAGCACGGGTTCCGGCGACAAAGCCGCCGGCTAGAATTGTCAGCGAGACAAGCGCGAGCACGGCTTCGGCAGCCCGCCGCCATCCCGGACTCGCACCTGAGTGCAGATCCGGAAGCGGCGGGCCGCGGACTATACCGAGCGCCGTCCAGAAGATCGCCGCGTAAATCGCGAGAGCGAGAGCGAGATGGGCGACGAGCCGGTATTGGCTGACCTCGATCCGGTCGGCGAGGCCGCTCTCGACCATGTACCAGCCGAGCACGCCCTGAAAGAACCCGAGCAGCAGGATGCCGGCGAGCGGCGCGGTCAGCCGCCGCGGCAGCCGCCGCCGTGCCAGGAACCAGGTGAATGGCACGGCAAAGGCGACCCCGATCAACCGGCCCAATAGCCGGTGGAGATATTCCCAATAATAAATGCTCTTGAATTCGTCCAAGCTCATCGCGGAATGGACGGCCCGATACTCGGGGATCTGCTGATACTTCGTGAATTCCGAGGCCCAATCGGCGGCCGACAGCGGCGGAACAATGCCGATGACGGGCTTCCATTCGGTAATCGACAGGCCGGAGAGCGTGAGCCGCGTGATGCCCCCGACCACCACCATGAGAAAAATCAGTCCGCAACAAGTGAGGAGCCATGCTGCAATCGGATCTACCGCTGAGCTTTTGCGATGCTCTTGCGAATTCGCAGGGGTCGCTGCCGAAATCGACAAGGCCCGATCCTCATAACTTGGATACCGGGCAAGTGAGGGCGAGTTCCGCCGAAGGCAAGAGCCTGACACTCCTACGCCCGGGTCTCGACCGTCGATGATTCAGCGGCTAATGCAGACGCAGCGATGCATTGACATGATGGAACCTGCCGCGACCGGGAGATCGGGCCTGCCCAACCTTTACCGAATGAAGCTTGCCCTCGATGTTGCGGCTCCAGAATTCCAGAAAGCGGCGGAGCTCGGGAAAGTCCGGAGCTAGGTCGAGTTTCTGCCAGATAAAACTCTGCAACAAGTCCGGGTGGTCGGGCATGCGATAGATGATCTCGGCAGTGGTCAGCCGATACTCACGACGTTGAGGCATCGGGCCGCTCATACGAATCTCCTCTCGACTCGTTCCCGCTAACCGCGAGCATGCTCCGTCGGTTTCGCTGAGGCAACAGAAAAGTCCTCCTATAACAGTAGCTTAGCAGCTTATCGGCAAGAGCGCTGCCAACCGTGCGTCGAGCCCTCCCTTGAAGCCATGGCGCGAGAGGTTAGATTAGACCACTACCGGAAACATTCATGCTGGCGGTTTGTTTACCGGAGACGGTGTCTGCCAGTCCTAAGGTCTCCACAGCGATGAAGTGGGTTTTGTCAGCCCTCGTTGTCTCAGGCGGCATTGCCCTGACGGCGGGTAATGTTTCCCCCGTACTCGCCGGCGCGCCGATACCCCTGGCGGATGGCGCACCGGTGCAGAGCCTCGCGCCGGTGGTCAGCAGGATCACCCCTGGGATCGTCGGCATCTCGGTGCGCGGGCGGGTGCGGGAAGACAATCCGTTGCTGCAAGACCCGATGTTCCGTCGTTTTTTCAACATGCAGCAGCAGCCGGTCGAGCGCGAGACGCAGGCGACCGGCTCGGGTGTGATTGTCGACGCCGCGCAGGGTTATGTGATGACCAATGCGCATGTCGTCGAGAATGCGAACAGTATCGAAGTCACGACTAAGGACAACCGGCGGCTGACCGCGAAATTGATTGGCCGCGACCCCGACACCGACATCGCCGTGCTGCAGATCCCCTCGAGCGATTTGACGGCGGTCCCGATCGGCGATTCCGATCGTCTGCAGGTCGGCGATTTCGCGCTGGCGATCGGCAATCCGTTCGGTCTCGGCCAGACCGTGACTTCGGGCATCATCAGCGCGCTCGGGCGCAGCGGTCTCGGCATCGAAGGGTATGAGGATTTCATCCAGACCGACGCGTCGATCAATCCCGGCAATTCGGGCGGCCCGCTGGTCGATCTGCAGGGCCGCGTCGTCGGCATCAATACGGCGATACTGGCGCCCGGTGGCGGAAACATCGGCATCGGTTTTGCCGTCCCAATCAATATGGCCCGCCAAGTCATGGATCAGCTCGTCAATTACGGCGAGATCAAGCGCGGCCGCATCGGCGTGGCGATCCAGGACCTCACACCCGACCTAGCCCAAGCGCTCGGCACCAGGCACACCCAGGGCGCAGTGATCGCTCGCGTCGAGCAGGGCTCACCCGCCGAGCGCGCCGGATTGCGGACCAACGACCTCGTCGTGGCAATCAATGGCGCGCCGATGCGCAGCGGCACCGAGCTGCGCAACCGGGTCGGGCTGTCGCGGATCGGCGATGAGGTCGAGCTCACGGTCGAGCGCGGCGGCGCGGAGCGCACCGTCTCTGTTCGCATCGAAAAAGCTACGACCACGGCGCAGCGGCAGCGTCCGAGACAGCGCTGACCGCGGGATGGCGCAGACCCCCTACGAGGTGCTGGGCGTCAAGCCGGACGCCAGTGCGGACGAGATCCGCAAGGTCTACCGCAAGCTCGCCAAGCAGTTTCACCCGGATCTGAACCCCGGTAAACCCGAGGCTGAAGCGCGTTTCAAGTCGATTTCCGCGGCTTATGACCTGCTCTCCGATCCCGAAAAGCGGGGGCGGTACGACAGGGGTGAAATCGACGAAACCGGCGCAGAGCGCCCGCCGCGCGGCTATTATAGGAGTCAAGCGGAAGGCGCTCAGGGGTGGCGATACCAGCCCGAAGGTGAGATGGATCTGAACGATCTCGAGGATCTGTTCGCGGCGTTCGGCTCGGCCGGGCGCAGGCGACGCGGCGAGGGCGGGGCGGGGTTCAGGGCGCGCGGCGCCGACCGGCACTTCACCTTGACCGTCGATTTCGTCACGGCGGCGACCGGCGGCAAGCAGCGGCTATCGCTCGCGCCCGAGGAATGGCTCGACGTAACGATACCCGCTGGAGTCGAAGACGGTCAGGTGCTGCGGCTCAGAGGCAAGGGCGGCCCGGGCTTTGGCGGCGGCACGGCCGGCGATGCACTGATCGAAGTTCACGTCGCACCTCATCCGCTGTTCCGCCGGGACGGCGACAATGTTCTGCTCGAATTGCCGGTAAGCCTTGCCGAGGCGGTTCTCGGGGCGAGGGTGTCGGTGCCGACCGTGACGGGGCCGGTGACGATGACGATACCGAAGGCCTCGGATACCGGCACGCAATTGCGGCTACGCGGCAAGGGGATTCAGAAGAAGCACCCGGGCGACGAAATCGTGACGCTCAAGGTGTTCATCGGGCAAACCTCGGATCCCGAACTCGCGACGTTTCTCGAAAAATGGGCGCCGCAACACCCGTTCGATCCGCGGCAGGGGACTCCCGCTGCATGATCGCGTTCGACGATTTGCTGCGTCAAATGAAGGGGCTCGACCGCCGCGACCTGATGCGGTGGGTCGAAAATCGCTGGGTGTTGCCCGAGCGGCAGGACCAGACTTGGATCTTTCACGAAGTCGACATTGCCCGGGTCGAGCTGATCCTCGAAATCCGTCAGGAATTTGCGATCGACGAGGAGGCGCTGCCGCTGGTCCTTGGGCTCCTCGACCAGGTCTATGACCTACGTCGCCAGTTGCGCCGGGTATGCGATGCGCTCGCGGCCCAGCCGCGGGAGGTGCAGGCCGCCGTCCGGCGCGCGCTGCCGCCGCTAACGGGCCCGGAAATTCCGCACGACTGAGCCGCTGGCGACGGGGAGGTGGGCGGATAAGCGAAGCGCGTTACGCCACTTCGAAGCCGGCGGGATCCTGACGGAAAGCGGCGGAATGTGCGTGGCGCTTTTCCGCCCTACATCACCGACAACTCCGCTAAGATCGCAGCCCGAACCGTGAGCACAGGGAGGATGACGTGCAGTTGAGCCGCGAGGAATTGCTCAAAGCCTATCGTGACATGGCAACGATCCGCCGCTTTGAGGAATGCGTGCAGGAGGAGTTTTCGAAGGGCGGCATTCCTGGCTTTGTCCATCTCTATGCCGGAGAGGAGGCCGCTGCCGTTGGCGTCTGCTCACATCTCGGGCCGCAGGATTACATCGCCAGCACCCATCGCGGACACGGCCACAGCATCGCCAAAGGCTGTGATCCGGCTCTGATGATGCAGGAGCTGTTTGCCAAGAAGACCGGGTTGTGCGGCGGTAAGGGCGGCTCGATGCACATCGCTGATCTCGACCGCGGCATGCTTGGGGCCAACGGGATCGTCGGCGGCGGGCCGCCGCTCGTCATCGGCGCCGCGCTGACCGCCAAAACCCTCGGGCGCAACACCGTCGCCGTCTCGTTCACCGGCGACGGCGGCTCGAACCAGGGCACCACCTTCGAGGCGATGAATATGGCCGTGGTGCTTAAATTGCCGGCAGTGTTCGTGTTCGAGAACAACCAATACGGCGAGGGCACCGCCTTCGAATATGCGGTCGGCAGCGGCGACATCGCGGGCCGCGCAGCCGGTTTCGGCCTGCCTAGCGTCAAAGTCAGCGGCGACGACTTCTTCGAGGTGCACGAGGCGGCGCGCGAGGCCATCGAGCGCGCCCGCACCGGCGCCGGCCCGAGCGCAATCGAGGTCGACACCTGCCGCTTCTACGGCCACCACTCGGGCGATGCGCAGCTGTATCGCGGCAAGGACGAAGTGCGGCGCCTCCGCGAAGACCGCGATTGCCTGAAGCATTTCCGGCGCCGGGTCGGCGAGGCCGGACTGCTCGACGGGGCAGAGCTCGACCGCGTCGAGAGCGAGGTCGCGGCCCTGATCGACCATGCGGTCGAAGTCGCGCGGGCGGCCCCGCCGCCCGATACCGACGCTTTGTTGCGCGACGTCTATGTCTCTTACTGAGGGAGCGCGTGATGGCACTGAAATCGATCCGCCAGGCGCTCAACGAGGCGCTGGCGCAAGAAATGCGACGGGATGCGCGGGTCATCGTGATCGGCGAGGACGTGGCCGGCGGCGCCGGCTCGCAAGGTCAGCGCGATGCCTATGGCGGCGTGCTCGGCGTGACCAAGGGGCTCTTTGGCGAATTCGGTGAGGGCCGGGTCATCGACACCCCGATCACCGAGTCGGCGATCATGGGCGCCGCCGCAGGCGCTGCGGTCACCGGGCTGCGCCCGGTCGCCGAACTGATGTTCTCTGATTTCTTCGGCGTCTGTTTCGACCAGATCTACAACCAGGCCGCCAAGTTCCGCTATATGTTCGGCGGCAAGGCCAAAACCCCGCTGGTCATCCGCACGATGATCGGCGCCGGCCGCAGTGCCGCGGCCCAGCATTCACAAAGCCCCTACCACATCTTCACCTCGGTCCCGGGGCTCAAATGCGTCGTGCCGTCGAACGCCTATGACGCCAAGGGGTTGCTAATCCAAGCAATCCGCGACGACGACCCGGTCATTTTCTGCGAGCACAAGCTGATGTACGACCTCCGGGCCGAGGTCCCGGACGAGCCCTATACGATCCCGTTTGGCGAGGCCAACATCGTGCGCGACGGCGACGACGTGACCGTCGTCGCGCTCGCCCGCATGGTGCATTACGCCGACGAGGCGATCGACTCGCTCGCCAAGGAGGGGATCGAGTGCGAGCTGATCGACCCGCGCACGACCTCGCCGCTCGACGAGGACACGATCCTCGAGAGCGTCGAGCGCACCGGCCGTCTCATCGTCGTCGACGAGGCGACACCCCGCTGCAGCATGGCGGCCGACATCGCCGCACTCGTCGCCGACAAGGCCTTCGCCTCCCTGAAAGCGCCGATCAAGCGGGTGACCGCGCCGCACACCCCGGTCCCGTTCGCCCCGTCCTTGGAAAAGCTCTACATTCCGAGCCCCGAGCGGATCGCCGAAGCGGTGCGCGAAGTCCACGGGTACGCGAGGTAGACCGTAACAGCTGTCATTGCGAGGAGCGTAGCGACGAAGCAATCTCGACGAGCCGAGGCAAGCCGGCGCGTGATTGCTTCGCTGCGCTCGCAATGACACGCAGGAATTGCCAATGACCAGCCCAGAAATCACCGCGATTACGATGCCGAAATGGGGCCTGACGATGACCGAGGGCACAGTCGTCGGATGGCTCAAGCAGCAGGGGCAGGGTATTGCCGCAGGTGAGGAACTCCTCGAAATCGAGACCACCAAGATCACCAATGTCATGGAAGCCCCAACGGGCGGCATCTTGCGGCGGATCGTGGCGCCCGCGGGTGCGACTTTACCCGTAGGCGCCCTGCTCGCCGTGGCGGCTCCGGAGGAGGTGGCGGAAGGCCAGATCGACAACTTCATCGCAGGATTTGCGGTCCCCGAGCCGTCGGCAGAAGCGGCGGTCGACGCCGAAACTGTAAGCCCGCGGGAACTGGAGGCAGCCGGCCTGCGGCTGCGCTATCTCGCACTCGGCGAGGGCGACAGTGTCCCGGTCCTGCTCCTGCACGGCTTTGGCGCCGATCTCAACACCTGGATGTTCACCCAACCCGCTCTGGCCGAAGGAAGACGGGTCATCGCGCTGGATCTACCGGGTCACGGCGGCTCCGCCAAGCAGGTGGATCAGGCCGACAGCCAGAGCTTGGCCGCCGTAATCGGCCAAGCGCTAAACGCGCTCGGCGTCGAACGGGCGCACCTTGTCGGACATTCGATGGGGGGTGGTATCGCCATTGCGTTCGCATTGCGACAGCCCGAGCGCGTGGCAACGCTGTCGTTGATAGCGTCAGCCTCGCTCGGGCCGGAAATCAATGCGGCCTTTATCGATGGCTTTGTACGCGCCACGCGGCGGCGCGAGGCAATGGAGGTGCTCGGTCTGCTGGTCCACGACCCGGCACTCGTCAGCCGCACGATGGTCGAGGATGTATTGCGCTACAAAAGGCTCGACGGCGTGCCGGCGGCATTGACGGCCATCGCCGAGGAATGGTTTCCGGGCGGCCGGCAACATGCCGGCCTTGGCGATGCCGTCGCGGCGCTGAAACTGCCGGTGCAAATCATCTGGGGGCACGAGGACCGCATCATCCCGGTCGCCCACGCCGAAACGCTCGCATCGCGCCTCCCGGTTCACATCCTCGAGCAAACCGGACACCTGCCCCATATGGAAAAAGCCGGCGAGGTCAACCGGCTGATAAAGAGGCTGATCGAGAGCCAAGCTTAAACAGGATTAACCAAAACTATTGTTCTTTTATGCGCCTTCCGCCAACGCAATTTCTCGAATGCCGGTCTCTGTCACATCCTGCGGGCGCTGGTCTTCGAGGCTCACCTCAAGCTGCCCGGCTACCGCAGCTTCGCGGCGCTAGACCGAGCCTACACGCACAGCCTCACGGCGCGATGCAACGGGTATGCATTGAACACATTGCGCTCCGCCCTCGATTACTGCGCGCGGACCCCGGCCGAGCGCATTGAGATCGACCGCGGATATCTCGCCAAGCTGACGGCGCACGAACTCGCGGAGGAGCGCAAGCTGACAGCGCAGGTGCTGGCCTTTTTCGTCTCGGTGCGCCAGCGAAGCGGGCTTAATTCGGAATTCGCCCGAAGCTTCGAGAACTCCTGGACTGCCGCCCCGCGCGACGTCGAAGCGGCGGTGCCGGTCAACTGAGTCGGCGTGCCCGGAAAAGGACTTCGATCAGGTGCGACCCGAGGCCGCCAAACGGCGGCGGAGCAGGGTGCGCATGAACCTGTTGGGGCTGCGGCCGATCTGGGCTGCAGGAGGTTTAGGCGAGGCGGGAGGAGGGGAGGGGGCAGCTGCGCCCGATGCTTCTTCGGAGGAATAGCGCCGCTCGAAATCCGCGTCGCTGAAGGTCAAACCCATGTCTTCTTCTTTGATCATTTCTAGCCGTTCCTCCTCTATGGTTGTGTGTATCAAAGGAGCCGCCGATGCGGTCCTCCCCAACCGCTACTGCCGCACGTATTTGACGATGCGGCGCACACGGCCCCACTCGCCCGGCTGGACGACGTAGAGATCGCCCTGTGAGTCCACCCAGATGCCGTGGCAGGAGCGGTTGACCGGTCCATCCCCCCAGCGCGCCAAACGCTCGCCGTCGAGGGTCAGGATGCTGATCATGCCGCCATTGTGCTCAGGGATGTAGACGGTGTCGTCTTCGTCGACATAGAAAAACGCCGGGCCGATCAGCTCGGTCGGCCATACCGTCAGCAATTTGCCGTCCTGGTCGAAGACCTGAACCCGATCGTTTTCGCGGTCGGCGATCAGCACGCGCCCGCGGCGGTCGATCCACACGCCGTGCGGCAGGTTGAACTGCCCGGGTGCATTACCTGGTTCGCCCCAGGAGAAGAGGTACTTGCCGTCGGCCGAGAATTTGTGCACTCGGGCATTGCCGTAGCCGTCGGTCATGAACATCTCGCCGCTCGGCGCAAACGCGATGTCGGTCGGCAGGTTGAATGGCCCGCCGCCATGCGTGACTTTCTTCCACGCGGACGAACTGAAGTCGTCTTCCAGCACACCGGTATCGGAACGCTCCCCTTTGGTGCCGATGGTCTGCAATAGCCGGCCGTCGGTCGTGAATTTCATGAACTGCCCGTGATACTCGTCGGTCAGCCACACGAAATCGTTGTCATCGATGCGGATCGCGTGGGGAAACGAAAACAGGCCGGCGCCCCAGGACGACAGAAACTGGCCGTCCCGATCGAAGATCACGACGGGATGCTGAGGGTTTCTGTTGAAGCAGTAGACCCGGTCCTGGGAGTCGACGGAGACAGCGCACGCTCTCACCTCGATACTTTCGGGAGGGCGAGCCCAATCCTCGTGCACTCGATAGGTGTATTTGCCGCTGCCGACGATCGGATCCATCGTTTCCCCTTTCCGTTCTTATCGGCGTCACAGCCGCCTTATCTGCATAGTACGCGCGCGACGGCGCAAATCGCTTTCTATTCTGCACCGCGAGGGTCCGGTGCAGGTCAGCCTTGCTTGCTCGGCATAACGCCGCGCACCGTCAGGGTGCATGCTGCACAGTCATCTGCTACGAGCGGGCGAGGACGACCCATGCATGACATCGTCATTCGCGGCGGCACGATTATCGACGGCGCCGGCCAGGCGGGATTCACCGGAGACGTTGCAATCGATGACGGGCGGATCGCCGCGGTCGGCGGCAAGGCGGGCCCGGCACGGCGAGACATCGCCGCCGACGGGCTCCTGGTCACGCCGGGTTGGGTGGACGTGCACACCCATTACGACGGGCAGGCGACCTGGGACCCGATGCTCGCGCCGTCTTCCTGGCACGGCGTCACGACAATCCTGTTCGGCAATTGCGGCGTCGGTTTCGCGCCGGTGCGCTCCTATCACCGCGACGCGCTGATCGATCTGATGGAGGGTGTCGAGGACATCCCTGGGCCGGTGCTCGCCGAGGGCCTCAAATGGGATTGGGAGAGCTTCCCCGACTTTCTCGACGCGCTGGAGCGGATGCCGCGAACGATCGATGTCGCGGCGCAGGTGCCGCATCACCCGCTGCGCGTCTATGTCATGGGCGACCGCGCGATCCGGCGCGAGCCGGCAACCGCCGAAGACATCGCCGAGATGCGCCGGCTGACCGAGGAGGCGGTGCGCGCCGGCGCCTTTGGTTTCACGACGTCGCGGACCAATGCGCACAAGACGACGCAGGGTGAGATGGTCCCGGGCCGCTTCGCCGAGATCGAGGAGCTGACCGGGATCGGCGCCGGTCTCGGTAGGGCAGGGGCCGGCACCTTCGGCATGAACAGCGATTTCGAGGACGAAGCGGCCGAATTTGTCTGGCTCACGCGCCTCGCAAAGGAGACCGGCCGACCGGTGTGGTTCTTATTGACGGACCGGCCGACCGATCCGCAGCGCTGGCGGCGCATCATGGCCGGCGTGCACCAGGCTCGCGCCGCGGGCGCCTCGGTGACGGCGCAGGTCGCCGGGCGGCCTGTCGGGGTCATTCTCGGCATCGCGACGTCGCTCAACCCGTTCGCCGTCCGCGAGCGGTACAAGCCGTTCGAGCGCTTGCCGCTGGGCGAGCGTCTCGCGCGGCTGCGCGATCCGGCGGTGCGCCGCGCGATCCTCGACGACCGGCCGTCGCCGGCTCTGCTCAGCCGCTTCGGGCCGCTCGTCCAGTTCGCCGCCGGGCAGTGGGACCGCATGTACCTGATGGGCGACCCACCCGATTACGAGCCGCGGGCGGAGACCAGCGTCGCCGCGATCGCGGCGCGCGAAGGCCGCTCGCCGGACGAGGTCGCCTACGACTATCTGACCGCCGACGCCGGAAATTTCCTGTTCTTCCCGGTGACCGGCTATGCCCGGGACGATCACGAGCCGATCCGCGAGATGCTGACCGACCCCGGCACATTGCTCGGGCTGGGCGATGGCGGTGCGCATGTCGCGATGATCGTCGATGCGAGCGCGCCGACCTACATGCTGACCCATTGGGGCCGCGACCGGAAGCGCGGCCCGGGTCTGCCGCTCGAATACATGGTGAAGCGCCAGACGAGCGAGACGGCCGATTTCTTCGGCTTCCACGACCGCGGCCGGCTACAGCCCGGCAAGCGCGCCGACATCAACCTGATCGACTTCGACCGGCTACGCCTCCACGCCCCCGAGGTGGTCAACGACCTCCCCGCCGGCGGCAAGCGCCTCGTGCAGCGCGCCCAGGGCTACGAGGCAACCCTCGTCGCCGGTACCCCTGTCTTCGAGCGCGGCGAGCCTACCGGCGCCAAACCCGGAAG
>Ga0207693_10000397_pt1 | contig 40037 bp, 40 predicted proteins | sample LARL81metaG_FD_184347 | JGI IMG/M metagenome (GOLD analysis project Ga0207693, IMG submission 184347) | Corn, switchgrass and miscanthus rhizosphere microbial communities from Kellogg Biological Station, Michigan, USA - LAR L8-1 metaG... | ecosystem: Host-associated > Plants > Roots >... | reverse complement strand
ACTAGGAGTGAGTGCTAACATGGAAATTCGTCCTTTGCATGATCGCGTGATCGTCAAGCGGCTGGAAGAAGAGCGCAAGACTGCCGGCGGCATCGTCATACCTGACACCGCCGCGGAGAAGCCGTCGCAAGGCCAAGTCGTCTACGCCGGCCCCGGCAAGACCGACGACGCCGGCAAGGTCGTCCCGATGGGCGTCAAGAAAGGCGACAAGATACTTTTCGGCAAGTACTCGGGGCAGGAATTCAAGCTCAACGGCGAGGATCTCCTGCATATGCGCGAAGACGACATCATCGGCATCGTCGCCTGATATCTCATAAGCGATCCGACAACCACACACCAAGCTTTCAGGAGAAACAAAGATGGCATCCAAAGACGTTCGCTTCGGCGACGGCGCTCGCAACCGCATGCTGGCCGGGGTCAATATCCTCGCCAATGCGGTCAAGATTACGCTGGGCCCGAAAGGCCGTAATGTAGTGCTCGAGCGCAGCTTCGGCGCGCCGACGATCACCAAGGACGGTGTGTCGGTCGCCAAGGAAATCGAGCTCAAGGACAAGTTCGAGAACATGGGCGCGCAGATGGTCAAGGAAGTCGCGTCGAAGACCTCCGACGTCGCCGGTGACGGCACCACCACCGCGACCGTACTGGCGCAATCGATCGTCGTCGAAGGCATGAAGTATGTCGCCGCCGGCATGAATCCGATGGACCTGAAGCGCGGCATCGACAAGGCAGTCACTGCCGTCGTCGAAGAGCTGAAGAAGATCAGCAAGCCGTGCACGACCAGCAAGGAAATCGCCCAGGTCGGCGCAATCTCGGCCAACGCCGACGAGTCGATCGGCAAGACGATATCGGACGCGATGGACAAGGTCGGCAAGGAAGGCGTAATTACCGTCGAAGACGGCAAGGGCCTCGAGAATGAGCTCGATCTGGTCGAAGGCATGCAGTTCGATCGCGGCTACATCTCGCCGTACTTCATCAACAATCCTGACAAGCAGACCGCCGTGCTCGAGGATGCGTACATCCTGCTGCACGACAAGAAGGTCAGCAACATCCGCGATCTGCTGCCGCTGCTGGAGCAGGTGGCGAAGTCAGGGAAGCCGCTGCTGATCATCGCCGAGGACGTCGATGGTGAAGCGCTGGCGACGCTGGTCGTCAACAACATCCGCGGCATCCTGAAGACCACCGCCGTCAAGGCGCCTGGTTTCGGCGATCGCCGCAAGGCAATGCTCGAAGATATCGCCATCCTGTCCGGCGGCACCGTCATCGCGGAAGAGCTCGGCCTCAAGCTGGAGAACGCGACCCTGAAGGACCTCGGCCGCGCCAAGCGCATCGAAGTCGGCAAGGAAGACACGACCTTGATCGACGGGGCGGGCGAAAAGTCGGCCATCGAGGCGCGCGTCAAGAACATCCGCGTGCAGATCGATGAAGCGACTTCGGACTACGACAAGGAGAAGCTGCAGGAGCGCGTGGCGAAACTCGCCGGCGGCGTTGCGGTGATCAAGGTCGGCGCAGCAACCGAAGTCGAAATGAAGGAGAAGAAGGCCCGCGTCGAAGACGCGCTGCACGCGACCCGTGCGGCCGTCGAGGAAGGCATCGTCGCCGGTGGTGGCGTCGCTTACCTGCGCGCACGCGCCAACCTGAAGAACCTGAAGGGCGACAACGCCGATCAGGAAGCCGGCATCAAGATCGTGCTGCGCGCTCTCGAAGAGCCGTTGCGCCAGATCGTCAACAACGCCGGCGAAGAGCCGTCGGTCGTCGTCAACAAGGTCGTCGAGGGCAAGGGTAATTTCGGCCTGAACGCGGCTACCGGCGAGTACGGCGATCTCGTGGCGATGGGCGTCGTCGATCCGACCAAGGTGACGCGATTTGCGCTGCAGAACGCGGCGTCGGTCGCCAGCCTGATGCTCACTACCGAGGCGATGATCGCCGAACTGCCCAAGGACGAAAAGCCGATGGGCGGTGGTGGCGGCATGGGCGGCATGGGCGGTATGGGTGACATGGATATGTGATCCCGCGTCAAGCGGCATCCCAGGCTCCGAACGAGGGCCCCGCGATTGCGGGGCCCTTTTTTTTTGCTGTCGATCGCCCAAGCGTCGGCGGCCCTGTGGCCCCGGAGCGCGGACGCTCAAAATCGATTAGACTAGACACCGGCATGGCGCGGCGGGGCGCTCGCATCGCGGATAGGTACGCACGCTGAAGCCCCGATGCGTCGGACCGATAGGCCTTTCGACAGGGATCCGTCCGCATGACCTCCGGAATTCTGGTTGCCCTTGCATTCGGCGCGATCGCCGTAGGCGTACTTTATGGCTTGTTCCGCCAGCGCGCCGGACGGCGCGCCGGCGGAGACTCGCCGAACACGGTCGCGCAATGGACCGAGGGCGAGACCACCCGCCTGCTTTCGAGCGCCGAGCTCCCCGGTCTCTACCTGCTTCGTCCGCGCTTCCTGTCGAAGGCGGAGAACGTCGTCTACCTGCTGCTCAAGGCCGCGTTTCCGCGGCACGACATCTTCGCGCGGGTACGGCTTGCCGACGTGCTGCAGGTCAAGATCGGGCCGCAGGGGATGGAGCGGTTGCGGGCATTTCGCAAGATCGCCAACCAGCACGTCGGCTTCGTCGTCTGCGACCGCGGCATGACCATCGTCGCGATCGTCGACGCCAAGGAGCCGCAGCAGGTGCAGAATCCACGCGACCAGAAACTCGAGATCATCAAGCAGCGTTGTCTGCAGGCGGCGCAGGTCAAGTATCTTTGCGTCTATCCGCCGACGCTGCCGCGCTATCGCGATTTGCGCGAGCAGGTTCTCGGCCCCGCGGCAGAGCTGGTCTGAGAAGGCCGCGGCGCCGGCCGCGCATTGCGCAATGCCATCCACGTTCCCGCGAGGATGAGCGCGCAACCCGACAGCATGTTGATCGCGACCGGTTCGTCCAGAAACAGAACCCCCCACAGCACGCCGAACAGCGGTATCAGAAAAGTTACGGTCAGCGCCCGCGCAGGGCCGACGTCAGCGATCAATCGGAAGTAAAGCAGGTACGCGATTGCGGTCGACGCCAACGCCAGCGCGAGAACATTGGCGGCGACCAGGGGGCTGAGCGCGCTCGGCGGTAATGCGAACGGCAACGCCGGCGCCAGGACGATAGCCGCGGCGAGCTGGCTGTAGACCGCGATGGCGAAGCTTGGAATGCCGGTCATGCGCACCTTGGCGTATACGCTGGCGATGCCGTAGCAGAGCGCCGCGGCAAGGCAGGCGAGTGCGGCGACGAGCGTCGAAGCGGACAAGGGCTCCGCTTGCCAGCCGACCAGAAACACGACGCCGGCAAGGCCCAGGGCCATGCCCGTCAACCTGCGCGCGCCCAGCGGTTCACGCAGCCATGCGGCGGCGACGATCGCGCCAAAAAACGGGCTGGTCGCGTTCAGGATCGCGGCGTTCGATGCGGAGATCGATTGCTCGGCGAAACTGAACAGCACGAACGGTAACGCCGAGTTGACCGTGCCTATCGCAAGACAGGCACGCCAGTGCGCGGCGAGCGATGGCACGTGGTGGCGCATGAGCGCGACAGCAAACAGCGCGGCGAATGCCAGTGCGACACGGGACTCGGCCAGCCAGATCGGGCCCAGCGTCGGCACGGCAACGCGAATGAACGCGAACGACCCGCCCCATAGCGCGGCGAGGCTAAGGAGTCGCGCGACATCCTGGACGCGCACGGAATAACCGCGACTTCAAGCGCCGATCGCGTCCGCGACGCGGTACTTTTCGATGCCCGGCAAGGTCGACTGGCCATGGCCGGCGCGCGTGCGCTCGTGGTCGAGCAGCCAGGCCTTTCGCCACAAACCCCCGCCGTAGCCGGTCAGCGTGCCATCGGCGCCGACGACGCGATGGCAGGGCACCACGACCGCCAGCTTGTTGTCGCCGTTCGCGCGGCCGACCGCGCGCACCGCCGAAGGGTGTCGAATCGTCGCGGCAACGTCGGCGTACGATCGCGTCGAACCCGAGGGAATCGCAAGCAGCGCGTTCCAGACCGACAGCTGAAACGGTGAACCCTCGAGGCGCAACGGCGTTGCGAATACCAGCGATCGTCCGGCGAAGTAGGCATCGAGCTCCGCGCCGATCTGGTCGAGGTAGCGATGCTCGCCCGGAACGACGTGGTGCCGGACGCGGCGTCGCAAGGCGCGGATTTCGCGCTCGAGGCCGCGGCGGTCGACGAACTCCAGCAGGTGCAATCCGTCGTCGTTCGCGAGCGCGAGCATGGCGCCCAGCGGAGTCTCCAGCCATTTGGCGTAAAGGCAATCGATCGCGCGCGCGCCGCTGGGCGCGGTGCCGAATATCCTTGCGAACGCATCGCGAAAACCGCTGGGCGAATCGAAGCCGTGATCGAGCTGCAGGTCCAGCATGCTTTTTCCCTCTCGTACTCCAGTCAGGGCGAGGCCCATGCGGCGCGCTCGCTGGTAGGCGTGAAACGTCATGCCGCAGTAGCGCTGGAAAGCGCGCCGCGCGGTGGTCGGCTCGATGCCCATCCGGGCGAGATCCGATTCGCGAAGGCGGCCGGCCGGGTCCGCTTCGACAGCGGCGAGAAGCTTGTCGACTAGCGGCGGCGGCAGGCGACCCTGGTCGAGCGGCCGGCAGCGCAGACACGGACGATAGCCCGCGTACAACGCTTCGTGCGGGTCGGCGTAAAACTCGACGTTTTCACGCTTCGGCGTGCGCGCGTGACATACCGAGCGGCAGAATATCCGCGTCGTCTTGACCGCGACGTAGAAAATCCCGTCGAAAGCCGGGTCGCGCGCGGCCAGAGCGCGGTACATCGTTTCGGCCGGAGGCAGCTTGGACATGCAGGAATTATAGGCAGCCGGCGAATCGCGCGTCGCCGAAATTCGGGCGGCGAATTTTGCGCGATGTCCGACGATTGGCGATACCCGACGCTGCCATCGATCCAACCGGACTGTCGGGGGTTACCGATCGCAGCTGGTAATTACGGCGTCCAGAAAAACTACAACCTAAGAAACGATACTGCGAAAGTGCTGCTCCATGCGCCGTGCATCCGGCGCGTGCCCGGTGAACAGCTCGAATGCTCCGACTGCCTGCCATACCGCCATGCCGCCGCCGTCGAGGCTGCGGCAGCCGCGCTCCCTCGCTGCGCGCAACCATTCGGTCTCCAGCGGAAAGTAAACGATCTCGGCGATCCATTGCCGGGGCTCGATCCACGATGGATCGACCGGGGTCCCCGGATGGCCGGTCATGCCGATCGGCGTCGCGTTGATCACGCCGTCGGACGCGGCAATCGCCGCTCGCACGTCGCGGGCATGGTGCACCCAGCGTCCGCCGAAACGCGCGCGAAGGCTCGCGGCCAGGGTCTCGGCCTTCGCCGCGTCGGGGTCGACGAGCGACAGCTGACGCGCGCCCAAGGTGAGGATCGCATGCGCGACCGCCGCACCGGCGCCGCCGGCACCGAGGAGGCTGACATGGCCGAGCGCGACATCGCCCAAAGCGCGTCGAAATGGCGTGGCGAAGCCGGACCAATCGGTATTGTGTCCGACGCGTTTGCCATCCCGGAAAACGACGGTGTTGACCGCGCCAATCGCCTCGGCGTCGGCCGAAAGGCGGTCGAGCAGCGGCAGCACGGCCTGCTTGCACGGATGCGTGATATTGACGCCGGCAAATCCGACCGCCTGCGCTGAGTCGAGCAGTCGCGGAAGATCCGACGCACTGCGCCCGTCGCGGGCGAGGTCGATCAGCTGATAATGCAGCGCGAGGCCGAGATGGCGCGCCTCGTGCTCGTGCAGCGCCGGGGAGCGCGACCCCTGGATACCCTCGCCAATCAGGCCGACCAGAAACTTTTCGGGCGGCGACGCTGGCGCGGCTGCGCCGGCGGTGCTCATCGCCGCCACCCGCTGCAATCGCTGGCCGGCTGTGCCGCGCTCATCGCTCCTCCCATGTGCGATTAACGCACAATTGTTCGAATATCGAACATAGTGTAGAGGCGAGGAGAGTCAGCCGTCAAGGGCGATTATCGAAATATGGTGCGATTATCGGCCACCAAAGTCGAACTATTCCCTCGAGATGGGAACGGGTCCGTTATTCGGGGGCCGAGTTGGGGCAGTCAGGGCAGCAAGCTAGCGCGCGTACTGGTTGTACGCCCACAGCAGCACTGCGGCGCCGATCACCGACAGAACCCAGCCCGCCGGATGAAATTTTCCGTCCGGCGACTTCCAGATGAGCCCGGCGACGACGCCGCCGACGACCGATCCCGCTATGCCCAAGCCGGTGGTCAGCCAGAAGCCCAGCGCGTCCACACCCGGTACGATGGCGCGGGCGATCAGGCCGACGATGAATCCGACGATGATGGTTCCGATGATGCTCAAGAAGCCCATGGTTTTAACCTTTCATGCAGTTCGGAAGGTGCCGCGGCGAAAGCAGCGATCGCCCGGTCCGGCGATGCTAGCATAGGCAAAGGCGCCAGCAGGAGGGCGCGCCGTAAGCATAGACTCGCCGGCACCGACCAAGCGTCCGACACCGTCACGAAAGGACGAACATGCATCTGGCCTGGCGCGCACTCGTCGTCGCAGCGTTGATCCCGGCCTCGCCCGCGACGGCGTACGCCGACTGCCAGGCGCACAGCCCGAGCCACGCGACGGCGCTGATCGAACTGTACACGTCGGAAGGCTGCGACAGCTGCCCGCCGGCCGATCGCTGGTTGTCGTCGCTGTCGAAGCAGAAGCTTGGTGACCGTGCGGTCGCGCTGGCGCTGCATGTCGACTACTGGGACCGGCTCGGCTGGAAGGACCGTTTCGGCAGCGCCGGATTCAGCCAACGGCAGCGCGAAGAATCGGCGCGCTCCGGCGGTGAATTCGTCTACACGCCGCAAGTCCTGCTGCAGGGCCGCGACTTTCCGCAATGGCAGGCAGGCGCGGCGTTCGAGCAGGCGATCGGAGCAGTCAACGCCCGGTCCGCGCGTGCCGTGCTCGACCTGGGCGCGCATCCGCGCGAAGGGAACGTCGTGGATGTGGATGTCAGCGCACGGGTGACCGACGCCCGCGAACGCGCCGATGCCGTCATTGCATTGGCGCTGGTGCAAAACGGGCTCGTGAGCGACGTCAAGGCCGGCGAAAATGCCGGCAAACGATTGCAGCACGATCATGTGGTCAGGCAGTGGCGTCAGGCCGTTGCTCTCGACTCGTCGGGTGCGGGCTCGGGCAAGTTGAGCCTCGCGTTGCCTCCCGATCCGGGACCGCTATCGGTCGTGCTGCTGGCCGAAAATGCGCGCACCGGCGACGTGTTGCAGGTGCTGGAATTGCCGCTCTGCGCGGGCCGATAACCGCATCTCGGCGACCTTCCGTTCGGCTTTGCTCCGGCGGCTGCTTTTGGTTGTAGACAACGACAAGGTCGGCGTTCGCCGCCAGCAGTCGGCGATGATTACCGGCCGAAGCCGCAGGATCTTGGCGCCGGCCTTGCCGTTATAGCTTGCCTTTCCCCGGGCGTTTCCCTAAGCTTCGCAGGATCGTGCGCGGCCGCTAGAGGTCGTGACGGGACCAGGGCTCACAGAAGCCCGGCACCGCCGCCAGGTCGCCAGCGTTCTTGGCAAGCCTTTTACCTCAGGAGGAAGAAACGATGAGTACAGCCAGTCGTCCGATTGCGCACGTACAGCTCGCCTCGAAGAGCGAAGAACGGCGGGTCATATTCGCCTCGTCGCTCGGCACGGTTTTCGAGTGGTACGACTTCTACCTGTACGCGACGCTGGCGCCGTTCTTCGCCGCGCTGTTCTTCCCGAAGGGCAACGACACCGCGGCACTGCTCTCGGCGTTTGCGACCTACGCCGCCGGCTTCCTGGTCCGGCCGTTCGGCGCGCTGGTGTTCGGACGCATCGGCGACCTGGTCGGCCGCAAGTACACGTTCCTGGTCACCATCGTCGTCATGGGCTTTTCGACGTTCTTCGTCGGCCTTCTGCCAACGTTCCAGACGATAGGCTGGCTGGCGCCCATCCTGCTGGTTACGCTGCGGCTGCTGCAGGGCCTGGCGCTCGGGGGCGAATACGGCGGCGCCGCGACCTATGTTGCCGAGCACGCGCCACAGAACCAGCGGGGCTACGACACCAGCTGGATCCAGACGACGGCGACCATTGGCTTCTTCCTGGCGCTGATCGTCATCTACCTTTGCCGCTTCACCGGCTGGATGACGGCGGCGGACTTCTCGGACTGGGGTTGGCGGATCCCGTTTCTGGTCTCGTTAGTCCTTCTGATCTTCTCTGTCTACATCCGGCTGAAGTTGAACGAGTCGCCGGTGTTCCAACGGATGAAGGCGGAGGGCAAGGGTTCGAAAGCACCGCTACGCGACAGCTTTCTCAGGTACCCGAACAACAAATACGTTCTGCTTGCGACCCTGGGTGCGACGATCGGCCAGGGCGTCGTCTGGTACACCGGCCAGTTCTACGCCTTATTCTTCCTGCTGATCACACTGAAACTTGACGGTGCGACGACCTACCTGCTGATCGCGGTATCGTTGCTGCTCGGGACACCGTTCTTCGTCGTGTTCGGCGCGCTGTCCGACAAGATCGGACGGTTGAAGATCATCATGGCGGGTTGTCTGATCGCTGCGCTTACTTATTTCCCGCTGTTCAAGGCGCTGACCCATTACGTCAATCCGGGGCTGGAGGCGTTCCAATCCGCCAACGCGATCTCGGTCGCGGCGAAGGACTGCCACCTTCACATCTTCGTCGGCCCGTGGTCCAAGTTCAGCGACTGCGACAGGGCACAGGATTTTCTGACCAAGTCCGGCTTGTCGTTCTCGACGGCCGACCTGCCCGCGGCGTCCACCGACAACGTCGTCGTAAAGATCGGCAACGCCGAGCTCAAGGGATGGGACGAAGCGAAGGCGAAGGAGGTCCTGAAGAATGCGGGGTATCCGGCGTCCGCTGACAAATCGAAGATCAACTACCCGATGACATTGCTGATTCTGTTCATCATGATGATCTACGTGACGATGGTGTACGGGCCGATCGCTGCCTTCCTGGTCGAGATGTTCCCGACGCGGATCCGATACACGTCGATGTCGCTGCCTTATCACATTGGCAACGGCTGGTTTGGCGGCATGCTGCCACTGCTGGCGACGGCGCTGGTCGCGGCCAAGGGGGACATCTACTATGGGCTCTGGTATCCGATCATCGTTGCGCTGATCAGTTTCGTCGTGGGAACCATCTTCCTGCGCGACAACATGCAACGGGACATCGAGTCGGACTGGAAGTAGCTACAAAGAAGCGCTCGATCGAGCGCACGTTTGGCGAAGGCCCCGGTCCGAGGACCGGGGCCTTTTTTTTGCCGACACTTGCGGCGGACCGGGCGGCGCCGGATGCCGCTTCCGATATACTCGCCCGGCCGGAGGCGGGGAACGACGATGATACGCAGATTTCGCGGATGGGCGGGCAAGCTCGGCCCCGGGCTGATCACCGGCGCCGCGGACGACGATCCGTCGGGCATCGCCACCTACTCGCAGGCCGGCGCGCAATTCGGTTTTCTGACCTTGTGGGCGGTGGTGTTCACCTATCCGCTGATGGTGGGGATCCAGCTGGTCAGCGCGCGTATCGGACGCGTCACCGGACATGGCCTCGCCTCGAACATCGGCCGGCATTTTTCGCGACCGATCCTCTATGGCATCGTCGCGCTGCTCGTCTTCGCCAACACGATCAACATCGCCGCAGACATCGCCGCGATGGGCGAGGCGCTGAACCTGGTCGTCGGCGGGCCGCCGCATGCGCACGCGGTCTTCATCGGCGTCAGCTGCCTGCTGCTGCAGGTCTTCCTTTCGTACCAGCGCTATGTTCGCTATCTGAAATGGCTGACCCTGGCGCTGCTGTCGTACGTAGTCCTGGTGTTGACGATACAAATCCCCTGGCGCGAAGTGGCCGAGCATGCGGTGCGCCCTCATTTCGCGCTGACCGGCGCGTATCTGACGGTGATCGTCGCCGTATTCGGTACGACGATCAGCCCGTACCTGTTTTTCTGGCAGGCCTCCCAGGAGGTCGAGGAGCTCAACGCCGATCCAGCCGCCGGCGCGCTGGCGCATGCGCCCGAAGGTGCCGCCGAGCACCTGCAGCGCATCAAGATCGATACCTATCTCGGAATGGCGTTCTCCAACATCGTCGCGTTCTGCATCATCCTCGGCACTGCCGCGACGCTGAATGCGGCGGGCGTGACCGATATACAGACTTCCGCGCAAGCCGCGAGCGCGCTGCGACCGCTGGCAGGAGACTTGAGCTTCATGCTGTTCGCGCTGGGAATCATCGGCACCGGAATGATCGCCGTGCCCGTGCTGGCCGGATCGGCCGCGTACGCCGTCGCCGAGACGTTCGAATGGAAGCGCGGCCTTGACCTGAAGCTGCTCGAGGCGCGCGAGTTCTACGCAATCATCGCGCTGGCGACCTTGGGCGGCGTAGCGCTCGACTTTTCGCCCATCGATCCGATACGGGCGCTGTTCTGGGCGGCGGTGATCAACGGCGTCATCGCCGTGCCGATCATGGTCGTGATGATGCTGCTGGCGGACGACCCCAAAGTCATGGGCGCGTTCACGGTGACGCGCGCGTTGAAGGCGCTGGGCTGGCTAGCGACCGGAACGATGGCGGCGGCAGTCGTCGCGATGATCGCGACCTGGTGAGCGGCGCGTCGCCTCGGCCTCATCGGCCGTCGACGAACATCCATGGCCGAGTTGTCGGCCTCCAGCGTCGACTCGCAATTCCCCGTCGATCCCCATGCTGCGCATGGGGCCCCTCGCCGGGTGGCTCGCGCCGCTAATTCACGATCTGCCGCAGCTCGCCGCTCTTGTAGCGGGCGGCCATCTTCTGCAGCGGCACCGGCTTGATCAGCGAAGCCTTACCGGCGCAGCCGAACTGCTGGTAGCGCGCGACGCAGATCGCTTTCGCGGCGAGCATCGCCGGCTTCAGGTACTCGCGCGGATCGAACTTCGACGGGTTCTCGTGGAAGAACTTGCGAATCGCCCCGGTCATCGCCAGCCGGATGTCGGTGTCGATATTGACCTTGCGCACGCCGTGCCGGATGCCTTCCTGGATCTCCTCAACTGGAACGCCGTACGTTTCCTTCATCTGTCCGCCGTTTTCGCGGATCAGCTGCAAGAGATCCTGCGGCACCGACGACGAGCCGTGCATCACCAGGTGGGTATTGGGAATGCGGGCGTGGATTTCCTTGATGCGATCGATCGCCAGGATGTCGCCGGTGGGCTTGCGCGAAAACTTGTATGCACCGTGGCTGGTGCCGATCGCGATCGCCAGCGCGTCGAGTTGGGTCGACTTGACGAAATCGGCCGCCTGATCGGGATCAGTCAGCAGCATTTCGCGGGTCATCGTGCCTTCGGCGCCGTGTCCGTCCTCCTTGTCGCCTTTCATCGTTTCGAGTGAACCGAGACAGCCGAGCTCGCCTTCGACGGTGACGCCCAGCGCATGGGCTTCCTCGACGACCTTCTTCGTCACGTTGAGGTTGTAGTCGTAGTCGGCGATCGACTTGCCGTCCTCCTTGAGCGAGCCATCCATCATCACGCTGGAAAAGCCCAGCCGCATCGCGGATTCGCACACCGCCGGCGACTGGCCGTGATCCTGGTGCATGACAATAGGGATGTTCGGATAGCTCTCGACAGCGGCTTCGATCAGGTGGCGCAGGAAAATCTCTCCGGCATATTTGCGCGCTCCGGCCGACGCCTGCATGATCACCGGGCTGTCGGTTTCGGCCGCGGCAGACATGATTGCCTGGACCTGCTCCAGGTTGTTGACGTTGAAAGCGGGCAGTCCGTAATCGTGCTCGGCAGCGTGGTCGAGCAGCTGGCGCATGGAGACGAGTGGCATGGCGGACTCCTGAAAGGAACGTTCCGTTGGATCGATTATTTTACCGCGGATTCCGTCATGCCGGAGCCCCGCCCGGCCGAGCAGTTCAGCAAACGGTCCGGTGCCGTTCGATGCAGGTGATCAGCACCTCGTCGGGGTCTTTCTTCCACCAGTTGCCGGCCGAGAAGATCTCCACTTCGTGAGCACCGCGGTAGCCGGCCGACTCCATCCAGGACCGGATCAGCGGAATGTCGATCACGCCGTCGCCCATCATCCCGCGATCGAGCAGGAGGTCGGTGGTCGGTACCAGCCAGTCGCAGATGTGGAACGCGAGCAGGCGCTCCGAGTGCCCGCCGGCGCGCTCGATTTCGCTTCGAAGCGCCGGGTCCCACCAGACGTGGTAGACGTCGACGGCGATGCCGACGCCTGCGCCCAGCTCGTCGCACAGGTCATTGGCGTGCGAGATCGTGTTGACGCAGGCGCGGTCGGCCGCATACATCGGGTGCAAGGGCTCGATCGCCAGCGGCATGCCGGCGGGGCGAGCGTACTCGAGCAACTCGCCGATTCCGTCGCGCACCATTTCGCGCGCGCTAGCCAGATCCTTCGACGCCGGCCGGCCGGCGCTGTCCTTCGGCAGGCCGCCGACGACCAGAACCAGACAAGGCGCGCCGAGGACGAGCGCCTCGTCGACCGCGCGCTTGTTTTCATCGAGCGCGGCGCGCCTGCCGCCGCGATCCAGCGCCGGAAACATTCCGCCCCGGCAATAGCCGGACAACGCAACACCGGCATCGCGTATGCGCTGGGCCGATTCCTTCAGGCCGGTGGCAGCGACCTGGTCGCGCCAAGGCGCGATGCGGCCGATACCGCGGCGCGCGCAACCGGCGACGATCTCGGGCAGGCTCCACTGCGCGCGCACCGTCGCGGTGTTGATCGAAAGCAGGTTCGAATCGGGCGAGCTCATCGTCCGATGCGTCCGAAACGGCGATCGAACGCCGGGGTCCGGTCAGCCATCGTAACCGTGCAGTGCGAGCAAGGTCTGCATCCGGGTACGCGCGAGCGGCGGATCGGTGAGGAGTCCCGCGGCGTCGGCAAGGCGGAAAAGCTCGACCAGGTGCGTGAGATTGCGCGCGCTTTGCTGACCCCCGACCATGACGAAATGCGTCTGCCTGCCGTTGAGCCAGGCGAGAAAGACGATGCCCGTCTTGTAGAAGCGCGTCGGCGCGGCGAACACGTGGCGCGACAAGGGCACGGTCGGCGCGAGGATCGCATCGAATTGCGCGCGATTCCCCGCGGCCAGCGCGGCCAGCGCCGCCGCGGCCGCAGGCGCGATCGGGTCGAAGATGCCGAGCAGCGCATCCGAGTGGCCGGCCGCGTCGCCCGCGATCAATTCGGCGAAGTTGAAATCGTCGCCGGTGTACATCCGCACGCCAGCGGGCAGGCGCCGGCGCAGCGCGATTTCGCGGTGCTTGTCCAGCAGCGAAACCTTGATACCGTCGATCTTGGCCGCATTGTTCCGGATCACGTCGAGACAGACTTCGGTGGCGCGGTCCAGATCCGCATGGCCCCAGTAGCCGGCGAGCGCGGGGTCGAACATCTCGCCCAGCCAGTGCAGGATTGCCGGCTGGCGCAACCCGCTCAGAATGTGCTCGTACACCCGACCGTAGTCGTCCGGGGAGCGCGCACACGCGGCCAGCGCACGACTCGCCATCAAAATGATGCGGCCGCCGCGGCTTTCGACGGCTTCGCACTGCAATTCGTACGCGGCGATGACGTCGGCCACCGTCGTCGCGGTACGCGGCTCCAGATGGTCGGTCCCGGCGCCGCAAGCGATCACTGCACCAGGCGTGGCCCGCGCCGCGGTCAGCGACCGGTCGATCAGCTCGAGCGAGGCCGGCCAGTCGAGCCCCATCCCCCGCTGTGCGGTATCCATCGCCTCGGCGACGCCGAGGCCCAGCGACCACAGATAATCCCGGTAAGCGAGCGTTGCATCCCAGTCGATCGCCGGTTGCAGCCAGGGATCGGCCGTCGACAACGGATCGGCGACGACGTGCGCGGCCGCGTAGGCGACGCGATTGAAGCCCGTGCCCGGCGCCGGCGGTGTCCACACCGATGCGGCACGCATCGCGTACTCGTGCAGCGAGCCGTCGCCGCGCGGCAGCCGGATGCGCTGCATCGCGGTCAACGCTGGACCTCGAGCTCGGGCACGTCGATCCAGCGGCGCTCGGCCCAGCTTTTGAGGCCGAGCTCGGCCAGCTGCACACCCTTGGCGCCTTCGAGCAGGTCCCACTGGAACGGCGTGTCTTCGAACAGGTGGCGGATGAACAGCTCCCATTCGACCTTGAACGCGTTGTCGTAGACCTGGTTGTTCGGAACCTTCTGCCAGCCGGCGAAAAAATCGATGGGCTGCGGCACGTCCGGGTTCCATACCGGCTTCGGCGTATTGGCGCGCGCCTGCGTCCAGCAGTCGGTCAGGCCCGCGACCGCGGAGCCGAGCGTGCCGTCGACGTGAAAGGTGACGAGATCGTCGCGTCGGACGCGCGTGGTCCACGAGCTGTTGATCTGCGCGATCACCGGACCGCCGGTGCCGGAGAGCTCGAACGTCGCATAAGCGGCGTCGTCGGCCGTCGCTTCGTACGGGCGTCCGCGTTCGTCCCAGCGCTTCGGGATATGGGTCGCGCCGAGGCACGAGACGCTCTTGACCTTGCCGAACAGGTTGTCGAGCACGTAGCGCCAGTGGCAGAGCATGTCGATGATGATCCCGCCGTCGTCTTCCTTGCGATAGTTCCAGGACGGACGCTGCGCCGGCTGCCAGTCTCCTTCGAACACCCAGTAGCCAAACTCGCCGCGGACCGACAGGATGCGTCCGAAAAAACCGGACGCGATCAGCATCCGGAGCTTGAGCAAACCCGGCAGCCAGAGCTTGTCCTGCACGACACCGTGCTTGACACCGGCGCGGCGCGCCGCCGCGCAGAGCGACAGTGCCTGAGCCAGCGTCGGCGCCACCGGCTTTTCGGTGTAGATGTGCTTGCCGGCGGCGATCGCCTGCTCGATCAGCTGCGGCCGCAAGCCGGTCGAGGCTGAATCGAAATAAAGCGTGTCGTCGCGATCGGCCAGCGCCGCGGCGAGGTCGGTCGTCCAGCGCGCGATGCCGTGCTCGCGCGCGAGCTGCTCGACCTTGTCGCGATTGCGTCCTACCAGGATCGGATCGGGCATGACGCGGCGGCCATCGGCCAGCGCGACACCGCCTTGTGCGCGGATTGCACAAATCGAGCGTACGAGATGCTGGTTGGTGCCCATCCGGCCGGTGACGCCGTTCATGATGATGCCGAGTCGTACGGTTTCCACGTTCAATCCCCCCGAGACTGAGGTTCTGCGCCGTTCATCGCGCAATTGAAGATGCGATCGGCGGATCCGCCAGCAGCGGCGCCAGCGACGTCCAGTCGGGCTCGGCGCGCGAGCCGAAGCCGGGCGCGCCCAGCGAGCTCAAGTCGAGCATTCCGTCGCGTATCGCCAGACGGACATTGCCGCCGTCGTCGCGGTAGAGGTCCGGGTACGCAGCGAGGAACGCCTGTTGCTCGGACGCGCCGGCGCGTTGGCCGGCGAAGCCGTCGACGTAGTGATGACCATTGCGCTCGACATGCGTGAGACCGAGCAGGCCGACCAGCGCCAGGTCCTGCTGGACGGCAAGCCCGGCCTGCGCGGTCAGGTCCTCGCCGGACAGAAAAGTCCTCGGGCCGGGGAGGGCGTTCGCCTGCGCGCAGCGCGCGGCGTTGAGCAGCGATTTGTAGAATCCCTTGCAGCTCTTGCTGGAGACGCCCCGATAGCCGTACCGCCGCGCGGCCGGGAAAGCTTCGAGCGTCGCATCGGATTCGTCGATCAGCAGCGGCAGCGACGAATCCAGCGTCGACACGTCGGTCACCAGCGTCGTGGCGCGCGGCAGCGGCTGCTCGAGGTAAAGCGCGACGGCGGCAAGGCGATCGAGTGAGCGCGTCGCGCCGACGCGGCGCCAGAAATCGTCGACGGCCGCCACGGTTTCGAATTGTTCGTTGCCGTCGAGCGTCACCGCGTACCAGGGCAGGCGATCGAGGACCGTCGCGATCCGCAGAAGTCGCGCAACGTCGCTCTCGGCGTTGCCGCCGAGCTTGATCTTGAAATAGCGATTGCCGTATGTGGCGATGACTTCGCCGAGCGTCGCCGGCTGGCTGTCGTTCGGGCGCTGCAAATCGTCGCCGGCGTCGATCGGGTCGAGGATGCCGACCGTGTGCCGCGCGGCAATCGCCGGCGTCGCTTTCAGGGTGCGCAGAAATCGGCCGAGGTCGAACCCGGCGAGATCGGGAGTCAGGCGCGCGTCGATGCCGGCAAGATTGGCGCGGATGGCGTCTGCAAATGAAACATCGAGTGCCCGGCAAAGCGCATCGAGCAGCGCGCGGTCGATCAGTGCCGCTCCATAGCTTGCCGTCAGCGGGTTGAGTCCCGCGCCTGCTCCGCTGTCGATGACCGCGTGATAATGCTCGGCGGCGTGACCGAATGCGGTCGATGCACGCCGCTGCGACGTGTAGGCGCCGGCCGCGGCGGCCAGCGACGCTCTCAAATCGGCGATGTTGTCGGCATTCGACCGCTGCGGCGACTTGTCGAACCATTTGGGAATCATCAGCTCGGCGGCGGCGCCGGTCGTATCTACGTTCCGCGCGCCCCCTGCAAGGCGTATGCGCGCGCGGACGAAAGCCTGCGGCGCCTCTGTCACGGTCGCGGCGCCGAAGCGGAACGGCAGGCGCAGGCGAACCGACCGCTCGTACAGCTCGATTGCGACGATGCTGAAGGTCGGCTGCACGAAAGGCGAGGGCTCGCGTCGACCGCCAACGGCCTAGACGTCGAGCAGCCCTTTCGAATAGAAGTGCGCCCGGATCGTCTGCGCAAGAACGGCGAATTCCGGGCTTCCCATCATCGCCAGCGTGCGCGGGCGCGGTAGCGCGACGTCGTAGATTGCGGCGATCGATCCGGGGCGCTCGCTCATCACCAGAACCCGGTCCGACAGGAAGATCGATTCCGGAATGCTGTGCGTAATCAGCAGAACCGTCTTCTTCGCCGCGGCCCAGATACGCTGCAATTCGAGGTTCATCTTTTCTCGCGTCATCGCGTCGAGGGCGCCGAAGGGCTCGTCCATCAGCAGGATCGCCGGATCGTGCACCAGTGCGCGGCAGATCGAGGCGCGTTGCTGCATGCCGCCGGACAACTGCCACGGAAACTTGTTCTCGAAACCCTCGAGGCCGACCATCGCAACCAACTGGCGGGCGCGGACAAGGCTCTGCTCGCGGGGCAGGCCTCGCACCTCCGCCTGCAGCAGGATGTTGGCCAGCACCGTCCGCCACGGCAGCAGTACGTGGCTCTGGAACACAATGCCGATCCCTGGCGGCGGACCGTCGACGCTCGCGCCGCCGATCTCGATCGAGCCGCTGGATGCAGGCAGCAGGCCCGCGATCAGTTTGAGCAGCGTACTTTTACCGCAGCCGCTGGGACCGACGACCGAAACGAACTCGCCTTCGCCGACCTCGAATTCGAGCGGCCGCAGCGATTCGACTTCGCCGTCGCCGGTCTGATACGACTTGGCGACGCCGCGCGCATGGATCAGCGTCCGTGCGCGCGCCTTGCCGGGCTCGACGGCGGCGCCGGCCATCACCGCATCAAGGAAGATAGTCGACAGTGAACCAATCCTCCGCCTTGCCCTTGGTGGCCGGATCGAGCCCGCCGTACTGCGCCAGGAGGTCGAGCGACTCCGCGACGTTGGCCATCGACGCGCGCAGCGGCCGCTGCTTGGCTGTATCCTTGGTGTGATAGAGCGCCGTCGTCTGCTTGAGGCCGATGATCAGCGTCTCGCGTACGCCGGCCTTCGGATTCGCCTTCAGCATTGCGTCGACCGCCGCTTCGGGATTCTTTTCCGATTCCTCCATCGCCTTGGTCGTCGCGCGCAGGAAACGTCGCACCATGTCGGGCTTGTCCTTGAGCGTGGACGTGTTGGCGATGATGCCCGAGCTGATCAGGTTGACGCCGTAGTCGGCGAAACGGATCGGATAAACGGCCCGGTGCGTCGCGTCCTGCAGCTTGATCGCCTGGTCCATCACGTACCCCAGCAGCAGGTCCGCCTGGCCGTTCATCACCGCGTTGAGCTTGGTCTGCGCGTCGCCCGCGACCGTCTTGAATTCGGATTCGTTCAGGCCGGTCTTCTTCAGGAACAGCGGCCATATCTGCGACATGGAGTCACCGGGCGTGACCGCGACCGTCTTGCCGACGATGTCCTTGGGCGTGCGGATGTTCTTGTCGGCAAAGCCCATGACCGACATCGGCGAAAGCTGCAGCGCGACGCCGACGGCTTTGACCGGCGCGCCTTTGGCGGAGGCTTTGATCATCGTCGCGATGTCGACATACCCGAACGTGGCGGTGTTGGCCGCCACCGCCTGGACCGAAACGCCCGAACCGCGCCCTTCCTGGATGTCGAGGTCGATGCCTTCCTGGTCGTAGTATCCGCGCTCCTTGCCGAGGAAGAACGGGGCGTGCTCGCTGTACAGGTACCAGTTGAGCAGCAAAACGACCTTGTCCTTGGTTTGCGCCTGCGCGGTGCCGGTGCCGAAAACCAGCGCCATGCTTGCGATCGCGAGTGACTTCAGCAGCAATTTCATCAGCTCCTCCTTACGGTGAATAGCCAGCGGAATCGGAGTTCAGGCGGTCGCGCCCATCGCATCCGGCCGCCTCGACTGGTGCCAAGGGATCATCATCTTCTCGGCGATGTCGACCAGCGCGAACAGGATCACTCCCATCATCGACAGCACGAACAGCGCCGCGAACATCAGCGGCAGGTCGAAGTTGCCGTTTGCGATCTGCAGCACATAGCCGATCCCCGAATTCGACCCTACGAATTCGCCGACGACGGCGCCGACGACTGCCAGGGTGGCAGAAACCTTGAGGCCGCTGAAGATGCTGGGCAGCGCCTGCGGCAGGCTGAACTTGACGAACATCTGCCAGCGCGACGCCCGCATCGAGCGGGCCAGATCGATCATGTCCGGCTCGATCGATTTGAATCCCATCACCGTGGCGACGACGACAGGGAAAAAGCCGAGCATGAATGCCGAGATGACCTTCGGAAATATGCCGAAGCCGAACCACACGACGAACAGCGGTGCGATCGCGATCTTCGGCACGCTCTGCGAAAAGACCAGCAGCGGGTAGACGTAGCTTTCGACCAGCCGGGAATACGCGATGAGCATCGCGATCGGTATGCCGATGAGGATCGACAAGGCGAACCCGCCCAGCGTCGCGTACGCGGTGAAGAGCCCGTTCTGCCAGAGCCTCGGCCACTCGGCCACCAGCATTTTGGCGACCGCCAACGGCGCCGGTATCAGGTACGGGGGGATCCGGAAGACGCGAATCACCAGCTCCCACAAGACGAAGATCGCAACGATGAGCAAAATCGGCCGCGCGATCTGCGATTCGAGTCCGCGCCGGATCCATGAACGGGCAACGGCCATCTTTTGCGCTCCTCCGGGTAATGCCCCTGTTTCGAGGCTATGTAACTAGTTGGTTAATACTCTAGGGTCGTCGGACCGCGCTGTCAACGCCGGGTCGCTGCGCCGGAGTGCGGCCGGGCCAGGTATCCCAGCACCAGCGAGGTCATATGCTCGAGGCGAGCGTCGCGCTTCTCTGGCGAGAACAGCGTCGGCCCGAACACCCGGGCGAGCGTATGCCTGTTCGACAGGAAGAAGTAACTGAGCGAGGCGATCGAAATGTAGAGCTGCAGCGGGTCGACGCCGGAGCGGAACGAGCCGTCGCGCCGACCGCGGGCCAGCACAGTCGCGAGCGTCTCGATAAGCGGTGAATTCATCTCGCGGACACGCTTCGAGCGTTTCAAGTGCCGCGCCTGGTGCAGGTTTTCACTGTTCAGCAGCGTCAGAAATTCGGGGTGCGCAATGAAGTATTGCCAGGTGAACTCGATCAGCCGGCGCACGCCTTCGGTCGGCGTGGCGTCGAGCAGATTCAGCGCCTGTTCGGCGGCGCGAATGTCGGCGTAGGTCTTTTCGAGCACCGCGAGGAAGAGCTTTTCCTTGCTCGAAAAATAGTAATAGAGCATCCGCTTGTTCGATCCGGCCAGCTTGGCGATGCGATCGACGCGGGCGCCGCCCAGGCCGTGCCGGGCGAACTCGCGAACGGCTGCGGCAAGTATCTTGGCCTTCGTGCGCTCGGCGTCGCGCACCGGACGGATGAGGGCGCGAGGCGACAGCGCCGAAGGCGTCGAGGTTTTTTTCATCAGCGCCTAACCGGTTGGTCGCGTCAGGCTAGCACGGCGGGGTGCGCGGCGCTCGAATCGAGAGACGTCGCCGCGCGCCGGGCGTTCGGTTTTCAGCGAAGATCGCCGACCCGGACGATCTTGATCGCGTTGGTGCCGCCGGACTTGCCCATCGGCTCGCCGATCGTCAGCACGATCAGGTCGCCGCGCTGGACCTGCCCGCGGGCAACCAATAGATCCTCGGCGGCGCGCAGCACCGCATCGCGATCCTCGCCCTGCTCGAGGTACAGCGGCTGGACATTGCGATAAAGCGCCATCCTGCGCTGCGACGATACTTCCGGGGTCAGTGCGAAGATAGGGCAGCCGCAGTTATGCCGGGACATCCACAACGCAGTCGACCCCGACTGCGTCAGCGCGGCTATCGCCTTGACCTTCAGATGGTACGCGGTGAACAGAGCGGCCATCGCGATCGACTGATCGATGCGAGTGAATGTGCGATCGAGGAAATCGCGATCGAGCTCGCTCGACTCGGTCTTCTCCGCCTCGGCGCAGATCTGGCTCATCGACTCGATCGTCTCGACCGGAAACCGGCCGGCGGCGGTCTCGGCCGAAAGCATGACCGCGTCGGTCCCGTCGAGGACTGCATTGGCGACGTCGGACACCTCGGCGCGGGTCGGCACCGGATTCTCGATCATCGACTCCATCATCTGCGTCGCGGTGATCGTCAGCTTGTTGCGCTCGCGGGCGAGCTTGATCATCCGCTTCTGCAGGCCGGGAACGGTCGCGTTGCCCACTTCGACCGCGAGATCGCCGCGGGCAACCATGATGCCGTCGGACGCATCGATGATCTCCTCCAGCGCGTTGATCGCCTCGGCCCGCTCGATCTTGGCGATCAGGAATGCCCTCCCGCCGGCGGCGCGCAGCAGCTGGCGCGCCATGTACATGTCTTCCTTGTTCTTCGGGAAGGACACGGCCAGGTATTCCGCGTCGATCGCGACCGCGGTTTTCATGTCGTCCATGTCCTTGGCCGTCAGCGCGGGCGCCGTCAGGCCGCCGCCCATGCGGTTGATGCCTTTGTTGTTCGACAGAGCGCCGCCGACCTCGACGCGCGTGACGATCGCGGTGCCGCGAACCGACTCGACACGAAGGCGGATCAGCCCGTCGTTGAGCAGCAGGATGACGCCGGGCGCGACGTCGTGGGTCAGCTCCTTGTAGTCGAGGCCGACGCCTTCCTCGTCGCCCAGGTCCCGCGCGGCGTCCAGCGTGAACTGCTGGCCTGTCTTGAGCACGACCTTGCCGGCGGCGAACTTGCCGATGCGGATCTTCGGGCCCTGCAGGTCGGCCATGATTGCGACCTCGCGGCCCAGCGATCGCGCCGAATCGCGCACCATGCGCGCGCGCTCCTGGTGGTCCGCCGCGGTGCCGTGCGAAAAGTTCAGCCGTACGACATCGACGCCGGCAGCGAGCATTCGCGTCAGCACGTCGGCGGAGCTGCTGGCCGGACCGAGCGTGGCGACTATTTTGGTCGAGCGTTGCATCGAGGGTCTCGCTTGAAAAGGATCGTTGTCGCGCGCTTCATCGCGAGGCGCGCTGCTCGAGGATCGCGACGGCAGGAAGCGTCTTGCCTTCGAGAAATTCGAGAAACGCGCCACCGCCGGTCGAGATGTAGCCGATGCGATCGGCGACGCCGTACTTCGCGATCGCGGCCAGCGTGTCGCCGCCGCCGGCGATCGAAAATGCGTTCGAATCGGCGATCGCATGGGCGAGCTCGCGCGTCCCGTCACCGAAGGCATCGAACTCGAATACCCCGACAGGTCCGTTCCAGACGATCGTGCCGGCCTTGGCGATGATCGCCTTCAGCGCCGCCACCGTCCGCGGCCCGATGTCGAGGATCATGTCGTCGGCGGCGACGTCGGCGATGGCCTTCAACGCAGGCGCCGCGGTCGCCGAAAACTCCTTGGCGACGACGGCGTCGACGGGAATCGGCACCTTGCCCGGAAACGCGTCGAGAATCGCCTTCGCCTCATTGGCGAGATCGGCCTCCGCGAGCGACTTGCCGATCCGGCCGCCGACCGCGAGGATGAACGTATTGGCGATGCCGCCGCCGACGATCAGACGATCGACCCGCGCCGCAAGCGACTTCAGTATCGTCAGCTTGGTCGACACCTTCGAGCCGGCGACAATTGCGACCAGTGGCCGGGCTGGATGCGCGAGTGCGCGCCCCAGCGCATCGATCTCGGCGGCGAGCAGCGGACCGGCACAGGCGATCGGCGCAAACCGGGCGATGCCGTGCGTCGTCGCCTCGGCGCGATGCGCGGTTCCGAAGGCGTCGTTGACGTAGACATCGCACAGCTTCGCCATCTTGCGCGACAGCGTCTCGTCGTCCTTTTTTTCGCCGACGTTGAAGCGACAGTTCTCGAGCAGGACCAGATCGCCCGGCTTGAGCGCCTCATGCCAGGCGCCGCCGTCGACCCAGTCTGCGATCAACGGCACCGGCCGCCCGAGCAGCTCGCCGAGTCGCTGGGCAATCGGCGCCAGCGAATCGGCGGCGCTGAATCGACCTTCGCTCGGTCGACCCAGATGCGAGGTAACCATCGTCGCGCCACCGCGCGACAGCGCGTCGCGGATCGCTGGCACCGAGGCACGGATGCGAGTGTCATCGCTGATCGCGCCTTGCCCGTCGAGCGGCACGTTCAGATCGGCGCGGATGAAGACGCGCTTGCCGGCGACGTCGACGTCGGCCAGGCGCAGGAACGTTGCGGCCATATCAGACATGCGCCATCGTCAGCAGTTGCCGCAAACGATCGCGCGACTTTCGCAGCGGTGCTATTTGGCCGCCATCAGCGCCACCGTGGCATCGAGCATCCGGTTGCTGAAGCCCCATTCGTTGTCGTACCAGGACGAAACCTTGACCAGGCGTCCGGAGACCTTGGTCAGCGTCGCATCGAAGATCGACGAGCGCGGGTCGTGGTTGAAGTCGATCGATACCAGCGGCGCGGTGTTGTAGCCGAGCAATCCATGCAGCGGTTCGGACTCGGATGCCGCCTTCATCACTGCATTGACCTCCTCGACCGTCGTATCGCGCGCGGCGATGAACGACAGGTCGACGAGCGAGACGTTGATCGTCGGAACCCGGATCGCATAACCGTCTAGCTTGCCGTTGAGCTCGGGCAGCACCAGCCCGACGGCAGCCGCGGCGCCGGTCTTGGTCGGGATCATGCTCATCGTCGCCGAACGGGCCCGGCGCAGGTCCTCGTGATAGACGTCGGTCAGCACCTGGTCGTTGGTGTAGGAGTGCACGGTCGTCATCAGGCCGCTGACGACGCCGATCTTGTCGTGCAGCGGCTTGACCAGCGGAGCGAGGCAATTGGTCGTGCACGAGGCGTTCGAGATCACCGTATGCGCCGCCTTCAGCGACTGGTGATTGACGCCATAGACGATCGTCGCGTCGACGTCTTTGCCGCCGGGCGCCGAGATGATCACCTTTTTGGCGCCGCCCTTGAGGTGAGCCGACGCTTTTTCCTTGGTGGTGAAAAGCCCCGTGCATTCGAGCACGACGTCGACGCCCAGCGCGCTCCATGGCAGCTCGGCCGGATTGCGCTGCGCGAAAACCTTGATGCGGTCGCCATTGACGACCATCGCGTCGCCGTCGACGTCGACCTTGCCCGGAAACTTGCCGTGCACGGTGTCGTGCCGGGTCAGATGCGCGTTCGTCTCGGGGCTGCCCAGGTCGTTGATCGCGACGATGGCCAGCGGATGCTTGCGTCCGGTCTCATAGTGCGCGCGAAGGATATTGCGACCGATGCGTCCGTAGCCGTTGATGGCAACCTTGATCATCATCCTGCTCTCCTGTCTTCTCTTGTCGATTCGGTTTCGGGCAATAGCTGTCCTGCGCGGCACGCCGCCGCCAGCGCATCCAGATCGCGCCAGCCGTAGGCCGCTTCCAGCAAATCCATCCCATCCCATTGGTACGCCTGCTCGACCAAAAGCTCTGCACCCAGCGCTTCATAGAAAGCCCGCGCCGGCTTGTTGGCAGCGATGACCCAGACGATCATGCCGGCGGCGCCGAGAGCACGCTGCGCATCGACGACGGCCGCGATCAGGCGCCGTCCGAGTCCGACGCGCTGAAATTCGCGGCGCAGATACACAGCGGTGAGCTCGGTGTTGAGTCCGAATTTGGGCTCGGCGAGCAGGCTGCCCGCGGCGAAGCCGATGACCTCGTCACCGTGGCTCGCGACAAACACACTGGCCGGGTTCGGTCCCGCGGCAAGTACCTTGTCCCACAGCGCGGTGCTGGCATCGACCTGCATGCCGTCGAGGTAGGCGGCCGGAATCAGGCCGCGATACGACGTCCGCCAGCCATCGATGCGCACGCGAGCGATCGCCTCGGCGTCGCGCGGCGCGGCGCGGCGGATGACGATGCCGGGCGCGTCACCCAAGGACGTTGCGGACGGCGGCGACGACATGGTCGACGGTGAATCCGAAATGCTTGAACAGGACGGCCGCCGGTGCCGATTCGCCGAAGCGGTCGATACCGACGACGGCGCCGGTGGGATCGTCGATGGCTCCGACGTATTTGCGCCAGTAGTCGGTGACGCCTGCCTCGACAGCGACCCGCGGCAGGCCGCGGGGCAGCACGGTGTCACGATAAGCGGCGTCCTGGCGATCGAAGACGCTGCAGCATGGCATCGACACGACCCGCACCGGCACGCCGGCGTCGGCGAGCGCCTTCTGCGCGCCGACGGCGAGCGCGACCTCCGAGCCGGTGGCGATGATGGTCGCGCGCGCGCCTTCGGTGTCGACCAGGACATAGGCGCCGCGGCGGATCGCGGTAATCTGGTCGGCGCGGCGCGGATTGAACACGACGTTCTGCCGCGTCAGCAGCAGGCAGCTCGTGCCGTGCCGGTGCTCGAGCGCCGCCGTCCAGGCCAGCGCCGTCTCGACGGTGTCGCAGGGCCGCCACACATCGAGATGCGGGATCAGCCGCAGCGCGGCCGCATGCTCGATCGACTGATGCGTCGGTCCGTCTTCGCCGAGCCCGATCGAATCGTGCGTGTAGACCAGAATCGAGCGAATCCGCATCAGCGCCGCCATGCGCACGGCGTTTCGCGCGTAGTCGGAAAAGGTGAGGAAGGTGCCGACGTACGGGATGAATCCACCGTGCAGGGTGAGGCCGCTGGCGATCGCGGTCATCGCGAATTCGCGGACGCCAAAATTGATGTAGTTGCCCGGAGAATGCGCGCTCACCGGCCTGCTGCCCGACCAGTTGGTGAACACCGAGCCGGTCAGATCGGCTGCGCCGCCGATCATTTCCGGCAGCAGCGGCGCGAAGGCCTCGATCGCCTGCTGCGAGGCCTTGCGCGTCGCGATCGACTCGGCCTTTTCGTTCTGGAGGGCCGCAAACGCAGCGGCTTTCGCGGCGAAATCCGCCGGAAGGTCACCGGAGAGGCGGCGCCGAAATTCGGCGGCGAGCGCCGGATATTCGGCCTCGTAGGCGGCAAAGCGCGTGTTCCAGTCCGATTCGAGCAGTTCTCCGCACTCGCGCGCGTTCCAGCCATCGTAGGCGGCCTGCGGAATCTCGAACGGCGGATAGCTCCAGCCTATCGCCTCCCGCGTCAGCGCGACTTCCTTTTCGCCCAGCGCTTCGCCGTGTGCCTTCTGGGTCCCGGCGCGGTTCGGCGAGCCGCGGCCGATGATCGTCTTGCAGCAGATCAGCGTCGGCCGGTCGGTGGTCGCGTGAGCGGAGCGTATCGCCGCATCGACCGCGTCGACGTCGTGGCCGTCGACATCGGCGATGACGTGCCAGCCGTACGCGGCGAATCGTGCCGGCGTATCGTCGGTAAACCAGCCGGCGACCTTGCCGTCGATCGAGATACCGTTGTCGTCGTAAAAACAGATGAGCTTGGACAAGCCCAGCGTGCCGGCGAGCGAGCAGGCTTCGTGCGAGATGCCCTCCATCATGCAGCCGTCGCCGGCGAACACGTAGGTCCGGTGGTCGACGATCGTGTGGTCGGGACGGTTGAACTCGACTGCAAGCAGTCTTTCGGCCAGCGCCATGCCAACTGCGTTGGCCAGCCCTTGGCCGAGCGGCCCGGTAGTCGTCTCGACGCCGGGAGTGACGCCCAGCTCCGGGTGGCCGGGCGTGGCCGAGCCGAGCTGACGAAAATGCTTGAGCTCGTCGAGCGGAAGCGCGTACCCCGTCAGGTGCAACAGCGCGTATTGCAGCATCGAGCCGTGGCCGTTGGACAGGACGAAGCGATCGCGATCGGGCCAGTGCGGATTGGCCGGGTTGTGTCGCAGGTGTCGATTCCACAGCGCGACGGCGATTTCCGCCATGCCCATGGGCATCCCCGGATGTCCGGAGTTGGCGGCCTGCACCGCGTCCATCGCCAGCGCGCGAATCGCGTCGGCGAGCAAACGCGTGTCGGGCGGTGTCTTATGCGTCGTTGAAGCCGGATGCGGCACGGAAAGCGATGCGGTCATGGACTTGTGGGAGCGGAATCGGGCGCGCTAGGACCGGCGAACGCACCGGGTGTGGAACGCTGCGGCAAAGCGGTAAAATTATCGCCCAAGCGCTGGTTTTGGGCAATAATAGAGAGTTTAGCGTCTTCGCAAGCGTTGAGTCGCGAAGCCGCGCCTGGAGAACGCGATGGAAGGCATCCACCTGCTCGGAGAATGGTACGGCTGCGCGGCCGACACGCCGGAAATGACGCGCTCCGCATCGCTGCGCGCTCTGTGCGTGCGCCTGGCCGAAGCCTCTGCGATGACGATCGTCGGCGACAGCTTCCATCAGTTCGAGCCGCAGGGCGTAACCGGGACGGTGCTCCTGGCCGAATCGCATCTGGCGATTCACACTTGGCCCGAGCACGGCTTCGTCACGATCGACGTCTACGTTTGCAACTACACGACCGACAACACGGCCAAGGCCGAGAAGCTGTTCCGCGCGATGCAGGACGCAATGCGGCCGCAGCGCACGAAATTCCAGGCCATCCACCGCGGCGGGAGCGATGCCTGAGGAAAAGCCCTCGGATCTGCTGCCGGGCGTGCTGACCGAATATCTGACCGACGATACCGGCTTTTTCGTCCGGTCGACGCGCGAGTTCGAGCACTTTCAGTCGCCGTTCCAGGCAGTCGAGGTGCACGATACCGCCTCGTTCGGAACGCTGTTCCGCCTCGACGGCCATTTCATGACGTCGGAAAAGGACGAGTTTTACTACCACGAGAATCTGGTTCACGTCGCCGCGATCGCGCACCCTGCGCCGACGACCGCCTTGATCATCGGCGGCGGCGACGGCGGGTCGGCCGAGGAATTGCTCAAGTACCCGACGATCAAGTCGGTAACCCTGGTCGAGATCGACCTCGCCGTCGTCGACATCGCGCGCAAGTATCTGGCCAAAGTCCATCGCGGCGCACTATCCGATCCGCGGCTGTCGCTTCGCGTCGAAGACGGACTGGCTTTTGTACGCGCTTCCGCAGAGACCTACGACCTGATCGTCCTGGATCTGACAGATCCCGGCGGACCTTCCGCGCCGCTGTACGACGCCGACTTCTATCGCGCCTGCGCCGCGCGTCTCAAGCCGTCGGGCGCGATGAGCTTGCACCTTGCCTCGCCGGTATCGCATCCCGATCGCATCCGCGCCGGCATCTCCGATCTGCGCGCGGCTTTCGCCATCGTGGTGCCGTACCTGGTGTCGATTCCACTCTACGGCGGGCTCTGGATGATGGCTTGCGCTTCGGCGACGCTGAATCCGTCCTACCTGACGCCGCTCGACGCCGACCGGCGCCTGTCGCAGCGCGGCATACGCGATTTGCAATATTACAATGGCGATGTCCACCGCGCCTCGATGGCGCTGCCCAACTTCGTCCGCGAGCTGGTCCAGACCGCCGTTTGACCCGTTGTCGGCCGGAACGCTTGAACCTCTCCGGCGCGCCCGCATCTTAGTAAGGGACACCCGAACGGGGGGTCCGGGACACCGGGGCTGCAATCACAATGGGGTATCCGCTATGACACTGACCGAAGCCATGCACGGAGCCGATTTTGTGCAGCTCAACGGGGTCGTGTTCGCGACCGAGTACCTTCGCGTCCCGGACGAGTCGACCGTGCCCGACGACGTCGTGATGGAACTGAGATTGGGCAACACCGAGCTCGAGTTCACCCGAGGCGAGCTCGACGACGCCGCGTACGTCGGAGAGGGAACCTACCGCCTGAAGTCCGGCGTGCTGCTGCGTTTCCTGTCGTCGGCAACGATACATTAGAGCTGCACCGCCGATCGCCGCCGCGCCGCCTTTTTGAGTGGCGTTAGCTGTGCGCTAGAATCGCGCCCGGCCGAGGCGGGCGCGACTGCTTCCCCGACAATACTTTCCGGAGGCTTCCCGCCGAATCAGACCAGAGAAGCCAAATCCCCTATCGCCAGCGTGCCGACGCGGCTTTGTCGATGGCCGGAACGAAGTCGGAGTCGGAAACTGCGGCAAATGGATTAAAATCCCGCATCGGCGCGACCGCTGACCGAGGGCAGGAATGAATCGCAGGCGAAGGCAAGTGTTGAAATCGGGCAGTGGCGTGACGCTGCTCGCACTAGTTGCTGCGGCCGGCTGGCTCAAACCAGGCGATGCGAGCGCGCAGTCGTGGAACAAGGCAGCGTTCGATACCAAAAGCATGGCCGATACGATGAAGGCGCTGGGCGGCGGCGAGCCGGCCCAGAGCAAGGACATCGTTTTCTTCCAGACGCCGGACATCGCCGAAAACGGCGCCGTCGTCCCGGTCGGCATCATCAGCAACATCCCGAAAACTGAATCGATCGCCGTGCTGATCGAAAAGAACCCGAACATGCTGGCGGCGGTGTTCGACATTCCGGCGGGCACCGAGCCGTCGATTTCCACCCGCGTGAAAATGGGCCAGAGCTCGAACATCTATGCGCTGGTCAAGGCTGACGGCAAGTATTTCGTCGCGGCCAAGGACGTCAAGGTCACGATCGGCGGATGCGGAGGCTGACGATGGCAGACCCGATGAAAATCCGTGCCACCCTCGTCGGCGACGCGACCGAGATCAAGGTTCTGATGAGCCACGAGATGGAGACCGGCCAGCGCAAGGATGCGCAAGGCGCAGTGATACCGGCCTGGTTCATCCAGAACGTCACTGTCGCACACGGTGGCACGACGGTGCTGGCCGCGCAGTGGGGACCGGCGGTTTCGAAGAACCCGTTCCTCTCGTTCAAGTTCAAGGGCGGTGCGAAAGGCGACAAGGTCACGATCGTCTGGACCGACAATCGCGGTGATAAGCGCACCGACGAAGCTACGATAGTCTGATGGAAGCTGACCGCGCATCCGGAACCAGGCGCTCGGCGATTGCGGCGAAGGCTGACCTGCGCGGAGCGCAGGTCAAGCGAGCGACAGCGAGCGGCCGTAGCCACAACTGTGGCGACAAGCGCACCGATGAGGCGACGCTAGCGTGAGCCTCCACCGGGTGACCGTCGTGGCCTTGTTGGTCGCGGCATTTTCCGCGTTCGCCCAGAACACGACGGTAGACGGCATAGCCAAGTATCGCGAGGCGCTGCAGGACGGCAATCCCGCCGAGCTCTGGGAGGCGCGAGGCGAAGGGCTGTGGAAGGAGCCGCGCGGGCCGAACAAGGTCTCGCTCGAGCGGTGCGATCTGGGACTGGGGCCCGGCGTCGTCAGGGGGGCATACGCGCAGCTGCCGAAGTATTTCGCCGACGCCGACCGTGTGATGGATCTGGAGACGCGCGTGGTCTGGTGCATGGTCAAGCTGCAGGGCATCAGCGAGGCCGACGCCAAGAAAAATCCGTTCGGCAACGGCAACGACAAGAAATCGAACATCGAAGCGCTGGTCGCGTACATCACCAGCGAGTCGCGCGGCGTGAAAATGAACGTGTCGCTCGCGCATGCGAAGGAACTCGAGATGTACAAGGTCGGCGAGAAGATGTTCTATTTTCGCGGCGGACCGCACGATTTCGGCTGCGTGACCTGCCATGGCGCCGACAACCAGCGGATCCGCCTGCAGGATCTGCCGAACCTGACCAAGCTCGAGGGCGCGCAAAAGGCATATACGACCTGGCCCGCGTATCGCGTCTCGCAAGGCGAGCTGCGCACGTTCCAGTGGCGCCTGAACGACTGCTTCCGCCAGCAGCGTTTTCCGGAGCTCGAATTCGGCTCGGATGCGTCGATCGCGCTGACGATGTTCCTGGCGAAAAACGCCAATGGCGCCGCGTTCGATGCGCCGGCGATCAAGCGTTGAAGAGCGCGCGGATGACCGCCAGAATGATGGTGTCCGCGGCACTGTTCGCGGCAATTCTCGTCGGCTGCGCCACCGCACCCTCGGATGAGCGCATCTCGGCCGAGACCAACGCGATGATCAAGGCGTCGTTCAAGGCGAGAGGCCAGGCGGGGCTCGATCGGCTCGACCAGGACGATACGCAGAGGCTTTGCAGCCAGGCCGCCGGCAAGGCGCCGCCGAAGGACGTCGCCGACCGGATCGAAAAGCAAAATCTGGCGACGATCAAATATCCCTCCGACGGCAAGTTGATCGGCGACTGGAAAAATGGCGAAAAGATCGCCCAGGACGGCCGCGGCAAGCAGTACTCGGACGATCCTGCGGGGCCGGTCGGCGGCAATTGCTACGCCTGCCATCAACTGGCGCCGCAGGAGCTCGCCTACGGCACGATAGGGCCGAGCCTCTACCGGTTCGGCAAGCTCCGCGGTTACGGCGCCGAGACGCAGCGCTACGCCTACGGCAAGATCTTCAACTCGGAGGCGTTCGCCGCCTGCTCGACGATGCCGCGCTTCGGCCATAACGGCATACTGTCCGAGCAGCAGATGAAGGACGTCACCGCGCTGTTGATGGATCCCGCCTCGCCGGTCAACCAGTGAACCCGATGCGGCGGCGCGCGTGGCCGGCGTCGCGGGCTCTCGCAACCATCGAATCGTGAAGCGGCGCGAATTCCTGCAAGGACTCGCTGCCGCCGCCGTCGCCGGATTGCCGATCGATGCCAGCTGTGTCGCCGATGGCGCGGACGGCGAGCACCTGTACGACGCGCTGCACCCTTTCGGCAATGTCGGGTTGCTGCATATCACCGACTGCCACGCCCAGCTGAAGCCGACGCGTTTTCGCGAGCCGAGCGTCAACCTGGGCATCGGCGCGGCGCGCGGCAAGCCGCCGCACCTGGTCGGAGAAGCGCTGCTCAGGCACTTCGGCATCGCGCCGGGAACGCGCGCCGCGCATGCGTTCACCCACCTCGATTTCGAACGTGCGGCGCGGGTCTACGGAGCGATGGGCGGATTCGCGCATCTTTCGACGCTGATCAAGCGCCTGCGCAGCCAGCGCCCCGGCGCGCTGCTGCTCGACGGCGGCGACAGCTGGCAAGGCTCGGCCACCTCGCTGTGGACGCACGGCCAGGACATGGTCGATGCCGCCAAGCTGCTCGGGGTCGACGTGATGACCGGCCATTGGGAATTCACCTATGGCGCGCAGCGGGTCAAGGAGGTCGTCGACCGCGACTTTGCCGGCCGCGTCGATTTCATCGCCCAGAATGTGCGCACTGCCGACTTCGGCGATCCGGTGTTCGAGCCTTACGTCATCAAGACGATCAACGGCGTCGCGATCGCGATCGTCGGTCAGGCATTTCCTTATGTACCGATCGCCCATCCGCGCTACTTCGTTCCCGACTGGACGTTCGGCATTCAGGAAGAGACGATGCAAAAGGCGGTCGACTCGGCGCGCGGGAAGGGTGCGCAGGCCGTCGTGCTGCTGTCGCACAACGGCATGGACGTCGATCTCAAGCTCGCATCGCGGGTCAGCGGCATCGACGTGATCCTCGGCGGCCACACGCACGACGCCGTGCCTCAGCCGACGATCGTTTCGAACCGCGTCGGGCGAACAGTGGTGACCAACGCCGGATGCAATGGCAAATTCGTCGGCGTGCTCGACCTCGAAGTCGGCAGCGGGAAGGTCGTCGATTTCCGCTACCGGCTCGTGCCGGTATTCGCCGATCTGCTGCCCGAGGACAGCGCGATGGCCGCGCTGATCGCCAAGATCCGCGCGCCGTTCGCCGCCAGGCTCGACGAGCCGCTGGCGGTCAGTGAGGCACTCCTGTATCGCCGCGGCAACTTCAACGGCACGTACGACCAGTTGCTGCTCGATGCCTTGATGGCCGAAAAGAACGCGGAAATCGCCTTGTCGCCCGGGTTTCGCTGGGGAACGACGCTGCTTCCGGGCGACGCCATACGCTACGAGCAACTGCTCGATCAGACGGCGATCACCTATCCGTACGTGACCGTCAGCACGTTGCGCGGCGAGACGATCAAGACAATCCTCGAGGACGTTGCCGATAATCTGTTCAATCCAGACCCGTACTACCAGCAAGGCGGCGACATGGTGCGCGTCGGCGGCATGCGCTACACGATCGAGCCCGCGGCTGCGATCGGCCAGCGCATCACCCGGATGGAACTCGACGGCAAGCCGATTGATGCCGACAAGAAGTACAAAGTCGCCGGGTGGGCGCCGGTGTCCGAAGACGCGAAGGCCGCGGGCGGCGAAGCGATCTGGGAAGTGATCGAGCGCTACCTGCGCGACCAGAAGACGATCAAGCCGCCCACGCTGAACCTGCCGACGCTCGCCGGCGTGGCAGGCAATCCCGGAATCGCGGCGAAGAATTCCTGATTGCAGCGGCGCGAGCCATCAGGCGATCGTCACCCGCGCGAACTTTCGCTTCCCGGCCTGGACGACGACGGTGGTGCCGGGTGCTACGACCAGAGACTTGTCGCTGACGACCTCGCCGTCGAGCTTCAGGCCGCGCTGCTCGATCAGGCGCATCGCCTCGGACGTGCTGGCCGTCAGCCCCGCCTGCTTGCAAAGTTGCGGCAGCGCCAGGCCCTTGCCACCGCTGTGCAGTGTGACTTCGGGCATGCTCTCCGGCATCGCGTGGTCGCGGAACCTCGATTCGAATTCGGCGAGCGCCGTTTCCGCCGCCTGGCGCGAGTGGAATCGCGCGACGATTTCCTGCGCGAGCTCTACCTTGGCGTCGCGCGGATTGCGCCCGTCGGCGCATTCGCGCTTGAGCCGCGCGATTTCGTCGAGCGGCCGGAACGACAGAAGCTCGTAGTAGCGCCACATCAACTCGTCGGAGATCGACATCAGCTTGCCGAACATCTCCGCGGGCGCCTCGGTGATGCCGACGTAGTTGTCGAGCGACTTCGACATCTTGTTGACGCCGTCGAGCCCTTCGAGCAGCGGCAGGGTCAGGATGCACTGCGGCTCCTGGCCATAGTGGCGCTGCAGTTCGCGGCCGACGAGCAGATTGAATTTCTGATCGGTGCCGCCGAGCTCGACGTCGGCCTGCAACGCGACCGAGTCGTAGCCTTGCGCCAGCGGATAGAGGAATTCGTGTACGGCGATCGGCTGCCCGCTGGCATAACGCTTGGCGAAGTCGTCGCGCTCGAGCATCCGCGCCACCGTGTATCTGGCCGCAAGCCGGATCATGCCGTCTGCGCCGAGTGCGGACAGCCATTTGGCGTTGAACGCCACTTCGGTGCGGTCGCGGTCGAGAATCAGGAACGCCTGGTCGGTGTAGGTCTTGGCGTTGGCTTCGAGCTCCTCGCGCGACAACGGCGGCCGGGTGACGTTGCGCCCCGTCGGGTCGCCGATCATGCCGGTGAAGTCGCCGATCAGGAAAACGATGTGGTGGCCGAGATCCTGCAGTTGCTTGAGCTTGTTGAACTGAACCGTGTGACCCAGATGCAGATCGGGACGGGTCGGATCAAAGCCTTCCTTGATCCGCAGCGGCTTGCCGCGCTCGAGCTTCGCGGCGAGCTCGGCTTCGACGATCAGCTCGTCGGCGCCGCGCTTGAAGACGGCCAGTTGATGGGGGATGTCAATCGGCATGGAGGAGGGGTCTGCTACAATCCGCCGGTCCGCGCACAGGCTTGGGAGGCGGTTCGAGCGTGAGCAAGCTCGCGATTCTAGCGCAAAGGGCGGGTGCAGGCCGCATCGCGGCAGTGTTCGTCATGATGGTCATCGGCGGCGTTGCCGCGTTCGGGTTCGTCCCCGGAATGATGGAGACGGACATGGCGACGCGGCTGGTCGTCCGCGATCTGGCGCTTCCGGCGCTGGCGCCCGCGCCGATCGGCGAAGGCTACTGGCGCGAAGCGCGCATCGAGCGAGGCGACACGCTCGGCAGCGTGCTTGCCCGCCTGTCGATCACCGATAGCGCCGCGCAGCAGTTCCTGCGCACCGACCAAGGTGCGCGCCCACTCTACCAATTGATGCCCGGCAAGTCGGTCCGGGTCGAGACCGATGACGACGGGCGGCTGATCTCATTGCGCTACCTGGCGCAAGGCGGCGCGCTGCTTCGCGTCGACCGCCGTACCGACGGCTTCGTCGCCGCAAGCGCGCCGCCTGGTTACGGCGTGCGCACTGAAGTTCGCGCCGGCGAAATCCGCTCGTCGCTGTTCGGTGCTGCCGACGCCGTCGGACTGCCCGATGCGGTGACGATGCAGCTGGCCGAAGTCTTTTCCGGCGATATCGATTTCTATCACGACCTGCGGCGCGGCGATCGCTTCGCCGTCGTCTATGAAATGCGCGAGGTCGACGGCGCGCCCGCCGGTGCAGGCAAACTGGTTGCCGCCGAGTTCGTCAACAAGGGCGTCCCCTATCGCGCTTTCCTCTGGCGGGGCGCCGACGGCAGCGAAGCGTACTACACGGAGGACGGCAAGAATCTGCGCAAGGCCTTCCTGCGCTCGCCGGTCGAATTCACGCGTATCACGTCCGGCTTTTCACTGGCACGGTTTCATCCGTTCCTGCAAACCTGGCGCGCGCACAAGGGTGTCGATTTCGCCGCGCCGACCGGCACCGCGGTGCGCGCGGCCGGCGACGGCAAGGTCATCTTCGCCGGCCGGCAGAACGGTTACGGCAACGTCGTCATCCTGCAGCATGGGGGAGCCAACTCGACCGTGTATGCGCATTTGTCGCGGTTTGCCGCTGGGACGAAGCCCGGCGCGCGCGTCGGCCAGGGCACGGTGATCGGCTACGTCGGTCAGACCGGCTGGGCGACCGGCCCGCATCTGCACTACGAGTTCCGCGTCAATAGCGTGCAGCGCAACCCGATGACGATCGCGCTGCCGGATGCGCCGCCGCTGGCCGCCGCGGACAGGCCGGCGTATGTCGCGCGCATCGCGCCGCTTGCCGATGCGCTCGCGCTCGGCCAGGTCGTCACCATCGCTGCCGGCGAGTAGCTGTCAAGCAGCGGTTGCCCAGCGAGCTCTACATCGGCCTGATGTCGGGCACCAGCGTCGATGGCGTCGACGCGGTGCTGGCCGATTTCGCCGCCGCGCCCTGGCGAGTCCGCGCGCGCCGCCACGTTGCGTTCGGTCCCGCCCTCCGGGCCGAGCTCGATGCTCTGCAAAAAAGCGGCGCCGATGAATTGCACCGATCGGCGCTCGCCGCCAATGCGCTGATGGATTGCTGCGCGGCTGCTGTGTCGGGGGTTCTTGCCGACGCGCGTCTTGAATCTTCGGACATCGCCGCGATTGGCCTGCACGGACAGACGGTACGTCATCGGCCGGAGCTCCAGTTCACGACCCAGCTTGCCAATCCGGCGCGACTCGCCGAAGCCTGCCGCATCCCCGTCGTCGCCGATTTCCGCAGCCGCGATGTCGCCGCGGGCGGGCAGGGCGCGCCGCTCGCGCCCGCGCTGCACGCCGCGCTGTTCCGGGACGCTGCGCGGCACCGCGTCGTGCTCAATATCGGCGGCATCGCGAACATCACCGACCTGCCGCCGGATGGGCCGGTACGAGGCTTCGACACCGGACCGGGCAACACCCTGCTCGATGCGTGGTGCATGCGGCACCGCGGCGAGGCGTTCGACCGCGACGGCGCATGGGCGGCGACCGGCCGGCCGATCGCGGCATTGCTCGAGGCGCTCGCGGCGGATCCGTATTTCACGCTGCCACCGCCGAAGAGCACCGGGCGCGATCACTTCAACCTGCGCTGGTTGGAGTCGCGGCTGCAATCGTCATACGCGCCGGCCGACGTGCAACGAACCTTGCTGGCGCTTACCTCCGCGACGATCGCCGAAGCGATAGCGGCGCATTGCGCGGGCGCGTCCGAGGTCGTGGTATGCGGCGGCGGTGCGCACAACGGCGCGCTGTTGCGCGAGCTCGCCCGCGATCTCGGCGGTCGAGCGCTCACGACGACCGCGGCGTATGGCGTTCCGGTTGGCGATGTCGAGGCGCTGGCGTTCGCGTGGCTCGCTCGCGAATCGCTTGGCGGGAGGCCGGGCAATCTGCCGGCGGTGACCGGCGCGCGGGGCCCGCGTGTGCTGGGCGCCGTCTATCCGGCGTAGCGCCGGCTGTCGAACGCGGAATGAAAAACGGGCGCCCTGCCAGGACGCCCGTCGATGTCCGGACGGACCGAAGCTCTAGGTGGTCGAGAACGACGAGCCGCAGCCGCAGGTCGTCGTGGCGTTGGGGTTCTTGATCACGAACTGCGCGCCCTCGAGTCCTTCGGTGTAGTCGATCTCGGCGCCGACCAGATACTGGTAGCTCATCGGGTCGATCAGCAGCATCACGCCGTTCTTTTCCATCGACGTGTCGTCTTCGTTGACGGTTTCGTCGAAAGTGAAGCCGTACTGGAAGCCCGAGCACCCGCCGCCGGTGACGAACACCCGCAGCTTGAGGTCGGGATTGCCTTCCTCGTCGATCAGCGTCTTGACCTTCGCCGCCGCGGCGTCGGTGAACACAAACGGGGCGGGCATTTCGGTCATTGCATTCATCATCTACTCCGGTTCATTGCACCGCTATAGCACTGGCTCATTATCGGCCGCGTCGCGGATGCGGTCAATTTGCGTCAACCGGGCTCATTCGCCGGTCGCGCGCTTCAGTTCCACCACTTCGGCGGTCTCCTGGCCGACATGCATCAGCTTGCCCTGGACAATGGCGCCGACGTGCATTTCCAGCGTTCTGTAGACCACGTCTCCATGGACCTGCGCCTTGGCCTGCAGTTCCAGGTGATCGCTGGCCGAAACCGGACCGTCGACCGCGCCGTTGATGACCACGTGTGACACGCGGACTTCGCCTTCGATCCTCGCTCGCTCGCTGATAACCAGCGTGCCGGGCTGATTGTCGACCGTCGACACTTTCCCATGCACGGCACCATCGATGCGAAGACCGCCGGAAAAAACAAGGTCGCCATCGACCGTCGTCCCGGCGCCGATCAGGCTGTCCAGTCGCTTTTGTGTCGGACGGGTCTTCTTGTGTTCGAACATATGAGGCCTCCCTACGAAAGAATCAAGTTGCGCGTCGCTTTCGGGCTCGCCTGGCCCGGCTCGAGCACTTTCGCCTCCAAGCTCTTCAGCTGGCTGCCCGGCGGCACGCTGATCGTTCCTTCAACCCTCTGATAATACTTGAATTTCAACTGCAGCGCTGCTGCGTTCTCCGGCTGGCCTTCGGGCAGCTCTATGGTCATCGGTCCGTTCTTGTCGACCAGATTCGCCTGCATGCTCAAGCGGCCGGAAAATTCATCGGTCGGCTTGCCGCCGCGCACGATCAACAGGCTGAAGCGATAGCTGTCGTCGCTCGCGCGCTCGGCCGAGAGCCGCTGTATCGAAATCGCGCCCTGCTTGCCGCTGTCGCTGAATAACTGCTGCAGGAAGGCGAGCTCCTCCTTGATCTGGGTATTCTCGCTCTGCAGATCGAGCGTCTGTCTGGAAAGCGTGCTTTGCGCGCCGCGAGCCATGCCCAGATCGCTTTCGAGCTCGGTCGTCCTGGCGCGCAGCCGCGCGTTTTCTTCCTTCAGCTGGTCCCGTTCGGCCTGGAGCCTCGCGCGCTCCTGCGCGACTTCGTTCCGGTTGAGCCCGCCGAGGAATTGACCGAAGTCGAAGCCCCACCACCACATGCCGCCGATCAGCGCGAGAACGATCAGCAGCAGCGGGATCTTCAGCCGCCAGCTGTGCTCGATGCGCACGGCCATCCTGGCCGCGCTGATGCCGAAGGTCTGGCGGAGCTTTCGCCCGACGGCGCGGGTCGTCACCATCGGTTCAAGGCATTACCGGGGGAGCGGTAAGGCCGGTCGTCTCGGCCAGGCCGAACATCAGATTCATGTTCTGAATCGCCTGGCCAGCGGCGCCTTTGACCAGATTGTCTATGACCGCGACGACGACAGCGGTGTCGCCGCCCTGCGGCCGATGCACGGCGATGCGGCAGACGTTGGATGCGCGCACCGATCGCGTCTCCGGATGGCTGCCGGCCGGCATCACATCAACGAAGGGCTCGCTGGCATAGCGCTTTTCGAACAGCGCCTGCAAGTCGACGCCACGATCGGTCAGACGCGCATAGAGCGTCGCGAGGATGCCGCGGACCATCGGCACGAGATGCGGCGTGAACACGACCGTCACCGGAGACCTGCTGCGGCCGTTCAAGCCGTGCACGACTTCGGGATGGTGTCGGTGGCCGCCGAGGTTGTAGGCCTTGAAGTTGTCGGAAGCCTCGCTGAACAGCAGACCGAGCTCGGCCTTGCGCCCGGCGCCGGAGACGCCGGACTTGGCATCGGCGATAAGGTGGTCGACGTCGACGATGCCCGCCTCGACCAACGGCAGGAACCCCAGCTGGATCGCCGTCGGATAACAGCCCGGATTGCCGACGATGCGGGCCTTGCGGATCGCATCGCGGTACATCTCGGGCAGCCCGTATACCGATTCGGCCAGCAGATCGGGGCAGGCGTGCGGCATCTTGTACCACCGCTCGAATTCAGCCGTATCCTTGAGCCGGAAGTCGGCCGCCAGGTCGATGATCTTGACGCCGGCGCCGACGAGCTCGCGCGCCTGTGCCATCGCGACGCCATGCGGCGTGGCGAAAAAGACGACGTCGCAACGCGAAAGCCCGGCGCCGGCCGGATCGCTGAATTGCAGCTCCGACAGTCGTTCCTGATCGCGCAGGCTCGGGAACATCGTTCCGACCGGCACCCCCGCCTCGGAACGGGACGTGATGGCCTGGACGCGTGCCTCTGGATGCACGGCCAGCAGCCGCAGCAATTCGACACCGGTGTAGCCGGTCCCGCCGACAATGCCTACCTTGATCATGCCCGCCTCATCAAACCGGCGATGATTCTACCACCCCGGCTCTATTGTATGACATTGGAATAATCCGGTCGAAGTCCCAAATGCAAAGGCCGCCTTGCGGCGGCCTTGGGCTTGTCGTCGGGCGTGAGCCGCTAGCGCTTGGAAAACTGCTTGCGACGTCGCGCCTTGTGCAGGCCGACCTTCTTCCGCTCGACCTCGCGGGCGTCGCGGGTGACCAGGCCCGCCTTGGACAGCGGCGGCTTGAGCTGTGCGTCGTAATCGATCAGCGCGCGCGTGATGCCATGGCGGACCGCGCCGGCCTGGCCCGATTCGCCGCCGCCGATGACGTTGACCATGATGTCGAATGTCGCCTCGTGATTGACCAGCTTCAGCGGCTGGCGGACGACCATGCGGCCCGTTTCGCGCGTGAAAAACTCATCGACCGGCTTGTCGTTGACGATGAACTTGCCCGAGCCCTGCTTGATGAATACGCGGGCCACGGCGCTCTTGCGCCGGCCCGTGCCGTAGTAATAGCTGCCGATCATGGTGAGCGAGCCTTTAGAGGTCCAGCGTCTTCGGTTGTTGGGCCACATGCGGATGCGCGGTGCCGGCATAGCATTTGAGCTTCTTGAGCATCGCATAGCCCAACGGGCCCTTAGGCAGCATGCCCTTGACCGCCTTTTCCAGCACCCGGCCGGGAAAGCGCTGCTGCATCTTGCTGAACGACGTCGTGCGGATGCCGCCTGGATAGCCGCTGTGCCGGTGGTAGAGCTTGTCATCGGCCTTGTTGCCGGTGACCTTGATCTTTTCGACGTTGGTGACGACGATGAAGTCGCCGGTATCGACGTGCGGCGTATAGATCGGCTTGTGCTTGCCGCGCAGCCGGTG
>Ga0207693_10000396_pt1 | contig 40060 bp, 42 predicted proteins | sample LARL81metaG_FD_184347 | JGI IMG/M metagenome (GOLD analysis project Ga0207693, IMG submission 184347) | Corn, switchgrass and miscanthus rhizosphere microbial communities from Kellogg Biological Station, Michigan, USA - LAR L8-1 metaG... | ecosystem: Host-associated > Plants > Roots >... | reverse complement strand
CGGTCCTCAAGGAGATTGCCGGGCGGATCGCCGCCGACGAATATAGACATTACAAGCTCTTCTTCGAGACTCTTGAAGCACAAGATGAGCCCGACCTCCCCTTCTGGAAAAAGGCCACGGTCGCGATCGGGCGCATCGCTGAGGCGGACGACGACGAGCTTTCATTTGCCTACTATTGCGCCAATGTTGGCGCCGGTGACGCGTTGGCAAGACCCTACCGACGCACAGAATACGCTAGCGCCCAAGCGCAAACCACGATGCGCATCTATCGCCGCAATCACATACAGCGGCTGGTTCAGATGGTGGCCAAGGCCATCGGCGCCGCGCCACAAGGCCGACTGGCGCGCGCCGCAGGAGCACTCATGTGGCGCATGCTTCAGTTGCGCGTGCGCTTAATCCCGGCGAGCGCAATCCCGGGCTAGACGCTGCGTTTCACCAGCATCTGCTTGATCTCGCCGATAGCCCGCGCGGGATTGAGTCCCTTCGGGCAAGTGCTGGCGCAGTTCATGATCGTGTGGCAGCGATAGAGGCGAAATGGGTCCTCGAGATTGTCGAGCCTCTCGCCCGTGTTCTCGTCGCGGCTGTCGGCGAGCCAGCGATACGACTGAAGCAGCGCCGCGGGTCCGAGATAGCGCTCGGAATTCCACCAATAACTGGGACACGCAGTCGAACAGCAAGCGCACAAGATGCACTCATAAAGCCCATCGAGCTTGGCGCGTTCTTCCGGTGACTGTTTCCACTCCGTTTCGGGCTGCGCCGTTTTCGTTTGGAGATAAGGCTGTATCGAAGCGTATTGCGCATAGAAGTTGGTGAGGTCCGGCACCAAATCCTTCACGACCGGCATGGCTGGTAACGGATAGACCGCGATGGGGCCGGAAATGTCCGTGATCGCCTTGGTGCAGGCGAGCGTGTTGCTGCCGGCGATGTTCATCGAACATGACCCGCATACGCCCTCGCGGCAGGAACGCCGGAACGTCAACGTGGGATCAATTTCATTCTTGATCATTATGAGCGCGTCCAAAACCATCGGTCCGCAGCTCTCGAGGTCGACGGTGTAAGTGTCGAGGCGCGGATTAGCGTCTTTGTCCGGGTCGAAACGATAGACTTTAAGGTCCTTCGAACGCTTCGGCTTCTTGCCGTTTGCCGTCTTTGGCCCCGGCCAAACTTTGCCTTTGGTAACTTTGCTGCCTTTCGGCAGGGTAAACTGAACCATGAAAGATCCTGTTGGATGGCGAGCGTGTCAATTGGCTGTGGTCATGTTGGCATGTCCGACCCGGTGAAACAAAGCGTCACGATGTTCCGATCTGTTCGAATATCCACGCCGTTTCGACGGGTTGATCCTTGACCGCGCCGTTCAGCACAAGTTGCTCGGTCCGGCGCACCGTTTCGCCACCGAGATAGACACTTTCTTCGACGCTCAACTGCGCTCCCGAGCGAAAGCGCCAACCGTCTCCGTTGGGCAGCTTGAGCAGTATCCCGCCGCCCTGAGACGGCGAAACGCGCACATCAGGATGAATATGAAAGCGGATAGCGAAGGTCGTTGTCGTGCGCTCCCGGCCTGATTGCGGCACTACGCGATCAAGCCCCGTGATGGCCAGACCCTGCTGCGAAATTGTGACTTGCCGCTCATGCCGGATACCGAACGGGACGACATATCCGTCATGCCCAGCCACCACGCACCAACCTTGCGCAGTCTCAACGCGGCGCGTGTCGATATCAGAGGGGCCACCCAGCATGCGCGAGCCAAGCAGATCGCGTCCTATGCCTGCGGGGATGATCGACGCCATCGAAGCGTCGGCGACCGATAGGGTCGAATGTGCGGCTGTGGCGCGCAAAGCAAGTTCCCATCCGAGGTGTGCGAAACCTGCCGAGCCGCAATTGACGACAATGCGCTGGTTGGAGCTGCTCAGTTCCAGCGCCAGACATCCGGCGTGGCTGTGGATCGAATAGGCGCCCGCAGGTACTCCGCCGCAATCGATGAGTACAAGTGTTTTGCCCGCCGTCATTCGGTGATAGCCGGAATGGCGGGCATAGGCGAAAGGTTGACCGCGCACATCGTCGCGCGCCAGCAATCCCGCAATCATGCGGACATCGCATTCGGTGCCGCCGTTGAAGAGCGCGAGCATGCCGTCACCGTGACGGAAAAACCGCATCATTGGAGCGACCCGGTCGGCGGCGCTTCGTATGGACTGCGGCACCTCGAGTGAGCCGGCACTGAGCGCGTCCATCACCATGGTGATCAACCGGTAGCAATGAACGAGCGCCTCGGGCGAACGGCTGATGTGGCCGCCATCGGGTAGAACCTGTCGTGAAATCTCCGACTCGAAATATTTCAGACCATCATCAAGGCGCCGCTGACTATCGCCAAGGCAGGCGCCGGACAAGGCGTAGGCTGCGGCGGCCTCAAAGCGCGGCATGCCGGCTGGCGCTTCCTCAACGATGCGCGCAAGCATGCGGGATTGTTCGCGCAACGAGACGAACACTTTGGAACGCCACAACAGATCGGAATTGGCGATCACTATTCGCCCGTGCGCAAAGATGTTGATCAAGCGCCGCGCCATCACGTCCGCTGACCAGGCGGGTTCGGTGTAGCGCGAATAGCGTTTCAGCCATTGCGTGATCAGATTGGTAGCGAGTGACTTGGCCGGGTCGCCCCCGGCCAGTGCCAAGGCTGGCAACCACGCAAAACTGTGCAGCGCCTTGCTCCACTCGGCGGACGGAGGCGTCGCATCGAAGATCGATCCGTTTTTTGCTTCAAAAATCTGTCCCGCCAAGCGAAAACGTCCACGCAAGAGCGCATCGGCATCTTCTAACCGCCTTGGCGTCGCATCGTACGGATGGAACAGGATTCGATCGGCCAATGGACCGGTCAAAAAGCGTCTATATAGCCATGTGCGGCGATACCAGATTCTCAGACCACGAAAGGCTTCCCAAATAGCGGCCTGCAAAAGTTCGGGGTAGAGGCGGGCCGGCGGCAGTCTTTGCGGGACCGGGCGCTCCGTCACAGTGTCAGCCGCGAAGCGCGGCGATGTTGGCGGCGTAGTGGGCTGCCCCGCGCTCGAACACAGCCGTGCCGGCGACGAGCACGTTCGCGCCGGCATCGATCGCCTGGCGTGCAGTTTGCGGGTTGATGCCGCCGTCCACTTCGAGGGCAATTGCACGCCCGGACTTTGCAATACGGTTTGCCACGGCTTCGATCTTCTTCAATTGACTCGTAATGAAGGACTGACCCCCGAATCCGGGGTTGACGCTCATGACAAGCACCAGGTCAACGAGGTCGAGCAAATTGTCGATAGCGTCCACCGGCGTGCCAGGATTGAGCACGACCCCCGGCAGCTTCCCGAGTGAGCGGATCAACTGCAGCGTGCGATGGACGTGTGGCCCGGCTTCGGGATGTACGGTGATTCCGTCCGCGCCGGCATCGGCGAACGACTGCACAAAATTGTCGACCGGCGAAATCATCAGGTGAACGTCGAGCGGGCGCTTCGCGTGGGGCCGGATGGCGCGCACGACAGCTGGGCCGATGGTGAGGTTTGGCACGAAGTGACCATCCATCACGTCGACGTGGATCAGATCCGCACCTGCCGCTTCAACGGCTGCGACTTCGGCGCCAAGCTGCGCAAAATCAGCCGATAGAATCGAAGGCGCGATGCGGATTTTGTTCGCCATGGCGGGCCATAAGTGACGGATTCTATCCGGCCCCGCAAGACTTCCGACGTTCAGGCTCCGCCGTCTCGGATTGCCCGGCGCGCGAGCACTTCGCCCTCGCCCTTAGGCCAAACAATCAACACGACGCCAAGCGTCGGCAACCACATCATACGCGATTGGTAGCGGCCATGCGGGCCCGAAAATACGCCGCAGACGAACGCGTTCGCCGCGAGGGCAAGGAGTATGAACGCAGGCATTAGGCCATTCCGCCACTCGCCTCGTCGAGCCGCGTTCGTCAAAAGCAGCCCAAGCGCGCCCAATGCGATGAATGCTATGGGCACGTGTACGATGTTCACCGGCAAGAACCAGATCGCGCCCTCCTGCTGATAGGCATGGTCATAGTCCGAAAGCTGTTGCGGAATGGCGAGCTTGAACTCCCGGTTCAGCACCCATTCCTGAGGTACGATTCCATCACCGGTTTGAAACCAGATGAACTGCAACGCGGTGTCCTTCAGGGCCATCAGCGCATTTCTCATCGGATAGCGCTTGAGGCTTTCGGCGACAACTTCGGCGGCCTCGGGTCCGCCCTTTTCAAATCCCCCGAGCTTTTGAAAGGGACTGACCCAAGGTTCCCAAAGCCACGTATCGGCACGTGTCGGTAGCCGACCGCGGTAGGCGCAGAGCTTGTAGTGAGAATGGGGACACGTCGCATCGAGCACTGGCTCGATCAGGCCGTCACCCATTAGTCTGGCTTCAAGGAAGATCGCGCCAGAGCGCGAAAGGAACAGCTGATCCGTGTAGTAGTAATTGCAAGCGACCAGTGACGAAACTGCGATGATCAAGCTCGCAATTGCCAGTCCTGTTCGCGGCCGCGGCAGAGCGTGCCTCTCGATCCACGATTTTGGCGCAAAGCGCATCAGCAAAAGTGCCGCTACCAATCCCGCCGAGAGCCCGAAGTGTGAAGGGTGCGAGGCCGTGGCAAATGCCACAACCAACAGAAGCATAAACGCGCGCACTTGTCCGAGAGCGCAACCGTGAAAGGCGAACAGATATAGCCCGAGGGGTATCAGCGCTACGAAACAGTCGGGTTCGATCTGCGCCGCATACCAGGGAAGTCCAGAAGCAATTGAAACGAATGTGACGATGGCGAGCAGCGACCACAAAGAGAGCGAAGGCCGAAGCGCGCGAGCAAATTGCGTGATGACGAAGGCGGTCATAGCGCATTGCGAGATCGCAACAAGCCAAAGACTGGCGCGGCCGCCGGAAGCCTCCAGAAACAACGAATAGACCGGCGAACGTTCGACAAGGAATACATGCCCCAGTCCTTGGAGCATGTACGCGCCGGTGTCGTAGAAAATGATCGGGAAGCCATTCCACAACGCCACCGCCAGGAGGATTGGACAGAGCAGAAGCACGGAAAGCGCTTCAACGAGTGGGATGCTGATCAGCACGGCGGGCAAAACAAATCGATGCGGGCGTGGAGACACCCGGTCCACGACCGAACTTCCGATTTCACTCATTCGGCAGAAAATTCCCTGACAGCTTGCCGGACAATGCCCTTGCGGACCGCACGAAGCAAAGCGACAAAAGTGGCCAGATGCAGGTTCGGCAAAAAGCCGCGAAATTCTTGACGATTCGACAAATTGCGGCGGTTGACTAACACGCCCCCCGCCCTACACTCCGCCGCTCTTCGCTTCGGTTTTTCGAGGATATTCATGGCGGATACTCCGCACCCTGCGCCGCGTGCACGGCCGCTATCGCCACACATGACCATTTATCGTTGGCCGGTGACGATGGCGACCTCGATCGTTCATCGGGCCACAGGTTTGGCTTTGTCGGCGGGAACGATCCTGTTGTGCTGGTGGCTCATCGCCATTGCCAGTGGACCGGAAGCATTCAACGAATTCACAAACGTTGCAGCAACACCGTTAGGCGAAGTGATCCTGTTCGGCTTTGTGTGGTCGCTCGCATACCACCTTCTCAATGGAGTGCGGCACCTGGCGTGGGATCTCGGCTACGGCTTTGCAGTGTCGACGGCGAATTTGACCGGTGTCGTTGTCATCGTCGGATCGATTGCCCTCGCGATCGGCGCATTCGCTCTCGCCTACGCTGGACATGGCGGCTATTACCAATGAGCCTTGAAACGCCGTTGCACAAAGTCCAGGGCATGGGCTCTTCGCACTCGGGTGTCAGCCACTTTTGGCGGCAACGGGTCACAGCCGCAGCACTCATTCCGCTCTCCATTTGGTTCGGCGTTTCCGTGCTTGGCCTGATCGGAGCGCACGAGGCGGCGACACTTGCATTCCTATCGCAGCCCCTGAACGCAATCCTGATGGCCTTCTTCGTGGTGATTCTTCTGTTCCACATGGCGCTTGGTCTCCAAGTCGTGATCGACGATTATGTTCATAGCAACGGCCAAAAACTCGTTCTCATGTTGTTGATGCGCGGCTTCTCGATCGCGGTCGGTGCGACCGCCATGTTCGCCCTTCTTCGCATTGCCGGACCGCTCTAGATGAACGCCTACACCATCATCGATCACACATTTGACGTCGTTGTGGTAGGCGCGGGCGGTGCGGGATTGCGCGCCACGCTGGAATGCGCCAGTCGCGGACTCAAGACCGCGTGCATCACGAAGGTCTTTCCGACTCGAAGCCACACGGTCGCGGCACAAGGCGGCATCTCCGCCGCGCTCGGCAACATGGGCGAGGATGACTGGCGCTGGCACATGTACGACACCGTCAAAGGCTCGGACTGGCTGGGCGACCAAGACGCAATCGAATATCTCTGCCGCAACGCGGCGGAAGCCGTGTACGAACTCGAGCATTTCGGCGTGCCTTTTTCGCGCACCGAGGAAGGCAAGATCTATCAGCGCGCCTTTGGCGGCATGACCTCGAATTTCGGCAAAGGGATCGCGCAACGCACATGTGCCGCCGCCGACCGAACGGGGCATGCGATTCTGCATACGCTTTACGGGCAGTGCGTGAAGCACGAGGTGAATTTCTTCATCGAATATTTTGCGCTCGACCTCATCACCCAGGATGGTGCGGTGGTCGGCGTCATGGCGTGGAATCTGGACGATGGCACGATCCACCGTTTCCGGGCCCACAAGGTGATCATGGCGACCGGCGGCTACGGTCGAATTTACCTATCCTGCACAGGTGCGCACACGCAGACAGGCGACGGCAACGCCATGGTGCTGCGCGCCGGACTGCCGTTGCAGGACATGGAATTCGTCCAGTTTCATCCGACCGGCGTGTTCGGAGCGGGCGTGCTCATTACGGAAGGCGTGCGCGGCGAAGGCGGCTATCTCACCAACTCGGAAGGTGAGCGCTTCATGGAGCGCTACGCGCCCAACGCCAAGGACCTCGCCTCACGCGATGTCGTCAGCCGCGCGATGACGATCGAAATTCGCGAAGGCCGCGGCGTCGGTCCGAACAAGGATCACATTTTCCTGCACCTGTCGCACCTCGACCCGAAAATCATTCACGAGCGCCTGCCGGGGATCGCCGAGAGTGCGCGAATCTTCGCAGGCGTCGACGTGACCAAGCAGCCGATCCCGGTGCTGCCGACCGTGCACTACAATATGGGCGGAATCCCTTGCCGCTACACCGGCGACGCCGTGACGCTGAAGGATGGAAATCCCGACACACCAGTCCAGGGCTTGATGGCAGTTGGCGAAGCGGCCTGTGTTTCCGTGCACGGCGCAAATCGTCTTGGGTCGAACTCGCTGATCGATCTCGTGGTCTTCGGCAAGGCGGCGGGAGCGCAAGCGGCAGAATCGCTCAAAGGCATCACGGGCCACCATGACCTGCCAAAGGATGCCGGCGACGAAGCATTGGCGCGGCTTGACCGCTATCGCCACGCCGGCGGCGGCACGCCGACCGCGCAACTGCGCTTGGCCATGCAGAAGGCCATGCAAGCGGACGCAGCCGTGTTTCGCACCGGCGCAACGCTGGCGAACGGCAAAAAGGCGATTGGCGAGATCTACGGCGGTCTGAAAGATGTGAGTGTCAGCGACCGCTCCATGATCTGGAATACCGACCTGGTGGAGACGCTCGAATGCGAAAATCTCATCCAGCAGGCCATCGTAACCGTCGAAGGCGCAGTCGTGCGCCATGAAAGCCGAGGTGCGCATGCGCGAGAAGACTTCCCCAACCGCGACGATGCAAACTGGATGAAGCACACGCTTGCGTGGCTTGATCCGGCGACGGGTCACGCGCGACTCGACTATCGGCCCGTGCACACCTACACGCTCACCAACGACGTTGAATATTTTCCGCCCAAAGCGCGCACCTACTAGTGACGCTGGAGCCGCTCTTGCACGCGTCGCCGGCGATCTTGCTGCATGTTGCAACCGTCGTTCCCGCCGCTCTGATCGCCACATACCTCATCTTCGCAAGCCGCAAGGGCGCGCCACTGCATAGAGCGTTGGGCTACATCTACCTCTCGCTTATGACGACAACCGCGATCACGACGCTATGGATTCATTCTTTGATGCCGAAGGGTCCGTTTTTCGGTTTCAGCCCAGTGCACTTATTGATCCCACTCGTTCTCTTTGGCGTGTACGGCGCGCTTCGAGCAGCGCGTGCGCACCAAGTCTCACGGCATCGTAGGGCAATGCTCAGCGTCTACTTCGGAGGTATTCTCGTTGCCGGCGGACTCACTTTGCTTCCCGGACGAATCATGCACGCAATTCTTTTCAGTGGTTGATTCACTGCGCATTACCATTGCGTGAGAGAGATTCACACTCGATACAAGCTCGATTCTGCCGTAATTTGTTCAGGCAGGGTTCATGCCAAAGTCTTGAAACTGCGGCGCAACGAGGCAATCGCCGGCCAGCGGAATCTGACAATAAGGGAGAAAGTCATGTTGACCAGAATTGAATTGATTGCGGGTGCCGCGATCCTCGCCCTATCAGTTGGCACGACATCGGCAATGGCCGACGGCTGCCGAAGCAATCGTGCCGCAGGAACCGTGCTTGGCGCCATCGCCGGTGGTCTGATTGGCGGCGCGGTCAGTCACGGCAATGGCGGCGCCGTGGTCGGCGGCGTGCTGCTAGGCGGACTGGCCGGCAACGCCTTGTCGCGAGACATAGATTGCGATGATCGCGATGCCTATGGCCGCGCCTATCACGACAGTTTCTACGGCAACGTCGGAGAGCGTTACGAGTGGCATGGTCGGGGTCATGGTTACATCGTGACGAACCGCGAATATCGCTGGCGCGGCCACACGTGCCGCGACTTTACGCAAGTCGTGTGGCGGCGCGGGCAGCAGTACTCGCGTGACGGCACGGCCTGCTACCGTAACGGTGAGTGGGAACTCGTATCCTGAGCCGGTGAGCTGAATCTTGGCCCCGCGCCTTCACAGGTGCGGGGCTAGTCCTACTTTCCCTTCCACTGTGGGGCACGCTTCTCGGCGAATGCGCGCGGTCCCTCGCGCAAATCATCGCTCTTGTACATCGCCGCGACAGCCGGATAGTTGTTTTGGTTCTTCAACGCATCGCCGATCGAGGCTTCCGTCAGGCCGCGATAAACCGTCTGTTTGGAAGCGCGCACCGACATCGGACTGAGCTCCATGATTTGCTTGGCTCGTTCCTTGGCGGTCGCCATCAATTGCGCCGCTGGCACAACATCATTCACGAAACCCAACTCCCTGCCTTCCGTCGCGCTGACGCGCCGGCCCGTCAGGATCATTCCGAGTGCGCGCTTCGTTCCGATCTCGCGCGGTAGGCGATGTAGACCGCCCGCAAGCGCAGCCAAACCGACGCGCGGCTCGGGCAACGCGAATACGGCCGTATCGGCCGCGATGATAAGATCGCAAGCGAGCGCGATCTCGAACCCGCCGCCCATGGCAATGCCGTTGACCGCAGCGATGAGCGGCTTGTCGAGATCGAAGCGGCTGACAAGGCCGCCAAAACCGCTGGGATGCGTCGAACCGCGCGGGCCGCCGGCGGCCGTTACCTTCAGATCGTTGCCCGCGCTGAAGGCGCGCTCGCCCGCCCCGGTCACGATTGCGACCCATTGTTCTGGGTCGCTGGCGAAATTGTCGAATACCTCCGCAAGCTCGAGATGGGCTGGCGCGTGCAGAGCATTCATGACTTCCGGGCGACTGAGCGTGACAGTCGTCAAGCGTCCTTCGCGTTCAACCTTGCAGAATTGGTAATCTGGCATGACGGTTCCCCATGTTTGCTGCCGCCAGTGTCCCGAATAGCCGAAGCGTCGGCAAGGCTTGGGTAACCAATTAATTCTACTGTGGCAGTGCGGCAGAAGCTTCATTCAATGTCGGACAGCTGGAACATCACTGTTGGCGGGCGAAGCTACGGCCCGTACGACCTAGAGGATATGCAACGTTTTGTTGCAGATGGGCGCTTGGCTGCGCACTCGCAAGTTGCGCGGACGGGCGAACAAGAAATATGCGCCGCGAGAGACGACCCGGAACTCGCCACGCTCTTCACGAAAGTCAACAAGGATGCCGACCCCATTCCTTCCGCAACGGGCCGTTTTTTTACTGCCAAGCGCACGGAAGAGGACGCGACATCTCCGGTGTTCGGCCGTAGTAACGAGGACACTCTGGCGAGTGAGCGGGGACGTTTCCTCATCATCGCCGACATGAAGTCCAAATCAATTTCTGGCCTGGAGGAGGAGATCTTAAATCTCGGCCCCGCCTATGCGCTCCTGCCGCAAATCTGGTTGCTCGTCAGCGATAAAAGCATAAACGCAATCCGAAATGCACTGCTGCAGAAGCTCGGCAAGATCGACACGCTGTTTGTGGTTGACGCCACTCGAAACAAGGCAACCTGGTTCAACTTCGGTCCGGAGGCGGAAGCGCGTATTCGTCGCGTTTGGACCGACCAACACGCCGACCTCGAAAAAACGGCAGGCAAACGCTGATCATCGGATCTGCCGAAGGTTGTCGCGAAACCTCCGGTGGTTGTGGACATAGCCGGCTGATGACATTTTCAACATCGCGAATTCCATCTCACTCAGCTTGCGCGCCGCACGCGCTGGCGAACCCAGGATCATGCAGCCATCGGCAAATTCCTTGCCTTCCGTCACGAGCGCATTCGCGCCGACGAGGCAGTTACTCCCGATCCGGCTGCGATTGAGTAGAGTGGAACCCATTCCAATCAATGAGCCGTCGCCAACCGTGGCCGAATGCACGATGACTCTGTGGCCGACCGTGCAGTTCGCGCCGACCACGACGGGCTGGCCCGGATCGGTGTGCAACACACTCAAGTCCTGAACGTTTGAATTCTCGCCGATTGTGATCCAGTCATTGTCGCCTCGAAGCACCGCGCCCCACCACACGCTTGCTCCCCTCATCAATCTCACCCGGCCAACGAGAATGGCAGTAGGCGCCACCCAATATTCGCCGTCCGGGGGTAGTTCGGGCTCGATGTCCTCAAGGGCGTAGATCGTCATGCATTTTCCTGCGACAGATTCAGGACTGCATTGTGACAGCGCCTTTTGCGACTGGCGAGCCTTCGCAGCGAGCGTCGTTCCCGTCATACTGCGGCGATGAGCCCTGCTTCGCACAAGAACCTCCCCGCCCTCGACACCGCTTTGGCACGGAATATTGTCGAAAACGCCATCCGCACATACTTCCGCAAGCGCCGCTCGCGCGTGCCGGGTTTTGTCGAACGAACGTTCTCGCTTTCCGGAGCGCTGCAAACGCATCGAAATGCATTTGGTCACGATCTATGGAAAGCACCACTGAACGCCGCGCTCGCTGGTCCGCAAATCGGCCTGAACGCAGCGGCCGCTGTGATGGCGCTGGCTGGGCGGGGGCGTACTGCGGAACGCGTCAAGTCCCGAGAACTCTTCTTCCGCACCACAGTGACGCAAGAGATCGAGCGGCGCCTGATCGTCGACCTGCTCGAGTTGCCCTACACCGGACAAGGCGAGCCTTCATTCCACGATGCTCTGGCGGTCGAGATTCTGGGCGACAGCCGATTGGACGGCGCTCTGGGCATGCTGAACGGCCCATGGGGTGAAAAGCAGCGTTTGCAAATGGACGACAAGCTCGTTCGGCAACTCACTGTCTACCTGAACGCGCGCGGCGCCGCGGGCGAAATCGTCAGCGCCGCCGTGACGATGGCCGCCGGCGGCGCGATGCTGCATCAAGTGACGCCCGGTTTTCTCACGCTCGGTCCGGCATTGGCGCAGGCGCTCGGCGCCAAGGTAGGGGGCGTCGCTGCGTTCTCGCTTGTCGCTGCGGTACTCGCAGCCAGCGCGACTGCCGCAGCCTTCGCGGGCATCGTTACAGATCCGATTCAAAGTGCACTCGGTCTCCACCATGCGCGTTTGATCGGATTGCTGGACTCTCTGGAATCCGCATTTCTGGGCGGAGATGCGCGCCTTGCGATACCCGAACAATATGCTGCTCGCCTCATTGATTTGGTCGACGTGATTGTCTCCGTCACTTCGCAGATCCGCGCAGGCTGACCGATCTTAACATCTCGCCCGCACATTTCGCGTTCACTTGGCGCAAAGGCTGCTAGGCTTTTCTTGTCGGAATATGATTCGACGCGGACATGTCGGGGGCAGACTGAGTGCAGAATTGCACTGTGCCGTTCGTGACAGACCGGGGCCATATCGCCCCAGATTCAAGCGCCCGCCGCGCGTTTCTTTCAAGCGCGATACCGACCTGCACGATCCCATCAAGCATACCGTTACTGACCAGGGAGCATCCATGGCCAAACGTTCAGCTCGTTATAAATCCCGTGAATCTGGTTTTGATGAAGACAGCAACAAAGTGCATCGCCTATTCCCCTCCCGTGGCGGCTGGAACCCGCGCGACTCCGACGAAAGCCGTGACCGCAAATACGTAAAAAATGTCCGCGCCATGAGCGCGACACAGCAAGTGTTACTCGATGCTATAGACGAGCGTTCCGTCGTCCTGGCGCTCGGGCCGGCAGGCACAGGCAAGACTTATCTTGCAATCGCCAAGGCCGTCGAAGCGCTTGAGGCGGGGCGTTGCAGCCGTATCGTGCTTTCTCGGCCCGCGGTTGAGGCCGGCGAAAGTCTCGGATATCTGCCCGGCGACCTGCAGGAGAAGCTGGCGCCCTATCTACGCCCACTCTACGACGCACTCACCGAGCGTCTTGGCACCAAGCGCCTCAGGGCCCTGCTCGTCGACGGGGTCATCGAGGTCGCCCCGGTCGCCTACATGCGCGGACGTACGCTCAGCGACTGCTATGTCGTCATCGATGAGGCACAGAACTGTACGTATATTCAGCTCAAGATGTTGCTCACGCGTCTCGGCTGGCGTTCCACGATGGTGCTAACGGGTGACCCCGATCAGACCGATCTACTCAAAGGAATGTCGGGATTGGGCGATATCGCGGATCGACTGGAGCGGGTTGCGGAAATCGCGGTCGTTCGACTAGGAGAAGCCGATATCGTTCGTCATCCACTGGTCGCAGGGATGCTGACCGTGCTGTAGCTTAAACGGCGAGGCCGACCTGAATCATGATGATACCGAGCGCAAAGCTCCAATAAGCGGCGATTGCCGCCGCTAACCAAAAGGCAAAGCTCGAGCAGGCCTTTGTCCGAAAGGAAGTTGCGGCATTTTCGAACAGGACATTGGGTCCAGCCACGACCATGACAGCGAGGTAGCCGATGCGACCGCTGGTCGTTTCTGGCTTGCCCGCGATGAGGCGATAGAGATTGGCGATGATCCCCGACGCTGTGAAGCCGGCAAGCGTCGCAAAGCCCACCAGCAGTATGTCCTTGAACACGTTTGATCCCCATCGGGCTGACTGAATATTCCAATGCAGGCTGCATGCCTTCAAAACGGGCGAAATCGGGAGAAGAACTGTCCCATTTCGACCCGACCGCGCCGCAGGCACCGCGATGTCGTGCCGTTTCGGACAATTTGGTGCCGGACTGACGTTGGGTGAGGTAGCGGATTTCGTGTCACGCCGCACGAGAATTAAGCCTGCATGTCGCCGCGAACGACAGAAATGTGGCGCGCGCATGTTACGACTCGCCAGCGCGACTCGAGGCAGCTCGCGCCAGAGCGACGATGACCTACTCGGACACAGAAGCGACCATTCGAAAGCGCTCCGGTTGGGTGATACCGCTGGGCGTATTCCTGGTCACGTTCGCGCTCTCCGCCCTCATTTTGCTCTACTATCTGGCTCCCACCGCGCCAAACTTTTTCGATGAGCAGGCGTCGCCTACTTCGCGCACCGACGTGATTGCGCTCAGGGTGCACGGTCTTAAGCTTTGGATTCCGGCAAACTACCTCCAATACGAAAGTAGCCGGCACGGTGGCGCGCAAAAGGACATTGCCTTGTTCGCACTCCTGCCCGATGCCTCAGGTTGGTCGAACCGACTAGCGAGCGCCTTCTCGGACAACACGGCCGACTCCGCAGTCGTGTACCTGCTGATTCGCGACGAACGGCTCAACCTCACCGAAGCAGACCGCTTGTCGCGTATCTATCTTTCCTACGTCACCGATGCCAAGGGCAAACCTGGTCCGTTCGGGTTGACGCAGTTCACCTTTCGCGATGACACCGGTTATCGCAACGAGGATCTCTTCGTTGGTTCAACGCCAACAGGCCCCATACTTCTGCGCTGCGCGCGATTTGCGCCAACGGTGTCGAGTCCGGGATGCATGCGTGACACACCAATCGCCCATAATGTCGCACTCTCATATCGCTTCAAGCGCGCGCATCTCGCGCAATGGCGCGAGATTGGCAAAGTGGTTGGTGGTCTGATCGCAGGCTTCAAAACCCAGCCGAAAGAAGAGTTGGCGGAACCCGATCGCCGCCATCCCTAGGGTCCCTTATGACCGGCTGGCGGGTGCCTCCGGAAGATCCATCTCGAGGATCGCCATGTTGAAGGCGTAGGAGACCTCTCCATCTTCTTCGTCCTTGAAAATCACGCCTATGAATTCCCCGGCCACTTGCACCTCGACGGAGTCTGTCTGCTTCGGCCTCTCGACGATGGAAATCGTGTCGAGACGAAACAGGTTGCGAAGGTATTTTTCCAAGCGCCAGATTTCGCTGCGGGTCAAGATTTGCTCCTTTTACTGAGCGCATCGCGGAAAGATTCGCCGGCGGCTCAAGTCGCACGCGGCCGCCGCGCGGTCAAGACCGGCTTGACCAACGCGGGGCCTGTCCTGCAAGCACGTCCGATGAAGCAGAGTACGCCTCAAGGCTACTATGCGGCGAGCGCCGAGCCTGCGCCACTACTGCCGCGCCTCTCAGGAGACATTCGCTGCGATGTTTGTGTCGTCGGCGGCGGCTATACCGGACTTTCAGCGGCGCTTCACTTGGCGAATGCTGGCGCAAAGGTCACGCTTATTGAAGCACGCGAAATTGGATTCGCCGCATCGGGGCGTAACGGCGGCCAAATTCATCCCGGGCATCGCAAGGATCAGCGTGAACTTGAGCGTTGGCTCGGCCGACAACACGCACGCGATCTGTGGTCTCTCAGTGAAGAGGCTCGCCAACTTGTCTTCGCACTCGCCAGCGAAGGTTGCGACGTGAAACACGGGCTCATGACCGCGGCGCATAACAAACGATCGGCTCGCCTCTTGACCGATGATACGGAATTTCTCGCCACCTACTATGGCTATGCCGAGGCGCGCATGCTCGACCACCGCGCCACGCAAGCTGCTCTCGGTACAGACGTGTATGCGGCGGGTCGTCTCGACATGGGTGGCGGCCATCTCCATCCGCTCAAATTTGCCCGCGCGCTGGCGGCCAAGGCATTGGCGGCGGGCGCACGACTGCATGAGCATTCACCCGCGGTTGGTGTCGATCAGGAGCATCCTGCTGTGCGAACACCTGCGGGAACGGTTTCAGCCGACCATGTGCTGGTGGCATGCGATGCGTTCACTGCTGCGCTTGCACCGCAAATTGCGCCATACATTGCCCACGTCGAAAGCTTCATTGTCGCGACCGTGCCACTCGGCCCCGAACACCGCGACAGGATTATTCCCTGCGATGCAGCTGTCGCCGACACGCGCCACGTGCTCGACTACTACCGAAAGAGTGCCGACGGACGGCTTTTGTTCGCCGGTCGTGAAGCCTATTGGACACCACCGGACGACGTTGCGCGCATCGTACGCCCACGCATGTTGAAGGTTTTTCCACAACTGAGCGGCGTGCCTCTCGAGTTTGGTTGGAGTGGAACGGTGGGCATTACGCGTACGCGCATGCCGCACTTTGGCCGGATTGGACCACGAACGCTCTTCGCACACGGCTATTCCGGCCACGGCGTCGCTCTGGCGACGCTTGGCGGCAAAGCCCTCGCGGAGGCGGTACTCGGAAACACGGAGCGCTTCGACGTGATGGCGCGCGTTCCGGCTCAGAAATTTCCGGGCGGCTCGCTGTTGCGAAAGCCGATGGTTAGCGCCGCCTTGCTGACGCTGAAATTGCTCGACTCAGTCTAAACGACGGAGGTTGTGTTCAGATTTTATAATCGGAGTCGTCTTCGATGACCTGGTTCATTTCGTGCGAAGGCCGATCCGCGCCAGCGCAATTCGTCAACCGCGCCGGCACACCGACAGCCGTGCAGCCCGACGGAACGGATTTGAGCACGACGGAACCTGCCCCTACCCGCGAATATTCGCCGATCTCGATGTTGCCCAAGACCTTTGCGCCCATCGACAGCAAGACACCGCGGCGCACTTTGGGATGGCGATCGCCCACTTCCTTACCAGTGCCGCCTAGCGTTACACCATGCAACATCGATACATCATCCTCGACGACGGCGGTTTCGCCGATCACGACGCCGGTTGCGTGGTCGATCATGATCCCTTTGCCGAGCTTCGCCGCAGGGTGGATATCGACATCGAACAGTTCGGAAATTCGACTTTGGAAGAACAGCGCCATGGCATGGCGATTGTTGTTCCACAACCAATGCGCGATGCGGTAGCTCTGCAGTGAATGAAAGCCCTTGTAGAAGAGGAATGCCTCGACATGTGTGTGACACGCGGGATCGCGCTCGAAGACCGCTGAGAGATCGGCACGCACGGCTTCGCCGATCGCAGGATTGGCGGCCATGGCTTCATCGAAGATCTCGCGCGTCATCATTGGGCTTAGATCTTCGCCGCCGATTTTTTTGGCTAGGTGATACGAAAGAGCGCTTTCCAGCCGCTCGTGCTTCAAGACCGTGGCATGAACAAAACTGGCAAGCGCCGGCTCGCGCTGTGCCAATGCCTCGGCTTGTTCGCGAAGTGCGCTCCAAATCGGGTCGCAAGTCGCAACTTTCTCGCGTGTGACGGCCATGTTTGCTCCTGGGCTTCGTCCATAGTAGCGGACGGTCGATTATTTCAAAACAAGGCAAGGGCCGGCGACCCGTCCCAATCGGGTCGCGCGGCTTAGTCCAATTGGGTAGATAAGTTCCGAAATCGAGCCGACAACCCCCCTTTCCTACATAGGCACCTGATGGATTCTGCAACACCCGCCCTTAACCGGCTCGCGCCGGGGACACTCGACCTGTTGCTTTCGCGGCGCTCGGGCTCAGCCAAGGCCATGCGAGAGCCCGGACCGACCGCGCCGCAGCTCGAGCAGATCCTATCGGCAGCGGCACGAACACCGGACCACGGCAAGCTCTTTCCCTGGCGCTTCATCGTGTTCGAAGGCGACGCTCGAAGGCGCATGGGCGAACTACTCGTCGAATGCCTTCTGTCGTCTGAACCACAAGCTTTGCCCGAGCGGATCGAGATGGAACGTGGCCGATTTCTCCGCGCGCCCGTAGTGATCGGCGTCGTCAGCCGGGTGCGACAAGCAATTCCAATTCCTGAGTGGGAGCAGATACTTTCGGCTGGGGCCGCATGCCAGAACCTTGTGTTGGCCGCACACGCGCTTGGTTTCGTGGCCAACTGGATCACAGAATGGCCAGCCTACCATCCTGAGGTGAAAGAACGTCTGGGCCTCAAACCGGGAGAACGCATCGCGGGTTTCATCTATGTCGGAACGTCCGCCGTCGCATTGGAAGAACGTCCTCGACCGGCACTCGGCAAGATCGTGACGAAATTCTGAATGCGCCAGACTATGGAATTCCAATCAGCTTGTGAGTTTGCAGACTTAGCCGCCATTTGGGATGGGCGAGACAATAGCGTATCGCGGCCTGCGTATTCGCTTCACGCTCCGCACAATCCATCGGCTGCAGAAAGTAGTGATCGAACGCCAAATCGGCGTAGCGTTCAGGCTCAGCGCCAGGTTGAGGATAAATCAGCTTCAGTTCATTGCCTGTATTAAGGACAAGATCGGCCTGCGCCTTCGGGCTGACGCAAACCCAATCGAGACCCTGTGGCGGCAGCTGGGTACCATTGGTTTCAACTCCGACCTCGAAACCTTGCGCATGCAACGTCGAGACTGCAGCATCATCGAGTTGGAGCAATGGTTCGCCGCCTGTGCAGACGACATAGGGTCGGCCGCCTCCAGGCCACTTCTCAGCGACTGCCATCGCCAGTTCGTGCGCAGTCGAAAACTTTCCGCCACCAGGCCCATCCGTGCCGACGAACTCGGTATCGCAGAAGCGGCAGACCGCCATTGCGCGATCGCGTTCGAGACCTGTCCACAGATTGCACCCGGCAAAGCGCAGAAACACCGCCGGGCGACCGGCTTGAGCGCCCTCGCCTTGCAGCGTGTAGTAGATTTCTTTGGCGCTATAGGTCATGTGCCGCGATATTTCGCATAACCCTTCGCACGCAATTCGCAGGCTGGACATCGACCGCAGCCCTTGCCCCAGTCATGCGGCGCGGGATCGCCACCATAGCAGGTAATGGTTTCGCGAATGATCAGATCAACGAGCGCGCTGCCGCCGAGTTCCTCCGCCAAGCGCCAAGTCGCCGCCTTGTCGAGACGCATGAGAGGCGTGTGGATCGTCGTATCGCGCGCCAGACCGAGCGTGAGCGCACGCGCAGTGGCTTCTATCGTCTCGTGGCGACAATCGGGATAACCGGAATAGTCGGTTTCGCACATTCCGCCCACGAGATCGGAAATGCCGCGCCGGTAGCCGAGTGCTCCCGCAGAGAGCAAAAACATGAGATTGCGCGCAGGAACGAATGTCGTAGGCAGTCCATTGGCCCCCATCGCGATCTTCATGTCGCTGGTCAAGGCGGTGCCACCGATCGCCCTTAGCGTATTGATGGGCAAGACGTGGTCCGCTTCGAGCTTGGCTCCGCAGTCCGACAAATCCCGCATCGCTTCGAGTATGACCGGACGGACGGTTAATTCGACGGCGTGCCGCTGGCCATAATCGAAGCCGACGGTTTCGACGCGTGCGAAACGCGAGAGCGCCCAGGCGAGGCAGGTTGTCGAGTCCTGACCGCCGGAAAAGAGCACCAATGCCGTCTTGCCGTTCATCGCCGGTGTTTAGCGTCCCGTGCGCCTCATGGCGAGTGTCACGTCGCGCGCCATATGGCGGGAGCCAGCTTGCGTTTGGCGCGAGCCTGCGCCAGCCTCGCTCATGTCAGTCAAAGGGGATGGCAGGGTGACGACTCTCGCGATAAGCGGAACCGGCCTATACACGCCGTCTCAGGCGATCTCGAACGACGAACTCGTAGCCGCGTTTAACGCCTATGCCCGAAAGACCAATGCGGCGAATGCGGCCGCCATTTCGGCCGGCACAATGACGGCAATCGTCGAGTCCTCGGCCGAGTTCATCGTCAAGGCATCAGGCATCAAGTCCCGCTACGTCGTCGACAAGGTCGGAATCCTCGATCCCGACGTCATGTGTCCTCGCCTACCCGAGCGTCCCAATGATCAGATCTCGATCTTGGCCGAAATGGCGGTTGCCGCAGCACGTGACGCGCTCAAGGCGGCGGACCGTTCGCCCGCCGATATCGATGGCGTTCTCGTCGGCGCCTCCAACATGCAGCGGGCCTATCCGGCCATGGCGGTCGAAGTCCAGGATGCGCTCGGCATCGAAGGTTTCGGCTTCGATATGAACGTCGCGTGTTCTTCCGCAACATTCGCGCTTCAGACGGCGGCTGACATGGTCGCCGCCGGACACGCCCGCGCCATCCTTGTTTGCAATCCCGAGATTTGCTCGGGGCATCTGAATTTCCGCGACCGCGATAGCCACTTCATTTTCGGCGATGTCGCCACGGCATTCATTGTTGAACGTGCCGAGAGTGCCGTCGGCCACAACAGCTGGGAAATCATAGCGACGCGGCTGAAGACCAAATTCTCCAACAACATTCGCAATAATTTCGGCTTCCTCAACCGCACTGCTCCAGACACCGTCGGCGCGCCGGATAAGCTGTTCGTGCAAGAAGGTCGCAAGGTCTTCAAGGAAGTCGTGCCGATGGTTGCCGAACTGATCGTCGCGCATCTGGCCGAAAACGGAATCGCGCCCGCACAATTGAAGCGTCTATGGCTGCACCAGGCGAACCTCAACATGAACGAGCTGATCGCGCGCCGTGTACTAGGCCGTGAGCCGGCTCCCGGCGAGGCTCCCAACATCTTGGACGAGTACGCGAACACCAGTTCGGCCGGATCGGTCATTGCGTTCCACAAGTACAGCAGCGACCTCGGCGCTGGTGACTTCGGATTGCTGTGCTCATTCGGTGCGGGCTATTCCGCCGGCAGCGTGATATTGAAGAAGAAGTTCGGCGCCTGATTTCCCAACTCTAGAAATGTACATTTCAAGCGAAGATTTCGCATGAGCGTTCTGCACGCGATCATCCCCGCCTACGTTCTATCGGGTTTCTTGGTCGGATTTCTGGTCGGGATGACGGGTGTCGGCGGCGGCTCGCTGATGACGCCGCTGTTGATCCTGCTTTTCGGCATTTCCCCCGAAAAAGCGGTTGCGACCGATCTGATCTATGCGAGCGTGACGAAGACAGGCGGTTCAATCGTCCACGCGATCAACGAAACGATCGATTGGCGCATCGTGACGCGCCTTGCCAGTGGCAGCCTGCCTGCATCACTTGTGACACTCGCGGTGCTCCATCTCCTTGGCCTGGACAGCGCGGCGACGAACGCCATCATCACGAAAGTTCTTGGAGTCGCGTTGATTTTCACGGCCGTCACGCTGGTTTTCCGACCGTGGCTGTTGTCCAAATACGGCCATCACATCGACCGAATAAGCCTAACGAACACTGTGCGTTTCACGATCTTGACGGGCGCCGTTCTGGGGACACTCGTCACCATTTCGTCGGTCGGCGCCGGCGCGCTCGGTGTTACGGCGTTGATCATCTTGTACCCCACTATTCCTATCGTGCGCATCGCCGGCTCCGACATCGCCCACGCCGTACCGCTGACGTTAGTTGCAGGAGTCGGTCATCTCCTCGGCGGCACGATCAATCTCGCCACACTGCTGTCGCTTTTACTGGGCTCACTTCCAGGCATCATGATCGCGAGTACTTTTGCTCCGAGACTGCCGGACGTCGCGCTGCGCCTCACATTGGCCGGTACTCTGGCGCTGGTGGCCGTGAAGTTGCTCTTTTAGTGGACTAGGAAAAGTGGCATGCCGGCATGGCTGACGACATGGCGCGTCACGCCCGAAAAGAACATCTCACGCAAACGGCTGTGACCGTATCCACCTGCAACGAGAAGTCCTGCCCCACCCTTCAGCGCTTCGTCGAGTAGGACGTCGCCCACAATACGGCTCCCGGCATCGGCAATCCGTTCGCTTGCCGAGACACCATGCATCGCCAGATAGGCTTTGAGTTCTGCACTGTCGATCGGCTCGTCCTTGCTGCGGGAGACGCACAAGATCTCAACGTTCTCGGCGCATTTGAGGAAAGGCAATGCCGCAGTGACCGCGTGCGCGGATGCAACGCTCTCGTTCCAGGCGAGCGCGATCTTCTTGCAGAATGACGACGGAGCAGGATTGGCACTGAGTAGTACGGGGCGTCCGGTCTCCAAAAGCGTGGCCTCGAACGCCTCGGTCAGACCGGGCCGGTCGCCTTCCTTCAAAGGTCCGAAGACGACTAGGTCCGACAGACGCGACGCCAATGTCACCTGATCGGCAAAATTACCCAAGACTTCACGGAAGGAGACGGTGACAGTCTCACCTCGGACCGGGCGGTTAACAATTCTCGCTCCCGCCGAAAGGGCGGATGTGTCGATCGTCGCGCGTGCCAGCTTGATCGCGCCATCTGCCGCGACCTTCGCCGCTTCCGCTATCTCCTGCACAACAGTGGCCGATACACCGTCACCGAAAAAGGGCACCGCCTCCGTCGCATCCGGCCGCACGAACAGCGCATCCACATGGGCATGGAACGGCTTGGCTGCTGCAAAGGCGCTGGCGAGCACGATTGCGTCGCGCGCTCCGCCGGTCAGAGGTGCAAGAATTTTTACGAAGGACATGGCGCGCTCCGCAAACGTTTGGCGGCAAGCGTCCTCGGAACCCCCTTGCCACGTCAAGCTGAGATCCAAGGCGGGCGTGGCGCCAAAACTGCTCGCGCAACTGTCAAGCCTGCGCTAGATGCGTGCAAGGACAACGGGTGGGCACATGTCGCATCAAAAACCTCGCGCCTGGCAGCGGATGCTCAGTGGTCGCCGTCTCGACCTGCTCGACCCGTCACCTTTGGATATCGAGATCGAGGACATCGCCCACGGCTTGGCGCGCGTGGCGCGCTGGAATGGCCAGACCAAGGGCGAGCACGGCTTTTCTGTCGCGCAGCATTGTGTCCTGGTCGAAAGGATTACGGCGGACCTCAATCCCCGGCTCAGTCGCGATGCACGTCTCATGGCGCTGCTTCATGACGCCCCGGAATATGTGATCGGTGACCTCATCAGCCCGTTCAAGGTAGCAATCGGTATTAATTACAAAGCTTTGGAACTGAAACTTCAGAGCGCAATTCACATCCGGTTCGGTCTGCCCGGAAAAATTCCCGCAGCCCTGGCGGCTCTCTTCAAGCGGGCGGATCTCATCTCGGCCTATTTCGAGGCCACCCAACTGGCTGGATTCGAGCTGGAGATCGCCAGACGCCTTTTTATCGTCCCGCCCAAGCCCATGAAAACGCCCAGGCTCGTTCCCCTAGCCCCGCGCGAGGCACAAGCCCAGTTCCTCGACCGCTTTCACAGGCTCACGACTTAGCCTTCCGCCTGTCGTGTTCCTCGGCTAGCAAGGGACCCATGTCGCTCATCCTTGTCACGCCGCTTTCAGCCGTGTCGGCCGTCATCCGCAGCCGCCGTCCGTCCCATTTGGTGACGCTATTATCGCCCGAACACATGATCGAGACGCCCGACGGTTTTCCCGTCGAGCGTCACCTTCGCCTTGGAGTCAACGACATCATCGATGTTTCGGCGGGTGAAAGTCCGCCTGCCAGATCTCATATCGAGGAACTCCTCGATTTTTCGAGAGCCTGGGAAGGCGAGGACCCACTCCTCGTCCATTGCTGGGCCGGCGTCAGCCGTTCGATGGCGGCGACGTATGCGATACTGTGCGATCGACTTGGCCCAGGCAGCGAGATTCGCGCCGCCCAGGCGATTCGTAGCCGCGCGCCACACGCCTATCCGAATGCCCTCATGGTCCAATATGCGGACGATTTGCTTGAACGGCGCGGGCACATGGTTGCAGCGATCAAAAATATCGGCGCCGGTGTGATGGTAACTGAAGGCACCATCGTCGAATTTCCATTGCGCGAGCTCTGACGATGCCCGCCAAGCATGTCGTCACCATCGGACTGTCCGTTGCGATCGTGTCGGTCGCCGACGAACGGCCGAGCGTTTTGGTGGTGCATCATGCCGGCGCGGAAGATGCCCTGCCCTTTGGTCCATTCGATCCGCTGAATCACCGAACACTCGACAGCGGCTTGCGCAAATGGGTCGGCGAACAGACCTATCTCGAACTCGGCTACGCTGAACAGCTCTACACCTTCGGCGATCGCGGCCGACATCTGCCGACGCCGGACGAAGGAGCGCGCGTGGTTTCCGTCGGCTATCTCGCCCTGACTCGCCAGACCAAAGACCTGAAGGCACCAGACACGCGCTGGGGTGACTGGTATCGCTATTTTCCGTGGGAGGATTGGCGTCAGGCGAAGCCTGCGATGATCGACCAGGCAATCGTCCCCGCGCTGAAACAGTTCGTGAAGGCCGCGCCGGACACCGAGCGTGCCGATTTGCGCCGCGACCGGCTGCGCCTCTGTTTTGGTACTGAGGGTCTGCCGTGGGACGAAGAGAAGGTTCTGGAGCGCTACGAACTCCTATACGAGGCGGGGCTCGTGCAGGAATATGAACGCGACCGGGGCTCGAACAATCGCAAGGCCCCGAGCCATAAATCATTGGGCGTCAGCATGACGTACGATCATCGACGCATTCTGGCGACGGCGATCGCGCGTTTGCGCGGCAAGATGAAATACCGTCCGGTCGTCTTCGAATTGATGCCCCCCGCGTTCACGCTGCTCGAACTGCAGCGCAGCGTCGAGGCGATTTCGGGCATTCGTTTACACAAACAGAACTTCCGGCGCCTGATGGAAGACCAGGGGCTGGTTGAAGGAACTGGAAAATTTGCCAGCCAGGCGCGCGGTCGTCCGGCGGAGCTGTTCCGCTTTCGGCGCGAAGTGCTGCGCGAACGTCCGGCGCCCGGCGTTCGTCTCGGCACGCGCAAGACGATCTGAATCGCCTGGTTGTCGCAGCGGAAATAGGCGCTTTTGCGTGCTTGACAGATTTATGCTCAGATGTAGCATAACCGTCATAGACATCCGGCCCTTGAAGGCCGGTCTTTTTGCCCCATATATATACTCAAGTTGAGTATTAATGGAGGCAACAATGGGAGCCGCAAGGATGGGGTTGGCCTACACGCCCGAGATAGCGCGCGAGACGAGCGGCCTCTACCAAAAGATCGCACATGTCGTGCCGGAAATTGAATGGCCGACCTTCGCGCCGACGATCGCCGCGATCAACAAGCTCAAGCGCGAACGGAACGCCGTCATCCTTGGCCACAATTACATGACGCCGGAGATCTTCCACTGCGTCTCCGACTTCGTGGGCGATAGTCTTGCGCTTGCGCGCGAGGCTTCGCGAACCGATGCCAAGATCATCGTCCAGGCTGGCGTACACTTCATGGCGGAGACGTCCAAAATCCTCTGTCCGGAAAAGACCGTCCTCATTCCCGACCCGAAGGCAGGTTGCTCTCTGGCCGCCTCGATCACGGGCGCAGATGTGCGCCTGCTGAAACAGAAGTATCCCGGCCTGCCCATCGTCACCTACGTAAACACGTCGGCAGACGTAAAGGCGGAAAGCGATGTGTGCTGCACGTCTTCGAATGCCGTCGCGGTGGTCGAGGAGATCGCGCGCGAGTTCGGTGTCGACACCGTCATCATGATCCCCGACAAATATCTCGCACAGAATGTCGCCAAGCTGACCGGCGTGAAGGTCATCACCTGGGAAGGTGCGTGCGAGGTCCACGAGCGCTTCACCGCAGCGGAAATCCGCGACTATCGCCTGGCCAACCCCGGCATCGTCGTGCTCTCGCACCCGGAGTGCCCGCCGGAGGTGGTCGCCGAGTCCGACTTCTCGGGCTCGACTGCCGCGATGATCAACTATGTCGGCAAGCACAGACCGGCGCGAGTCGTGATGGTCACCGAATGCTCAATGAGCGACAACGTGGCCGCGGAATATCCCGACGTCGAGTTCGTGCGCCCCTGCAATCTCTGTCCGCACATGAAGCGCATCACGCTCGACAAGATCCTGCACTCGCTCGAGACCATGACCACGGAAGTTCTGGTTGATCCCGCCGTATCGGCAAAAGCCAAGCTCGCGATCGACCGCATGCTTGCCGTCAAGCTGCCCGCCAAAGCCTGAGCCATGTCCCGTCACATCGACAGCGTCGTTACATGCAAGGGCGCGCTCATCCTTGGAGCGGGCATCGCCGGTCTGTTCACGGCGCTTAAACTCGCGCCCTTTCCATCGATGGTGGTCGCAGGGACGCGTCCGGGCATGTCGGGCTCCAGTGCGTGGGCCCAGGGCGGGATCGCGGCCGCAGTTGGCGCGGGCGACAGTTGGCAGAGTCACGCCGCCGACACGCTCGCCGCAGGCGCTGGCCTTTGCGATCCCGCCGTTGCGGCGATGGTGGCGCGCGAAGCCGGTGCGTGCATCGAGGACCTCGTCGCTTTCGGCGCACCGTTCGACCGCAAGGCGGACGGCGCCCTTGCACTCGGCCGCGAGGCCGCGCACAGCGCCAACCGCATCGTTCACATCAGGGGCGATCGCGCCGGCGCCGAAATCTCCCGCACGCTGGCGGAGCGCGCACTTGCGACGCCGGCGATCACGCTGCTCGAGGGCTTTCACTCCATTGAGCTTGCGATGGAGGATGGCCGCGTCACCGGCCTCTTCGCACGCCACGGCAGCGGCACGCAGACGCGTCTCATCCTGTTTCGTGCGCCTGCCATCGTGTTCGCCACCGGTGGTCTTGGCGCGCTCTACGCCGTGACGACGAATCCGCTGGAAGCGCGCGGCGAAGGTCTCGGCATGGCGGCGCGGGCCGGCGCCATTATCGCGGATCCTGAGTTCGTGCAGTTCCACCCCACCGCCATCAATATCGGCCGCGATCCCGCGCCGTTGGCAACAGAAGCCCTTCGCGGCGAGGGCGCGATCCTCGTGGATGAAACCGGACGGCGTTTCATGACCGCCGTGCATCGCGACGCGGAACTCGCGCCGCGCGACGTGGTCGCCCGAGCACTCCAGCGCGAGATTGCCGCCGGTCACAAGACGTTTCTCGATTGCACGAAGTCGATCGGCGATGCGTTCGAGCAACGCTTTCCGACCGTATACGGCGCCTGCATGGCCGCCGGCATCGATCCTGCGACACAACCCATCCCGGTCGCGCCAGCGGCGCACTACCACATGGGCGGCATCGCCAGCGATGAGCAGGCACGTTCATCACTTTCGGGGCTCTGGGTCGTCGGAGAATGTGCATCCACTGGTCTGCATGGCGCCAACCGGCTTGCGTCAAATTCTCTGCTGGAAGCGCTCGTGTTCGGCGCCCGCGCAGCGAAGGACATCGCGGCGCACGTGACGGCCGAGCCCGGACGCGGCAGCGCGCCGGCACCCGAGCGCTTCGCGTCGCCGGCGCCGCCTCTTGTGCTGCGGGACGCGATGACCCGTTTCGTCGGGCTGGAGCGCAATGAGGCTGGTCTTTCCGAGGCACTCACGATCATTTCTCAGATCGAGCGCGCAGGCGGTGCAGAGCCGGCGCTCCTTAACATGACCGCGGCGGCCAAGCTCGTGGCGGCCGCAGCCTACATGCGGCGCGAGAGCCGCGGCGGCCATTATCGTACCGATTTCCCCCGAACCGATCCGGCGGCGCAAAGAACCTTCATCACGCTGGCTGATGCCGAAGCAATCGCTGCCGCATCGCGGCAGCAAACGCCTTCGTTGGCCGCGCAGAACGCATGAGCGCTGCCCTACCCTTCACGCGTCCGCCGCACGCCTTGCTGATCGAACCCATCGTGCGCCGCGCGCTGGAGGAGGATCTAGGGCGTGCCGGCGATATAACCAGCGAACTGACTATTCCTGCCGATGCTCGCGGCAGCGCTTCGCTCGTCGCGCGAAAGGCCGGCTCCATTGCTGGGTTGGTCGTTGCGCGCTCCGCATTCCAGCTCGTCGACCCGGCGCTGGAGTTCGAGGTCAAAGTTCCAGATGGCTCGACTGTTGCCGCCGACACAGTGCTCGCGATTATCAAAGGCGGTGCGCACTCACTTCTCACCGGCGAACGCGTTGCGATTAATTTCGTTGGACACCTCTCCGGCATTGCGAGCGCAACCAGGGCGCTGGTCGAGGCCGTTGCAAGAACCGGCGTGCGCATCGTTTGCACGCGAAAGACAACGCCCGGGCTTCGTGTCTTGGAAAAGTATGCTGTGCGCTGCGGCGGCGGTTTCAATCATCGCTTCGGGCTCGATGACGCCGTCCTCATCAAGGACAATCACCTCGTCGCGGCCGGCGGAATCAGACCTGCGATTGAGCGTGTTCGCGCTGGGCTTGGCCACATGGCCAAGATCGAGCTGGAAGTAGACACGCTTGCCCAGCTCGAAGAAGCGCTTGGGCTCGGCGTGGATACGATCCTGCTCGACAACATGTCGCTGGACGATCTCAAGCGTGCGGTTGCCCTGACGCGAAGCCGCGCAACGCTCGAGGCGTCCGGGAACATCACTTTGGAGACCGTCCGCGCCGTGGCCGAGACGGGCATCGACTACATTTCATCGGGCGCGATCACCCACTCGGCGCCCAGCTTGGACGTCGCGCTCGACTTTTGAGGCCGCCCACTTAAAGTGCGCGGCGGCAAATACAGGAGCACTCCATGGATCTTCAGCTCAAGGGCAAAAGTGCCGTAATTCTTGGCGGTACACGCGGCATAGGACGCGCCATCGCGGATACCTTGGCGTCAGAAGGCGCCAACGTGGCCATCTGCGCGCGCAATCCAGATCAGGTGAAGGATGCAGTCGCCGCGCTCAAGGACAAGGGTGTGAAAGCGACAGGTGCCGCCGTCGACATCATGGACGGTGCGGCGCTCAAGAGCTGGGTCGAGAAGTCTGCCAACGAGCTTGGCGGCATCGACATCCTCGTTTCCAACGCGGGCGCCATGGCGCAAGGCGGCGATCCGGCGTCGTGGGAGCAGAATTTCAAGCTCGACGTGCTTGGGATGGTCAACGCATTCGATGCAGCCAAGCCCTTCCTCGTCAAAGCCGCGGAAGCGAACGGCGATGCATCGTTCGTCATCATCTCGTCCGTGTCGGCGGCAGAAGCCGACAATGCGAGCTCTTACGGCCCGATCAAAGCGGCGCTCATCCACTTCGCCAAAGGGCTAGCACGTCAGCATGCACCGAAGCATGTGCGCACCAATGTCATCTCTCCTGGTACGGTCTACTTTAAGGGCGGCGTGTGGAACATGATCGAACAAAACATGCCGCAGGTGTTTAAAGGCGCCATGGAACGCAACCCGATGGGAAGGATGGCGACGCCACAGGACATCGCGAACGCCGCCGTGTTCCTGGCGAGCCCGTTGTCGTCGTTCACTTCGGGCATCAACATGCTGGTCGACGGGGCGATCAGCAGGCGCGTGAATTTCTGAGCGCCTGCTGCCCGTTCAGGAGGGTTGAAAACGTTACGCCCCGTTCAAGTGGGCGTGGCCGGGTCGCCGGTAAAAGATATGATTGCCGATCTGCACCGTGCGGACATATTCGTCCTTCCAACCCGGCTCGACCGAAGCTGCATGGAAGTTCACTGCGCCCCCAGTAGCGTCGTTCAGATGCTCTTCCCCAGTTAGGATACGCGCCGCCAGCGCCTGGGCTTGGCGCCAGGGTTCGGGCGACTTCTTGGCATCTCGGGAACCGTCACACGCGAAGGAAAATTGGCAGGCGGCTGATCCGACCCCCTCATAGACCACCGCGCAGATCGAGTGGCCGTAGTTCCCCGTGTTCATCCGATGAAAGATGACCTCGGCCACGGCCTTCTGGCCGTCTTCGCCCTCACCCCGGGCTTCGAAATACATCACCTCGGAAAGGCAACGATGCTCCGCCAAGAGCCGCGCCAGCACCACATCCGACGCTACGCCGCGCAGTGTGATGGTTGCGGGAATGGCCGGCGCCTGCACCACGCGGACGACGGGCTTTTCGACTTGGATGATCCGAATTTGATCCGCATGCGGATTGTTGGTCAGCGACGCGCCGACGGCCGCGCTCGCTGTGGCAAGCACAATCGACAGCGCAGCAATGAGCACGCGATCGCACCGCGAGATGGCATCTTTCGTTTTCGAGATCATTGGCTACCTGACTCTTTCGGATAACGTCACACTTTCGAATAACGTCGCACGCAACTTCTGTTCCGAATGGTCCCCGCCTTCCTTCAACTGAGGTGGCGGCTTGTGCCAACGATTTGGCGAATCGTCAAATGTAATTTTTCATATTCGTGACGCTGTGTCATTTGACGTAGAAAAACCCAGGCTTTTCCTGCATCGTCTGTACACAGATTAATCAATATCCTTAACATTCGCGAGCACGGCCTGCGCTGCGGCGAGACGTGCGACAGGCACACGAAATGGTGAACAGGAGACATAATCCAGTCCCGACTCGTGACAGAAACGTATCGAGTCGGGATCGCCGCCATGTTCACCACAGATGCCGAGTTTCAAATTCGCACGTGCACCGCGACCGCGTTCGGCAGCAATTTTCACGAGCTCGCCGACCCCATCGACGTCGATCGTCACGAAAGGATCGCGCGTGATGACGCCTTTGTTGAGATAATCGGTAAGAAACATTCCCGCATCGTCGCGGCTGATTCCGATTGTCGTCTGCGTGAGATCGTTGGTGCCGAAGGAAAAGAATTCCGCGGTCTTGGCGATCTCTGCCGCCCGCAACGCCGCGCGCGGCAGTTCGATCATCGTTCCGACCATATAAGACGGGGCTTTTCCACGCTCCGCCTTCAGCTGTGCTGCCACGCCATCGATGCGTACCTTCACGCGGTCAAGCTCTTCTTTCCACGCCACAAGCGGAATCATGATCTCGAGTTGCACCGCTTTTCCGCCCTGGGCCTCGACGTTCATTGCCGCTTCAAAAATGGCGCGCGCCTGCATCTCGTAGATTTCTGGATAGGTAATACCTAGGCGAACGCCGCGATGACCGAGCATGGGATTGGATTCGTGCAGCGCGATTGCGCGAGCGCGTAGTTTCGCCGGATCACCACCCGCGGCCTGCGCCACCTGAGCGATGTCCTCGTCTTTTTGCGGCAGAAATTCATGAAGCGGCGGATCTAAGAGACGAATGGTAACTGGCAGTCCCGCCATCGCCTTGAAGATTCCTTCGAAATCTTGGCGTTGCATCGGCAACAGTTTTGCGAGCGCCGCTTTGCGCTCACTCTCGGCGTCCGCCAAAATCATCTGGCGAACCGCGACAATGCGGTCGTTATCGAAGAACATGTGTTCAGTGCGGCATAATCCGATGCCTTCCGCGCCGAATTTGCGCGCCGTCGCCGCGTCTTCCGGCGTATCCGCGTTGGTACGCACCTTCAGCTTGCGGATCGTATCCGCCCAACCCATCAAGACGCCGAAGTCACCTGTCAGCTCGGGCTGGCGCAATCCGACGCGACCCTTGTAGACACAACCGGTCGCGCCGTCGATTGTGATGATGTCGCCCCGCTTGAGCGTGTGCCCTCCCGACGTCATCACACCGTTGGTCACATCGATCTTGATCGTCCCCGCACCCGAAACACAGGGCCGGCCCATGCCGCGAGCGACGACGGCGGCGTGGCTCGTCATGCCGCCCCGCGCGGTTAGAATTCCGCGCGCAGCATGCATGCCGTGAATGTCCTCGGGGCTCGTTTCCGTACGGACCAGGATCACATCACGGCGTTCAGCGGCGAGCTTTTCCGCCTCATCAGCCGTAAACGCGATCTCCCCGGTGGCGGCGCCCGGCGAAGCGGCCAGCCCAACCGCGATCTGCTCCTTCTGCGCCGCGGGATCAAGCGTGGGATGAAGCAACTGGTCGAGCGCTCCGGGATCGACGCGACCGATCGCGATGCGCTTGTCAATCAACCCTTCTCGTTCCATGTCGACCGCGATCTTGAGCGCCGCCTCCGCCGTGCGCTTACCATTGCGGGTCTGGAGCATGAAGAGTTTTCCTTCCTGCACCGTGAACTCCAGATCTTGCATGTCGCGATAATGCGCCTCGAGCGTGGCGCAGATCGTGGTCAGTTCGGCGAATGTCTTGGGCATCGCCTCTTCCATCGACGGGCGCTTGCCGCCCTGACGCTCGCGCACCACCTTCGAGATCGGTTGCGGCGTGCGAATGCCGGCGACGACATCCTCACCCTGGGCGTTGATCAGGAACTCGCCGTACAGCAACCGCTCTCCCGTCGATGGATCGCGTGTGAAGGCGACGCCGGTCGCGCTAGTCTCGCCGCGATTGCCAAATACCATGGCCTGGATCGTGACGGCCGTGCCCCACTCCTCGGGGATATTGTGCAGCCGGCGATAGGTTTTGGCGCGCGGACTGTGCCACGAACCAAATACGGCGCCGACCGCGCCCCAAAGCTGCTCGTGAACGTCTTCGGGAAACGGACGACCAAGCTCCTTGCGTACGCGGTCTTTGAAGAGTCCGGCGATCTTCTTGAGATCGTCGGCATCCAATTCAGTGTCGAGTTCGAAGCCCTTTGATTCCTTCTCGCTGTCGAGAATTTCCTCAAACAACGAATGTTCGACGCCGAGCACAACGTCGGAGTACATCTGTATAAAGCGGCGATAGGAGTCGTAGGCGAAACGCGCATCCGTCAACTTGGCCAGTCCCTCGGTCGTGTTCGCGTTCAAGCCGAGGTTCAGAACCGTATCCATCATGCCAGGCATCGACACGCGCGCGCCCGAGCGGACGGATACCAAGAGCGGTCGGGCCGGGTCACCGAAGCGGCCGCCTGCAGGGCCGCCAATCTTCGCAAGCGCCGTCTCGACCGCTGCTTTCAAGTCGGCCGGATAGGTCTGACCGTGCGCGTAGAAGTAGGTGCAGACTTCGGTCGTAACGGTAAATCCGGGCGGCACGGGCAAGCCGAGATTGCTCATCTCGGCCAGGTTCGCGCCCTTGCCGCCGAGCAAGTTCTTCAAGCTGGCCTCGCCATCGGCCCTGCCGTCGCCAAAGGCGTATACCCATTTCATCCTGGTCTTCTCCGTGGCCAGGCCAACCGGGCCATGCTGCGCTGCGGCTAATATGCATGCCGTAGCTGGCGCGGGCCACAGAGAACTCGGCTAACGTGGTCGCGCCGGCCGGTTGTAGGAGTCGCCATGTCCCAAAATCCAATATTCCTACCGATGGCCGCCCTGGCCTTCTGGACATTCGCGGTTTTGTTGCTGATTCCGCTCATGCGATTCCGCGCGGCTTTCACCGGCAGTGTCAGTGCAGAGGACTTCAAATATGGCGAGTCCGACAATGTGCCAGGCGGCGTGTCGATTCCCAACCGGGCAATGATGAACCTGCTTGAGATGCCGGTTCTGTTCTATGTCGTTTGCCTGATGTTCTACGTTGCCAATCGTGTCGACAATGTCGTGATTGAAGTGTGCTGGGCCTATGTCATCGTTCGCATCGCGCAGACCCTAGTACACATCACGTATAACAGCGTGTTCCACCGGCTCACCATGTTTGCCATCAGCAATTTCGTGCTTATCAGCCTGTGGGGCATGTTCTTTTTGCGTTGACGAGTTGTCGCGTGAGCTCACCACTCTCTTGCCGCCGTCGCCGCACACCGCTAGCTTTCCTTCGGACATCTTGATGGGGCTTATGATGGCGCTGCGCAAATACATCATTGAGCGCGATATTCCCGCAGTGGGAACTTTCGAGCGCGAGCAACTTCGCGGCGCGGCAGCCAAGTCGAATGAGGCGCTCAAGCAGCTCGGGTCCGACATCCAATGGCAGGAAAGCTATGTCGCCGGCGACAAGACGTTTTGTGTCTATCTCGCCAAGGATGAGGCGATCATCCGCAAGCACGCCGAATTGAGCGGCTTTCCCGCCACCAAGATCACCGAAGTGCGAAAGATGATCGATCCCACGACCGAACGCGACGGCTAACCCTCGATCTTCGAAAAGTCGGCAACTTCGTGGAGTGTCTCGCGCAGCCGTGCCAACAATTTGAGACGATTCGTGCGCAGAGCTACGTCGGGCGCGTTGACCGTCACTTTGTCGAAGAACGCATCGACGGGACCGCGTAGACGGGCCATTGCGCTCATCGCTTCGGTGAAGCGCTCCCGCTCCAGTTCCGCCGATATGAGTTCGCGCCCGGCACCAAGATCCATGAAAAGCGTCTTTTCTTCGGGCAGGAGCAGGAGCTTCGGGTCCGGTTCGCCCGAATAGGCAATGCCGTCCTTCTTTTCTTCGATGCGGAGGATGTTGGCCGCTCGCTTGTAACCTGCCAGCAGGTTCGCCCCGTCGTCAGTTTTGAGAAATGCCTGCAACGCCTCGACGCGGGTCACAAGGCGAACCAAGTCGTCTTCATTGCCGAGTGAGAACACCGCGTCGATGAGGTCGTGACGCGTACCGCCTTCGCGGAGCGCGGCTTTCAGACGTTCCGCGAAAAACGCCAAGATTTCGGTTGTATGGTCGGGAAGCGCCGACAGCGGCAATCGATATTTGCGGTCCAGGATGATTCTGATCATCCCAAGCGCCGCCCGTCGGATCGCATAGGGATCGCCGGAGCCGGTCGGCTTCTCACCGATTTTGAAAAAGTTTGAAATGATGTCCCACTTGTCCGCAAGCGCGAGGGCGTTGGAGACTGCAGAGGTCGATGTTAGATCTCGGCCAGTAGGGCCGTAGTGTTCGACGATGGCGAGCGCCACCTCGCGCGCTTCACCGTCATGTTCGGCGTAGTATCCGCCCATCACGCCTTGCAGCTCCGGAAATTCGCCGACGACGCCCGTCGTCAGATCGGCCTTGCACAGCCGCGCCGCGCGTTTGGCCTGCTTCGTATCGGCGCCGATTTTTCCGGCGACCGTGCCCGCCAGCGCCTCGATGCGCTCGACGCGCTCCAGCTGCGTGCCGAGCTTGGCGTGGAAGACGATGTTCCTCAGATCGTTTACCCGGCTCTCCAGCGTGCGCTTGCGATCCTGGTCCCAGAAGAATTTGGCGTCAGAGAGCCGGGCGCGCAGCACGCGCTCATTCCCCGCAACGATCGCCTTGCCGCCGTCCGTCGTCTCCATATTCGCGACGATAACAAAGCGGTTTGACAACTTGCCTGTCTTCGCATCTCGCAGGCTGAAATATTTCTGATGCACCCGCATTGCCGTTTGCAGGATCTCCGATGGCACATCCATGAATTTGTTTTCGAACTCTCCGACAAGCACGATTGGCCATTCGGCGAGGCCCGCGACCTCATTCAGCAACGCTTCGTCATCGATCAATTCGAATCCGAGCGCGAACGCCTTGTTCTTCGCTTCGTGTAGGATGATCTGCTTGCGCTCGTCTCCGTCGAGGATGACGTGGTTGTCGCGCAATTTCTTCACATAGTCGTCGAAACGACGAACCTGGATTTCGCCCTTCGACAAAAAGCGGTGGCCGCGCGTGCGATTGCTGCTTGTCACACCTGCAAAAACAAAGGGAACTACTTCTCCGTCGAGCGCGCAAAGAATGGAATGCAACGGCCGTACCCAGCGGACGGGAGCATTTGTATCTTGAGGCCAGCGCATGGACTTGGGCCATGGCAACTTGCCAAGACAGTCGGGCAGAATTTCGGCAAGAACGTCCGCGGTCGCTCGACCTTTGCGATGCACAACGGCAACGTAGAATTCGCCCTTACCATCGTCGCGCTTCTCGCACTGTTCGAGCGTGACACCCGCCGAGCGTAGGAAACCGTCGATCGCCTTCGTCGGCGCGTTGACGCGCGGCCCCTTTTTCTCCTCGCTGACATCGGATTGCTTGTTCGGGAGACCAACGAGCGCGAGCGTGAGCCGGCGCGGTCCGGCAAACGCTTTGGCGCCCTCGAACAGCAATCCGCGATCTGACAGCTCGCCCACGACCAGCCGCTCGAGATCCTTGGCCGCCTGCTGCTGCATGCGAGCGGGGATTTCTTCGCTGAACAGTTCGAGCAATAAGTCGGCCATCAGCCGAACCTCGGCTTGTAGTCACCCATCGGCGTGGCGAGCCAGGCTTCGCAGCAGGCCTTGGCGAGCGCGCGCACGCGCGCGATATAGGCGGCGCGCTCTGTCGTGCTGATTACGCCCCGGGCGTCTAGCAGATTGAAGATATGGCTTGCCTTGATGCACTGGTCGTAGGCCGGCAGCGCGAGTTTTTTGTTGCCGCTGATCAGCTCCTGACATTGTTTCTCAGCGTCTTTGAAATGCCTGAACAGAATCTCGGTGTTGGCCATCTCGAAATTGAAGGCCGAGAATTCCTGCTCTGCTTGGTGGAAGACTTCGCCGTAACGAAAATCCTCGTTGAAGGCGAGGTCGTAGACAAACTCGACGTTCTGGACATACATGGCGAGACGTTCGAGTCCATAGGTGATCTCCGCGCTCACAGGATCGCAATCGATGCCGCCGACTTGCTGGAAGTACGTGAACTGCGAAATCTCCATGCCGTCACACCAGACCTCCCAGCCGAGGCCCCAAGCGCCGAGTGTCGGGCTCTCCCAATCGTCCTCGACAAAGCGGATATCGTGCAGAGACGGATCGAGCCCGATGGCGCGAACGCTTTCCAGATACAGGTCCTGAATGTCGGCGGGTGCCGGCTTCATGATGACCTGGAACTGATAGTAGTGCTGCAGCCTGTTTGGATTTTCGCCATAGCGGCCGTCCTTGGGCCGCCTACTCGGCTGCACATAAGCGGCGCGCCATGGTCTGGGGCCAAGCGCGCGCAGCGTTGTAGCCGGATGAAATGTACCGGCGCCCATCTGATCATCGTAAGGCTGCAAAATCAGACAGCCCTTCGACGCCCAGAAGTTCTGCAGCGTCAGGATCAAGTCCTGAAACGTTTTGACCTTGGCCACGATTCGAACACCTGAAAGTGAGCCGGAACCTATAGTCGGCGGTTGATTGAGACAAGAAGCTAGGCACAGTGATGCATGAAGGTTGCTGCTCGCAGTCGCCCGCAAGGTCATCACGGAGAAAATTCATGCGCGCCCGAACATTGAGCTGTTTCGTCACATTCGCTTTGGTGGCGACAGGCGTGCCTGCCATCGCTGCGGGCTCCGGAATTCACCTAGTCAAATCGGTTACACTTGGCGGCGACACGTTCTGGGATGCCATAACTTTTGATGCCGTCAGCCACCACCTTTTCATCACGCATGGCAGCCACGTTGTCGTACTCGACTCTAACTCCTACGAAGTTGCCGGCGACATTCCCGACGTGGCCGGCGCTCACCAAGTCGCCATCGGCCTGGGCCGTGGTTTCGCCACATCGGGAACAACCAACAGCGTCGTCGAATTCGATCCTGTGACGCTAAAGGTGGTGCGCACGATCGCTGTAGGTACCCGCCCCGACGGCACAATCTACGATCCGATCACGCGTCGCGTCTTCACCTTCAATGCGGGCAGCAAGGATTCAACCGCGATCGACGTTGCGTCAGGCACGGTCGACGGCACGGTGCCGCTCGGCGGTAAGCCTGAATTCGCCGTGAGCGACGGCAGAGGTCACATCTTCGACAATATCGAGGACAAATCAGAAATCGCGGAGATCGACGCCAAGAAAATGGAGGTCGTCGCGCGTTGGCCGCTGGCGCCCTGTGAGTCGCCTTCAGGAATTGCGTTTGACAAGGCGCATGCTCGTCTCTTCGTCGCCTGCGAAAATGAAATGATGGCCGTGGTCGACGCCAAAAGCGGCAAAGTCGTCACGACCGTTCCGACGGGTAAGGGCGCTGACGGTGCGGGTTTCGATCCGAAGACCCGCAATGTCATCATCCCCAATGGCGAGGGCAAGCTCTCTGTCATCCACGAGGACACGGCCGATAAATTTCGTCTGGTCGAGAACGTGCCGACGCAATTTGGCGCGCGTACCATGGATCTCGACCACGCCACGCATCGCATTTTCAGCGCCACCGCTGATCTCACGCCCGATCCCGGCAAACGCCCGCCCTACAAGATGACGCCGGGAAGTTTTCGCCTTCTCGTGTTCGGAAGATAGCCGTCAATAGGTGAAGAGAAGCGCTGCGTACCAGCTCGCCTGATTGGTCGTGTCGGCGTTTTGAATGCCTGGGCCTGCCGAGGCCATCAGGTGATAGTGCTCGCTTAGATCGTAGATAGCGCCTACGCCGATGCCGCTCGATTGCTTCGCGCCCTTTTGGTCGGGCGTCTGACGGTAGAATTCGACGCCAAACTGTAAATCCGGTGTAATCCGAAGCGCCGCGACGACTCCCATCTTGCAGAAGTCCTGCGAGTCGCCGCCACGGTTGATGATGCAGCCGCCGCCGCCGAATACGCTCCACTTGTCCCAGTCCTTTTGCACGAACAGCGGAACAAACAACGAGGGATGCTTGTCGCCGAGCCGTGCCGCGGAACTGGTCGGCAGGAATAAGCGCGGAAAGATCGCTACGTCGACGCCGAACGTATCCTGGTCGAGGAATTTGTACTTCGCGGCCAGTTCGATGTCACCGAAACCAATGACCGTAGGTCCGCCATGCGGACGGTCATAGCCGAATGGCACGACCATGGTCAGCTGCAAGTCTTTTGCACCGCCATAGTTGAAATCTATGCCCGCCTGTCCGCTCGTGTCGTCTTTCGTGGTCGTGCCGGCGGTGAACGCATAGATCTCGTAATGCCCCTCGTCAGTGGGTTCGGGATCGTCGGTGACGTAGGGCGGTGCCGCTGTTGCCGGTGTCGAGCTGAAGAGAAGCGCCGCGCACATCACTGCAATCAGCCTCACGATCGATCCTTTGTTGTTATACGAGCCGCAATCGCGCTTCACCGCGCAGCACGGCATTCGCTTCGTCGGTGTACGATCCATCCTCCCGATGCAATACCAGACCTGCCATAAGTTCTGGCGCCGCGCCCGAGCCCTTGTGAAGCTGGACGATCACGCGCTTGGCCGCTTCGCCATGCCGTGGCCAGAGCGGAAATATTCGCAGGCCCCTCTTGGGCAACGCCGCCAACGTCTCGCCGAACCGGTCGGCGCGCACGATGCACGTGAATGTTCCGCCTGAAGCCGTCCGCTTGGTTCCGACGCGGAGCCATTCGACGAGAAGCCCATCATCGTGGGTCGCGCCAGCGCGCAGCTCGTCGGATGACCGCTCGCCGTCCATGCCGTGAAACGGCGGATTGCAGATGACGTGATCATAATCGTGCTTCATGTCGGCAGGGAGGTCGAGGACGTCGACCGTCACGAACACGACGCGATCGCCGAGATGGTTTGCCGTTGCGTTCGCGTTCGAAAGGCGAACCAGATCACTCTCAATCTCGGCCCCGGTGATAGATATGTCCGCTACGGACGCCGCAAGACACAGGCTTGCGGTGCCACAGCCGCTTCCCAGCTCCAAAACAGTGTGCCTGGCGCGGGCCGGCACTGCGGCGGCGAGCATGACCGCGTCGAGGCCGGCGCGAAAACCTGTGGCGTACTGACGAATGCTAAGGCGCCCGCCGAGAAAACGATCCTCGGTCAATGCGTGTGGTTCGCCCCGGCGTGCGATCCCCTCATGTAAGACCGCTTGACCGCGCTCAAAATCGTCATCGGCCACCATGAGGCGGCGCGGCAAAATGCCCAAGCTGCCGTCCATCACGCTGGCATTTTCGTCGAAAACGACGCAGTCGATTTCTGCTTCGTTGAGAAGGCTTTGCGCGAAACTCAACAGTACGGGATTGTTGGTCTTCAGCACTGGCCGCATAAAACGGTCCGTTCTCGTTTAATTGCCGCGCCTTCACAGCCTATGACCAGCTTGACCGGGCTATAATCGCCTCGCAATGTCGCAAAGGCCGGGCGTCTCCGGCAAGGAAGTACTGATGCTGAAACCCGGGACACGCAAGTCAACCACGGACGGCGTATCGCCGGTTGAGCGGCTGCATGCGCTTGTCGCATCCGACATGAATGCGACAGACCGGATGATCCACGCCCGCATGGCCAGCGCTGTCAATCTGATCCCGGACCTCGCCCGCCATCTGATCGATTCCGGTGGCAAGCGCCTTCGCCCGATGCTGACGCTCGCGGCGGCTAAGATGGGCGGCTATAAAGGCGACAAGCACATCAATCTGGCCGCCGCGGTCGAGTTCATCCACACGGCGACATTGCTGCATGACGACGTCGTCGACGCGAGCACGCTTCGCCGCGGCAAGGTGGCCGCCAACCTCGTTTGGGGCAACAAAGCGACGGTTCTGGTTGGCGATTTCCTCTTCAGCCGCGCATTTCAGCTCATGGTCGAGACAGGATCGTTGCGCGTACTCGACATTCTGGCCGGCGCATCGGCCATTATTGCCGAAGGCGAAGTGATGCAACTCAAGTCCGAAAGCAACCTCGCCACCACCGAAGAACATTATTTGAAGGTCGTCGGCGCCAAGACCGCGGCTCTTTTTTCCGCTGCGGCCGAGTCGGGTGCCACGCTGTGCGAACGCGGTCCGGAGTTTATCGGCGCGCTGCGCTCCTATGGCGACAATCTAGGCGTTGCGTTCCAGTTGGTTGATGACGCCCTCGATTATTCCGGTCGGCAAGCCATGATGGGCAAGGCAGTGGGCGACGATTTCCGCGAGGCGAAAGTCACCCTACCTGTCATCCTCGCTTACGCCCGGGCCGATACGAAGGCCGCCACGTTCTGGAAGCGCGTCATCGAAGGCGGTCCGCAGGGCGAGGCCGATCTGGAGCAGGCGATTACCTATGTCGAAGGGACCGGCGCGATCGGCGAAACGATGGCCCGTGCACGCCACTACGCCGACAGAGCTGTGACCGCGCTCGAACCGCTGCCCCAGAGCGAAACGCGCGCGGCCCTTGCCGACATCGCCGATTTTTGCGTCGAGCGGGCGTATTAGGACGCAACCTTCGTCGCTTGGACCCACCAATGCGGATGGGAGTGCGACAAAGCTATTGCCGCCAACTCGGCCGCGCTATCATCTTC
>Ga0207693_10000395_pt1 | contig 40171 bp, 38 predicted proteins | sample LARL81metaG_FD_184347 | JGI IMG/M metagenome (GOLD analysis project Ga0207693, IMG submission 184347) | Corn, switchgrass and miscanthus rhizosphere microbial communities from Kellogg Biological Station, Michigan, USA - LAR L8-1 metaG... | ecosystem: Host-associated > Plants > Roots >... | reverse complement strand
CGGCCAGAGCAGGTATTGCTCCAACAGCACATTGGTGCACACCAGAAACAGGACGAGCGTGGCGAGGATGTACAGGTCGAGGTCTAGTACGCGCGCCAGGAGTACGGTGCCGATCAGATACACGGCCAGCAGCACATGGCTGATGAGCCGCAACGCTTCGATACTCGTGGTGCCGAGCAAAAGCGTTTGCCAGGACAGCGCGCCCGGGGCTTTGACGGCGTCGTAGACGACGATGTCGGACAGCATCGCGCGCCAAGATGGTAGGTAGGGCGCCGACAGCACCAAAAGAACGATCATCGGCGTTATCGCGATCCATATCCGGCGGCCGCGCGCGTAGCGAACGATGCCCGGCAACACGAACGCCGGAAATGTCTTCGCGGCGACCGCAAGTCCATACCACAGTCCTGCCGACCGCTTCCTTTTCCGCAAAAGCCGCACGCTGAACAACAGCAGTGCGAGCGCGACCGTGTCGAAGCGGCCGTAGAAGGCGCCGTTGTACAGCACCAGCGGGTTGAGGAAGAACAGGCTTGTGCCGAGAAGGACGGCCCGGTTACTGGCGGTGCGGTCGCGCAATTCGGCGGCGAGCACGAGCGCGCACGCGACGTCGCCGGCCAGGATCGGTACCTTGCCCAGCACCGTGAACGAGATGCCGGTGTGGGCCGCGAGAAACTGAAGGGGCAATTCCAGGTAGAGGAACAGTGGGAAGTAGGCGTACGGGCCACCGGGATAGGCCGGGTGGTGTGTGTAGATGTCGCTTCCGTGCAGGGTCGCGGTCGATGCAAGATCCCACACGTCGAAGTCCTGACCGCGGGTAATGGGAACCAGAGCAATCCGTACCGCAATGCCTGCGACAAGCAGCAGTACGAGCCGGGCCGACGCTGCCCGGCTCGCGGCCCCCGACGGCACCCAGCTAATTAACCTGTGCAGCAATGTCATTGCTGCAACTCGAGGTTGGTGTGTCGTCGACTCATGGTTTTGTAGGCGTGCGAGTCTTGTTCGAACAGCGATTTGCCGAACTGTCTGCTGCCCCGAACGGGTACGGCGACCACGACGTCGGCGATCGCGGCCAGCGAACTGTCCTCACGGGTGGTGATCGCCAAGACTCGCGCGCCGCGGTCGGCGGCGCGCCGGGCGAGGTGCAGCGATACGGGGGTTTCGCCCGACGCGGACAGCATCAGCAGGCAGTCTCCCTGGCCGATGGAGGTCGCGGTGACCTGGCCGGTGAGGTGCACGTCGAACCCCACGTGCATGAGCCGCATCGCGGCCATGCTGGCGACGGCCCGGTACCGTCCCTGGCCGGACACCACCCATCGCCGCGTGCAATCGGCGAATGCATCGGTCAGCTCCACCAGCCTATCCTGGTCGACCAGCCTCAATGTGCTGGTGATTTCGTCTTGAACGAGCTTGAGCGAATTCACCCTTGTGATTGCGCGACGCTGTTACCTGGAGTGACGTACCAGGGTTTAGATCGCCGAGGAGTTCGGGCTCTCCCGGTTCAAGGTGGCCAGGATGCTGGAGGAAGCCCTCGAATCGGGCATGGTCGAGATCAAGATCCACGACCCCGCGTAGATCGACATCGAGTTGTCGACCGCCCTGCGGCGCCAGTAATCGCTGCAACACGCCTATGCGGTCACCCCCGACAGCAACAACTCCGCTGACCGGGTCGAGACGGTGGCCAAGGCCACGCTGAATTGATGCATTTGATCCTGCGTGACGGCGATGTCATTGGCGTGGATTGCGGTCGCACCGTGGCCAGGCCTCCCAAATGCGACGTTGTCCAACTCACGGTTTGGCCGGAACACTCGCTACCAACGGCGTCGACCTCGTACGGCCGATCAGCGCCATCACGGGTGGTACGTCTTGGCCCCTCTACGCCCCGTTGGTCATGGCAGATGCGCGAACGGCGGGCAGCCTCGCCGGCGATTCTCAGATTCAGGAAACCAGCGCTCAGCGTTCCAAGGTCAGCAGCGCCATCGTCTCGATCGGCGCCTGGGCGCCCGACGCGTTCCAGGTCTACATGTCGCTACGCGACGCCGACGCGACGCAGCTGCAGGCCGCGGGGGTTTGCGCCGAAACCTGCGCGCTGGTACTGGACGCGAACGGTAACCGGGTGCACGGACTCGACGAACGCCGCATGGGCATCAGCGAGGGGAACCTCCGCGTCATTCCCGCCGTCATTGCCGTCACCACCGGTCCCGAGAAGATCCCCGCGACGAGGGCCGTACCGCGCTCAGGCCTGGTGTCTTCCTTAGTCACTGACACCGAAGTGGCCGCTGCCGTGCTCGATTAGACGGCCGAACGGGCGGACTGGTTCGGCGACGGTCTTGACGACCAGACGATGCTGACCTCAGCACCCGCGACCCCGCAGCCGCCAGTGGGCCGTCTGGAGCAGACCAGTGTTCGGACAGTGGCCGAGATGGTCTGTGGCGAAGTACCATTCGAAGCCATGCAATGACCCCGCACAGAACCATAGTGCGACTCGCAACGGAACCGTTGCCGGTGTTGCGCAGCGCATTCCAGCTAGCAGCAGGGTCAGGTTGGGTGTCAGCAGTGACGACAGCCGTTTGCTGGAGGACGAGAATTTGAGTCGACCTGCTGTTCTGATGTACCGCAGGCGCAACTCGGGCGCTAGGCCTGATTTTGAGCCGACGTCGTGGCATGTAAGCGATGTCGCCTAGATAGAGAGGAAAGAACATGAAACTGCGCTTAGTCGCACCACTGGCTATCGCCGCCTCGGCGGCCGCGATCGGACTGGCACCGATCGCCTCCGCCGATGTCAGCGTGCACCAAACCCAGGGCAATGCCCAAGTGACTGCAACTCCCGGGGCAGCCGCGCAGGAGGCCGCCCAAAACCAGCAGCCATTCGGTGGGGACGCGGGCGCCCTGCTGTTCCACCACTGACCCCGACCATGCGCTCATGACAGGGACATTCTTGTCCCGCCATGAGCGTCGTGGGCGGCGAACTCTGGCATTGCGGTGAAACACCCTGCGTATCAACATGTCCTGCGCGGGGTTCAAGGCAGCTGTGCACACTGTGGATTTGTTCGCAGCGCCGCCGGCAATAGGGCCTCACCTAGCGGGCGTGGCCGTGCGCCTGTGTTCTCGGCGACCCCGACCGCCGCAGCCTCTACGCATGTGTCAGCGACGCCTGGCGCAGGTTCCGACACCCGTGAGGAGCCGACGGCGCGCACCCTTACGCTCAGAGTTGCAGTCCCCGGCGCAGGCCGTGCGTAGACGTGCCGATGAGACGATCTGCTATCACCTACAACCGCTGCCGAAACAGCATCAGCGGGATTCCACTCCGGGGTTGTCCGGAAGTGCGTACAGCGCAGGAAGATTGACAACTATCGCCTCCTGTGTGCTGCGTGCGATCACGATCACGGCGGGATTGCTCGGGTCCGGATTCTCTTCGCGGTGCGGAACAAACGGCGGGACGAAAACGTAGTCACCGGGTGCCGTGGCGATGCGGACTTCGCCGTGACCGTCATGGAATACGAACTCAGGGTTCCCGCTTCGCACTAAGATCGCCGTCTCGGATTCGCCGTGATGGTGATTGTCCGACACCGTCTCTGGCGAAACATACGTCTCGCCCATCCAGATCTTCTCCGACCCGACCGAGCTCCCACTGATCGCGGCAAATCGCTGCATACCCGCCGTCTGCGCAGTGTCTGAACTGACGTCGGAGGCCTTGACATGGTGTACCCGTGTGCGGAACGACGCAACAGTGTCGTCCGTCTGCGTTGTCCTCAGGTCCGGGTGGAAACCATCCGCGCTACTCATCGCCAACCGCCAAATCCATGGCACCCAGAATTGACTTCAGGGGAATCAACCACCGTCCGCCGCACCGGGGCGGCAAACGTCCGGTCTAGCAGATTGTTGATCCGGTCGTTGCATAGCTCCGCTTCGCGTTGGTCGTCAATACGCCGCCACATGCGCATGCGGGCGAGCTCGGCGGTGATTTTCTGCTTGGTTGCACTAGACACAAGTCTCCCCCATTCAGTCTGACCAGCTGCACTTCCGCAGTCCATCCCCTCCGTCAGGATGATTGGACTAAAGCCTTGTAGGCGAGAATCGCCTGCGTCGCAGCGATTGTCATTCATGCTGGCACCACTAATCGCGCCCAGTCACCTACAACGAACAGTGGAAGCGGTTACGTGCACGAACCGATAGAAGCGTGATCAGCGGGCGTCACGGAGCTGACCCGGCTGGAGCTGAAGCCCTTGAGGGCCAATAACGTACGCCTTCGTGAGGACCTCACCGATGGTGTCATTGCCCACCGCGATGACGTCCTCGCGGCGCCGGTTGTCCGAGCCGCAGCGCAGGCTGCCGACGACAGCCAGGATTCGGGCGCGTATGGCAGTCCTTCCATCGTGGATTGCTGCTCAATTGCGGAGTTCGGGCAGCAATTTTGGCGCCAACCGATACAACGACCTCGACTTGACCGAAGTGTGCCGTTGCAAGGCTTTCGATCTGCTCTGAGCCTGGTGTCGCAACGGCCGGTCCGACCGATACCCGCTAGCCCGTGCCTGCCCTTTGGTGCCAGCAAGGATGACCGTGCCGGCACGCCAGCGAACCCTGGATATCACGAGACAGCGGCCCATCCCGTTCGGGTCACGTCAAAGCCAAAAAGGGATGGCGGCGGGGACGCCGCGCCCCCGCGCGTCGACCACAAATACATAAAGCGTTGCGCAACAACCGATCAGCGCTATCACTACTAGGAGAAGGAGCCATCATGACCATTTCACTACGCCGGTCTCCCGACGATATTCGGCAGTTCGAAGCCCCATCCGGCTTCGCGCAGAGCCTGCAGGAGGTGCTGGTAGATCTGATCGAACTACATCTCCAGGGCAAGCAGGCCCATTGGAATCTAATCGGCACCAACTTCCGTGATCTGCACCTACAGATCGACGAAATCGTTGACATCGCACGCGAAGCCAGCGACACCATCGCCGAACGCATGCGTGCCCTCAATGCCGTTCCCGATGGACGATCCGACACGGTCACAGCGTCCACGACACTGCCGGCCTTCCCGCCCGCGGAGCAGAACACCACCGAGACAGTGGACCTGATCACCAACCGGATCTATGCCGCGGTCAGTACCATCCGTGCGGTCCACGATGCTGTCGACGCCGTCGACCCAAGCACCAGTGACCTTCTACACGAGATCATCGACTCGCTGGAGAAGCAGGCGTGGATGATCAAATCGGAGAACCGCAAGGTCTGAGGACTGCCGACGCCACCCCGTTCAGTGCGCCTCCAGGAAGGTGATCACCGCCAGGACTCGGCGATGGTCGTCGCCGGTCTCTGGCAGGTTGAGCTTGGTCAGGATGCTGCGCACGTGCTTTTCCACCGTGCCTTCGGTGACCCACAGCCGATGGGCGATACCGGCATTCGACCGGCCCTCCGCCATCAGCGCCAGCACCTCATGTTCGCGTGCGCTGAGCACCTCTAGCGGGTCGTCGCGCCGTCGCGCCGACACCAACTCCTGCACCAGTGCGGGATCCATCACCGACGCGCCCTTGGTGACGCGCTGCAACGTCTCGATGAAGTCCGCGACGTCGGTTACCCGGCTCTTGAGCAGATACCCGATGCTGCGCCCGCCGGCCAGCAGTTCCATTGCGTGCTCGACGTCGACGTGAGCCGAGAGCACGACGACGGCGGTGTGCGGCAACTCTGCGCGAATGATGCGGGCCGCGTCGAGTCCTTCGGTGAAATTGGCCGGGGGCATTCGAATATCGGTCACCACCAAGTCGGGCGTCATTTCACGCACGATGGCAAGGAGTTGTGTGCCGTCGCCGGCCTGCCCGACCACGTCGAAGCCAGAACGTTCCAACAGACTGGCCAGACCCTCGCGCAGCAACAGATCGTCCTCTGCCAGGACGACGCGCACCCGGCTCGCTTGGGCCTTCGGAGTCCGTACCGGGCTGGATCCACGGGCACCGCGACCGTCGCCGCCGGTGGGTAGGTCCATGTCGTCGACGGTCAGACCGTGGCGACTTTGGATGTGCCGCAACTTGTTCCCAAAATCGGCGGCCGTCGTCGGCCGATCGTCGGGATTGCTCTCCATTGCGTGTCCGATGGCGGCGCTGACATCGTCGGGTATCTGAACCAGATCCCGTGCCGTCGTAGGCTCAGCGGCGACCCTCAGAAACTGGGCGACGACCAACTCACCGCTGCGGCGTTCGAAGGCGGCGTGACCGGTCAGTGCACAAAACAGGGTCGCGCCCAGGCCGTACACGTCGGACGCGGGAGTTGGGCTGCGGCCGAGGAGGACCTCGGGTGCGGTGTACGCAGGCGATCCGGTGATGACGCCTGTCGCGGTTTCGAAGCCGCCGGCCATCCGTGCGATGCCAAAATCCGCCAGCTGGGGTTCCCCGTACTCGGTGAGCAGAATGTTCGCGGGTTTGATGTCACGGTGCAGGGTGCCCAGCCGATGTGCGGTCTCGAGCGCTCCGGCAATCTTCACTCCGATGTGCAACGTCTCCACCCAGGTGAGAGGGCCGACGGAATGGATCCGTGCGCGCAGCGAGTCCTGCGGATGGTATTGCATCACGATGTAGGGCCGGCCCGTCGCCGTGGTGCCGACGTCAAAGACGCTGACGATGTTCGGATGCCCGCACAGCTTGCCCATCGCGCGCTGCTCGCGCACAAACCGCTCGACATTGTCGGGATCGAGGTCGGTGGTGAGCACCTTCACCGCGACGGTGCGCTCCAAAGAACGCTGCTCGCAGCGATAGACCGCTCCGAAGCCACCGACGCCGACCTCTGCGGCATCGTCGAGACCGGCGGCAGCCAACTCCGCAGCGATGGCCGGCGTTAGATCACACCGGCCGGCAGACCGTTCGCATTCGGCCATCGGCCACCTCGGCCCCGATCCTCGACACCTGCGATTGCAGACCCATGCGTGACACCTCTACGAATCAGTCGAGCATAACGCCCGCCGCGGCGTCATCTGAGTGGGTCGGTCAAGCAGCGTCGAATGGGATCCTGGCGTGCAATGACGTCCCCACGCCGGGTTGACTCGAGATCGACAAGATGCCACCGAGCGCCTCAACGCGGTCGCGGAGGCCGGTAAGTCCAGATCCTTTGGTGACATCCGCTCCGCCGATTCCGTCGTCTCGGATCGACAGATTCAGGTGATGCCCCTCGGTATCGAGGTGAACTTCCACAGTCGACGCGTGAGCGTACTTAGCCGCATTCGTCAAGACTTCGGCAACGACGTAATAGGCGGCCACCTCGACCGGGTCCGGTAAACGTCGATGTGCACCAAGGACCAGTTCGACCGGTATCGCGGAGCGACGAGCCAGCACTTTGATCGCTGGACCCAGTCCGCCCTTGGACAGGATCGCCGGATGAATTCCGCGAGAGAGCTCCTGCAGATCGGTAGAAACACCCGCGACGGTGGCGACGAGGTCTGAAATCCGCTTCTTCAACGGCGGAAGGTGGGCCGGTACATCCGCCTCCACATTGCGCAGTTCGAGGCCGAGCGAAACCAGGCGCTGTTGCGCACCATCGTGCAGATCGCGTTCGATACGCCGCCGCGCATGGTCAGCTGCCGCGACGATGCGGGCCCTTGACGCGGTGAGCTCGGCGTGCGCTTGCGCGTTGTCGATGGCCGTCGCAACCAGATCTGCGAAGTCGCAGACGCGTGCCTCGGTGTCGGCGGGGAGCGGCTCGGGGCCAGTGGTACTCACGGTCGCCGCGCCCCATAGGCGGCCGGCGACGATGACCGGCGCGCCGACCGCGGAGCGCATGCCCAGCTCGCGAACGCGTGCTGCGGCGGGCCCGGCAGCATTATCGTGATTGTCCATTCGGGCCGCGCGGCCAGTGCGCAACACGGTAGCCACGATGTTCTCGCCATCCAGCGAAAACCTCTGGCCGACAAGCTTGTTCGTCATCCCGGATTCATCGTGGGCAGCGACCAGGGTGGCCGCGCCCTCGGGCTCCAGACGGCAGAGGCTCGCATTGTGGACGTCGAGGCACTGCGCCAACTCTTCCGCCACGGCGGAGAACACCTCCGTCGGCGCGCCGCCGCGCGCGACCAGCGTCGCCACCCGCCGCAGCGCTGCCTGTTGTTCGGCAAGCACCCTGAGATCGGCCCGGGCCTGGGCGTTGGCGATCGCTGTAGCCACGAGATCGGTGAAATCGCACAGGCGGGCCTCGGCGTCGGGTGAGAGTGGCTTGCGTTTCGTGGTGCCGATGATCGCCGCGCCCCACAAGTGTCCGTCGATGACGATCGGCGCGCCAACGATCGAACCGATGCCCGCATCCCGGATGCGTTCGGCTTCTGGACCGATGACGCCATCATGGCTGTCGATCCGCGCGGCGCGGCCTGTGCGCAACACCAACGCTCCGACATCGTCGCCCGCCAGCGGAATGCGCTCACCGGCGACGGGCATATTCGTTATCTCCGGTTCGTATCGAACGTCAACGACGCATCCGCTGCCGTCGGGCTCGTAGCGGAGCAGCCCTGCGTTGACAGCGTGCAAACACCGCGCCAATTCGTCGGACACCGCCGCGAACACCTCGGACGGGCTGGCACCGCGCGCAACTAGGGTCGCCACCCGCCGTAGTGCGGCTTGGTGCTCCGCGAGGACACCGAGCTCATCGTGGCTCACCTGGACCTCCCGACGCCGTCGGTCGGCCTCGCGGGCACGCAATCGTGCAAGCCCGGCCAGCGTCGCGGCCGACAAAGCGACCAGGAGGAAGACTCCGACCGCCACCGAGTCGGAAACGGTGGCCGCGAGAATGCTCCCACCCGTCTGCATACGATGGAACAACACATATACGGCCGCGCTGGCCAGCGTTGTCAGCGCGCCGAGCCGCAATCCCCACACGGTCGAGACCGCCAGGATGCCCAGCAGAAAGACCACACCGAAGACGTTTCCGCCGGTGACTCGCATGAGCAGATACACCAAACCCGTCTCGGCGGCGAGAAGCAGAGGGGCCACCACCAGACCGAGGGCAAGCGGCGGCGCCGTCGGGCGCAGCAACAACCGCAACGCGCGTGCACGTATCGACGTGGTCGGGGGTTGCGGCCGTGAAGCACCGTGGTCCGGCCCATTTTGCTGGGCTGGCCTTCGAAGATCGAAGTCACCTACCGGCTTTTCCACTGCTCGCGATGGAATCAAGTCAGCTTGGCCCAAGACGAACCTCCGGTGCTGGCGTCGAGCTCAGCGCAAAAGACCGAGCCGATAAATAGATCCTGCGCCGCGCAACGTCGCAGATCAAGGGCCTAGCACCGCTAGCTGGGCGCGACGCCGGGACCGACCAGCGTCACGCCCAGACCAGTCATTGCCCGGCGCCGTAAGGGTCGCGCGGGTTGTTGCGGGTGACGACTAGCGGGTCCGACGATGTGAACGGAAAGTCGGGCAGGTCGTCGATGTGGGTGTTGAAGGTCGCCGCCAGCACTTCGCGCGAGTACGCGCTCGCAGAGGCGCGGTAGCCGATGTCCCCTGGCGTCGGCTGGTCGAAGAAGATCGCGAAGTGGAGATCGGGGGCGTCGAAGACCTCGATGTGGTGCGGGTAGGCGCGTGGGACGAAGTACACGTCGCCCCGGTTCATGTACCAGGTGTCCAGGGTGCCGTCCGGGTCCATCACCGTCATGCGGGCCGATCCACTGTGCACGTATCCCAACTCCGCGGTGACCGGATGCCAGTGCGGTTCGCGCATCGCGTCTTCACGCATCCGCAGCGAGTACATCGACAGGTCCTTGAGCGCGGGCCAGTACTGGGTGCGGGCCGTCTTCACCGTCGCTGAGCCCGGGATCGTGACCGGCGGGGTGATGGCGTCGACCGCGAACTTGTGCGGGTCTCCGTAGCCCGCAGTGGACGGGATCACCGCGTCACCAACCCGCCCGGCCAGCTTACGGTCGACGGTGTCACGGCGGATCTTGGCGAAATCGGCGGCGTCCAGATCGTAGGTGTTGCCCAGCACCGCGTCGGTCATCGCGCCGAACGCCGCTCCCAGGCCGAAGTCCTCGGGGCGCTCGTGACGGAAGGAGATGATGAACTCCGCGGGTTCGGTGCCGATGTTCTCGATGTGATGCAGGCTGCCCGAATCGATGTGGAACATCTCCCCGGCGCTGATGGTGAAGGAGGCAAACCGGCTGCCGTTGTCGAGCACCGACACCAGCGAAGTGCCCGCCACGCAGTAGGTGAGTTCGTTGCAATTGGCATGCCAGTGCGGGGTACGCATCGCCCCGGGGTTGATCACGATCCGCTTGATGGACATGCCCGCCAGGATGGGGAAGTTGTCGGCGGTGACGCGCCGGATCGACCCGAAGTCGTTCTCCTCCACGATCTCGCCGTCGAGCAGCGAAACCGTGTGGGTGCTGCGGTTGATGATTGCGGTCATTTCCTTATCTCCTTTGTGTTGTGGTGAATTGTGTTGTGGTGCCGAAAAATCAGGGCACCTGCGATCACGGCGGCAATGCAGCCGACAACGCCGGCCGCCAGGGCGCCTCGGCCGCCGTAGAAGTGCGCGATCACCCCGACTGCCACCGCCCCGATCGGGGTAGAACCGACGAAAGCGGTGGTCCATAGCCCGGTGATGCGCCCCCGCATCTGCGGCGGGGCCGCGAGCTGGATGGTGCTGTTGCCGGTCGTCAAGAACGCGATGCTGGCCGTGCCCACCAGAAAGGCCGCCGCGACACCGGCGCGCAGGGTGGGGCTGTGCGCGAGCAGTGCCATCGCCACCGCGTAGCCCGCGGCCACCCAGACCAGGCGGGCCAGGCCGGTCTGGGGCCATTTCACCAGTATCAACCCCGCCATGACAGCGCCGACACCGAAAGCCGTTGTCAGCCAGCTGTATCCGTAGACGCCGGCACGCAGCGTCTGCCCGGCGAAAATCGGCAGGCTGGTCTCAAACTCATAGGTCAATGTGCCGACGAACGCCATCATCACCAGTGGTCCGGCGATGTTGCGATCGGTGCGGACAATCCTGAAGGCTTCGCGCACCTGCCCGGTGGTGCGGCCTACCACGCCGGCCGGGTGCAACATCGTGATGTTCAGCCGCAGCAGCGCGACAACCACCAAGGCGAAGCTGGCCGCGTTGAACACGAAACACCAGCCGAGGCCGTAAAAGTGCACCAACGCAGCCGCCACAGCCGGGCCCCACGCACGTCCGACGTTGGCCATGATGCTGTTGGTCGTGATGGCCCGCCGCAGCAGTGCAGTGCCGACCAGCTCGGGGATGAAGGCCATCCGGGCCGGGTTGTCCAGACAGGTCATCACACCGGACACCGCAGCGCTGAGGAAGGCCATCCAAATGGCGATCACGTGGGTGAGCACTGCCGCGCCCATTGCCAGTGACGTCACGCCCAGCACCGTTGACGTCAGCATCAGCATGTGCCGCCTGTCGTGGCGGTCGACGATCACACCCGCGTACGGCGTACCGGCCAGCACCGGCACGTACCCGGTCGCCGCGACCAACCCCAGCACGATCGACGAATGCGTCACCTGCCACACCAGCAGCCCCTCGGCGATGGTCTGAGTCCAGCTGCCGATCAGACTCACCGACTGCCCGGCGACGAACCGTCGGTAGTTGGCAACCCTGAACACCGATAGCGCGCCCGGCCCGGTGGCCGAGCCGGGTGAAACAGGTTCGCGCGCTGCGGTATTGACTGCAGCACCGAGCCGAGGCGCCATCGTCGTCACCAGGGGGGCGGACGGTGGGTACATGGTGTCAGCGACGGTGTGCTCGCCGCCGCGTGCACGCGGTCGCAGCATTGTCCTCACCGCCTGTCCCTCCTGAATCGTTTTCGGTCCGCCCCTCGTGCAGTAAAAGCTTGGCCACCACTATCTCGATTGCTGTCGCGGGAGTCTGCACCGCTGGCGGCCAACTGCGCTAGACGCTGGCCCGAATTCGCGGTTCCGGCTGGCGGGTATAGGCAGCCATCGCGGCGTGCCGAGCGCGTCGTCAGATCTCGGTTTCTCACCCGCAGGCGCGGGCGTTAAGCCGTTGTCGCTGAACATCTCTCCGCCAATCGACACGCCCGGTTACGACCACGGCGCGGATCATCCGTTCACACAGAAGCAAGGTCGACGGTCGGCTCGGCGCGTGTCAGTGGTCGGCCGCCACGTTGACGGCCAGTTGCACGCTGTTGCAGGCAGCAGGTCGTCACTGCGCCACAACGCCGAGTGCCAAGCAACGCCGACAACGCTGGCCCTAGGCCATCTGGGCGCAACACCCCAAAGCATTCGCGCCAATAACGCACCGACACTTAAGGAGTCGGGCTACACGTGCGGCGAGTGCCGTCGCGGCTGCGTCGGCATCGCCGATCCCACCACCGCCGCAAACACACCTCAGCCTGACCTCACGTTGCGCTGACCGCTACGCAACTCTTCTGGCTAGCGGGGTCATTGAGTACGGGTCAACAGCGATGACATGTCGGTTGGGTCGCGAAATTCTGGGGGTATGACTATCTCACGCGACAAACTGGCTGTTGACCCTCATGAAGCGCACACGCTGTCCACCGTAGTGCGCAACGGCGCAGCCATGTTTTTGGCGGCCGCCAGCGGCGCCACCGACGCGATCGGGTATCTCGCGTTGGGAAATGTGTTTACCAGCGCGATGACTGGGAACTTGGCGCTGTTGGGCATCGCGTTGGCACACCGCGACGGCGCGCGTATCGGACGCGTCCTGGTGTCGCTCGTCTGTTACATGGTTGGCGCGGCGATCGGCGCACGGGTTGCGCGCAGTCCCCAACCGGGTGACCCCGTCTGGCCGCCGGCCATCACACGTGCACTGGCGATCGAAGCTGTCTTCTTCGTCGCGTACGCGGTCGTGTGGTGGGAAGTGGGGCCTGGGTCGGATATCTATGGGAAGGCAGTGTTGCTCGGCATCGGCGCAATAGCCTTGGGAATCCAAAGCAGTGCGATGCAACGATTCGGTAGTGGCCTCGGCCTGAACACAACTTTCGTCTCCGGGGCATTGATAAAGCTGGTCGGGCAGCTGGCGACTGGGCACCGGTTCCGCGACATCCGGCACCATCTGCTGGTGCTGGTTGGGCTTGTCTGCGGTTGCTTCCTCGGGGCGCTGCTGGTGCTCCACGCACCGACGTTCGCACCGGCCGTGCCACTCGTCGCACTGGCCGTGACGTTCTGTGCCGCCGGTTGGCAAGCCCGGGCTTGGCGTCGGGCCGCGAAAGTGGTTGTCACGGATACTATTCCGGGCTGGTGACAACTGCGACTCTGGACTCGATGGGCAGCTTGTTCGTTGCCGAGTTCGGCGAACGCACCGACGTAAACTGTCGTCAAACTCCCGTCAGGTGCCCGGAGCGTGAGGAAATCCCGCATGGATCCCGTGACCTCAGGCGATCCAACCCCGTACCGATGCAGCGGAACTAGGCGCCTAGCTGCATTGAATGTTCGATAGCGTGTTACGCGATGTCGCGGCTTCTAGCGGATATGCGTCGCCGTGTTACGCGACGTAACAGTGCTGCGGGCAGCTCGACAGCCCGGCTTGATCTCTCCAGCGGAGCTTCGCGACGTATCAAGATCGACGAGTCGATGTACGTAACGCCCCTCGCGACCACGCCCCAGTCGCTAGCCCAGGCGGTAGACCAGCAGAATCGCCGGAGCCGGGGAACACCTCGGGTGTCGTGGGGTCGCTGGCTTGGCGGGCCAGGCTGGGCCCATCCAGGAGATCTCGCGCAATAACTGCCGCCTTGGTCATACCTGCGACGACTCACGACCGATGCAGGTAACAGGTTTAGCACAACCTCTTCGTCCGGCGACTACACACGTGCGGAACCCGCGGCGAACACCAACGAGGAATGCGTGCTACGCCCAACCAGCGTCGCGATGCCCCGCGGCGCGACCTGCCTGCTGCCTAGCTTAGCTGTGCGAGGGCTTCGCGTGACTCGGCATTGGCGATCGCGGTGGCGATGGTGGCGAGAACAACGATGCGCACCATGACCTCTCCTTCTAGTGTCCTGTGTCTTGATTTCCGTCGTGGCGGCGCTTGATGCGTGGTTAGTCGTCTAGGAATACCACGTGCTCGTCGAGGGGGTTGCGGGCGATGCGGAGCTTGTTCGCGGGAAAGTCCGGGTCGGGGTAGCCGACCGCCAGACCGCACAGAATGTTGAATTCCTCTGGGATGTCTAGCTGTTCGCGAACGATGTCGGGGTATCCCGCAATGGACACCTGGACGCAGGTTCCCACGCCTCGGGCGGTCAGTGCCAGCAGCAGTGTCTGCAGATACATGCCGACGCAGAGGCAGTCGGCCGGTCCGAGGTCCCCGTGGATACAGACGATGCCGGCCAGCGGCGCGCGGAAGAACTCCCAGTTGCGCAAACTCGCAGCCCGCCTGCCGTCGGTGTCCTCGCGGGCGATGCCCATCGACCCGTAGAGCTGGGCGCCGAGCTCCCTGCGGAGGTGGGCAAACGCCTCCGGCAGGGGTGGGATCTCGGGTGGCTTGCTGCGGGCCTCGGCCAGCAGGGCGGTGACGAGGCGGTCGCGGGCCGCGCCGGTCGCAAACACCGTATGCCACGGCTGGATGTTGGAGTTGGACGGTGCGCGCACGGCCAGGTTCAGCGCCTCATACACCAGCTCCTGCGGAACAGGCTGGTGGGGCAAAAACATCCGCGTCGATCGGCGCTCCCTGATCACGTGTTCAAGCTCGGTCATGGTTAGTGCCTCCTCGAAGTTGGTGTCCGCTTGCGACTGAGTCGACGGCCGGACACAGGCATTATGTTACAATACTTGACTGTAATTGAATTGCGGCCTAGGATCAAGACTCAAAGCAGCCACAAGCGAAAGGGCCACGATGGCATCCTCAACAGAACTCATCGACCGCAGCATCTCGTTCCTCGACGAGATCAAGAACCGCACCGCCGGCATAGAGCTGGAAACCTGGCTCAACACGACGTATGGACCGGGCACGGCGCTATACGACGACCTGGCGCGCATGATCACCGAGGGCGTGAGGGACGGCTGGGCGGCCATCACTGAACTGGACGGCCCCAAGTACCGGCGCAGCCGGCTGGCCGGACCCAGTGAACTACTGAACTATTTCAGCATCACCGCGGTGTACATGAACAGCGTCGAACCATACCGCGGCCAGTATCATCAGCACCCCTACGGCGAGCTGAACATGGTGGTGCCGTTGGATCCCGAGGCCAAACTGATGGGGCCGCGCGGCTGGAGTGGCGCCGGCTGGACATCGCCAGATCCCGGCAGCCACCACTACCCCGAAGTCAAGGGCGGCGCGTTGATCGCGCTGTTTTACCTTCCCGCCGGCCGAATTTCCTACGACATTGCCGCGCCAGCCGAGTCACGGGGCTGAACGCTCCTAGCACAAGCGCGCGCCGGCCCCCGATCGGAGAACAACTCGACCCCGACCGCGGCCTGGGCGATGGGGCGCGGGTCGCGGTAAGTGATATCTCGCACGCACGACATCCCGGCGTGGTGCGCGGTATCGAAGAAGCACAACGAGTTTGATCGTCATGGACGCCATCGCGCACCGTCGATGTCCAGGATCTGGCGTCCGCGTTGGCTCGGCTGCTGGCCCAGCCGGGCATACTGCGCACAAGGCGCCGACAACGACTACCGCCACGACGGTTGGGGCACTCAACCGACCACATCACCGGCCGACCCGTCGCTTGGTCGCGCGGCCGGAACCACCACGCGCACCCCTTGGTTTCGTCGCAGCCGTCGCGGCAATGCTGGGCCACAGCACGGCGACGACGCGCTCTGGAATCTGCGTGGCCTGCTCACCACGATAGAACGCCGCGAAATAGCTGCCGAAGCACATGTTTGCGATCGTGTCGGCGTCGATGTCGGGCCTAACCGAGCGGCTTTTCTGCAGCTGTGCCAGCACCGTTTTCAGCAGGGCAACGCGGGGGTCGACACCGTGCTTACGCAATATCTCCAGCAGCTCCGGGGTACGAAGGGATTCGCCCGCGAAGTTACCCATCAACACCATGGCGTCGGGGTTGTAGTACGCAGGATTAAGACGGCGCACGGCCTCAACCAGCGCGTCACGCGGCGCCAACTGACTCAGGTCCAGTGTGTACATGTCGGCCTGCTTGAGAAAACCATAGGCGAGAGCATCGACAACCAGGTCGAACTTGTCCTTCCACCGCCGATAGAGCGTGGGACGGGTGACCTTGGCATCCGCGGCGATGTCACCAATCGTCATCTTGGAGTAGCCATCTCGCACCAGCCGGTCTCTGGTGGCCAGGATGATCGCCTCATCCAAGGCGTCGTCACGAGGCCGGCCACTGCGCCGCGGGAGGCTGGCATCACCGGCAGATTCGTTCTCGGTAGACGGTTCGTCCATCGATTCTGCTGACCGGACCATAGACCCGCCTTCCGGAAATACAAGTACCAGATACATTACACCCACTGACTGTAATAGACGCCGTATCCGTAGCTAGCTCTAGATTCAAATTCAGGACCGCCACCTGATCCGGGGAAGGTGCACACACGGGCGGCAGGCGGCCACGGCCAGCGCCAACCAGGCCAGTCCAGCCGGCACCGGCAGTACGGTGACCTTCGCCGATGGCCGCACCACCCCCCACCGTGATGGCCGCAGATCCCATCACCGACGTCGGATTCGTCCGCTGGCAGAGAATTTCCGCTCTCACCCCGATCACGCTTGGCACGTCGGGCAAGGCTTCTCAATACCCGTGAATCAGGCGAAGCGCGTCGCCGACGAGCTCATCACCATAGGGAAGGCGCCGCACGCTCCCCTTGACGTTCAGGTCACTGACGCCACAAGCCCTGCCGGCGTCCGCACCGTCGGCGTGACGAACGGCGGCGCCGCAGGGGCGGGCCTACCATTCGCTGCGGTGGTCACCAATGTCGACGATCAGGTGATCGACAGCGCCGACGCCCTGGGCGCAGTGGTGCTGGCACACCCGCCCGCGGACACGGTTAGCGTGAGTTTGATCGCCCTACAGGCGACGCCCGTCCTGCCCATGTCACGCTGGGCGCGGACGGTGCAGATCGGTCATCGTGACGACAGGACGCACAGTGGTTGCCGATAAGCTGCAGGCTCCGTTCGCTTCGGTCCAGCCTTCGTCTCGGTTAGGACGTGCCGGGCGATCCATCGGCCAAGGAGGGTGACGTGACAACACAGGGCGAGACCGGCCGCGATGCAGCGTCATCGGAGGGCACGGTGATCGTGACGGAGACAGGTGCCGACGGTTACACGCGGCAGATCGCCGCCGGGCGCCATCGGCTCGTGGCCGACGAGCCGTCGCCAGTCGGCGACGACACTGGGCCAACACCGTACGATCTAGTGCTTGCCGGGCTCGGTGCGTGCACGTCAATGACGGTGCGGATGTACGCGGACCGCAAGCGCTGGCCGCTAGAGAAGGTTCGAGTGACGCTGCGGCACTCGCGAATTCACGCAAAGGACTGCGCCGCCTGCGAAACCACCAACGGCTATATCGACCAAATTGATTGCGATGTCGAATTGACCGGCGATCTCGACGACACCCAGCGGCAACGATTACTGCACATCGCCGAGCGTTGCCCCGTTCATCAGACCCTGACCTCGGAGGTCCGCATCACCACATCCCTGTCCTGACGACAGGATTGTCACACCTCCCGTTCCAGAGGTGGAATCTCCCGACATGCCAGCCGATTCGCCACGAGCGTCTCGCCCCGAAGACATCAAGGGCGCAGATTCGAGGGTTTGACATCCGGGCTCACGTTCACGGCAAAGGCGACTGAACGATAACTCCGCTGTTGTCCGTGGCCGCTGGCAGCGACCGAATGTTGCAGGTAGCCGGAGGCCAAGGATGGGTGCCAGCGAGGACGACATTGCTGCGGTCGAAGACGATCCTGGAATACGTCACTGAAAGCAATAGACATACACGAAAGGGGATGACAATGCGCATAACGATGAATCACATAGTCCCACTGGTGGCGGCAGGAGCTGCCGCAGTGGCGATCGCAGCCGCACCGACGGCAGCGGCCACCACAGGCACGACCGGGTCAAACGTGCAGCACACCCCGGGCAATGTCCAGATCACCGCTGGGCCCGGCGGGGCCGCGCAAGAGGCCGCCCAGTTGCAACAACCATTCGGTGGTGACACGGGCGCTCTGCTCTTTCACAAGCACTGACGACGACCACGCGCTCAGGGCGGGAAGCTCACAATCCTGCCCTGAGCGTTATCGGCTCTGCACGCAGGTACACCCGGGATACGTCCTCACGACATCATGAAATACGACCAGAACGATTGGTCGGGGATGCAGTCGAAACCATTCGGGTTGGGGCCGGTGCTGCCGGATTCGCCACGGTCGAGAGCCGAGATTGCGTCTATCTCAGCGCAATCCAGCTTCGAGTGCGCGCAGTGTGTTGTCGAATGCACGCAGTGCGTCATCTGGCTTGGGTAAGCCGTTGTTGAGCTTGCTTGTGATGAATACGTCGGCGCGCTTCCGCCTCGCGCCACGGACACCCTGACCGATCTCCAGCGCCGTCCTCACGTGTTTGGGCTTCAGCGTTGAGGCACTAGAGTGCCCGCGTCATCGACGATCGGCAGCCTGATCGACAGCGGGGACAGCGGATCCAACCTGGACGTGTTCACACCGTAGGACGCCGGCGCAGCGGCCTCACCGGGGTCGTTGCTGTAGCCGTGGTAGGTGCCACAGAATTGGCCACAGTAGCCACCCCCGTGATCGGGACTCGCCGTCGATGCGTCGACGGTGCGCGCATGTTGCGGCTCAGCCATCGCGGATGCCGTTGCGGCGGCGATCGTTACCGCGACACTAGCGGCCAATACCGGTGCAGCGATGTAGCGGAGGGCGATACCCATGACGACGGTCCTTCGTTGAGAGTTATCCAGTCACCATTGATGATTCCGCTCAAACGGCGCGATGTCGTCACCGCTGACACCTAGCGATGGACCCCACCAGCTGGAATGAGTCCTTGCCTGTCAGCATCCAAACGGCCGCGGATGATGTCGCGGCCGCTCTCGGTCGAGCGTTCAGGTCGCCGAGGAGGAGTTCTACGCTGGCGAAGGCATGGCGGCGAAAGACCTGCTCCACCAGGTCGAGGTTCCGACTTCGCAATGCCACCAGGATGTTTCGGTGGTCTTGGACGCGTCGATTGCCGCGGCCACGAGCGTTTGGCGTACGTCAGCTCCTGTCCCGGTGTTGTGTGGATACCGATCGGGCGGCCTCGCCGGTGCGCAACGCTATCGCTGCCACCGTCTCGCTGTCAGCGAAAACCGCTGCCCCATCCCTATTTTCATTGACTCAGGCTCGTGGTGGCCGACGAGAACACCGCTGTTCCATTAGAATCGCGACGAACCAATGAACCCTGAGGTAGCGAAATCCTCGCCGACAAACGGCTCGATCACGACCCTGACGGTCTGGCCCCAGTCTGGCCTTCTGGGCGCTTCACAATGACGATTCTGCCGCCGACGGTGGGAATCTGGTCGAAGACTGAGACGGGCACGTTCAACACCGCTGAGAGCACATCGTTGGGTATGGCGGTGAGAGACTGACCAATGCCGATGTCGTCCTTTGGTTCTGCGGCATCAGAGTTGAATACGATCAGCGCCACCAATTCCTCAGTGGCGCTGGCGTTTTCGAAGTAATGATAGTGGCCCTGCGGCGCAAAGATGACGTCGCCTTTGCCGGCTTCGAAGACATCCTGGGTGCCGTTGGGTCCGACGAACACCCAGCGGCTGCGACCGGCCAGAATCACGTTGACTTCCCACGCGCTCGGATGCCAGTGCGGTTCTCGAATGCCGCCGACCGCCAGCCGCGCCAGATAGACGGCGCCCTTCTGACCGACCAGAATGGGCCAGTTCTCGCTGTTGGCGCCTTGTAGGCTGCCGCCGGGGAAGACGTTTCCCCCCCGTCGGCCAGATGAAATAGGTGCGGATGGTCGGGGTCGGTGCCGCCGGCGGTCTGTTCGCCATGACCGACCGCCGTGGTCTGCTCGCTAGGCCAGGCGCCAGCGCCGATCCCGGGGCCCTCCGGCAAGCGCTGCGGCGGCGGGGTGTCCGAACCAGGCGGATTCGGTGACGGCACCGTGCGCTCGTCGACCGACGGCTGGGCCGCACCATCGGCTGGATTGGTCGGGTTGGTCATCGCGATTCCTTTCGTTTCGTCTTCCTTGGTCGGTGTACGGATGGCGGCGATGCGTTGCACGGGCCGTTGCCGCGGCTTCCCTGGTTTTCTATTCTGAGCGATCCGGCGCTGCCGTGGTGCAGTCTCGTCCGGGCCGGATGTCGGAAGGTCAGCGGCCGTACAGCACGGGGCGCGTTCCTTCAACCCGGGAACACACTTTCGTGCAAGCGCTCCGGCTTTGTCCGGCTGCACCTGCGCCGTCCAAGTTACTGCGGCGGCAACCTCCACAAAATGGGTCGCCGTGACCGCACAGTAAAGAAACAACACACCATGGGCCGCGTGCAGCTCTGCCCGGATGAGAAGGCAGTGATGTTGTGCCGCAACGGTTCACCGCCGAAGCCCACGGTGGGTCGACGCCACCCGCGACACCTCATGGCCATCGGGGAATGCGTTTCAGCCCATAACGGGCCTCGAGGTGACTGGTCTTCTGGGGTTTCGCCTGACGAACAAGCGGAGGAAACTAGCTTGCTATGGCTGCGGGAAGCCACTCGTTTGACGACGAGTTGGTAGGGCTGTTCGAACTCTCGCAGGATGCGTTTTGCATCGCGGGGTTCGACGGATACCTGAAGCACGCCAACCCGGCCTTCCCACGCAGCCTCGGGTACACCCTTGAGCAGCTGCTGGCTTTACCGTTCGCCGAGCACATCCACCCCGATGATCGTGAGTCAGTCGAGGCGGCCCTGTCCGAGCTCGCCGCGGGCAACCCTGTCGTCGGGTTCCAGTGTCGCCACATCTGCGCCGACCGATCGGTTCGGTGGTTCGAGTGGAGCACCAGCAGCCGACCCGAAGCAGGCGTGATGTACGGGGCTGGCCGCGACGTGACGGAGCGCCACACCGCCACCAAGGAGCTGAGCGCGCTGCGCCATGTCGCCACCTTGGCCGCCGAGGGCGTGGTGCCGACGGACCTGTTCGCCGTAGTCGCCGAGGAAGTCGCCCGCGTCGTAGACATCCCGATTGTCACAGTGGTGCGCTACGAGCTCGACAACAGGCTCACGGTGTGCGCCACGTTTCCCAAAGAGTTGAAGTTGTTTCCCGCGGGCAGTCGGTTGTCCCTGGACGGCACGACGTTGAGCACGCTGGTGCGGGATAGGTCCGCGGCGGTCCGCATCGAGGACTACTCGCAGCTGGACGGCGAGATTGCGGCTGCCGTGCGCGGTGCCGGGGCCCGGTCAACGGTCGGAGTGCCGATCGTCGTGGCCGGACGACTGTGGGGGTCGATGGCGGCGTGGAGCTTGGCGCCCGAGCCGCTCCCCGATGACACCGCGGCGCGGCTGGCCCGTTTCACCGAACTGCTCGCCACCGCGATCGCCAATGCCGAATCACATGAAGCCCTCGCACGGCTCGCCGAGCAGCAGACCGCCCTGCGGCGCATCGCGACGCTGGTGGCGCGAAGCACCCCTCCCTCGGAGGTTTTCGCCGCGGTCGCTGAAGAGATGGCCCGATGTCTGGGCACCACCGACGCGGAAGTGTTTCGCTACGACCCGGACGGCGCGGCTGTCGTCGTCGCTGCGTATATCGCGCCGGGGGCGCGGGGGCTCACCGTCGGTGAGCGTCTGACACTGGAGGGTGACAGCGCGGCAGCGCGGGTGTTACGCACGGGCCGGCCGGCGCGGATGGATAGCTACGAATACGAAACCGCCGACGGCACTATCGCGGACCGGACCCGCGAGCTGGGTCCGCGGTCGCGAGCCGGCGCCCCGATCATCGTCGACGCGCACGTGTGGGGAGTGGCGCTCGTCGGCACGTCGGGGCTCGAGCCGCTGCCATCGGACATCGAAGGCCGCATCGCCGAATTCGCTGATCTGGTCGCCACCGCGATCGCCAACACCGCCACTCGCGAAGAACTGCTCGCCTCACGCGCTCGTATCGTCGCGGCCGCCGATGATGCGCGCCGCCGTATAGAACGCAACCTGCACGACGGCGCCCAGCAACGACTGGTTGCATTGGGCCTCGAGCTGCGGGCCGCCGAAGCGTGCGTGCCTGACGAACTGCAGCCTCTCAAGGAGCGGATCGCTGGGTTGGTGACGATTGTGACCGGGGTTTCGGCGGAAGTGCAGGAGATTTCGCGGGGACTCCATCCGGCGATCCTGTCCAGGGTAGGACTGGCCCCGGCCCTCAGAACATTGGCCCGCCGCTGCACCGTTCCGGTGGACCTCGACCTCCATGTGGACCAAAGGTTGCCAGACACTGTCGAAGTCGGCGCGTACTACATCGTGGCCGAGGCGCTGACCAACGCGGCCAAACACGCGCGAGCATCAGTTGTAGAGGTGTGCGCCGAAGCCACGAATAGCCACCTTCGGCTCGAGATTCGAGACGACGGAATCGGCGGAGCTGCCCCTGGCAACGGCTCAGGACTGACTGGTCTGGTCGACCGCGTCGCGGCGCTCGGCGGCACGATCACGATCCAGAGTCAGCCCGGCAGTGGAACGTCATTGCTCGTCGGCATCCCGGTTGAATCCGATTAACCGACGGGTTGAAAGTTGGGTCACGTTCCGATCGCGGCCCGCGCGGCGCGTCGTAGCGCGTTGTCCAAGCCGGTGTCGTCGACGGCGATGCTGGTGACGCCGGGGGTTTCGTGGGCGGTGATGGCGGCTAGGACGTGTCCGGGTGGGGTTTGGACGGCGGTGGTCACGCCGAGCTCTGGCATCAGCCTTACGGCGTCGAGCCATCGAACCGGTTGCTGGACGGCCTGGGCGAGGTCGTCGATGACCTTTTCGGTGGCGTGGGCGAGCCGCCGGCCGCTCGTGTTGGCGAAGTACGCGCGTCGCTGGTCACCGTGTTGGACCTGGCCGAGCGCGTCTGCCACGGCTCGTGCGGTGCCGGCCTGCAATCGGCCGTGTGATGCGACGGTGACATCGAGAATCGTCAGATCACGGGCCCCGGCGGCTGGGGCGTTGCGGAGCAGCGTGTCGAGCGCCGCGCGGGTGCCGCCAAGGACGATCTGGTCGGCTGAGTTGATGTTGGCGATCCACAGCGGGTCGCTCTTGGTCGCCAGTGCACCCACCAGTGAGCGCACTGTTGCCACATTCAGGCCGCGAAGCGCGGCCATGCCCCAGCTGCCGCCGGCGCAGGCGCGTTGCATCTCCTCTCCGCGGACTTTGACCACGCGTACAGCATCGCCGAGACTGAGCACTCCGGCGAGGACCGCGGCCGCGAATGCGCCGACGGAGTGCCCGGCCACGAAATCGGCCCGCAGGCCGTGGTCGTCGACAAGGGCGCGTGCTGTTACGACCCCGGCGACAAGCAGCGCGAGTTGCGCGTTGGTGGTGGATCGCAACGCCTGCTCGGTGTCCAGCCGGGCCGGCAGGTCTTCGAGGGATTCCAGCACCTCTCGTGCTTCGCGGTGGGCCTGTTCGGCGGCAGGGGTGCCGGGCAGGTTCTGGAGCATGCCGGCGCGCTGGGAACCCTGTCCGGGGAAAAGGATCACCGTGCTCATGGTGGGCCGCCGACCTCTGGCGGCTGGACGACGTGCGTGACTGCGATCACGGCATCGTCATCGCCTGCTCGAGCGTGACAAGCCGTGGGCCGTCGTTGGTACGCAGCACGATCTTGTCCGCGTGGGTCGCGAGCTCGGCCAGGGCGACCGCGCCGTACCCGGTCTCGAGCTGGCAGTCCACCCTGGCCGGCAGCCTAGACAGCTGGCTGGCCAGGTCGGCGGCACGGGTGAAGCCGCACAGTGTGCCCAGGCGGATGAGCAGGTCGAGATCACTGTCCTGGGTGGTGGCCCGGTGTCCGGTCGCCAGCTCGAATCCGGCGCTGCCCGTAGGCCCCCAGGGACGTCCCAGGCCGTCGAGGATCGGGCGGCACTCGCGGAGGGCGGCGAGCGCCGGTGTCTCGGGGGTGATGACACTTGCCACCGGCCGGAGGTCTTCGGGCCGGGCGATGCCGGTGGCGGCCGCGGCTGGTATCAGCATCGCGTGCCGTTGGTGCCGGGCGGGGCCCCGCACTCCCGCGGCTAGGTGCCCGGCCGGCGCGCGGGCGCGCCGGATGACCGCCCAGGGTGCCGCGGCGAGCGCGCGGCCGACCCAGGCCGGCTCGGTGCCGGTCAGGATTTCGTCCGGGTCGGCGAGCCGGACGAGATCGTGCGGCCGGGCCCCGGTCATTGGCCAGAGTGCTCGTTCCACTGCCGGCTCAGCGTGTCGCGGACGGCTCTGGAGGCCTTCCGGTTTTTCCTGGCATCGGCGGATTCGAGCCGGTTGGACAGGTCGGCGGGACCGGAGCGGGCGCGCGCGACGGCGCCGCTGATCGCCTGCGCGACCGTTTGCACGTCGTCGTGGGTGGGGGACTCGGCGCTGCCGACGTTGAGCAGGCTGTCGCAGAAGCCGAGGGTGGCCCAGACACGGACGTCGTAGGACAGCGGCGGGATTGTCTTGCCCAGCTCGTCGAGCTGGGCAACGGTGCGCAGGGTGATGTGGGCGGCGGCTTGCCTGTGCATGGCGTGAATCACCACGCCTGGGTCATCGAGGGCCAGGATCTGCGATGCCTGCAGTCCGTGCGCCAGGAATCCGCCCGATAATGCTTGCCCGACGACGAGCGCGACGATCGGGTGCCCGGCGATTCGGGCGGCTTCGGTGGCATCGACCGCCGCGGCGATCGCCTGGTGCAGTCCGGCCATCTCCTCGATGCGGCCGTAAGCCTGGCTGGGCAGGTCGACGACAGCGACGATGGCGCGGCGCTCGGCATGGTGGGCGTCGTCGACGGCGATCTCGCGAAACTGCCTGGCAAGCGCGGCGCACTCGGTGAGGCCGACCTGCCCTTGCCGGGCGCGGTAGAACGGGTTGTGCGGGTCGGGGACGACGGCCAGGTAGGTGGTGCCGTCGGTGTCCGCGCGCAGCACCGAGCCGATGACCGGCCTGGGTGTGGTACCGGAAGCCAGCGCGGTGATCCAAGTGCGGCCGCGTCCGCTCGGCTGCATCGAAGAGCGGGAGTGGACGACACCGGGGCGGGGCTCGGCGCCACTGCTCGCGGGCGGCGCGGCGGGCTTGGCCGGCGGCGTGCCGTAGGTGTCGCCCCACATTTCGCGTAGCTGCCGCGGCTCGGGCGGGTTGGCCGGATCGAGGGTGGCAAGGCGGGCGTCGAGGACGTCGAGCCGCTCGCTGCGGTGCGAGCCCGGTGACGCGGGTCCAGCGGCGACCGCCTCCCGGACCGCGTCGCGTAGCTCGGCGGCGTCGTCGACCACCAGCGTGTCGGCCAGACCGGTAAGGCGGCGTTGCTCGCCGCCGACGACGGCCCAGATCAGGCTGCGGTCGGAGGAGTCGAATTCCTCGGCGCCTGCCTCTTGCTCGATGACCGCGGCACCGTTGAGCCCGATCCTGCCTTCGGGGGTAATGATGACGTGCGTGCACAGCCCGGTGGCGATGCTGACCCCGCCGAATGACCCGACCGAGCCGGCGACAACGCCGATCACAGGGGCGAGCGCGCGCAGCTCGAGCAGCGCAGAGCAGATCTCGGCGACCGCGTTGAGCCCTAGATTCGCCTCCTGCAGACGGACTCCGCCGGTCTCCAACAGCAGGACCGCCGGGACGGGTATGCCCTGACGGCTGCTGGCGGCGGCCAGGCGCAGCGCTTGGGTGATCTTGGCTCCGGACACCTCACCGATGCCGCCGCCCTGGAACTCCTGCTCGATCGAGGCGATCACGACAGCGGTGCCGCCGATGGTGCCGCGGGCGATGACGACTCCGTCGTCAGATTGCGGGGTGATGTCCTGCGGCTGCAGCCAGGGCGATTCGAGCCGCTCGAACGGACCGGACAGCACGCGGATCGTCCCGTCGTCGACCAGTGCTTCGGCGCGAGCGAGGGCATCAAGCTCAAGGAAGCTGCGCCGGTGCAGAACATGCTCCCAGTCGATGCTCTGGCCGCCGACGATGGCTCCGAGCGCGCGAGCGGCTTCGTCCCGCGCAGCGTTCGTGGCAGGCGTCATGGGGCCTCCTCACTGTCTGGCGTGTCCCCTGACCCGGTTGCTTCGGCGGCCTGCTCCATGCGCAGCGTGACCAGGGCCGGCGTAGCGCCGGCGTCGTTCAGCTCCCAGTTACCCAGCACAGGGGTCCGGGCGAAGAACCGCTCCAGGGTGGCCTGCCACACCTCGTCGAACCCTTCGACGCTGGTGCGGACCCTGACCTGGGCGTGGGCGGCTGCCCCCCCGCAGCCGTCGGTCGTGCCCGGCTCGACGAGGACTTCGAGGTCACCGGACCCAACGACGCCGACGTGTGCCCGCCGGGCCGGGTTCCGGGAGGCCGGAAACTGGTAGTGCAGGGTACGCACGGCAGCTACTCCTTTCCGTCCGGGCGGGGCATGGCGCTGACCGAGTCGACAAACACCGCCGCGGCCAGCACGTCGCCGCTGCCGCCGGCGGACAGGCGCAGGCGGCGTGAGATGCGGTCAAGCTCGTCGAGCAGGATGCCGCCGCGCACGGTGCCCGATCCGCCCGCGTTCAGGATCGCGGCCGCCCGCTGGCGCACGACCCGCAAACCTTCGGGTCCGGCCCTGTGCAGCAGGCATGTGTCTTCGAGCCTCGCCATCGACGCCAGCAGAGCGTTGGTGCGCGCGGTGTGCTCGCCATGGCCGGCCGCGCGCGCGGCGCGTAACGCTGGCAGCGCGACGTGCATCGTGTGCGGAAAGCCCGCCCGGGCCTCCCCCGAGGCGCCGGCCGCGCCGTAACGAAGGCGAGCCTGCGCACCGTGTGACGGCGCGCGCGACGGCAGGGCCGGGTCCTCGATACCAGCCAGCCGTGCGGCAAAAACTGCCGCCCCTTCGGCCGTACCGGTGGCGGCCAGGCCCGCCGCGAGCAGCCCGAGCACCCACAGCGCTCCGCGGTGAGTGTTCACCCCGCCGGTGGCGTGCAGCATCCGCTGTTCGCCGGTCCGGCCGATCGCCCCGATCTCGGCACGCAGGTCGCGGCCCAGCGGCAGACACACGGCAGCCTCGGCGCAGCGGACGATGGGCACGGTCAGCGCGTCGGCGGACGCCAACAGCGTGGCGACGTCCATGTCGTCATGTGGCCCGCCGCCGCGCATGTCGACCAGGCCGGGTTTGGGAGTGAGGGTCGCCTCGTCATGCAGCGCCCGTGTCGCCAGTCGGCCGAGCGTGCCCGGCGCGACGGTGGCGTGCGAGCCGGCCAGCGGGTCGAACAGGGCAGTCACTGGTGCCATGAGGCCGTATTCACCAGTCCCGGAACTGGGCCGGCGGCTCGTACAGGCCCCCGGACCAGGCGACGAGGTCGCCAATGCTGCGCGCCGCGAGCAGCGACCGGCTGGCCAGGGACGTGTCCACCTTCAGGTCGGAGGGCAACGCGACCAGGCCGTCGCGGCGCAGCCCATCCAGGGCGGATGCGTCCGCGCTGCGGCCCAGCGGCGTGACGCCCGCGATCGCGGCCAGGGCGGCTTTCCGGTCAGCCAGCGATGCCGCTTTATAAAGGTACGCAACGCCTTCCTCGGTGACCACGTGGCTGACGTCGTCGCCGTAGATCATGACGGGAGGCAGCGGCATCCCGGCGTCCCGGCCGACCCTGATCGCATCGAGCGATTCGACGAAGGTGGGTGTGCCGCTGGATTGGAACGTCTCCACGATTTGCACGACGAGTTTGCGTCCCCGCAGCCCGGCGCCCTCGCCGTAGCGCAGGTCGAGCCACGCCGGCGTCGCGTGCCGGCGGCCGTGCGGGTCGTGGCCCATGTTCGGGGCACCCCCGAACCCGGATAGCCGACCCTCGGTGACCGTCGAGGAGTTCGCCTCAGCGTCCATCTGCAAGGTGGAGCCGATGAACATGTCGATCGCGTACTGCCCCGCAAGCTGGCACAGCACCCGGTTCGACCGCAATGACCCGTCCGAGCCGTTGAAGAAGATGTCCGGACGGGCCGCGACGTAGCCGTTCATGCCTGACTCGCCGCCGAAGCTGTGGACCGTCTCGACCCAGCCAGACTCGATCGCGGGTATCAGCGTCGGGTGCGGGTTCAGCGCCCAGTGGCGGCAGATCTTCCCCTTCAGACCCAGCTGCTCGCCGTAGGTCGGCAGGATCAGTTCAATCGCGGCAGTGCTGAACCCGACACCGTGGTTGAGCGAGATGACCTGGTGACGCTCGTAAATGCCGCGCAGCGCAATCATCGCCTGCAAGATCTGCAACGGCCCGATGCCCTTGGGATCGCGGGTGAACAGCGGCTCGAGGAAGAACGGCCGGTCGGCTTGCACCACCAGGTCGACCCAGTCTCCGGGAATATCGACGCGGGGCAGCTCGCCCGGTCCGACGATTTCGTCGGCCTGCACGACGACGATGCCGTCGTGGAAGGCGGCCGCCTCGGCGATGATCGGGGTGTCCTCGGTGTTCGGGCCGGTATACAGATTGCCCTGCTCATCGGCGGCCGATGCGCACAGCAGCGCGACATCGGGCCGAAGGTCGATCACCATCCGTGCGTACAGCTCGACGTAGGTATGCACTGCACCGATCGACACGGTGCCGTCCTCGACGAGCTGCGCGATCCGCACGCTCTGCGGTCCCGCGTAAGCGAGGTCGAGTTTGGCGGCGATGCCCTGCTCGAACAGGTCGAGGTGCTCGCTGCGGGACACCGAGCCGATCAGCATGTGCAGGTCGTGCAGCTTCGCCGAGTCGCAGGCAGCCAAGGTCCGGGACAGGAAATCCGCCTGCTTCTGGTTGTCGCCCTCGAGCGCCACCTTGTCACCCGGACGGATGATGACCTCCAGCACCTGTCCGAGCGCCTCCGGCCTGATCAGCTTGCCGTCCGTGTGCGGGCGAGCTCCGGCCAGACGGTCATGCTTGGCTATCCGCCGCTTGTCCCAGACGCGAGCACCCGCCGGTGTCCCAGTCGTCATCAACACTCGGTTCCCGCCACCCGACCCGGGAACATCCCGGGCGGCGGCATATTGGGCCGCCACCATTCAGTCGAAGACCGGTGACCGCGCCCGGTGTCCGAACCGTGTGCTATGAGAACCATGTACTCATATGCCCCTTCGTGTTTGGAGCGTGTGGTTCTGCCGAGGATGCTATCGCTCTACTCGTTAGATGGCTTGCAAGTCAGTTCGTATTCTCAGTCAGTATCTGGTGGACGGTGCAACACCACCGGGTCTCGACCGCTAACCGGGGCTGGTCCTGCCGTGGCGGCCGACTCCATAAAGAGCCGAGACGCTCGGCCATCTGGACCTGGCCCGCGCACAAACGTTCGGTTTCCGTTGGTCCGGAGGCTCGGCTAGTACGTTCGCCGCTCGCTGGTGATTGTGACTGCGCTGTCGCACTTCGACCGCCGCGTCGCCGGTCGCCGCATGCGGAGAAAACTGGGCACGCCACGCTTTTTGACGCGTTGACGGCGCGTCGGAGGTGAAAGTTGCCATGCATCTAGACTCGCTATGGCACCCGCCGATGTCGTTGCCGCTAACGCGAGTCCGTCGTGGAAGCGAACCGCAATGTGGGATACCGGCTAGCCCGAAATCGACGACCGACAACGTGGCTGTTGCCGTCGATGCCGCGTGAGAGGTGTTCCCGGGTATGCCGACGGTTGCGCTGCCAGGAACTCATGATGGCGGCACCACTGAGGACTTCGGCATCCGCGCGAGATCGCGACCACGTTGGATGTGCGTTGACTGGGCCGCCACAGACATCGCCGTCTTCCCGAAATCAGTTACACCCCAGCGTGTCCGGGAGAACTTCGCGCTGTTCGACTTCGAACTGCCGGCCTCAGGCATCGACGCGATCACGGCGCCGAACAAGGACGAGGCCGGTCGGGCCGGGCCGAGTCCCGATCAGTTCGACTACATCCCGCGCTAGCTCGCGACGCGCGTGGGTCACAGAGCGGCGCAAGGAATCTCGGCTGCCAGCGTGGTGCCTTGGCGGTCGCCGCTGGTGATGCGCAACTGGCCGCCCAGTGCCTCAACGCGGTCCTTGAGCCCGATGAGTCCGGATCCGCTGCCGGGTTTGGCGCCGCCCACCCCATCGTCTGTCACCAAGAGGCGCAGATGGTTGTCGTCGTCCGCGACAGTCACGGTGACCTGTGATGCGCAGGCATGCTTGGCAGCGTTTGTCAGCGCTTCTGCCACAACGTAATAGGCGGCAACCTCGACGGATTCGGGAAGTCGTCGCTCGACATCGACGCTCAGCTCGACCGGCATCGCGGCGCGGCGACGAAGGGCCCGCAGGGCGGGGCGGAGGCCGCCGTGGGACAACACGGCCGGATGAATGCCTTGCGAGATCTGCCGCAGTTCCTCGCTTGCCTCAGCGAGGCCGTCACCGATATCGGCTATTTGATCGTCCAGATCGCTTTCAGCCGGCAGCGAGGCCCGAAGAGACCGAACTCGCAGTCCCAGGGCGACGAGGCGTTGTTGTGCTCCGTCGTGCAGGTCGCGCTCGATGCGCCGCCTGGCCTCGTCGCCGGCGGCGACGATGCGCGCGCGGGAAGCGATCAACTCGCCACGTGCTTCGGCATTCGCGACGGCGGTCGCGACCAATTCGGCGAAATCCGTCAGCCGCTCCTCGGTATCGGGTGGGGGCGGTTCGGGTCGAGTGAAGCCGACGATCGCCGCCCCCCACAGTCGACCGTCGACGATGATGGGGGCGCCCACCCCGGATCGAAAGCCCAGATGACGGATCATTGCGGCAGTAGAACCGGCGGCCCCCTCGTGGCTGTCCATCCGCGCGGTGGCCCCCGTGCGCTGCACCAGCGCCGCGACGTTGTCGCCCTCCAGGGTCAGCTGCGCGCCGACTGGCATTTTCTTCGGGCCCTCGTCGTAGGCCGCCACGATTTCGCCAAAGTCGACGTCTAAGTAACGAAACAGTGTGGCGTTGCCCACCTCCAGCGCGTTGGCCACCTCGTCGGCTACTGCGGCGAAGATCTCGCTTGGTGAGACACCTCGGGCGACCAGCGTGGCCACCCGACGCAGGGCGGCCTGCCTGCGCGCCAACTCGCTCACCTGACGTGTCGCGCGGCGAGCTTCGGCAGCGCGCAGTCGTGCCTGGGCTCCCAACACATTGGCCAACAGCGCGATGGGCACGAATACCGCAAGCGCGACCAGGTCCCGTGGGTTATCCGGTAGCAGCCCATTGCCGGCAAGGTGGACTTCCAGATAGACCGCAGCGCTAGCCAGCGTGGTCACCACCGCAAGACCGATTCCCCAGCCGAATGAGATTATTAGTACGCCAAGCAGATACACCGCGCCGAAGCTCATTCGGGGTTCAACCCGCCCGAGGAACTGCACGAGTAAGGTCTCGGTGACGATTACCACCGCAGCAACGACGATTCCCAGCCACAGCGGTGGGCTGTGGCGCGTCAGCACCGGCGCGAGATGTCGGCGCCACCGGCGGGGACGTGTCTGGGTGCGACTTATCGGCGACATATTCGGCGCCATCCCATGCTCACCCCCATCCACCAACGCTCCGATCAGTAATTCTGCTCCGCCAGCGCCCGGGGTCGGCCGCTGGTTGGCAGGTGCCATCCTCGTTGCCAACATTTCTTCCGGCCGGGACTACGGTGAGCTCCGTCGCGCCGGGTGATCAAGGTGCCAAATTTTGCAGATGGTCGGACTGCTCGTTGAGGTGCTCGTGCGACCGTGGTCAACGCCCGTGATAATGGTGCGTCCCCGGATATGACTGCGATGCGCGGCTAACGTCCAACTGCTGTGGACACCAGCGGCAATGTCGCATACCTGCCAGCAGGAAAATCGCCGCCGACCTGGTGCCACGGGCGCACGGAGGGTGCACGATTGTGCCAACGCGTCGGCCGTACGCACGGAGGGACAGGATTCACATGCAGGCCCAAACGGAACACGCCCCCAACAGCGCCATCGATTCGGCGAAGCCACCCCGGCGAGTGATCGTCGCCGATGACGATGTGTTGTTGCGCGAGGGCCTGGCCAGCCTCTTGACCAGTTCAGGTTTCAACGTCATCGCACAGGCCGGCGACGGCGCAGAACTGCTGCAGCAGGTGCGGGCGCTGCGCCCCGACGTGGTCGTTGTCGACATCCGCATGCCTCCCACCAGAACTACCGAGGGCCTCGCCGCGGCGCGGGTGATCCGTGACGAACTGCCCGACACCGCCGTCTTGGTGTTGTCGGCACATGTCGAGGTCGACCACGCGATGGAACTTCTCGCAAGCGGACGAGGGATCGGCTATCTGCTCAAGAGCCGCGTCGCCGACGTCGACGAGCTCGTTGACGGTCTGCGGCGGATCGCCGCGGGCGGTTCGGTGGTCGACCCCATTCTGGTCCAGGAACTGGTGTCGACGCGCCGGCGCGATGATCCGCTGGCTGCGCTTAGCCCCCGCGAGCACGAGGTGCTGGCGTTGATGGCCGAGGGGCGCTCGAACGCCGGCATCGCGCGTAGCCTCTGGGTCACCGAGGGCACCGTCGAAAAGCATGTGCGGTCCATCCTGATGAAGCTCAACCTGCCCGAGACCGACGAGGATCACCGCCGTGTGCGTGCTGTGATCACATTTCTCGAAGCACGTTAGAAATCGGCCCGTCGGGGTCGCGCGCGGTCAATTTCGCTGTGTTGCAGCCAAACTGGAGCGACGGGCAGGGTCAAGGCAACCAAACCTCAGCGCGTTACCTTGCAACTAGTGGGTAGGACCAGGTCTTGCTGGCGGCCACAGTTGATGGAGGCTGCCTATGGCGACATTGAGGCCGACGCACGCAATCGTTGAGAGTCAAGGGAAGTCGTCACGAAGCCCCACAACAAGGAGATATCCGTGTCTACAACATCCGCCGAAACAATCGCCGATATCGTCATCCCCGACACCCCGCTGGTGCGCGATGCCACCGCCTTCATCCGGGACGTGGAGAACGACCTCCTCTTCCATCACTCACGCCGCGTTTTCCTGTTCGGCGCGCTGCAGGGCATTCGCCGTGGGTTGCAACCTGACTTGGAGTTGCTCTACGTCGGGGCGATGTTCCACGATATCGGCCTTACCGATCGGTATCGCACCTCGGCCCTGCGCTTTGAAGTCGACGGCGCCAACGCGGCGCGCGAGTTCCTGCTGGACCGCGGCGCCGATGAAGGCGATGCTCGCAAGGTCTGGTTGAGCATCGCATTGCACACCACTCCAAACGTGCCCGAATTTCTTGAGCCGGAAATCGCTTTGGTCACCGCTGGTGTCGAGACCGACGTTTTGGGCATCGGCCGTGACGATTTACCTCCCGATGCGCTGGAAGTCGTGACCGCGGCACATCCACGACCCGATTTCAAACGCCGAATACTGCAGGCCTTCACCGACGGCATGAAGCACCGTCCTGAGACAACGTTCGGCACCGTGAATGCCGACGTGCTCGAACACTTCGACCCATCGTTCGTCCGCGACGATTTCGTCGACATCATCCTCAAGAACAGTTGGCCCGAATAAGCGGCCAAATCCGAAATCCGCGCTGCCGCAGCAGCTGTCGTTATCTCAGGTAACGCTCAGTTCGACGTGGGCGTAGGCGTTGTTGCCGTAGCCACGGGGATTCCATAGGGAAGCGGGAGATTCGGGTTGGGTGACGCCGGTATCAGCCCAAGCACGGGCCGTGATAGTCAGTGGCCCGGGAGCCACGTCGACGGTGAGCGACCATGGCCGCCATGCCCACCGGCCGGGCGCGGGGTGTAGGTCGGCTTGACTCCACACACGGCCGCCGTCGAGGGACACGTCGACACGCCCGATGCTGTCGCCGTGGCCGGCCATCGCCCAACCGCGGATGGTGAGCGCACCGGCGCTAACCTGGTCGCCGTCGGTGGGCGCGAGGACGTCGCAGTTGAGCGGCAAGCTCGACAGCGAGATGCCTTCGCCCGGCGAGACATTGTCGGCGTCGGCCTCCGGCGGCAGGATGCGGTAATCCAGTGCCTGGAAGTAGTTCTGCGACGGGACAGGTTGCACGGTAATGGCAGTCACCCATTTGACGCTGCGGGCCCCGACGTAGCCGGGCACCACCACCCGCACCGGGCCGCCGTGCGCCCGCGGCAGCGGCTGGCCATTCATCTGCCAGGCGAGCAGCACCTCCTCAGACATGGCCTTGCTCAGCGGAATCGAGCTGCCGTAGGACTGCACCGGACGAGCCTCCTGAGCCACGTCGGGGGCGAGGAACTCGACATGCAGTCCGTCCCCGCGATGCACGCCGGCCGCGGTCAGCACGTCGGCCAGTCGCACACCGCGCCACTCCGCGGTCGAGATTGCGCCGTGCCCCCACGGGTCCTTTCCCGGGATCGGGCGCACCGCCAGCAGTTCGGCGCGCCGGTTACCCGCACACGCCAGGGTCGCCACAATGTTGTGCTGATCGAAGTCGGTGGTCAGTTGGTCATAGGTCAGCGTACGGGGCGTATTCACCAACCCAGCTACCGTCAGTCGCCACTGCCGGGGAGCGATGTCGGGAAACGGGCCATGGTTGCGGGCATAAAATGCATCGACCGGAGTGATCTCACCGTCGGCCAACACCGACGCCGGAGGCTCGGCATTAAACGGTAACTGTTCACGGACGATCATGTCGTCACGCTTACCCCACATCGCGGCACTGTTGGCCATGGCGCTCTTGGGCATCGTCTGCTCCTCCGTTGCTTCGCCGAATATCGGTAAAACGCCCGCGAATTCAGAAGTTGAGTTCCCTGTACGCTATGCGCCAACCGAGGTGATTGTCGACACCGCTGCCGCCATATCCACGCCTCCGGCTAACCAGGCTTCTCGACACCGGCTAGCCGGTATCCGCAGCCCTGCTCATCGCTGGAACCGTACCTGCCAGCCTCGATACCCGCTCCAGCCGCGCTGCTGTCGGCGACCCCCAACCGGCAGCCGTACCGACTCGATGTCACGTTGGCTCGTTGAAGAGGGCCAGCGTCACGGCCGCCCATTGGCTTGGGTCGGACGAGTTCCGGCATCACCCCGCTGCGAGAAGACGTCGCATCGCCTCAGGGGACAGTTCGACCTTTGGCACGAACCCGATCGCTGCGCTGACCGCAATCATGTCGGCGAACTCTTGTTCGGAATGGGTGGAGGTCAGTATCACCGGCGGCGAGGCCGGACCACCGGCGAGCTGCTCGGCCAAATCGAAACCGCTTTCGTCGCCGAGATTGATGTCCACGACCGTGACGTCCGGCCGCACCTGTGCGACACAACTCAGGGCTTCGGCAATCGTCGATGCGACCCCAACGACGGTAATACCTTGGTGGCCAAGAAAGTTCGCCGCGGCGTCAAGAAAGCCGGGGTTGTCGTCGACGATGACGCAGCGCAACGTCTCAACCTTGGACATCATGAGTCCAGTCTGACCGACCGGCTCGCGACCGTGCATTGCAGGTAACCGCAATTCAACAGGCATGTTAAACACCAGCGCGGACCCCCACCAGGTGGCCGATCATGAAGACGAGTACAGCAGCGCCAACGCCGACGAATAGCTGCCGCGCTGTCGAACCCGACGCCCCCGAACCGGCGACCCCCATCACAAGCGAGGTGTTCGACACTAATCCGTCGTTGACTCCAAACACCGCCGCGTGCAACGCCCCTGAGCGATCGCCACGGTGCCAGCGCTCACGGCGCTGAATGCTGCGCGGGTCGTCCGTACCGTCCGACTCCCGCAGGCGAGTGAGAGCGCGGGCGTGCAAGCATTCATCGATCGCCATCGCGGCGATGGCTTCTGAATCGTGTTGGTATCGCCCAGCGTCGGCGTGCACGGAAGCAACTGTGAACAGGCGAGCAAGCCAGCCCAGTAGTCGGGCGCGAACGCCGCAGCGAGCACGGGTAGGAAACTGCTCACTCAACTCAGTGAGCTTGTGGGCCCAGCGAGCACTGCGCGGCTCAGTGGCCAATGGCTCACGGAACCGGCGCGCCTGAACTCCGTCGCGACGAGGAGACATCATGCCGCTCCGTCCGTCACGGCAGTTCGCGCGCTCCGCGACGGGGAGTACGACTCATCGAGGTCCAAGTCCGGCACCGTCAACAAGATGCGGTCCAACGCTTCAGCCGTCCACAGCGCCAGTCGACCGAGCGGGCTACGCATTGTGTTCCCCTCCAGCAATTGACCTGTGTACCGTTCCGATCGTTGCCGGTCGACAGGGCGGTGTCATCGATGCTGACAGCTATTTAGACTGCCCGCCATCACTATCGGCGCCATACCTGCCACCTGGAAGACCCTGATTCGCGGGACGCACCGGCGCAGTTCATCCGGCGTCGTTGGTTACGGGGTCGACGGGTCGTCGAACTCTCGGTGCTCTTGAAGGAAGCCGACGATCATGGAACACACCGCGACGATTCGCCGTCCGTCGGCCTTCGTGGACTACACGGCTTCACCGACGAGAATCGTTGCAAGACCTCGGCGCTGACTAGTCGATAGGCACGAGTCATCAATCTGTGCCTGAGTCGCTTAGCCGCGTCGGTCAAAGACTTCATTGAGTGCGAAGCTCTTTGCTGCAGCGATGAAGGCCCGAGCTGCGATGGATCCGGGGGTTGTCGCGTTGATGGCGATGGCCATCTGTGCCCGGGTGTCCGGTTCGACCAACCGGGCGATGCTCGTAGTGCCGACCACCGGCATAGCACGTAACCAGGTCTGCGGCACAATCGTGGCCCATTCGCCGGCCCCAACAAGTGCGTAAAGAGAAGCACACGAGTCGGTTTCGATCTGCGGTTTCGGCTGGACGCCGGCTTGCGCGAAAGCCTTGTCAATGATCTGGCGGATCCGCATGTCCGACTTCAGCAATGCCAGTGGCATCTGTGCGGCGTCCGCCCATGTCATAGCGGCGTTGCGCGGTATCAGTCGCTCGTCAGAGGCCACAACGACGTACCGTTCTTCATACAGCGGCACGATGTGCAAGCCCGCGTCGTCGTCGTCGTCAAAGTGAGCGATCGCCGCGTCGAGCTCGAACTCCCGTAGTCGGCGACGGAGTTCTGATGCCGACAACCGGGATTCGACACGAACTCTTGCGAGCGGGTGCGCGGCACAAAACGCGGCGACGGGCTGGGCGAGGCTGGTCGACGCGGTGGGTTCCACGCCGAGTCGAAGTGTCCCGCTGATGCCGGACTGAACGGCAGCCAACTCGGTCTTGAACCCGTCCTTCTCGGCCAGGATGCGTCTTGCCCAGACGGCTAGCCTCGATCTTTCGTGGTAAGGCCCTCGAAGTTGTGATCGCGATTGATCAGGGTCACTCCCAGTTCACGCTCAAGCTTCGCGATCGACGCGGACAACGCCGGTTGCGACACGTAGCAGGCCTCGGCAGCGCGCGCGAAGTGCCTCTCTCGAGCGACCGCGACAAAGTACTCAAGCTGGCGAAACTGCATGCACTGCCTCCTCGTTCGCGAGCGCCGCAGCCAATCCTGCGAGCTTTATGACAGGCGCGAACATAGGTGCGTGGAGCACTAGAAGGGCCGCGACCGGCCCGCCGCAGATCCGGCCGACTGGCCGTCCCTCGATTTCGCGGCCGCGGCTCATCAATGATGAAGTATTGAGTGGTCGCATACCACCGATCACCTCCCTGCCCCCTTACACGGACATCTGTTGTTCTCGATGACGAAGTCCCCGCACATCGAGGGTTCGTCGCTAACCGGAAGAGCGCTCACCGGTCAGTAAGTAGTCGCTGAGCTTCGTGCGATCGAGCGAGCCCTTAGCGGTAAGTGGCAGCTGGTCTGCGAAGGTAACGCCTTCGGGCACCTCGAACGGCGCGAGATAGTGCTGGCAATACGAAGTCAGGTCGGCCACCTCCAGGTCAGAGCCTCTGGCGCGCACGATGATTGCACGGACACGTTCGCCGTACAGCGGGTCAGGGATGCCGAACACCGCGACCTGGTCGACCCCGGGATAGGACATGAGGACGTCTTCGACATGTTCGGGCGAGATCTTCTCGCCGCCCCGGTTGATCAGCTCCTTGATGCGCCCTTGCACGGCAAGGTTTCCATGGCAATCGACGGTCCCCAGGTCCCCGCTGCGCACCCAGCCGTCGACGAACGTGCCCGCGGTGGCGTCGGGATTGCCGAGGTACCCGCGCACAACGGTCGCACCGCGCAACCAGATTTCACCCGTGATGCCGGCAGGACACGTCGCCCCGTTGTCGTCGACAATCCGTACCGACAAGCCGGTTGGTGTGCCGACCGTATGTAGCCGGGCGTACGCGTCCGAGGCCGGGAGAACGCTGCTGGCTTGGTGTGTGGTCTCAGTCATGCCGTACGCCGCCAGCACTGGCGCGTTGAACGTCGCCTCTATCCGGCTCGCCATGGCGGGGGAAAGCGGTGCGCTGCAGCTGCGGATGAAGCGGAACTGACCTCGGTAGCCGCCGCCACGATCGGCCGAGGCATGCTCGACCAGTATCTGATGGATCGTCGGCACGGCGGTGTACCACGTGGCGCCCACCGTGGCGGCATCGTCCCAGAACGTGTGCGCCGAAAACCTACCGCGCGCCGGCAGCAGCACCGCGCCGCCGGTACTGAGCGTGGACAGCAAGGTGGCGATCAAGCCGTGGCCGTGAAACAGCGGCATGACAGCGACGGTCGTATCGGAAGGATTCAGCTGGTAAGCGTCGGCGATGCCGTCGATGGCAGCGGCGAGGTTGACATGGGTCCAGGCCAGTAGTTTGGGCATACCCGTGGTGCCCGAGGTGAACATGATCAATGCGTCGTCCTCGGTCAACCCCGACAGTGGGCCAGTGACGGCGCGGGCTGAATCGGTCGCGACCAAGAGCATCTGCAGTTTCGAGTGGGCACTGCTCGGTGGTGCTGTGCGCAGGTGCCACTGCGGACAGTTTCCGTCGCTGGCGCGCTCCGGCTGCGGGGCGTCGGTCAAGAGGACGCGGGCGCCGATCCGATCGACCCACGCCCGCCGCTCGGCCCACGGCAACGTCGGATCGAGCGGCGCGACGACGAGGCCGGCGCGCACGGCGCCCAGTAGTGCGACCACCAGTTCGATGCTGTTGGATGCCTGTAGTGCGACCACATCACCGGCGCGAAGTCCACGGCGAAGTAACGCGGCGCTGTGAACAACGACGAGCTGTGCGAGATCCGCGTATGTGATGCGGCGGCGTTGCGCACCGATGACCAATGCCGTTGTCCCGGGAATTGTTTCGGCAACGCCGTCGATGATGTGGCCCAGTCTCCACGATGCGGCGCCGCGGTCGACCACCGTGTTGTTTTGGTGATCAGCGATTCTCATGTCATTCCTCCGATCGGGTTTGCGGCTCAGCGTCATCACCGGCGCAGAGAACAGGCCAAAGTAGTTACGTGGCGCCACCCGCGTACGGGAAGTAGTCGACCTGCGGCGGTGCATCATAGATCTGGGCGTTTCCAGGTGACTGGCATTCGTTTTGGGTGCCGCCCAGGCTCATGCACGACTGTTGAGCCTCGGTCGGATCGGTCGGAGCCGCGGCCGAGCTGGCGGCGGTCGTAGCCGGGCTTGGCGCGGCCATTGCCGTCGGTGCGAGCGCAATCGCCGCCGCGGTCAGCGCAGCCGCGATGCAGGTCACTGCGAACTTCATTGTGTGCTCCTTTTCGGGTCCGGCGATATGTGCATTCACCATGTCGCGTGAGTGAGCTCGTGTCGTCACCGCTAACACCCAACGACACTCCTGGCCAGCTGGAATCTGTGCCTGCCGTGGCCGGCCCCGGCGCGGTGTGGATGGATGCCGGTCGAGTCGGTCACCAGGGTCGCGCTTCTGCTTGACCTACCCGCTGACATCCGTGTGGCGATCGGCCGCCCGGCTACCGCTCTGGATGGGTTTCGCCGCACCCATGTCGATGCCCTAACAAACGCAACGGATGTTGTGTCGGCTCGTTTCGTCCTGGCCGGTCGCACGATACGACGACATCCAACTCGTGGCCTTGATGACAACCGATCCCAATCTGGGCGGCGAGTTCGTGGCGGACATCCTGGGGCATTTCGTTGGTGCCGACGAGGATCTCACGAAGCGCTTTCAGGAGGTCCTGAAGTACGGCCGCGCATCAGGCGTGCAACTGGGCGACTACGGCATCCCGCAGTGCACCAGATCCCTTTGGCGCCAAAGAGATCCGCATCAACAGGATCGACGAGTTCGAGAACGCATTAAAACAATCCCTGAGCGATCCCGGAATTGCCATCATCGACGCGCCCGCCGACTACACCCGCAACACCGACCTCTTCGCGCAGCTGCATGTAGCGGACTTGTATGTCTCAGC